>OLRS01001464.1_pt1 | contig 22896 bp, 20 predicted proteins | sample 1673171 | NCBI WGS metagenome assembly OLRS01 (sample SAMEA3136762, study PRJEB25190) | human gut metagenome | biome: human gut; feature: human-associated habitat; material: faeces | place: Austria | collected 2013
TTATCGCAAGTCAAGAAATTAGTGCAACATTCAAACAGCATATTTGCGATATGCAGTGCAACGCTGCTGCTGTTGCATTAAAAAGTTGAATTGCTATAAAATAAGAAGCCGCCAGAGTACCGTGTGATAGATATCACATGATACTCTGACGGCTTCGTTTTTTCGTTTTACTGGGTCAGAAAGCTCTTTACGGTCAGCGCCAGACGGTAGAAACCGTACCCATAGGCCAGCTGTGCCGGCCAAGCCCAACTGGCGATCTTTTTGCCGGTGTCCACCACAGGCTGTACATTCAGTTGCTGCATACTGCCCCACGTTGCATTGCGGATATCGGAAAGCAGCATATCGCGGAACCAGTCACCAAACAGGTAGTTGAATGCATCCAGCGCTGAGCCACCAGCGATGTAGACCATTTCTTCTTCGCGGAGAAGATCGTAATTGCAGGGGTATTTCATAATTCCACCTCGTGATCGTTGTTTGTTATCGCGATTTTCAAAAAAAGTGCCTATAAAACATCATGCTTGCGATATGCAGTTTGCGGGTGCTGCTTAGGCACTAAAAAAGCAAACTGCTGTAGATACAAATTTTCATTCCAGCCGATCATACAGCCAATGCCCGGCCGAACCGCTGCCATCGCCGCCGCTGTAAGTCTGACGGATAAGTTCCTGCTTGAGTTCTGCTTTTTTGTCGGTGTATGTCTTTTTTACTTCCCGCACGATGGCAGTATCCCGACCATTTGCCTTGAGAATAGCCGTCATCTGGCTGCATATATTATTCACTTCGGTATCGCAGTCCTTTTCCATCGCCGTCAGAACATTTGTTTTTCCAAGAACGACCTGTACTTTCAAAATCAGGCTGCGCTGATCTTCTGGGTAAGCAACATACTCCTGATGTGCCTGCCGGATGATCTCCAGCAGCTCCCGTTCATAGCGCTCCTGCTGCTGGTACAGCTGCGCTACCAACGCTTCGATCTGCGCGTCGCATTTGTCCTGCTGTGGCTGAGAAGCAGCAGCGGATGTGCTCTGGCTTTGCGATACAACAGAACTGGAGACCGCAGCCGTGCTGGTATCTGCACTGGAAGCCCCCTCCGGACGGGATGAACTGGCTGCAGCAGATGCTTCGCTTCCGGCAGCGTTTTCTTCCTGTGCGGCGATCTTTTCAAGCAGTTCTTCCACTTCCGAGCTGCTCATGTTCTCGCCGTCTTGGATCAGGGTCTCCACGTCTTCTTTTGCTGTATCTGTCGACGAATTGCTTTCCGGCTCAGAGACCGCACTCTGTGCAGCCGGAGGTTCACTGACGGGCAAAGGCGATGGCTCTGTATGAGCTCTAAAATACAGCAGACCACCTGCCACTACCGCACACGATCCGATCCCACACAACGTTTTTTTCAGTGCTTTCTTCATAAACGCTGCTTCCTTTTTACAAGTTGCCTTACTGCCTTACTTTACACCGGACTTCCGTAGCACTGCGCCTACGGTTTTGAACAGAATACGGATATCCAGCCAGGGGGAGACATTCTTTACGTAGTACATCTCCATGGCCTGACGTTCCCCGCTCTGATAGGTTGCATCGTTGCGGGCATATGCCTGCCAGTACCCGGTCAGACCGGGCTTGACGCTCTGAAATGCTGCGGTTTCCGCCGGAGTATAAAATTCAAATTCCCGCTCCATAATGGGCCGTGGACCCACAAAGCTCATATCGCCTTTCAGGATATTCAGCAGCTGCGGCAGCTCATCCAGACTGGACATCCGCAGCTTGCTGCCGATCCGGGTCACACGGGGATCATTTTCCAGTTTGAACTCCTGCTGCAGCTCCACCTGCTGCTCCGGGGTCAGAACGATCCTCCGGTCCTGATACATTGTGCGGAATTTGTACATCTGAAATGTTTTTCCACCCTTGCCCACCCGGGTGTGTTTGTAAAAAACCGGTCTGCCGTCTTCTGATAAAATCAAAATGGCGATCACCAGAAAGAGCGGGGACAACACCGCCAGAGCCGCAAGACTTGCCAGAATATCAAAAAGGCGTTTGACCGCCTGATAGACACCTGACCTCTCCGTGCATTTGATCACGACTTTCTCTCCTTTATGCAGTGATCACCACAGTCGATATGGCAACACTTCGTTTTTGTTCAGCAGCACTACAGCTACCAGAGTTTCTGCCGCAAAGGCAGCTGCCACCAACCCGGTCAGGATGCGGCGGCGGTGCGGGTCTGTTTCTGTCTGCAGCGCTTCCGGAAGCAGCAGGAACTGCGGGGCTGCATAGTAGTAATTCAACCGTTTCATCAACGGCAGCACCCCGGACAGTGCCAGTGCAAAAGTCCCTAACAAGGTCATGTTGTACCAAATAACGTAATAGGGACAGCGCTGCTTTGCTGCATTCCAGTAATGCCCGCAGAACAGCAGAACGCACAGGTTTATGACAAAGAACATCGTCTCAAAGCCGTCTTCACTCCATGCAGAACCCAGATAACGGGCATAATATCCCAGCCCGATCCGCGGCATCAGCCAGGCAGCAGCCGTACCCAAAACACCAGAACAGGCCAGCACGCCTGCTGTCAGCAACAGGGCATAGCGGGGGTTCAGCTCGACCCGGCACAAAAAATAACACGGCAGCAGTACCACCGCTGTAGTGTGGAACAGCATTGCCACCGCCACGCAGGCCAGAAAAGGGAAGAGCCGCTTCTCCCGGATGAACTGTACGGCCACCAGCCCGATGCCAATGGCAATGTACTGCCGGATGATGTTCATGCTGAGGAAATAATTGCTGCTGGCTACATAGAGGTAGATAGCCAGAACCGGAGCAGAACACTGGGTGAATATGGCATAATAAACACACAAACCTATTATAACAGATGTTGCCGCGATTACAAGACGAAAGTTTCCACCCAATGCCACAGCAGCTTCCATCAAGACCCGATACCCTGGCTCGCAATTGTCCAGCACACCCAAAAAGAACTGCAAAGCAGACTCTGGACTCTCATACAGCCCCCACCGGGTAAGATCTTCGCGCATCGGCGCAAACAGCTCCTGACACAGCGCATCGCCACCGCCTGCCCGCAGCCACTGCAGAGCCCGGAATTCCGGCAGATAGGTATAAAGGAAATCTGTGCCCACGCCCCACCGCGCCGCACTTACTAATATAAGCGGCAGGGAACAGAGCACAAGTGCTCCCCAGCGCTGTTTGCTGTCAATAGCGTTCAGAGCATCGGTGTTCCGTTTTTCGCACCAGACTGCCAACAGGCAGGAGATCAGCGTGGCCGCAATATAAACCAGCATTCTTTACGGTCTCCTATATCGAATTTTACGGCTGAGAAATGCGGTGCCCTTTTTAAGCCAGTGCTGATTTTCCAAAAACACCACGGGCAGTTCCGTATACGCAATATGGTTCGTTTCCATCCAGACGTCCAGCAGCCGCTCGGCCAGAAAACCGTAAACACGACCATTGTACGCATCATAACGGTCCGCATCGATACGCTTTTCGGCTTCTGCCAGCACATCGAACAACCATGTGCAGTATGCATCCAGAATGTCCCTGCGCATGACGAACATATTGAACCGATGCCCGCTGGTGCGCCCCATGACAGCTGCGTAGGCCGGCAGGTAGGCTGCGTATTTTTCTGCAAGGATACTCTGTACAGCATCCAGATCTTCCTTATGATGGGCGTGAATGTACTGGGTATAGGTCGTTTCGATCCAATAATTGCGCTTTTTCGGCAGGATCACAGGGGCTTTTTCCAGTGCAGCATGGATCTCGGTTCCTGATGCGATGCGGTCAAACTTTCTGCCGCCGGGCATTCTGCGGGCAAAATAACGCCGGTAATGCACCAACCCCAGATAATCTGCCTGCAGGTTTTTCCAGCCCCAGTAAAGAGCAGTCAGCTCACAATAGGATCTGTTTTTGTTTGAGATATTCTCTCCGGTGTCGTCTCTCAGCGCGTTTTCCATGCCCGGAATATGTACACCGCCCACCTGAATGGGCGCATAAACTGCATCTTCCGGCAGACAGTACGCTTTGTGCATCGCCACCAACAGCTTGATGTTCTCCATATATCACCCTGCCGTCTTACATCTTCCAGTAGTTGGCCACGGTCTGCCCTAACCGAACACCGCCGTACAGAAAGGTCGCTTTTCGCAGGAGGGACATCTGCCAGAAGTCTTTTGCCCAGTCTACCGTCGGCTGCAGGCTTTTTTGCAGCAGGCAGTTCCACACGGCAGTGCGCATACTGCCCAGAAACTGGTTCTGAAACGTATAAGCGGTCACGCGGTCAAAAACATCCAGCAAGCCGCCGCCGGATACCTCCGGCAGCTCGCCCTGTTCCAGTACAAAATACTTGGCAGGATAGTTCATTTTTCCTTTAACCTTTCGTTGTGATTTTGGTGAAGTCATTCTGGGAAAGAGGAGTGCTTTTGATCTACAATATATTTTTGCAATAAGGGTTTTATTTGCTGAAAAATAGTGATCTGTTACAGCACCAATTTCGCCCTGTCCCGCAATATAAGCAAAAGCTCTGGGTTTCAATGGATCCCAGTGCAATCATTTGTGCCCTATTGAATCATCTCATTCTGAAAGACAGAATGAGCCTATACTTGCAATAGTTTACCTCGTTTCCTGTCCTGCTGTCAAGTGTTTGTAGGATCATTGACCTATCTGTGCAGACAGAAACGGGAAAATCTGTTTTCTCGGTTGTTCATATACATTGCTCCACGATCAAAAGCGTAATATAAAGATAGCACCATCGTGAGGACAACTTCTTTTTTGAAACAGGCGGTCAGTAAAAAGCGTCGCATCAAGCGGTGTGACATACCACTTTTGCCAAAGGTCTTGATTTCAAAAAAATCTATGGTATATTGAAACTGAAAAGCTCCAAACATGGAGTGGCAGTACAATTTTGGAGACAAAGTGTTTTCGCTTATACAGCGAGGGTGCCTTATGAAAATCAAAGAAAGTCCATCTATCATTCTGGCGTTTCATGGGATGCTTGGCCGCAAGAAGCAGACCGGCCTATTGCTGCTTCTGCTGACACTGGTTTTCTCGTTCCTGACGGCGGCGGTGATCTACTCGGTCAGCTCTGCACAGGTATTGCAGGACACCCGCTGTGAACTATATGGCGAATGGCAGTACCTGCGTTTGTCGGATACTGCTGCGGACGCTGCACAGGCACAAAACACCTTGCCTGCATCCGCACAGGTCAGCACAGTGATCCAAAACGGAATCGTTCTCGGCGCAGACGATGGCGTGGCGGGCGGGATCGGAACGGTAGACGATACCTTTGCGCAGCTGGGACGTATCGTGCCGATCAGCGGTGATTTCCCCACGCAGTCCGATGAGATTGCCATGACGACGACGCTGCTGGATGCGCTGGGCTGCTCCTATGACGTAGGGCAGACGGTCACGCTGAAGGTCGCTGCCAATGATTACGACCCGCTGGCAGGCTCCGGCACAGTGATGGAAAAGGCCTATACCCTGTGCGGTGTTTTGCCTGCCTATGATGTTTATTGGAATCTGAACGGCAATCTGACCGTCAGCGGCATTGTGACAGAGCCGCTTGCCTTGGACGGGCAAAAGTTCCAGACGTTTTATTATCTGAATGCAGCCGCACCCGTGACCGCTTCGACCGACCCTGCTTTAGTGGCAAACGAGTATGCCTACCCGCAGGAGGATACCGTTTCGTCCTCCCTGCGCTTTTTACTGGTCGCAGCGATCCTAGTCAGCTTTTTTGCAGTGGCGCAGTATTTCCTGATCGTTCTGCACAAGCGTGTACATACCATCAATACCTTCCTGACGCTGGGGGCTAAAAATCGGGATCTCCGGCTCATGTGCCTGTGGGAAGCGCTTTTTGCCGGGCTTGCAGCAGTTGCTGCTGGGTTTGCACTGGGCTGCGGTGCCGCTGCCGTCGGTCTGGGGCTGCAGAAGCACCTTTCGTTCTTGGCGGTCCCCGCTGCATCTCTTGTGCCGCTGGCGGTGTTGTTTCTGCTCTCCGTACTGCTGGGCGCACTTTTGCCTGCGGTGCTGATTCGCCCGCAGACCGCAAAACCCAAAGAGAAGCCTGCAAAAAAATTCCGCTTGGCACAGCTGCCGCTTGCACCGCAGATCGGTGTCGGCTGCGCGGTATTGCTGATCGCCGTCAGTTGTCTGTATGTCGGCTGGCGTGTCATGCTGCCGTATGATCTGGATGCACCGTATGCCTGTCTGTCCATCAAGATGAACGGAACCTCCGGGATGCCGTTTTCTCTGAAAGAGGATCTCGCTGCATTGCCCGGTGTGGAAGAGGTTTCCGCTGCAATTGACCTGACCGATACCTATACCGTGACGTCAGACAAGATCCAGTCCAGCCAGATGCTTGCCGATATCTGGGTCAAGGACAACGGCCAAATCCCAAGTGTTTTAATGCACAATGCCTCAAAAGGAACACTAAATACGACAGTCTGTGCTTTGCCGGATGATGAACTACGCCGCATTGCCGCAGATGCCGGCGTTTCGGACGAGGAAATCGAGACGCTGCTGGCAGGGGATTCTGTTTTGACCCTGTGGAGAGATTGCTATTATGACCCCGCTGCGGATAAATATTATCAGGGCTTCCAACCGGATGGCAGTACGTTGGTTGAACCGGTTTTTGCGGCCGGAGACAAGTTGAGCATCCAACACCAGCGTTATACCGGGCAGGATGAAGCCGGGAATGATGTCTACCGGACGTATACCGCCCAGCTGCCCATTGCCGGTGTCGTAAAGTCTGCAAACAACTACACACTGCTGACAACAGACCGGCTCATTTTCAGCGGCACGATTTTTGTCAGTACGGCTCTTTACCATAAAATGTTTGAGAGCGCAGGCAGCTACCATATGGAAAAGGAAGGATACAGCAGCCTGAACGTGAAACTGGCTGCCGACAATAATTTCTCGCTGCGACGTTCCATTGCATCCATTGCCACACGCAGAAATGGGATTCTGAGCGCAGACAACTACGACCTGATCAGCCAGAGCTACACCGAGGGCACACAGAGCGCTTTCCTTGTCGGCATCCTTGCGGTATTCGGGGTCCTTCTGGGGTGTGCGCTGCTGGTGGTTTTGAATCTTTCGGCTTATGAAGTCCAGCAGCAGCGGCTGTCGCTTCTCCTGACGCTGGGCGTTTCCCCGAAAAAACTGGTGCTATCCTATGCAAAGCTGCTGCTCCCGGTCATTGTTGGGACAACACTGCTTGTGAATATCGTTGTCTATGCGGCAGTTTCGCGTATCGTTCCGATCCAGAGCATTCTCGACCTGATCCGTATCCATACAAGCGGACGGGAGTATGCGTTCCATAAACCTGTTGGAAGTCAGATCATGGTCAGCATTCTGCTGATGGTGTTCTGGCTGTCCGCAGCGTTGCTGCCGATCTTCTCCTTTATTCGTAAAAAAGCATCCAAGGGGGATATCCTATGAAAGATAAAATTCTGGAAGCAGTGCAGATCTCCAAAACCTACGGGGAAGGAGAAAGCGCTGTTCACGCCCTCAGAAATAGCGATCTGACCCTTGAAAACGGTACATTTGCGTCCATCATCGGTTCCAGCGGCAGCGGAAAATCCACGCTCCTGAAAATTCTGGGAGGACTTTTGCCACCCACCACCGGTAAGGTGCTGCTGGACGGTCAGGACATTTATGTAATGAATGCGGAGCAGCTGGCACAGGTGCGGAGGCAAAAGATCGGCTTTATTTTTCAGGATTTCCGCCTGTTCCCGGAGTACACGGTGCGGGATAATATTCTGATTCCGTTCTATCTGGATCATAGAGCACCGGATGAACAGATGCTCCATAAGCTGACCGGGATCTTGGGCATTGCGGGCAAGCTGCATTCCCGCCCCGCACAGCTCTCCGGTGGACAGCAGCAGCGTGTGGCGATCGCTCGTGCGCTCATCGCAAAACCGCGCATCGTTTTTGCCGATGAACCAACCGGAAATCTGGATACACGGACGGGTGAGGATACGATGCGGCTGCTGATGGAATGCGCTGCGGAGTTTGGACAAACGCTTATCGTTGTCACGCATAACCCGGAAATTGCGCAGAAGGCGCAGCAGGTCATTCGGATCGAGGATGGGCGGATCTTTTATAACGCAATACTACCAATGAGTGTTAGTTCTCGCGGGAATAGCGGGGTATAAGAAAGGGGAATGGATATAGGTTTTGATCAGTGGCGCAAGGTGATGCAAAAATAGCACGGTGCATTTCTGTATCGTGCTAAAAATGGACAAACAAAAACCACGGTGCGTGTGCATCGTGGTTTAATCAAACGGAAGATATTTCTGCGCAAGACGTTTTTGCTCGGATATAAAGCTAAAAGCCGCCGCACCCTGCCCGGAAACTCCGGCAGCAGAATGCGGCGGCGTACTGTTACAAAAAACTTACTTGGAGATCTTCTGGCCGATCCAGATGCAGATGCAGGCACCAATCACCGAGATGGCAAAGGAAGAAAAGCTGCCGGAAGCGTGGATGCCCAGCAGGCCGAACAAAAACTCGCCCACAAAGCTGCCCAGCACACCCATCAGGATGTTGCGGCCAAGGGAAGTTTCCGTGCCCATAAAACGCCCGGCCAGATATCCGGCCAGTGCACCCACCAGTACGCCCACAAAAAGGGAAGCCAGCACGCCTACCAGCGACAGCAGACCGGTCAGGCAGCCCACCAGTACACACAGCAGGGCAACGATAAGTAAAATGGTAAAGGTGATCATAGATTATACCTCCTTGAAAATCACGGCTCTGCCTGCTGCCCGGCGGCTTCGCGGGCGGTGCGGCAGATGTCTTTCAAACAGCATTTTTCGCATTCCGGCTTGCGGGCATTGCACACCGCACGGCCGTGCATCACAAAGCGGTGGCAAAGGTCGCTGCCTTCCTCCGGCGGGATGATCTTCCACAGGGCCATCTCCACCTTCTGCGGCTCCTTGATGCCGTCCACAAGGCCGATTTTATTGCACAACCGGATGCAGTGGGTGTCGGTAACGATGGCGGGCTTGCCGAACACATCGCCCATGATCAGGTTTGCGCTCTTGCGCCCCACGCCGGGCAAGGCAAGCAATTCGTCAAAGGTGTCAGGCACCCGGCAGTCGTACTTGTCCCGCAGCATCCGCATACAAGCCGAGATGTCCCGCGCCTTGGAGTGTCCCAGCCCGCAGGGCTTGACGATGGCTTCAATGTCCTCCGGTTCGGCGGCAGCCAGCGCCGCCACACTGGGGTATTTTGCAAACAGCTCTTCCACCACAATGTTCACCCGGGCATCCGTGCACTGGGCGGCCAGCCGCACGCTGACTAGCAGCTGCCATGCGTGGTCGTAGTCCAGCGTGCACCCTGCATCTGGGTATTCAGCCTTGAGACGCCGGATGACTTCCAGCGCCAGCGCTTTTTTTGCGGTAAGGTCCTCCGGGGCCTTTTTTCGTACCGGCATGGGACAAACCTCCTTTGAAAGGGAATACTTGAATCATATCATGTTTGACAGGATTTGTAAATGTTTACGGGGCATTATCTGAGAATGATTTTCAGAAAAGCCCTTGTCCTCCTTTTCTAAATGCGTTATACTATATAAAAAGTGCCTTACGGGCAGGGAAGGAGAAACCACCATGAACGAACCTCTTGCGCAGCGCCTGCGTCCCAAAACGCTGGCGGATGTGTGCGGGCAGCAGCATCTGCTGGCCCCGGGGCGGGTGTTCCGCCGCACCATCGAGAGCGGACGCATTCCCAACATGATCTTTTACGGCCCCTCCGGTACCGGAAAGACCACGGTGGCACGTATCATTGCCGAGAACAGCGGCATGACCCTGCACAAGCTCAACGGCACCTCCTGCGGCACAGGGGATATCAAGGCGGTGCTCAAGGATATCGGCACGCTGGCAGCGGCGGGCGGCATTCTGCTGTATCTGGACGAGATCCAGTACCTGAACAAAAAGCAGCAGCAGAGCCTTTTGGAATGCATCGAGGACGGCAGCGTCACCCTGATTGCTTCCACCACCGAGAACCCCTATTTTTACATCTATAATGCCCTGCTTTCCCGCTGCACTGTGTTTGAGTTCAAGCCCCTTGCCGCAGCGGATGTGGAGCGCGGGGTGCGCAACGCCGTGCAGCGCCTTTCCGAGGGGGAGCAGGTGCCGGTGTGCATGGACGAGGACGCCTGTGCCTATCTGGCCGAAAGCGCCGGGGGCGATCTGCGCAAGGCGCTGGGCTGTCTGGACTTTGCAGTCACGGCGGCACCGGTGGAAAACGGAGAAAAGCGCATTACTCTGGATATGATCCGGCAGGTCACCCGCCGCACCGCCATGCGCTACGACCGGGAGGGCGACGACCACTACGACATCGTTTCTGCCTACCAAAAGTCCATGCGCGGCTCCGACCCGGACGCGGCACTGCATTATCTGGCACGCCTGTTGGAAGCGGGAGATCTGCCCTCTGCCTGCCGCCGCCTGATGGTGTGCGCCTGCGAGGATGTGGGGCTTGCCTACCCGCAGATCATTCCCATCGTCAAGGCGGCGGTGGATGCTGCCAACATGGTGGGTCTGCCGGAGGCGCGTCTGCCGCTTGCGGACGCGGTCATTCTGGTGGCTACCAGCCCAAAATCCAACAGCGCCCACGACGCCATCAACGCAGCCATTGCGGATGTGCAGGCCGGGCGCACCGGCCCCATCCCACGCCAGCTGCAAAACAAGCACTTTGATGGCGAGGATGCGCTGGTGAAGGGGCAGAACTACAAATATGCCCACAGCTACGCAAACCACTGGGTACAGCAGCAGTACCTGCCGGATGTGCTGAAGGATACCAAGTACTACACCTTTGGCGACAACAAGACCGAGCAGGCAGCCCGGGCGTACTGGGCAAAGATCAAAGGGGAAGAAAACGTTTGAACCGTGTAAAAAAGGAGGATGGATATGCGCTACTCAAAACAGCGGGAGCTTGTCATGCAGACGGTGGAGCGGCTGTGCGACCACCCGACTGCGGAAGAGATCTACGATAAAGCCGCGCAGGAGTGCCCAAACCTGAGCCTTGGCACTGTGTACCGCAACCTGAACAGTCTGGTGGAGGCCGGGCGGGTGCGCCGGGTGTCCATTCCCGGCAAGGCCGACCGTTTTGACCACACTCTGCCGTGGCACAGCCATTTGTACTGCACCGTCTGCGGCGGCGTGACCGATGCAGATGTGGACGGAAAACAGGTGATGGAACTGGTCAAAAACCAGAAGGGCAGGGTGCAGGACTGCGCCGTTGTGCTGCTGGGCGTGTGCGAAGAGTGCTGCCGCAGACAGGATGCAGAGGCTGCAGCGGCCAAACAGGCATAAAATTTGCGTGTTTCCTCTTGCCCGCAGCGGCCAAACAGGGTATACTAAAGAGTGTCTTTTATATAATAGCAGAAAATAGAGTTTCGCCGCATGGGACTGCCCTGCCCGGCGGAGAAGGATGGTTTTTTTGGAATACATTAATTTTGAACACAATACCGTTGCCGCCGAGCTGGTGCGGCAGACCTACGACACCCCGCCGCTGGCCTTTGTGCACAGCTACGGCTGTCAGCAGAACGTCAACGACGGCGAGCGCATCAAAGGCGTGCTGGTGGATATCGGCTACGGCCTGTGCGATAAGCCCGAGGACGCCGACCTGATCCTGTTCAACACCTGCGCCGTGCGCGAGCACGCTGAGCAGCGGGTGTTCGGCAACGTGGGCGCGCTGAAGGGGCTCAAGGAAAAAAAGCCCGGTCTCATCATCGGCCTGTGCGGCTGCATGGCTAACCAGAAGCACGTTGTGGAAAAGCTGCGCAAGAGCTACCCCTATGTGGATCTGGTGTTCGGCGTGGACGGCATCGACACCCTGCCGCAGCTGGTTGCCCAGAAGCTGCAAAAGCATAAGCGGGTGCTGCTGGACCCTGCCCAGCGTCCGGTCATCGTGGAGAACATTCCCATCCGGCGCGAGAGCGAGTTCCGCGCTTGGCTGCCCATCATGTACGGCTGCGACAACTTCTGCACCTACTGCATCGTGCCCTACGTCCGCGGCCGCGAGAAGAGCCGCAAGCCCGGCGATATCCTTGCGGAGTTCCGCAGCCTTGTGGAAGCGGGCTATAAGGAGATCACCCTGCTGGGTCAGAACGTGAACAGCTATGGCAAGGGTCTGGAAGAGCAGATCGATTTCTCCGATCTGCTCAACCTGCTGTGCACCGTGCCCGGCGATTATCACATCCGCTTTATGACCAGCCACCCCAAGGACGCCAGCCATAAGCTCATTGATACCATCGCCGCCCAGCCGAAGCTGTGCAAGCACCTGCATCTGCCGGTGCAGTGCGGTTCCGACCGGCTTTTGCAGCAGATGAACCGCCACTATACGGTGGAGCAGTATCTGGAGCTCATCGAATACGCCCGCAAGACCGTGCCCGGCATCACTTTTTCCAGCGATATCATCGTGGGCTTCCCCGGCGAGACCGAGGAGGACTTTGTAAAAACGCTGGAACTGGTGCGCAAGGTGGGTTATATGCAGCTGTTCACCTTTATCTACTCCAAGCGTACCGGCACCAAGGCTGCCGAAATGCCGGACCCCACCCCCCGCAAGGAAAAGACCGACCGCATGACCCGCCTGCTGGCTACGCAGGACGAGATCGCCATGGCGCTGGTCAAGGCGCAGGTAGGGCAGACTGTCCGGGTGCTGGTGGAAGGTTACGGCCGCAACGAGGGCACCCTTTCCGGCCGGCTGGACAACAACCTGACCGTGGAGTTTGCCGCCGACCCGGCACTGCTGGGCAGCTACGCGACCGTACATCTTACCGGTGCCCGCGCCACTGTGCTGCTGGGCGAAGTGGAAGCATAAAAACGTGATTCCGGGGCAAACTGCCCCAGAAAGAATAAAAACAACAAGGAGAACCCAATCATGGATTGCATTGATCTTTTCAAGCGTGCCGCTATGGCACTGCAGACCGACCCCCGCTACGTCATTCTGGATCAGGCCCGCAAGGCAAACGATAAGGATGAGGAGCTGCAGAACCTGATCGGCGAGTTCAATCTGGCCCGCATGGATCTGAACAATGAGATCGGCAAGAACGAGCGCGACGATGCCCGCATCGCTGAGCTGAACGAGAAGGTGAACAGCCTTTACGGTCAGATCATGGGCAACGAGGGTATGGTGGCATATAACGAGGCCAAGCGCGAGTGCGAGAATCTGGTCAACTATATCGACGCCATCATCAACACCGCCATGAACGGCGGCGACCCCATGACCGTGCAGGAGCCTTCTGCCTCCTGCACCGGCAGCTGCTCTACCTGCGGCGGCTGCCACTGAGCAGAGTTTTCATCGGAACGCGGCTGTGCAACACAGACCGCGTTTTGTTTGCACCGGCGGTTACAGCCCGCAAACCGGCTGACGGAACCATACAAGGGAAAGAGGAAAAACCATGGCAGAGCTTTCGCCCATGATGCAGCAGTATCTTGAGATCAAAAATCAACACAAGGACGAAATTCTTTTTTACCGCATCGGCGATTTTTACGAGATGTTCTTCGATGATGCCGTCACGGCGTCCCGGGAGCTGGATCTTACCCTTACCGGCAAGCAGTGTGGCCTTGCGGAGCGCGCCCCCATGTGCGGCGTGCCCTTCCACAGCTACGAGGGCTATGTGGCGCGCCTGATCGCCAAGGGCTATAAGGTGGCCATCTGCGAGCAGGTGGAGGACCCCGCTAAAGCCAAGGGGCTTGTCAAGCGGGACATCATCCGGGTGGTCACCCCCGGTACGGTCATTGAAAGCAGTATGCTGCAGGACGACCGTAACAACTACATTGCCAGCCTGTACCTCAAGGGCAAAAAGGCCGGTCTGTGCTTTGCGGATGTTTCCACCGGTACGGCGCATATCACCGAACTGACGGCGGATAAGATCGCCCCGGCGGTCATTACCGAGCTGTGCCGCTACCACCCCAGCGAGGTACTGCTGAACCCCGGTCTGCTGGACTGCCGCGAGGTGACCGCTTACATCAAGAAGAATATGAACTGCTCGGTGGAGCTGGTCGAGGACGAGCGCTATGCGCCAGGGCTGGTGGCGTCTGCGCTGGAAGAGCAGTTTGGCCGCGACTGGTCGCAGACCACCGGCATAGCTGCCGAGGGTCTGGTGCGCTTTGCCATGGCCGCGCTGCTGGAATATCTGCACGATACCCAGATCAAGGGCGTGGAGCGGCTAAAGACCGTCATTACTTACAACGAAGCCCAGTTCATGCGGCTTTCACCGGTCACCCGGGCAAACCTTGAGCTGACCGAGACCCTGCGCGGACGCGAAAAGCGCGGCACCCTGCTGTGGGTGCTGGATAAGACCAGCACTGCCATGGGCAAGCGGATGCTGCGCAGCTGGATCGAGCAGCCGCTTATTTCCAGCCAGCTCATCAACCACCGCCTGAACGCCGTGGAGGCACTGGTGCGCCAGACCATGATGCGCGGCGATTTGACCGAGGAACTGCATTACATCGCGGATCTGGAGCGCCTGATGACCCGCACGGTGTACGGCTCTGCCACCCCCAAGGAGATCTACACCCTTGCCCAGACCTGCGACCGTCTGCCCGGCCTACGCAAGCAGGCAGAGGGCTGCAGCTGCCCGGAGCTTTCCGAGCTTGCCGCCTGCATCGACCCGCTGGAGGATATCAAGGCGCGCATTTACGCCGCAATAGACCCGGATGCCCCCTCCACCCTCAAGGATGGCGGCGTTATTGCCAAGGGTTACCATGCCGAGGTGGACGAGCTGCGCTCCATCCGCGACAACACCAAGGGGGTGCTGGCGCAGCTGGAAGCCCGCCTGCGGCAGGAGACAGGCATCCCCAAGCTGAAGATCGGCTATAACCATGTGTTCGGCTACTTCATCGAGGTGAGCAACTCCTACAAAAACCTTGTGCCGGAGACCTATATCCGCAAGCAGACCCTCACCTCCGGCGAGCGGTACATCACGCAGGAGCTGAAGGAGCTGGAAAGCAAGATCCTTGGCGCACACGAGCGGCTCATCTCGCTGGAGCGCCGCCTGTTTGACGAACTGCTGGAAAGCATCGGTGCCCAGCTGGACCGCATCCAGCGCACCGCCAACGCCATTGCCCAGCTGGATGTGCTGGCGGCGCTGGCACAGGTCGCTGCGGAAAATAACTACTGCCGCCCCGTGGTGGACGACAGTGATGTGCTGACCATCACCGAGGGACGTCACCCGGTGGTGGAGCAGGTGCTCAAGGGCAGTATGTTCGTGCCCAACGATACCACCCTCAACTGCACCACCGACCGCTGCCTCATCATCACCGGCCCCAACATGGCGGGCAAATCTACCTATATGCGTCAGAATGCCCTCATTGCGCTGATGGCACAGATCGGCTCCTTTGTGCCGGCTGCCAGCTGCCATGTGGGCGTGGTGGATGCCATTTTCACCCGCATTGGTGCATCGGACGATCTTGCCGCAGGCCAGTCTACCTTTATGGTGGAGATGACCGAGGTGGCCGAAATTTTGAAAAACGCCACCGCTAAGAGCCTTGTGGTGCTGGACGAGATCGGCCGCGGCAGCTCCACCTTTGACGGCATGAGCATTGCCCGCGCCGTGGTGGAGCATATCGCAGACCCCGCCAAAGGACTGGGCTGCAAGACCCTGTTCGCCACCCACTACCACGAGCTGACCGAGCTGGAAGGCACCGTGGAAGGTGTGAAAAACTACAACATCGCGGTCAAAAAACGCGGCGAGGACATCACTTTCCTGCGGCGCATCGTGCGCGGCCCTGCAGACGACAGCTACGGCATCGAGGTGGCAAAGCTGGCCGGTCTGCCCGGCAGCGTGACCCGCCGCGCCCACGAGGTGCTGCGCACGCTGGAAGCATCTGCCCCCAAAAACAAGGTGGAGCAGATGGATTTTGACGCTTTGCAGGAGTACAATTCCCCGGCAGTGCCCAGCGAGATGATGGAAAAGCTGGAGACCGTGGATGTGGAAACACTTACTCCCATTGAAGCGCTGAACTTTTTGTACGAGCTGAAAAAGACCCTCAAGGGCAGCCTGAACGGCTGACCATAAAATCAACCACAGGGGAGGGAAAATACCATGGCAGTCATCCATGTTCTGGATAAGCATACCGCTGAGCTGATCGCCGCCGGTGAGGTGGTGGAGCGCCCGGCATCGGTGGTCAAGGAGCTTTTGGAAAACTCTATCGACGCCGGTGCAACGCAGGTCACCGTCAGCATCGAGTCCGGCGGCGTAAAGCTGATCGAAATCAGCGATAACGGCACCGGCATTGATGCCGAGTATATCCCGACGGCCTTCATCCGCCACGCCACCAGCAAAATCGAAAAGCCGGACGACCTGGACAGCATCCATACGCTGGGCTTCCGCGGCGAAGCACTGGCTTCCATTGCCAGCGTGGCGCGGGTAGAGCTGCTCACCCGCACCGAGGTGGACGAGTTTGCCACCTGTTACCGCATCGCCGGCGGCGAGGAGCAGGGCAGGGAGCCTGCCGCCCGCGCCGTGGGCACCACCATCCGGGTGCAGGACCTGTTCTACAACACCCCCGCCCGCATGAAGTTCCTCAAAAAGGACTCCAGCGAGGGCACCTTTGTGGCAGATAACGTAGGTCATGTGGCACTCAGCCACCCGGAGGTCAGCGTCAAATTCATCCGGGAAGGCAAGCTGCAATACGTCACCCCCGGCGATGGTCAACTGCGCAGCGCCGCCTATGCGGTGCTGGGGCGGGAGTTCAGCCGCGACCTCATCGAGGTGCACTCCGAGGAAGGATTGTACCGGGTCAGTGGTCTGATCACCCCGCCCAAGAGCTGCCGCGCCAGCCGCAGTATGCAGCATTTCTACATCAACGGCCGCTATGTGCGCAACCGCACCATCATGGCGGGTATGGAAATGGCCTTTAAGGGCACGACCATGCAGGGCAAGTTCCCGGGTGGCATCCTGCTGCTGGAAATGCCCACCGATCTTGTGGACGTCAATGTCCACCCAGCAAAGATCGAAGCTCGCTTTGCCCGGGAAAACGACGTGTTCGATGTCGTTTACCATGCGGTCAAGCTGGCGCTGGCACAGCCTGGCACCGGGGAACGCCGCTTTACCTTTGAAGCGGACAAAAATGAGAAATTCGAAAAAGAAAACGATACAAAGAACGAAAATGCTGTAAAGAATAATCACTTTACAGGACTTTCCGCTGTGATTCCGGGTCAGGCAGACCCCGGTACACTGCCCGCGCAGCGCTGGGAAGCCCCGCCGCAGCAGCGCCCCGCTGCTGCACCGGTGAAAACCCCGGCTTTTACGGCAGATACCCCGCCGGTACAGCCCGCACAGCCTGCCCGCGCGGCTGCTGCTGTGCCCTCGTGGCGGCAGTCTGCCCCCGCAGAGGACATTCTGGATCCTGTGGTCACCCTCCACAGCCCGGAAAAACCGGATGCAACCGAAGTCCAGCCCGCGCCGCAGCCCTTCCGGGCAGCTGCCGGTGAAGCGCAGCTGGATGTGCACCCGGAAACGGACACCGCAGCCGACCCGCTGCTGGATCACATGGCGGCATGGAACACCGTACCCGCCGCCCCGGAGATCGAAGCCGCCACGGTGCCCTATCAGCCGGAAGAACCAGAACAGCCGGAACAGCCGGAGCAGCTGGGCTTTGATGTGCCGCAGGGGGAAGAACCGCTGCGCTATGTGGGCGAAGTATTCCGCACCTATATTCTGGCCGAGCGGGGAGACGAGCTGTGTCTGATCGACAAGCACGCCGCCCATGAGCGCCAGCTGTACGAAAAACTTGCTGCCAACTACGGCAACGTGCCCAGCCAGCTGCTGCTGCAGCCCGCCGCCATCGACCTCTCCGCAGAGGAAAAGCAGGCGCTGCTGGAAAACCAGCCCCTGCTGGAAAACGCCGGGCTGGATGTGGCGGACTTTGGCGGCAGTACCGTGCTGCTGCGCGCCGTGCCTGCGGACGTAGAGCCGCAGAACGCCGAGGACTTGCTGGTGGAGATCGCCGACCGCCTGCTCAAGGGCAGCCGGGACGCATTGAACGAGCACACCGAGTGGGTGCTGCACTCCATCTCCTGCCGCGCCGCCATCAAGGCGGGGGACAGGTCCTCCCCGCAGGAGCTTATGGCACTGGCCGAGAAGATCCTCTCCGGCGAGGTGCCGCCTTTCTGCCCCCATGGTCGTCCCTGCGTGCTCAAACTTACCCGAAAGGAGTTGGAAAAGCAGTTTGGACGCATCGTGTAATGCAAAACCCGCCGTGGTGGCTGTGGTAGGCCCCACCGCCACCGGCAAGACCGCGCTGGGCGTTGCGCTGGCGCAGCGGTTCTCCGGCGAGGTCATCAGCGCCGACTCCATGCAGATCTATAGAGGTTTGGATGTGGGCACTGCCAAGATCACCCCGCAGGAGACCTGCGGCATCCCGCACCACGGCGTGGACATCCTCACCCCGGAAAAGACCTTCAGCGTGGCGGATTTTACCGCGCTGGCAGGGGAGTATATTCAGGATATCACCGCCCGGGGGCATCTGCCGCTGCTGGTAGGCGGCACCGGATTGTATGTGCAGAGCCTTTTGTACGGGGTGCGCTTCACCGCCGAAAAAGCCCCGGACGGCCTGCGCGAACAGCTGACCGCCGAACTGGAAGCCATCGGCCCGGAAGCCATGTACGCAAAACTGCAAGCCGTGGACCCGGAAGCCGCCGCTGCCATCCACCCCAATAATAAGGTGCGGGTGCTGCGGGCGCTGGAGCACTACCACGCCACCGGCAAGCGTCTCAGCGAACAAAAGGCCGATTCGCTGCCGCCGGAGCGCCCCTACCGCAGCCTTGTGCTGGGGCTGGACTTCCCGGACCGTGCAGCGCTGTACCGCCGCATCGACCTGCGGGTGGACAAAATGCTGGAAGCCGGGCTTTTAGCCGAGGCGGAATACGTCTGGCGCAACCGCGAAGCCTTCCGCACCGCTGCACAGGCCATCGGTTATAAAGAGTTTTTTCCGTATTTTGAGCAGACTGCAGCGCTGGATGCCTGCACTGAAAAACTCAAACAGGCTTCCCGCAACTACGCCAAGCGCCAGCTGACATGGTTCCGCCACATGGACGGGGTCACATGGCTGGATGCCGGGGCTGCAGACGTGCGGCAGACCGCCCTGCGCCTGACCCAAGACTTTTTATCGAAAGGATGATCCTTATGCCGGAAACCCCTCAGGAACCGCGCCACAAGCTCTCTGCGCTCACCACGCTGGCAGTTGTGATGGCCACCTTTTTGCTGGCGGCGGCAGTGTATGTCTGCTGGCAGGCGGCGCACATCCTTTTCCCCCAGAACGTCTACGAAACGGCGCTGCCCATCACCATCTCCGATACCATTGAAGCGGACGGCGTGCTGCTGTTTGACGAGACCTGCATTTCCGGCAGCGGCAATCTGGGCTACCTTGTCTCGGATGGCGAGCGGGTGTCGGCGGGCACTGCCGTTGCAGAGCTGTACACCGACGCCAATCAGGCAGTGTTGCGCCAGCAGCTGACCCAGCTCACCAGCCAGATCGACCTGTTGCAGCGCTCCCAGAACACCGCAGCCACCCAGCTGGATGGCTTGCTCAAGGAGCGCTCCGGCGCACTGTACGATCTGCTGGATGCGCTGGACACCGACCGCTACAGCGATGTGGACAGCAGCGCCGATGCCTATCTGCTGGCGCAGAACAAGCTCTGGATCACCACCGGCGATACCGCCGGCTTTGCAGATCAGATCGCGCTGCTTGCCCAGCAGGCACAGACCGTGCAGGCCCAGCTGGGCAACCCCACTCAGATCACCGCCCCCACCACCGGCTACTTTGTCCGGGCTGCCAGCAGCGGACGGCTGAACGCCGGTGCTGCGGACATTCTGGCACAGAGCCCGGAGCAGCTCAAGGCTTATCTGGACTCCGACCCCGAGATGCCGCTGGACGGCTGCGTGGGCAAGCTGGTGGCAGGCTTTAGCTGGCAGTACGCCGGGGTGTGCTCCGCAAAGCAGGCCGAAAAGCTGCTGGGCTCGGACGGTAAACCTCTGCGCACGGCAGTGGAGATCAGCTTTCCCGGCCAGAGCGATGCCGCTCTGCGCGCCACCGTCACCGAGGTGACCATTGATGCAGAAAAGGATGTTGCCCGCTTTGTGCTGCGCTGCAACTCCATCAACGGCGATGTGCTGTGCCTCAACCACGCCCGCGCCCGTATCAGCACCAGCGAGAGCACCGGCCTGCGGGTGCCTGCCGCAGCGGTGCACTACCTGAAAGAGGACGGCACCGAGGCCGAAACGCAGGGTGAAAACTATATCCCGGGCGTGTATGTCAAATACGGCAACATCGCCCGCTTCTGCAAGATCGACCCCGTGGATGCCGACCATCCGCTGGTCACGGAAGGGGATTACATCCTTGTTTTACCCAAGGGAACGGACGGTTCTGTCAGTCAGGTAAGGCTTTATGACGAAATAATCGTCTCGGGACAAAATTTATATGACGGAAAACTTTTGTAGTTATTGACATCTGCTGCAAAAAATCAGATAATAGTAAAAGCTATTTGCATTCTTTTTGCAAAGAACGCCAGGCAGCCGGGCGCTGCCCGAATGAAAGGAGCAGATAATTATGTCTTTGCTGGATAGCATTAAAAAGGGCCTGATGGGTGAAGGGGACGAGTACGAGGATCAGTACATCGATGACGGCCCCCAGATGGTGAACAACAACAGCGGCGTCGGCATCGGGATGGATGAAGAGACCGAAGAGCCTGCCGAGGGCACCAGCAAAAAGAACAAGGTGGTCAATATCCACGCTACCACCCAGCTCAAGGTGGTTCTGGTCAAGCCTGAGCGGTTCGAGGATGCCAGCACCATTGCCGACCATCTGAACAACAAGCGTACCGTGGTGCTGAATCTGGAGTCCACCAACAAGGAGGTCTCCCGCCGTCTGGTAGACTTTTTGTCCGGCGTGGCCTATGCCAACAACGGCCAGATCAAGCGCGTAGCCAACAGCACCTTTATCATTACCCCGTACAACGTGGATATCATGGGTGACCTGCTGGACGAGCTGGAGAACAATGGCGCATTCTATTGATCCGGCAGCCGGTGCGGTGCGCGGCTTTGTGCCCGCCCGCAACGATGAGGAACGCTATCTCATGCGGCATATCGAGGATCTTGCCGATGCGGCTTTTTCCCGCGGCATAGCCCGGTACTCCGCGTTCCTCAGCGACCGGGAACAGGATCTTGCCCGGGCGGCACTGGGGCGTGCCGGTGTGCGGGACGGCTGGCGTTTTGACGGTGGCTGGCCCGAAGCCGAGCGCCGGGTGCTTTGTCTGGAACCGGAGTACAGCTACGGCGAGTGTCCGGTGCGCTGCGTACAGCTGCAGTGCCGGGCGCTGCCCGGTGCGGCGCTTCCGGCGCACAAGGACTATCTGGGCAGCCTGATGGGGCTTGCCCTCAAGCGCGAAGCACTGGGCGATATCCTGCTGCCCGCCGATGCGCCGGGCACAGCCTATGTGTTCGCGCTGGAGCCGGCGGCAAAGCTCATCTGCCGGGAGCTGTGTCAGGCGGGACGCACCGAGGTGTCCACCCGTCTTTTGGAGCCGGAAGAGATCCCGGCTTTCCCGGCGCCGGAGCGGCAGCTGCTCACTGCCACCGTGTCCTCCCTGCGGCTGGACGCGGTGCTTTCTGCCATGCTGCACGTCAGCCGCGGTACTGCTGCGGAGCTGATCGAAGCGGGCAGGGTAGAGATCAACCATCTGCCGGTAGAAAAGCCCCATGCCCCCGTATACGAGCAGGATGTGTTCACCGTGCGCGGCAAGGGCCGCTTCCGGCTGACCGCATTGCCCGGGAAAAGTAAAAAAGATCGTTCGATCATTGAGTTCTTTCAATATTAAAAGCTATGGGAGGAAATGACTATGCTGACTCCGCAGGATGTCCGCTCTGTACAATTTGAAAAAAACCTCCGCGGCTACCGTACAGAGGACGTGGATCGTTTTCTGGACAAGGTCGAGGAGCAGCTGCAGCAGAACGATGCGCAGGCAGAGCAGCTGCGCAAGCAGATCGCAGATCTGACCGCAGAGAACCAGAAGCTCAAGGGCGAGCTGCAAAGCTTTGAGGCTGACGGCGATATGCTCAAGAGTGCGCTGATCAATGCTCAGCGCATGGGCGAAAACGTGATCCGCGAAGCAAACCAGAAGGCTGAGGAGATCATCCACCGCGCAAATCTGCGGGGCGACGATATCATCCGCGATGCCAACGAGCTGCTGCAAAAGGCAAGCGACCGCGCAGACGAGATCGAGAACGAAGCTAATGAGAAGCGTATGGCGGAGGAACGGGAGTACGACCGCGTCCGTCTGGAGGTCACCCGCTTCAAGGCCGATGTGCTCAATTTGTACCGCAGCCATGTGGAGTCTTTGAGCCGTCTGCCGGAGTTCCAGAAGGAAACCAAGGAAGCTGCACAGGACGCCCCCGCACAGGACGCAGAGCCTGCGCAGGAGACTGCCGCAGAGCAGCCCGCCGCACAGCCTGATGCTGCCCCCGCAGCCGACGCTGCAGCAGCTCCGGCCGAGCAGCCTGCCGAAACGACCAAAACCACCGAACCTGCCGCCCCTGCCGATGACGACAAAGCGGCTGACAGCAGCGAGGATTTCTGGGCAAAGGACGAAAGCCAGCTCAAGCTGGACCCGCCTCCTGCTGATATGAAGCCGGACGAGCCGGACTATGATGCTTTTCAGGGCGTCAAGTTCAGCGAGTAAGGCACCCAACGCAAAAATAGAGGAGAGTGTAAACCATTGGCTAAGAACAAATCGCAGTACGACAGTACGTTGAATCTGCCCAAGACCCTGTTCGAGATGCGTGCCGGCCTGCCCAAAAAGGAACCGGTCATGCTCAAGGATTGGGACGACAACGACCTGTACAACCAGCTCATGAAGCACAATGAGGGCAAGCCCCAGTTCATTCTGCACGACGGCCCTCCGTATGCAAACGGCAAT
>OLRS01001477.1_pt1 | contig 22703 bp, 20 predicted proteins | sample 1673171 | NCBI WGS metagenome assembly OLRS01 (sample SAMEA3136762, study PRJEB25190) | human gut metagenome | biome: human gut; feature: human-associated habitat; material: faeces | place: Austria | collected 2013
AAAAGGCGAGGCATGACCAGAAGGTCTATGCCTCGCCTTTTTCATGCCAACTTGTTCGTCCTGGACGTCGCTCGCTGTCCATTCTCTACCTGCATCGTTGCCATGGTGCGGCACTTGTAGTCATTGGGGACGTTCTTAGTCATTGGGGACGTTCTTAAATGATCAGGCGGCACTTGGGGACGTTCCTTTTCTGCCGGCAGTTGGGGACATTCCTTGTGCTAGCGTTGCATCGAGTGCTTGGGAAACCGCGACCCGGTTTTTGGCCGAATAGTGGGTCGCATTTTCCGGATGGGGTGGGTTACGGAAAGTGCGACCCGGAATATTACTCTGAAACGGGATGCGGTTTCCCTGATGCGCCTCAAACGGAAAGCGCATCCCATTCCGGAGCTCCAAAACGGGATGCGCTTTCCGCGCGGAAGAATTGCCGCAGCTGCGTTAAGCAGTGTCGCTCGTTACTCGCCCAGCACCAGCGCCGCGAGCTCTGCCTGGGTGTCCACCACGTAGTCGGCGCCGGTGGCTTCCAGCTCTGCGCGGCCGCGGAAACCCCAGCTGACGCCCGCACTCTTAAGGCCGGCGTTGTGGCCGGTCAGGATATCGACATTGGAATCGCCTACGTAGAGCGTGGTCGCCGGGTCGGCGCCTAGCTCTTCCATCACATGCAGCGTGACGGGTGCTTCGGGCTTGGGCGGAAACGCATCGACACGGCCCTGCACCAGCGCAAAGCGCTCGGAGCCAAAATACTTTTCGATAAGCGGAGCCGCCGAGACGTGGTCCTTGTTAGTGAGCACGGCAAGCTGAACGCCCGCGGCGCGCAAGCGGTCGAGCATCTCGATCGTGCCGGGATAGGGGGCGGTGTGGTCCTCCTTGTGCTCGCCGTAGTAAGCCCTAAACTCGGCAAGCGTCTGCTCAAACATGCGGCCGTCGCCCGCATACTCGGCGGGCATAAAGCGCTCAACCAGCTTGAGCATGCCGTTTCCCACCTTGTAGCGGTACTCGTCGACGACAAACGTAGGCCAGCCGTGCGTCTTGCAGGTATGGTTGCCGGCGGCCGCCAGGTCCTCGAGCGTGTTGAGGATGGTGCCGTCCAGATCAAAAATCACATGGGAAAAAGCTGCTGCCATGAAAGCTCCCGTCATTGGGTTTCAAAACGCACCCCATAATACTGGGCATGCGTGCCGGGCATGTTTGGAACCTGAATATCTTTAATAGCCCTGAGCCTTTGTCGTTAGCAAATTCTCGGCAGCTGCTCTCCCACGAGCATGTCGAGAATGCGGGTCGAGCCCCAGCCGGTGCGCACGCGCACGGCGGGATGAGCGCCCTCGGCAAGTGGCAGCACGCGACCGATGATGGCGGCATTCTCGCCGTAGCGGGCGGCGCGCATGGCGCTCAGCGCGGCATCGGCTTGCTCGGCCGGCACGACGGCAACCATCTTGCCCTCGTTTGCCACCTGCAGCACATCGTAGCCGAGCATTTCGCAGGCTGCCTGAACGTCGGGGCGCACGGGCACATCGTCCTCGTCGATCTCCATGGCAACGCCGCTGGCCTGCGCAAACTCGTTGAGCGTCGAGGCCAGGCCACCGCGCGTGGGGTCGCGGAAGCAGCGTGTGTCGGGTGCTGCGGCCAGAACGTCGGCAATCAGGTGGTTGAGCGGTGCGGCGTCGCTTTCTATCGTGCTCGAAAACGCCAGGCCCTCGCGTTGGCTCATGATGGCGATGCCGTGGTCGCCCAGCGTACCCGATACCAGAATGACATCGCCGGGCTGGCAGTTGGCACCGCTGAGCGCCACGCCCGCGGGAACCTCGCCCACGCCGGCGGTATTGATGTAGACGCCGTCGGCCCCGCCGCGCTCGACCACCTTGGTGTCGCCCGTGATTATGGACACGCCCGCCTCATGCGCCGTCTCGGCCATCGTCTGCACAATCTGGTGGAGCTTATCCATGGGATAGCCCTCTTCGAGGATAAAGCCGCACGATAGGTAGCGCACGTTGGCGCCCGAGGTCGCGACGTCGTTGACGGTTCCGCACACGGCGAGGCGGCCGATGTTGCCACCGGGGAAGAACTGCGGTGAGACTACAAAGCTGTCGGTCGACATGGCGATGCGCCCGCTCGCGGGCAGCGCGGCGACGCCGGCGTCGTTGCCTTCGAGCAGCTCGGGCGACCCAAAGGCATCCAAAAAGACCTCATCGATGATGCGCTTCATCATCTGTCCGCCGGAGCCGTGGCCCAGCAGGACGGTGCTATCGGTAACGCTATGGGACATATCGAAAACTCCAATCGTGGGTGGAATTATATGGGTGAGGCGCAGCGTCGACTGGTCCGCCGTTCGTTAGAACGGCGGAACCTATTAGCCTCGGTAGCGGAAATATGCTGCGCAGCTGCCCTCGGAGCTCACCATGCAGGGGCCGACGGGATGCTCGGGCGTACAAGCGTGGCCGAACAGGGGGCAGTCGCTCGGCGTAATGGCCCCGCGCAGCACGTCGCCGCAGCGGCACCCGCGTGGCTCGACCGTCGGCTCGATGGACACGTCAAAGCGCATGCGGGCATCAAAGTGCGAAAACTCGGGACGAATGGCGAGTCCCGAAGCCGCAATCGATCCCAGCCCGCGCCACGTGGTATCGCACGGCTCAAATACCTGCTCGACCAGCTGGCGCGCCACAGGATTGCCGTCGGCATTGACGCCGCGACGGTAGGCGTTGTCGATCGCGGGTTGCCCCTCAACAACCATCTGGACCAGCATGCAGATACCCTGCAAGATGTCGACCGGCTCAAATCCCGTTACCACGCCTGGAGTCTTAAACTCGTCGACCAAAAAGCCAAAGGGGGCCAAGCCCGTGATGGTGGCGACGTGGCCCGGCAGGATAAAGCCGTCGATGGCGGTCTCGGGGTCGTTGGCGATGGCGCGCAACGCCGGCGGCGTGGTCTTGTGGGCGCAATAGACCGAGAAGTTCAAAAGCCCGCGCGCCTCGGCCTCCAAGATGGCGGCGGCGATGGTGGGCGTCGTAGTCTCAAAGCCCACGCCCATAAAAATGACCGGGCGATCAGGGTTTTGCTCGGCAATGTCGAGCGCGTCGAGCGGGGAGTAGACGATGCGAATGTCACGCCCTGCCGCTTTTTGCGCAGCGAGCGAGGTGGATGATCCGGGCACGCGCATCATGTCGCCAAAGGTGGTGATGATGGCGCCGTCTATGTTGGTGAGCGCGATTGCGTGGTCGATGTCGCGGTTGGCGGTGACGCAGACGGGGCAGCCCGGGCCGCTCAGCAGCTTGAGCCCTGCCGGCATAATGGAGCGAAAGCCATAGCGCCCGATGCTCACAGTATGCGTGCCGCAGACTTCCATAAGGTTGATGGCGCGGTCGCCGACAAGCTCATGAATGCGCTCGATGAGCTCGCGAGCCAGCTTGGGATCGCGGAATGCCGAGAAGTCGATACCGGAGCGCGCCGGCTGCTCGGCCGCCACTAGTATGCCTCGGCCGGGTTGGTGGCAAGCTGGTCTTCTTCGACCAGCTCGGACATGGCATTAACGAGCTCGAGCGTTTCTTGCGCTTCCTGCTCGTCGACAATCTGGATGCCAAAGCCGGCGTGTACGAGAATGTAGTCGCCAACCTGCGCCGTCGGCACGAGTCGCAGCGACACGGGGCGCTCGATGCCCATCATGTCGACGGTGGCCTTGAGGTCGTCGTCGCGTTTGACTACTTTACCGGGAACGGCAAGGCACATATTGTTCCCCTTTTATACGCTTTGCGCTGGACGGGCGCTCAATAATCCATCAGTTGATGGTAGCGCTCGCGGGCGCTGCGGGCAAACGCGCTACACCTGTGAGACGGCGGCTTGTGGGCTGGCCGAACAGCCTATTGCGGTGCGACCTGTGCGAGGCGGGTGCGTGCGACTGCCGCCTGACCGTAGGCGATGCAGCCGTCGTTGACGGGTACGGAGTGAGGAACCAAGACAGTGAGACCCATGCTTTTGAGTTCGCGGGTGAGGAGCTGGAGCAAAAGTCGGTTCATGAACACGCCACCCGAGAGCGCGACGGTATCGATGCCTTCGCGCGCACAGATTTCGCGTGCGATTCGTGCCGAAGAGCGCGCGATGGCGATATGGAAGTCGAGCGCGAGCCTGCCGGCGGGTACGCCGGCCCTGATTCCCTCCAAAAGCGCCTCAATAAGCGATCTGGAGTTTAGAACATGGCAGGCGTCCGGACGGGATGATTCGGTTACGGAAAAGCCCGCTATATTTCCGGTGGGGCAGGCGCTTTCACTGCTGAGCGCGCGCCAGGCGGCAGCCTCAAGCTCGATGGCGGGTTCGCCCTCGTAGGTTGCCTTGTCGCAGATGCCCAGAATTGCTGCCGCGGCATCAAAGAGACGCCCCATGCTGCTGGTACGCGGGCTGTTGATGCCGCGCTCGATCATGGTGGCTGTCACGCTGCGCGTTTGTTCGTCGAGGCTGTCCAAAAGCCGAGCGGCACCTAGGTGCTCGAGCAGGCCGAGCTCACTGAGCAGGGCGAAGGCGTTGCGGCGGGCGTCGCGCACGGAGGCCGCCCCACCGGGGAGCGCCCAGGTGCGCAAATGCGCGGCGCGCTCAAAGCCGCCAAGGCTGGCAACAAGAAACTCGCCGCCCCAAATGGTCCCATCGGTGCCGGCGCCGGTGCCGTCAAAGGCGATGCCAAGGACGCGCGCGTCGGTTGTAAGCTGGCTCGCGGCGATGGCCTCGGCCATTACGCTCGCGATATGCGCATGATGGTGCTGCACCTCGACGAGCGGCAGATTGCATTTTCGCGCCTGCTCGCGCGCCCACTGGCCCGATAGATAGCTGGGGTGTAAATCGCAGGCCAAGGCGGCGGGCGCCAAGTCAAAGAGATCTTCCAAGCGCGTGCGCGCGGCGTTCCAGGCATCGAAGGTCCCGCCGTTTTCAACATCGCCGATATGCTGCGACACAAAACAGGTCGCCTCGCCGTTCGTCCCTTCACGCGTGAGCGTAATCGTGGCCTTTTGTTGCGGCCCGCAGGCGAGTACGCAGGACGGAGCGCCGTCGAGCGCCGGCAACGGCAGCGGCTGGGGTGCATATCCACGAGCGCGGCGAACGGGCATAACGGCGCCGTCGACCACGCGCACCACGGAATCGTCATAGCGCGAGAGAATCGCTCGATCGTTGCCGAGCAGCGCGTCGGCAATGCCGGCGGCAACGAGGCGCTCCCAGGCAAGATCGTCATCGGTCTCGATGGGCTCTTCGCTCAGGTTGCCGCTGGTCATGACGAGCGCGTGCATACCGTGTGACGCGGCAGCTGCAAGCAGAAGATGCTGAAGCGGGGTGTAGGGGAGCATAACGCCAAGCTCGGGCAGGTCGCGCGCGACGGACGGTGCGAGTACGAGGGCGTCGGAAGAATCGCCGTCGTTCCCGCAAACAGCCCGCCGGCGCAGCAGCACGATGGGGCGGATACTGCCGGCGAGCAGATCGCGTTCAGCATCGTCGATATGGCACAGGCGCCCGGCATCGGCAAGACTGCGCACCATGACGGCAAGCGGCTTATTGCTGCGACGCTTGCGACGGCGCAGCTCGGCCACCGCCTGCTCGTTGGCAGCGTCACAGGATAGATGGAATCCGCCCAGGCCCTTGATGGCGACGATGCCACCGCTGGCCAGCAGCTCAACGCAGCGCTCGATGATAGCGTCGCTGGCCTCGCGTGTGGTGCCGACGGCCGGTGTCGCGGACGAATTCCCGCACGCATCGCTGTTTACAGCCTCGCGCCACGTAATATGCGGCCCGCAATCAAAGCAGGCATCGGGTTGCGCGTGAAAACGCCGGTCGAGTGGGTCGGCATACTCCGCGGCACACTTGGGACACATGGGGAAACGGTCCATCGATGTGGCCGCTCGGTCATAAGGCAGCGATCGGATGATGGTAAAGCGTGGGCCGCAGTTGGTGCAGTTGATAAAGGGGTAGTGATAGCGTCGGTCGGCGGGATCGAACAACTCGCGCAGACAATCGTCGCAGGTGGCGATATCGGGCGAGACGAGCGTCGTGTGCGCGGTCTGGTCCTGCGACGCCACAATGTGAAAGCCCTGCTCATCGGCAGTGCTCCAGCCGCCAGGCTCCAAATCCGCAATATCGACTCGCTCAACGCGGGCCGCCGCGGGCGCATGCTCAGAAAGCGCGGCAACAAAAGCATCGAGCGCATCGGCCGGAGCGTGCGCCTCGATATGCACGCCGTCGCCCGCGTTGAGCACCCAGCCGCAAATGCCGTGCGCCATGGCCTCGCGATACACAAACGGTCGCATGCCAACGCCCTGCACAATGCCCGTTACATGGATATGCGCATGTCGCATGCGACCCTCCTTCGTTGAAATGTGTGCTGTTACAGCCCCAGGCTCTGCTTGGTGGCGGCGCACGTGAGCTCGCCGTGCTTAACGCCGCGCAGGCCCAGCAGGCGGTCGGCTAGTTCGTAGACGCGCTCGCCGCGACCCTTGAGTGCCAGGATTTCCAAGCAGTTGTGGTGATCCAAATGCACGTGCATCGTCGATACGATCTCGTCGGTGTAGTCGTGCTGCACCTCGTCCAGGCGGCGCGTCAGATCGCCGGTGTGATGGTCGTAGATCATGGTGAGCGACCCGATAACGTGCTCATCGGGCGTGCGCATCTGCTCTTTGGCGATTGAGGCGCGAATCAAATCGCGCACGGCCTCGGAGCGGTTGGCCACGTCGCCGCGGCGCCCGATCTGCTCGTCAAAACGGCGCAGCAGGTCGTCGGGTGCGGTAACCGAAAAACGGACCAGCTCGGAGCCGGAGCCACTACAGTGGCAGCCCGCGTCACCGTCCGCCCCGTGCGGATGCTCGTGCTCGTACCCGCAGCAGTGCTCGTGTTCGGCCACCTTACACCAGCTTCACGGAGCCGACGGAGTTGTGGTCGGCCTCGATGGCTTCCTCGTAGCCCTCGAGCGCGTCATGCGCCTCGTGCAGCGCGGCCATGGCGGCCTCGAGCTTGGCGCCGATGCGCTCCATGTCAAAATTCTCGGTCGCATGCAGCAACTGATGGCTCCACTCATGAGCGAGCTCGATGGTGTCGTCGACCTGTTTGACGCTCATGGCAAGCTGGCTCATGTTCATTCCAACATCATGCATGGGAAATCTCCTTTTGTATGGGGCAGTTCAGTGGTTCAGATTTTACTACGCCCGCTCTGCGCACAGCTGCATAAGAAAACGGGTACGAGTCTGTGCGACCCGCACCCGTTCACTGGGGGCTGTTTGTGACTACCATACTATCCGTGGTTGCACTCGGTGCATCCAGAAGTCCGGCGAGCGGTGCAAAAGCGCTCATAGACGGCGGGTAAGTAACAAGCGTATTACAGATGCTTTTCCAGCAGCGCCTGCAGCCTCGCCTTGGGCAGAGCGCCAACTGAGCGGTCAATCTCCTCGCCGTTCTTAAACACAATCAGCGTGGGGATGCTCATGACGCCATACTTCATGGCCAGGTCCTGGTTGTCGTCGACGTTGCACTTGGCAACGGCGAGCTTGCCCGCCAGCTCATCGGCAACCTCGTCAACGATGGGCGAGAGGGATCGACAGGGCCCGCACCACGGTGCCCAAAAATCGACCAGCACGGGCAGGCTGTCGTTAACGATGGAATCGAAGTTCTCGGGGGTAATCTGATTAATGTCAGCCATGGTGACCTCCATAATGCGACGCGGCTCGGCCGCGTAAAACTCAGTACGACCGTGCTTATACCCAGCCGCCCGCAAAGCAACCACTCGCGGGCGGCTCTTTTATATAATGGTGGGCACGCAAACGATTGGAGAGCGCATGCCCACGTCACAAAGCCAGAAAAAAGAAGCCATCGCCCAGGCGACCGAGCAGGAGCTCGCATCGCTCGCGGGTCGTGGCGTGCGTATCGCGGGCAACGCGTGCTCGCCGATCGTGCTGGTCAAAGGCGATCTGGACGAGGCCGAGCGTTCGGGTGGCGAGCTTGCCGCCGGCCCGGATGGCGCGGCGTTGCGCAAGGCGCTTGGGGCCATCGGCTACGCGCCCGAGGATTTTTGCGTGCTGGCAAGCGTCGCCGGCGTGGGTGATGGGACGGTCGCGGTGGGCGAGACTCTGCCGTGCGAGCTGTTCCGTGAGGCGCTTGAGGCTTTGGACCCCGAGGCGGTGCTGCTGCTCGACAACAACGCGGCTGACGCCATGCGCGAGACCTACGCCGATATGCTCGTGGCGATCGATGACTTCGACACCGCCATGCTCAAGCCCGGCCTGGTCGCCCATGTGCAGGGCCGCCGCGTGCTCGCGCTCGATGGCTTTGAGGCGGCGCTGACCGACAAAGCGGCCAAGCAGCGCATGTGGGCCTACATCAAGCAGCTGACCCCGGCGGCCGCTCCGCTGTAGCGAGGCTGGCGGCAGCCCCTACATCACAGCGCGCAGCTCAAACCGATCGCCGTTAATGCGGAACTGGCAGTTGCCGTTCATGCGCTCCACGGCAAGTTTGATGCTCCTGGTGCCAAAGCCGTGGCCCGCATGCCGGGTCACGGGCATGCCGTCGACCATGCGCGGCGCGCGGTCAAACGTATTGGAAACTAACAGCAGCAGCTGGCCGTCCTCTAATCGCAGGTCAAAGTCGACGAATCGCTTTCCTTGGGGTGCGGCGCTTGCGGCGGTGATAGCGTTTTCCAAGGCATTTGAGAGCACGCTAAACAGGTCGGCGTCACCTACGTGGATGGTTTCGGGTACGGCGGCGCGCAGGTTGGCGGTAATGCCGTTTCTATTGATATCCGAGTTAAATGACGAAAGCGCGATGTTTACGGTCTCGTTGGCGCAGAAGCGGCGTACGGCGGTGCGGTCGCCGGCTTCGCAGAGTTCGTCGATGCGATCGAGCGCCTCGTCGGTGTGGCCCTCCTCAATTAAAGCGGCCAGGCCGCGTAGGAAGTGGCGCATGTCGTGGCGCAGAATCGACAGCTCGCGCCCAGATTGACGCCAAGCCTCGAGCTCTTTGATGGCGGCGCTGTCGCGGGTTTCGAGCATCCAGCGCTCTCGCTCGGCGGTTTCCTTTTCTTCGTATTCGCGCAGGTAAACGGCAAGAAACATAAGATAGAAGGCACAGAGCGCAAATGCCAAAAACTCAACCGTCACCACCGAGCCCGAGTGGAACAGCGTGGTGTAGACGTTGGTGGCATAGTCAAAGACGTAATAGACGAGCGGCAGGATTAAAAGGATGCTCAGCTCGGTGGTGCTTTTAATCGCCAAGCGCGGACCGATGTCGCCGGCCCAATGCAGCAGGACGGCAAAGACGGCGAGTGTGGTCGCGATGCGCGCCAGATAGTACGCGATCTGAGAATCGGTTGCGGCAAATGCGGCGATGCCCATCCAATTGCTGAACTGGCAGCTCAGATAGGCACTCGTAATGCCGAGCACGGCAAGCAGCGGGCTCAGGCGGTAGCGCGCACAAATAGATGATGAGCGGCAGATGCACGACGAGCGGATATACCTGGCGGGCGAAAAGCTCTCCGCCGACGGCATTGGCGAGGCCAAATGCGCATCCGGTTACGGCACCGACCAGCACCAGTTCAAGCGCATGACGCCGGTTGATCTCGACACCGCACAGCGCCGCCGAGGCAAAGACGCCAAAGAGTAGCGTTGTGGCGTGGTGGATTGCCCAAAGGACCATTTCGACCGAGGAGACCATCAGTGTCTCCCAGCCTCAAAGCGCACCGCAAAGTAGGCGTCTTGGAATCCCTGCTTGCAACTGCGCGAAAGCGGGATGCACGCGCCCGAGCGCATGACGATGTCCGTGCGGTCAAAGTGATCGATGTTGCGCAGGTTGACCTGGTAGCTGCGGTGGCATTTAAAGAAGGTGGCATTTTGCGCCAAACGGTCCTCGACGCTGCGGAACGACTCGAGTGCCTCGATGTCGCGTCCGTCGCGCAGGTGGAAGACCACGTGCTTGTTGCGCGCCTCGGCATATTCGATGTCGGACAGGCGCAGGGCGTGGTAGCCAAAGGAAGTTTTGATCACGAGCTCGTCGGTTGCCGCCGGGCGCATGCTCGAAAGCTCGTTAAGTAACTGCGCCAGGCGTTCGTAAGTCACGGGCTTGAGCAGATAGTCGAAAGCACGGACCTCGTAGGACTCCAGTGCAAACTCGGGCGACGAGGTGAGGAACACCAGGCGCACGGCGGTATCGGCCTGGCGCAATTCGCGCGCGGTGTCCATGCCGTTGACGAGCGGCATGATCATGTCGAGCAGAATGATGTCGGCGCGCGATGCGGCATGGCGGGCCAGCAGGTCCTCGCCGCGCGTGACGAGCGCAACATCGACCGCCGTGCCCGTCTCGGTCGACCAACGGTCGATCATCCGGTGCAGTCTATCTAGAAAAGCGACGTCATCGTCGCAGGCAATAATCTTGAGCATTCGGCCCCCTTAAGTAGTTCGATTTTGCCACATTGGGTGCGGACCGCTTGTGGGGGTGCGGACCGTTTGCGCCCCACGGCGTGCAACTCGCGCCAAGCGGTATTGCGGTGGCGAAAGATGCCTCCTGCGCCATCGAGAGCTCAGCTATCCTCAGCTTGCCAGTTCGAATATGGACCTGCCACATGATTGAATCTTTATTTCAACTTTACACCTAGGTTTACAGCTGTCTTGTCAGCTGTAAACCTAGGTGTCATACTAAAGCCCCAAGATTCGCCAAAAGAGAGGGGCCTTGATGGCACAGAGCGCGAACATGGATGCGTCGGAGCTTGCACGCGATATCGCGGCCGGCTTGGCATCGGCAACGACGGCAACGGAGCGCGCGGCATTGGTGCCCGCAGAGCTCGTCGAGGCCATTCAGCAACTAAAAATCCAACGTGACGCGGTGATCCTGGCGCACTATTACGTGGCGCCCGAGGTCCAAGCCGTTGCCGATTACGTCGGCGATAGCTTCTACCTGGCAAAGCTCGCCAAAAGCCTGCCGCAGCAGACCATCGTGTTGTGCGGCGTGGAGTTTATGGGCGAGAGCGCCAAGCTGCTCAATCCCACTAAGACCGTGCTGCTGCCCGAGCCGGGCGCAGACTGTCCCATGGCGCACATGGTCAAGCGCGAGACGGTTGACGCGGCGCGCGCCGAGTACGGCGACGACCTGGCCGTGGTGTGCTACGTCAACTCCACGGTCGAGATCAAGAGCTGGAGCGACGTGTGCGTCACCAGTTCCAACGCCGTTAAGATCGTGTCCGAGCTGCCGCAGCAGCATATCCTGTTCATTCCCGACCAAAACCTGGGACGCTTCGTAGCCGAGCAGGTGCCGCAAAAGCACGTCATCCTCAACAACGGCTACTGCCCACGCCATCACATCATCACCGTCGAGCAGATCGTCGACGCGACGGAGGCCCACCCCGACGCGCTCGTGCTGGCGCATCCTGAGTGCAAGGCCGACGTTCTGGCCGAGGCCGACTACATCGGCTCCACCGCCGGCATCATCAAGTATGCCGAGGAGTTCGACGCGAGCGAGTTCATTATCGTGACGGTCCGCGGCGTGCTCTACGAGCTCGAGCGCCGCTGCCAGGGCACCGGCAAGAAGTTCTATTTCCCCGCGGTGCAGCCCACCTGCGTCAACATGGACCTCATCACGCTCGAAAAGCTCGTGCGCTGCCTGGAGACGGGCGAGGGCGAGGTGCAGATCGGCGTCTCGGACGAGGCAGCAGACCAGGCCAAGCTCACGCTCGACCGTATGCTCGAGTACGCAGCACGCTAGAACAATGTTGCATGAGGGACGGTCCCTTATGCCACATTCAAGGGAGAGGATTCCTGTGGAAACCAAGCAATACCCCGATATGGAGTGCGACGTCGTCATTGCCGGCTGCGGCGTGGCGGGTCTGTACGCGGCCCTCAATCTGCCGACGAGCACGCGCGTGATCATGCTCTCCAAGGGCGCGGTCGATGAGTGCGATTCGATGCTCGCGCAGGGCGGCATCTGCGTGCTGCCCGAAGGCTCGGACTACGATGCCTTTTTTGAGGACACCATGCACGCCGGCCACTACGAGAACCGCCGCGAGAGCGTCGACATCATGATTCGCTCGAGCCGCTCGGTCATCAACGACCTGCTAGCGATGGGCGTGGATTTTGAGCGCAAGGCCGACGGCAGCCTCAATTTTACCCGCGAGGGCGCGCACAGCCGTCCGCGCATTGCCTTCCATGCCGACATTACGGGCAAGGAGATCACGACCAAGCTGCTCCAGGCCGTTCACAAGCTGGACAACGTGCAGATTTTGGAGCACGTGGCCATGACCGACATCCTGACCGCCGAGCGCGATGACGCCACGGTGTGCACCGGCGTCGTCGCCGTAGCCGTGGACGAGGACAACTCGGTTCGCCCCGCCGACGAGCTGGCAAATGCCGCTGAGGGCGTGCATGCCGGTAAGCCGTTTAAGATCCATGCCCGCCACACGCTGTGGGCGACGGGCGGCATTGGCGGCGTCTACGACCACTCGACTAACTACCCGCAGCTCACGGGCGACGCCTGCTACATCGCTCAGGAGCATGGCATTAAGATGGAGCACCTGGACTACGTGCAGATCCATCCCACGGGTCTGTTCTCGCCGCAGCCGGGTCGCACGTTCCTGATCAGCGAGAGCTGCCGCGGCGAGGGCGCGATTTTGCTCAACGCCGCCGGCGAGCGTTTTACCGACGAGTTGCAGCCGCGCGACGTTGTCGCCGCCGCCATCCGCGAGCAGATGAAGCAGGATGACACCGAGCACGAGTGGCTGAGCTTTGCCCCCGTCGAGCGCGACGTGGTGACCGGGCACTTCGCCAACATCCGCGCGCGCTGCCTGGAGGACGGTCGCGACATCCTGGATGAGCCCATTCCCGTTACGCCGACGCAGCACTACTTTATGGGCGGCGTGTGGGTCGACAAGGACGGCCGCACCTCGATGCCCGAGCTCTACGCCGCGGGCGAGACGGCCTGCAACGGCGTTCACGGCAAGAACCGCCTTGCTTCAAACAGCCTGCTCGAGGCGCTGGTCTGGGGTCGTCGCGCCGCGTGGTATATGCGTACCGGCGAGTCGCTGGCCGTGGAGCAGGCGGGCGATCCCGCGCTCGATGGCCGTCATCGCGCCCTGGGCGCCGACCCTCTGGCAATCGATGATTTGGCCCGTGCCGCCGGCACGCAGGCCGTGGAGGAGTAGACCATGAATCCCATTACCATGAAGCTCGTCGTCGATGATCTGATTCTGCAAGCTCTGCGCGAGGACATTACGTTTGAGGACGTGAGCACGGCGAGCGTGTGCCCCACGGCGCGTCCCGCCACGGTGGAGCTTATCGCCAAAGCCGATGGCATCATTGCCGGCCTGGATGTGTTCGCTCGCACCTTTGAGCTGCTGGATTCGCAGAGCTCGGTGCTGTTTGATGTTGCCGACGGTGACGAGGTGCATGCCGGCGACCACGTGGGTCAGGTGCGCGGCGATGCGCGTGTGCTGCTTTCGGGCGAGCGCGTGGCGCTCAACTACCTGCAGCGCATGAGCGGCATCGCTACCTATACGCACAGCATGGCCGCGGCGCTCGAGGGAACCAAGACCGTGCTCGTCGACACGCGCAAGACCACACCGGGCATGCGCGTGTTTGAGAAGGCGGCGGTTGAGATTGGCGGCGGCAGCAACCACCGTTACAACCTGTCGACGGCCGTCATGCTCAAGGACAACCACATCGATGCCGCCGGTGGCGTGACGCGCGCGATCGAGATGGCGCGCGCCCATGCATCGTTTACCACGACGGTCGAGATCGAGTGCGAGAACCTGGACATGGTGCGCGAGGCCGTGGAGGCCGGCGCCGACATCATCATGTTCGACAACATGACCCATGACGACATGGCCGCCGCTATTGAACTTATCGCCGGCCGCGCCAAGACCGAGTGCTCGGGCAACGTGGATGCCAGCAATATCCGCGCGCTTGCCGACCTGGGCGTTGACTTTATTAGCTCGGGCGCCCTGACGCACTCCGCGCCGATCCTCGACCTCTCGCTTAAGCACCTGCGTCTGCTGGACGGTAAATAATGAACGCCCGCGAGCGTCGCCGTGCCATCATGGCCGTGCTCGAGGGGGCCAAGGGGCCCGTATCGGGCAGCGCGCTTGCCCGCGAGGTGGGTGTGAGCCGCCAGATCGTGGTGCAGGACATCGCCCTGCTGCGCGCCGATGGGCACGATATCGTGGCGACCAACCGCGGCTACGTGCTGCAGGAGGCCCCCAGCAGCCCCGCCGTGCCCACGCGCTTGGTCAAGGTTCGCCACAGCGTGGAGCAGGCAGGCGATGAGCTCACGAGTATCGTCGACGCCGGCGGCGCCGTGCTCAACGTGATTGTCAATCACCGCGTGTACGGTAAGATTACGGCCGACCTGGACATCCGCAATCGTCGCGATGTCGAGCGCTATCTGCGCGATATCGAGAGCGGCAAGAGCTTTCCGCTGCTGACGGTGACCAGCGGCTACCACTTCCATCGCATTGCGGCGGAGGACGAACAGACCCTCGACGAGATCGAGGCGATGCTCAAGGAAAAAGGCTACCTAGCAGACCTGATGCCCTACGAAGACGATTTGTCCTAGTCGACGCCGCATCTATAAGTTGCGGTGAAATAGTTCCTAAAATCGGCATCCAAGACATAAAACAGGAACTATTCCACCGCAACTGCCAAGGGTCCCGCTCCAAATTAGCTGCCCACATATGCAAAAGGAGGCCTCCGCGGCGATGCGGAAGCCTCCTTTTTTGTGCACGGTGTACTTTTGAGTGTGCAAGTGGGGGAGTTGTTACTCCTCGACGATCTCGGTGATCGCGCCAGCGGGGCAAGCGTCCTGGCAAGCGCCACAGGCGACGCAGGAGTCCTCGTCAGCGACGGTAGCGACGTCCTGGAGCTCCAGAACGCCAGCGGGGCAGGAGTCGACGCAAACGCCACAAGCGATGCACTCGTCGGCATCAATTACGGGATGAGCCATGGTAGTTTCCTCTCTGTTGACCGACGCTACAGGCGATGCGCGCCGGTTTGATTCGGGCAAAAACATACCACGGGAGCGACCGTTTGCAATACCCTCTGGCCGGCATCTTCATACCGTTCGCCGAGTATGCCAAGGTTTACTAAAAAACGCGCAGGTGGGGCCGTTGAGCTGCGCAAATGTTAGCTAAAGGTGACTTGAGATATTGAGCTATTGAGCGAGCTTTTGGAAAGCGCAACCCAGAATTGGCGTCCAAAACGGGTCGCGCTTTCCGGTCGAGCCCTCTGGCGGAAACTGCGACCCAGAATCCACACTCAGACTGGGATCTATTTTCCCGAGGGCCTTGGTTGCGGAAACTGCAGCCCGGAATTCACGCTCAAACCGGGATTTGCTTTCCGCAGGGCCATCCCGAGGGGTTCCAGACCCAAGCCTCAGCCATCTCTACATAGATCTCGATAGATTTGACGAGAACTCATTCAGCGCATCTACCTGCGCATTTAAGAACCTAAACTCTCAGCAATAAGAAATCTTATATGAATTGACTTAGATTTTGTATATTCCGGCCCATAAGGGGATACACTACATCCTGAAAGACAAGCCGAAGCGCCGCGCGACAGATCGTCGAGGCGGCGCGAACGCAAAAGAGAGAGGGAATTTCCAATGAGTAAGATTCTTGGTATCGACCTTGGTACTACTAACTCCGCTATGGCCGTTCTCGAGGGCGGTTCTCCGACCATTATCGTGAACGCCGAGGGCGACCGCACCACCCCGTCCGTCGTGGGCTTCCGTGCCGACGGCGACCGCGTCGTGGGTAAGGCCGCTAAGAACCAGGCTGTCACCAACCCCAAGAACACCGTGTTCTCCATCAAGCGCTTCATGGGCCGCAAGTACTCCGAGTGCACCTCCGAGATCAAGACCGTGCCGTATGAGGTCAAGGAGGGCCAGGGTGGCCGTGCCGTCGTCGATATCGAGGGCAAGGATTACACCGCCGAGCAGGTGAGCGCCATGACGCTCGCCAAGATGAAGGCTGACGCCGAGAAGTATCTGGGCGAGACCGTCACCGACGCCGTCATCACCGTCCCGGCCTACTTCAACGACGCCCAGCGTCAGGCCACCAAGGACGCCGGTAAGATCGCTGGCCTCAACGTCAAGCGTATCGTCAACGAGCCGACCGCTGCTGCTCTGGCCTATGGCCTGGACAAGCAGGGCACCGACCAGCGCATCCTGGTCTTCGACCTGGGCGGCGGCACCTTCGACGTCTCCATCCTCGACCTCGCCGACGGCGTGTTTGAGGTTCTGTCCACCTCGGGCGATAACCACCTGGGCGGCGACGACTGGGATCAGCGCGTCATCGACTGGATGGCCGATAAGTTCCAGCAGGAGAACGGTGTCGACCTGCGTCAGGACCCCATGGCCCTGCAGCGTCTGAAGGAGGCCGCCGAGAACGCCAAGAAGGAGCTCTCCGCCGCCCAGCAGACCACCATCAACCTGCCGTTCATTACCATGAACCAGTCCGGCCCGCTGCACCTCAACTACACGCTGACCCGCGCCGAGTTCGAGAAGATCACCCGCGACCTGCTCGAGCGCTGCAAGCAGCCTGTCACCAACGCCCTGCGCGACGCCAAGCTTAAGCTCTCCGATCTGACCGAGGTCATCCTCGTCGGCGGCTCCACCCGTATGCCCGCCGTCCAGGAGCTCGTCAAGACCATGACCGGCAAGCAGCCCAACATGTCCGTGAACCCCGACGAGGTCGTTGCCGACGGCGCTGCCGTCCAGGGCGGCGTGCTCACCGGCGACGTCGAGGGCATCCTGCTGCTCGACGTTACCCCGCTGTCGCTGGGCGTCGAGACCATGGGCGGCATCATGACCAAGATGATCGACCGCAACACCACGATTCCGACCTCCAAGACCGAGGTCTACTCCACCGCTGCCGACAACCAGACCAGCGTCGAGATCAACGTGCTCCAGGGCGAGCGCGAGCTTGCCCGCGACAACAAGTCGCTCGGTAAGTTCCAGCTGACCGGTATCCCGGCTGCCCGCCGCGGCGTGCCGCAGATCGAGGTTACCTTCGACATCGACGCCAACGGCATCGTCAAGGTCTCCGCTAAGGACAAGGGCACCGGCAAGGAACAGCAGATCACCATTTCCGGCTCCACCGCTCTGTCCGACGACGAAGTCGATCGTATGGTCAAGGACGCCGAGGCTCATGCCGAGGAGGACAAGAAGCAGAAGGAAGAGGTCGAGGTCCGCAACCAGACCGACAGCCTGTGCTACTCCACCGAGCAGACCCTCAACGAGCTCGGTGACAAGGTTTCCGCCGACGTGAAGTCCAAGGCCGAGGCCGCTATCGCCGACGCCAAGAAGGCGCTCGAGGGCTCTGACGTCGAGGCCATCAAGGCCGCCGGCGAGTCCCTGCAGTCCGTGGCCTACGAGCTGGCCCAGGTTGTCTACGCCGACGCTCAGCAGCAGACCGACGGTGCCGCCGGCGCCCAGCCTGCCGACGATGACGTCGTCGACGCCGACTACGAGGTTGTGGACGACGAGGACAAGTAATCATGTCCGCCCGTAAAGCTCGCACGGAGGCGGCCGCCGCTGGCGCCGCCCCCGTTGACTCTGAGGAGAAGGACGTGAAGATTCCCGTAGAGGCCGCAGACGTTACCGAGGCCAACGAGGCCCCGGCCGCCGAGGCTGCCGAGAACCAGGTAGAGGATTCCAACAAGGAGGCGACGATGACCGAGGACGAGATGGTGGAAGCCGCTATCCGCGCCGGTGAGGAAGCCGCCGACAACGACTTTAAGCTCAAGTTCGAGCAGGCCCAAAAGGAGCTCGCCGACGTGCGCAATGAGCTCGATGCTGCGGCAGAGGCTCAGAAGGCCGCCGAGGACAAGGCAAAGGACGCCACTGAGCGTACCGCCCGTCTTCAGGCCGACTGGGAGAACTTCCGTCGCCGCACCGCCAATGAGCGTATCGCCGAGCGCGAGCGCGCGACCGAGAAGCTCGTCACCGCGCTGCTGCCGGTGGTCGACGATATCGAGCGTGCGATCGACCATGCCCGCAGCCAGGAGCTTGCCGACGACTTTAAGCAGTTCGTCGACGGCGTCGACGCGGTGCATGCCAAGCTGCTCGATGTGTTTGCGCACGAGGGCGTTGAGCCCATCGACCCCAAGGGCGAGGCGTTCGATCCGCTCGAGCACCAGGCCGTGGGTCGCGTCGAGGACGCGTCGCAGTACGACGAGACCGTCAACGACGTGTACCAGAAGGGCTACCGCATGGCGGACCGCATCCTGCGTTCCGCGATGGTGACGGTGACCTACGGTGGCGAGAAGCGCCCCGCACCGGAGCCCGACGCGGCGCCCGAGGATGCTGCGGCCGATACGGCCGAGAGCACCGAGGAGTAATTGAGAAGGGCCCCGGGGCAACACCCGGGGCCCTTTCTGGCCTAGTGCCATATGAAAGCATGAGCCGCCGCCCGCTGGGCGGCGGATGAAACAGGAGAGGAGCTACGATGGCTGCAGGCAAAACCTTCTATGACATCCTGGGCGTATCCAAGAGCGCCTCCGATAAAGAGATCAAGAGCGCGTTTCGCAAGCTCGCGCAAAAATATCACCCCGATGCCGGCGGCGACGAGGCCAAGTTTAAGGAGATCAGCGAGGCCTACGAAACGCTTTCGGACGAGAAGAAGCGCAAAGAGTACGACCAGATGCTCATGTTTGGCGGCATGCCGGGCGCAGGCGGCGCGTATGGCGGCGGCTACGGTGCCGGCGCGGGCGCCAGCGGCTGGGGCGACATCTTCGACAGCATCTTTAGCGGCAACGGCGCCTGGGGCAGCGATTGGGGCTCGGGCTTTGCCGGGGCTGCGGGCGCTGCCGGTGCCGGCGCGGGTCGCAGCCGCGCTCGCAAGGGCGGCGACCTGTCGCTGACCGTCGATGTGACGGCTGAGGACGCGTTCCGCGGCGTGACGCACAAGGTCACTTACCGCATTCCCTCGACGGGCGAGCAGCAGACCATTACGGTCTCGGTCCCCGCGGGCGCGGTCGACGGCGGCAAGCTACGCTACAAGCGTCGCGGCGAGTACGGCGTTGCGGGTGGCGAGCGCGGCGACCTGGTCGTGACCACGCATGTGGAGGAGCACCCGCTGTTTAAGCGCAAAGGTGCCGACGTGACCATGGAGGTACCGGTCTCGGTCTTCGAGGCGGCGCTCGGCTGCACGGTGGACGTGCCGACGCCCGGTGGTGCGACGGTTCGTCTGAAGGTGCCCGCGGGTACCCAGACGGGCAAGAAGTTCCGCTTTAAGGAGATGGGCGCGCCCGACGTTAAGCATCGCGGGCGCACCGGTGCGCTGCTTGTCGAGATCAAGGTGCAGGTTCCCACGAACCTGTCTGATGACGAGCGCGATGCCATGACCAAGCTGCGCGAGGCCGACACGCGCGACTACCGCGAGAAGGTCAACCGTTACAAGGCGACGTACTAGGGCGGTCGCGGCGCACGCCCACGCCCGCGGGCTTATGATGGACGATAACGAGACGGAAAGGGGTCAGGTAGCATGGCCGAGGACAATAGGAACAAACCGCTGTACATGATTAGCGTGGCGGCCGAGCTGACCGGTATGCATCCGCAGACTCTGCGCGTCTACGAGTCCAAGGGCCTGGTGAACCCCCAGCGCTCGGGCGGCAACACGCGTCTGTATTCGCGTGCCGATATCGAGCGCTTGGAGCTCATCAACCAGCTGACCGACGAGGGCATCAACCTTGCCGGCGTGGTGCGTATTCTCGATATGAAGGAGCGTGCTGAGGAGCGCGAGCGCGAGAACGAAAAGCTCCGTGCCCGCGTGCGCCAGCTCGAGGACGAGCTGCACGAGTACAAGATGCAGAAGAAGATCACCGCCCTGGCCCCGCGCGACGGCTCGGTTAACCCCGAACAGGTCATGCGCAAACTTTTGGGCGCAGGCGGGGATCTCTAGGTTACGCCGTTCTGCCGAACGGCGTAACGGCTCGACGCTGCGCGACGTCCAGAGCGACAATTTGTCATTCAAAAGGCAAGGCATGACCAGAAGGTCTATGCCTTGCCTTTTTCATGCCAACTTGTTCGCTCTGGACGTCGCTCGCTGTCCGTCCTCTACCTGCGGCGTTGCCTTGCTCCGGATGCGGTGGTCATTGGGGACGTTCTTAAATGACTAGTTAAAGGGGACATTCTTGCGGCACTTGGCACTTGGGGACGTTCCTTTTGTGCCGGCACTTTGGGACACTCCTTGTTAGGAGAGTGATGCAAGGGGCTCGTCCTTTACTTTACCGAGATAAAGTGAACGTGCAGATTCGTAACCCACTCGCAACCGTTCTATGGCACGATATTGAACGAATGTATGCTATGCGCCCAAATCTTTTGGGCAGAGTGGGAGACAGTATGGTCAAGCTGTACGAGGACGGCATCTACCTGCGTAACGGCAGCGAGGTTGTGCCTGAGGCCGAGGCTGCCGAGCGCGGTATTACGCAGACGCCCGAGGATGCCAAGCGCGGCACCATCGCGTATTCGATCCTTCAGGCACACAATACGTCCGGCGACCCCGAGACGCTCAAGATTCGCTTCGATGCCATGGCGAGCCACGACATCACCTTCGTCGGCATCATCCAGACGGCGCGCGCCTCGGGCATGGAGCAGTTCCCGCTGCCCTACGTGCTCACCAACTGCCACAACTCGCTGTGCGCCGTGGGCGGCACCATCAACGAGGACGACCACGTCTTTGGCCTCTCGGCTGCCAAAAAGTACGGCGGCATCTTCGTTCCGCCCCATATCGCGGTCATCCATTCCTTTATGCGTGAGAACTTCGCCGGCTGCGGCAAGATGATCTTGGGTTCCGACTCGCACACCCGCTACGGCGCCCTGGGCACCATGGCCGTGGGCGAGGGTGGTGGCGAGCTGGCAAAGCAGCTGCTGCGCGACACCTACGATGTCGCCTATCCCGGCGTCGTGGCCATCTACCTCACGGGCGCCCCGCGCCCCGGCGTTGGCCCGCACGATGTGGCGCTCGCCATCATCCGTGCCGTCTTTGCCAAGGGTTACGTCAAGAACAAAGTCATGGAGTTCGTGGGCCCCGGCATCGCGAGCATGACGACCGACTACCGCAACGGCGTTGACGTCATGACCACCGAGACCACCTGCCTGTCGAGCATCTGGGCTACCGACGAGGATACGCACGCGTTTTTGACCATGCACGGCCGCGGCGACGACTACCGCGAACTCAAGCCCGCCGATGTCGCCTACTACGACGGCTGCGTCGAGGTCGACCTGTCGAGCATCAAGCCCATGATCGCGCTGCCGTTCCATCCTTCCAACGGCTTTGAGATCGACGAGCTCAACGAGAACCTCGAGGACATCCTGCACGAGGTGGAACTCGAGGCCGCCAAGATCGGCGAGGGCAAGACGCACTTTAGCCTGCTCGACAAGATCGTCGACGGCAAACTGCGCGTGCAGCAGGGCGTTATCGCCGGCTGCTCGGGCGGCAACTACGACTCCGTGGTCCAGGCTGCCCGCGTGCTCAAGGGCGCCAACACCGGCTGCGGCGAGTTCTCGCTGTCGGTCTATCCTACAAGCCAGCCCGTGGCGCTCGAACTTACGCGCCGTGGCTATATCTACGACCTCATGGAGGCCGGCGCGATCGTGCGCACGGCGTTCTGCGGTCCGTGCTTTGGCGCCGGCGACACGCCCGCCAACAACGGCCTGTCCATCCGCCACACCACGCGCAATTTCCCCAACCGCGAGGGTTCCAAGCCGGGTAATGGCCAGCTGAGCGCCGTGGCCCTGATGGACGCCCGCTCCATTGCGGCGACGGCTGCCAACGGCGGCATCCTGACGCCGGCGACCGACCTGCCCGAGGAGACTTGGGACGAGGCCTGCGAGTACACCTTTGACGACGCACCGTACAAAAAGCGTGTGTACTGGGGCTTTGGCAAGGCGGAGCCTGCCGACGAGCTTGTCGAGGGTCCCAACATCAAGCCGTGGCCCGCGATGGAGCCTCTCGGCGACGACATCCTGCTCAAGGTGTGCTCCAAGATCATGGATCCGGTCACCACGACCGACGAGCTCATTCCCTCGGGCGAGACGAGCTCCTTCCGCTCCAACCCGCTGGGTCTGGCCGAGTTTGCGCTCAGCCGCCGCGACCCTGCCTACGTGGGTCGCTCCAAGGAGGTCGACGCCGTGGAGAAGCGCCGCGTTGCCGGTGAGTCCGCGGGCGATCTGTCCGCGCTCGATGCCGAGCTTGCCGGTGTGTTTGAGGCGTTGGCCGGCGCGGGTGTCGCGGCCGATGCCAGGGCAACCGAGTACGGCTCCATGCTCTACGCCAAGAAGCCGGGCGATGGCTCTGCCCGCGAGCAGGCCGCGAGCTGCCAGCGCGTAATTGGCGGTCTGGCAAACATCGTCCACGAGTACGCCACTAAGCGCTATCGCTCCAACGTGATGAACTGGGGCATGGTGCCCTTCCAGATGGAGGCCGAGCCCAGCTTTGAGGTGGGCGACTACGTCTTTGTGCCGGGTATCCGCGCCGCGCTCGACGGCGACCTGAAGGACATCGCCGCTTACGTGGTTCGCGCCGACGGTACGGTCGAGCAGATTGAGCTCTATATTGCCGATATGACGGCAGAGGAGCGTGCCATCGTCAAGGCCGGCTGCCTGATCAACTACAACAAGTTCAAGGCCGCTGCCGAGTAACCCTGCTGTACGCCCCGGCCACACCTTTCCCTCGTGCTCACGCGCTTCGCGAGGGTCGCCCGAGGGAAAGGTGTGGC
>OLRS01001479.1_pt1 | contig 22691 bp, 25 predicted proteins | sample 1673171 | NCBI WGS metagenome assembly OLRS01 (sample SAMEA3136762, study PRJEB25190) | human gut metagenome | biome: human gut; feature: human-associated habitat; material: faeces | place: Austria | collected 2013
GAATAGTTCTGTCTCAAATCCCTAATAATCTTAGTAGAAACGCTTCTCTACTTTTTAAGACACAACTTTAGTTGCAAATACAAACGCTTTTCGTATATTTGTGCCAATCCTAGTAATAGGAGGACATATTAATTTAACGAAAGGCGTTTTGCATTATCCTTGTTCCAGAAATTCGCCAAAATTTTACAACTACGAGGATATGCACAACGCCCACACTAATGTTATATACCTATCATTGATAGTCTATATATCGTTTTGGTGTGGGCAACTGTTGTGTATTTGTAGTTGGGGTGTTTGGCGATACCTTGGAACAGATATGCGATCAGTTCTCACACCTTTCCTATTTATAATGGCTTACTATAGGGAACAGGTAGGCATAATAAACGATAATAGATTATGAAACAGAAACTTACCTATTTAAGAGGTTCAAATTCTAATTACCAATTGGAATTAATTTCAGCATTAAAGTTTTTTATCCTAAAATGTTAGTAATAATATCGATATTAATTATTACATCTCGAAACTCAATCAATGAAGCATTATAATAGCACACAAATCAAAACAGCTCATTATTATTCCCAGTGCTTCTAATACTACAACTGCTTAACATAGGGAATAGGTAAGCACAAACATTCAAGATTATGAATCCAATAATTTCACAGTTCAAACAATCATTAGAGGATCAATTAGAAATGATGGCGCAAAAAGTACTCACAGATAACGCTTTGGGATATATGAAAGGAAGCATATTGATTACAACTTTAAATAAATGTGGAGAATTTGCAAAAGAAGAATTTCAAGGACATGCTCATCAAATAGGATTAACAGAAACAGAATTAGAACAACTGATCAACGAAACAGTATCTAAAACTATCAAAAAGTATGTCAAGCTATGAATTACAAAAGCATAACAACAAGCTATTACTCTCAATGTCTCTAATTATATAACAGCTTACCATTGAAAATTGGTAAGTATAACATTTTAATATTATGACTTTAAATAATTTAGCTAAAGATCACCTTGCATGTATATTACTTCATTTATACATTCTTTACGACAAAGAACATGCCCTCAATATGCACACAAAATATGAAACTGCCATAACCCTTTCAGAATTAGGAATTACAGATGCTGATTATCCACGTTTAACCAATATGTTTGCACAAAATAATCAAAATTTTCATCAACTTGTAGAAAAACTATCTCTTTTGGTTAAAGATAAGTTAGATAGACAATACTGTAGTAAGAAAATTCAGTTAAGCATAGATGGTGGACTTGAATGTAATCCTCCACAGAGACTTAAAGCACTTTTGGCAGTATTATTAATAACAGTAGGAGAAACTTTTTATAACTAATGGAAGCACAATATTATAAACTATTACCATTCCCATTTACAACGCTAGAAAGTACATTAGAGCGTTTTAAAGGTTTCTTTATAGGAGAAATGGGACAAGGCTTATCGCAATATGAGAAGATTACAGCTAAGATTGTTGATTCTAAAAAGGTTAAAGAACTGATTGGCAGCACAATGATAAGAAGGACTCCACCACATGCAGAGGATTTAATCTACATTGCAAGTTCAATGTTTCTACTGAAATTCGATCTTAGATATACAGCATTAATAGCCTTAATGGTGCTAAAGTACTGGAATGATAATGCCAATGATTTTAATAGTATTTCATCACAATATGAAGTGGATAATATAGCCAACTCTATATTGATTGAACTATCAAATAAGCTTAGATAATATGGGAATATTCAATATTTTTAATAGAAGCAAAGATGAACAAGTAAAAGAACTTGTTGAACTTGCAAAAGAAGTAAGTCTTGAAATGCTTGATCTTACAGATAATTTAAGAAGTAATAATAATATAGTATCTGAATCCATTAGGTCTCAAATGTTTGCTATAGGAAATAAATTAAATCGCGCTTATGACCTTAAAAAAAATATTGGTTCACAAACTGATACAATAGTCTTTTTTAATGGTTATTCAGATGTTAGAATACCAAGTTTTTTCTTCTCACAAAAAATGACAGCGACTGTAATAGAACAAGATACAGGAGTGAGGTTTAATTTAAAATTTTAATATTATGGGAATCTTTGATTTTTTCACAAAGAAAGAGACTGAAAATATTCTTAAGTCTCCAGAATATCAATGTAAATGCAATCTGCTTGAATTAAATAAAAGAATAGAAGCTGACAGATATCAAAATCTGGATAACATTCAAGCTGCATCATTCATTAAAGAATTGGAAATACTGTATACAAACTTTAGAGGACGTAAGCAACAATGTACTGTATCAGAAGTTAGTTATCATGGAAAATCGTACAATCTGAATAGCTACGATACACTATTTAAAGAAAGCATTGCCAGAATTAAAGAAAAATATGGCTTTTATTAAATAGAAAACAAATACCTATATATAGAAGCGATGAAAACATCTATATTATTTACAGTGTCAATAATAACTGTTGAAAGCGTTAGTTTGTCATCATGTCAATTTAAACAAAAGGAAGTAGAATTAACTTCTACCATAGACAGTACTTTACAAGTTAAGGCAACTTCTATCTTAGAAAATAAGCTATCAGAGATAAATGCTCAATCTGGGCAGGTTATAATTATGGAAGTTCAAACAGGACAAATTAAAGCACTGGTTGGACTTGAAAGACAAGACAGTGCAAACTATCAACCTTGTGAGAACTTCGCTCTATCACAAGAATCTGGTCTAATGCACCCTGTCTCACTACTTGCAGCTTTAGAATCTGGAAAGGTGAAATTGAGCGATAAAGTTGATACAGGAAATGGAATATACTCTGTATATGGTAGATCACTAAAAGACCATAATTGGAATAGAGGTGGGTATGGTGAACTTACAGTACAAGAAGGATTGGCAGTAAGTTCTAACATTACAACTTACAAAACAATGGAAAAGGCTTTTGGTGATAATCCTCAATCCTATTTTGATTTACTAGCTAAAATGGATTATGGTAAACCAGATAGTATTATAGGTATAGCCAATCTGAAACCTGCATACTTTGTAACTCCTAAAGATAGTAATTGGACTAAGACTGCTTTTGCATGGTTTAGCATTGGATATAATCAACTCATTTCACCTATTCAGATGCTTACTTTCTATAATGCTATCACCAATAATGGGAAGATGATACAGCCTCAACTATATAAGGATAGTGTAGTAGTTATTAATCCACAAATAGCAAGTAAGGCTAATATTGATAGTTTGAAACAAGCACTAGTATTTAATATTACTGATGGCTTTGGGCAATCTGCTAAGTCTGATAAGGTAGTAGTTGCAGGTATGCAGGGAACTAGTTCATTATCTACTAATGAGGATAGTACTATGGATATGTATGCAGTAGAGTTCTGTGGTTACTTCCCTGCTGATAATCCTAAGTATAGTATCATCGTATCCATTAATAAGATTGATTTGCCTGCTAGTGGTGGATTAATGGCAGGTGATGTCTTTAGGAAAATAGTTGATTACATGAGCAGCTGACATCAACTTAAAAAATAAAGAGTACATACTGAAATTATTAGTACTCTTTCGTATATTAGAAAAGAAGGAATTAAGCAATAAGAACTAGTCTATAATCTTAAAGTTCTGCATCAAATTACTTCATCGAAAGCTTGTAATCTACAGACCTAATTAGTACTTTTGTACAGGTTTAAGTGTTTCACTATTGTTTCACGCATACCTAAATAGAGATAATTAATTTAGTGATTAACAACCTTATAAGATGGACTAATATAGAGCCTCATAATCTGGAGGTCCCTGGTTCAAGCCCAGGCTGGTCCACAAGACATAAAGCAAAGAAAACCAGGCCGTTACAAGCAACCTTGTAGCGGCTTTTTTCTTGCACACCGAAACTCCTTGCACACAATTTGCACACAACCTCTGGAAAGTGGTGATAATCAATAACAAACGTGACACACCAGTAAATGATATTCTTTTTCTTTTAGTTTCTTCTATTGGCAAGAGTTCTCTCCGATTCATGCCCATGATGAGGTTTTCGCATATAATTTGCACAAACGGATATAGGAAAAGAGATAAGCTACACACCGGTAGTTATCCCTTTTCTTCTCAAAATTATTTTTTGATTGGGGAAATGAGCTTGTATTCTGCGGCTATTTCAAATAAGCGGTCACTATTATATCGATACCGTCCAATTATCATAACGGAATATTCCCTATCAGTTTCATCATAATCATAATTGGGATAAAAACTACTGACCTTATGAAATAAAGCCCTACCTTCCTCACCAAACATATTCTTAATAATATTGCCAATGGCAATCCAATCATTGTAGTAATAAGTAATATCCACTTGATTTCTGATTATTTCATTCAATAGCCGTTCAACCTTTTGTTTCTTTGTTAAAGGAGTGGCGCTTTCCAAAACCAAATTACTTGGACGAAGAAATGTTTCTATAACGCTGGGAATAAGAATCGTTTGGGGTTTAGGTGGTTTCGTTTTAGATCTCTGTTTTGGCTTATAAATATATTCCACTGCTTTTGATTTTGGCTCAGACATATAAACTTCCGCATGTTTATTGACATACGGTTGCGTATCATGCGAAAGGAAGCGTAAACGGCATATATCGCCACAGCTTTTGTCTATAATGATACCCATTTCTTCAAAATCGTTTTTAATAGATTCAAAGACATTCTTATGATTAGCAGGGTCTGCATAAGGAATGATACAGAACAAGCCATTTCCGCTTGCAGACAAACCACAATACATAATATAAGGCAGTTCACCCAACTTAATCTTAAGGTCTTCTATGTTTGATATTGACGGGTTATCTTTTCCGTCAATATCAATACAAATCAAATTCGTATACTCGTAAATTTTTTCAGTTCGTCGTTCAGAACAAACACAACTGACAGTTATTGCAGGAAGAAGTTCTTTCAATTCTCGCCGTTTCATCGAATCAGATTCATTCCGAAGTTCTTTGATTAAAACAGTACGATAGTCCTCTAAGAACAACCAGTCCCATAAGTTCACTACTCCGCTTGCATAACGACTTTGCGCACTTTCAAACATTGATACTTTTATGATATTTTCCATATTTCTTACTTTTTTACAGGCCATCAGGCAATGAATTTTCTAAAAATTGTCTAGCAATATCGTTACGTTTCACAAAAATATAATTATTTCCACCGCCACCTTTCTGAATCTCAAATTTCAAACTCTTTATGCGGGTCGAAAATTCTTTTTGTCCTACAGGTATCAGCTTCTTGATGTGACAATACGCTTGATATTCTTCTCTAAATCTTTTCAACAAGATTTTATCATTTCCTGACGTGGAAGGCAAATATTGTTTTTCTTCAAGGAATTGCGCCACACTATCAGACTCAAATCTCATTTCCTCAAGAAGTTCTTTTGCTTTTGGTGATTCTGTAAATTGCTGTTGTTTTAACAATCTGCCCAATCCCTCAAGCACCCAATTGAAAATACCGCTTAATTCTTTGGATATTATTCTCTCAGCGAGATGCTTATCTTGCTCTTCATCCGGAATAATAACTTCAAAGTTCAAGATTATAAACCTTCGCAAGTAGGCATGGGTAAATTCAATATTATTAGGAAACTTATTCGTATTGAACATGAACTTCCCGTAATGACGAAGTATAAACGGATGGCCGTAAGGAGAACGTGCATCAATAGGCTCATTGCTAATTAGCTTCTTAAATAAGTCTGGATTGATATTCTTTCCTCCAAGTTCCGAAGAATAGTTAAGCAGATAATTACCTAGCTGCGCCCTGAAATAGCCATTTTCATTGCACAAATTACTTATAGTATAGGAACAAGTGTTATGTTCTCCCAGCAGTGCTTGCACTATTTCAAATATGACGGATTTACCGTTGCTTCCTTCACCTTTCAGAATCAAGCACTTTTCCAATTTCAAGTTTTGAGTAAAAATATACCCCAAGTATTCTGCAAGAATCATTTGTGATTCTTTTTCAGGCAAAACCTTATTTAAAAAAGCCTTAAATTCATCACAAGTCGCTTCAGGATTATATTCAAAAGGCAATTGGTATTTAAAAAAATCCCGCTTGTCAAAGTCTCTCGATACTTGTCTGTCCTTTGAAATGACAAATGTCCCATTCTTTAGATTAATTTTCACCTCATCTTTTTTCTCATTCAAATCCGGTACAAGAGTGCAAAGAGCGACAAACTGGTTATACAGTTTTTCAAGATTCCTACTCAGTCTTATATCATAATAATTGAAGCCCGCCTTATTTGCTGCTACAGCAAGAAATTCCTTCAAAAGTGGACGGGTTATGTTTTTCCAGTAACAGCCCGTATAAATATATGGCTGAATACTGTCCTGCTCAATGCCGAGCCCCAATTTAAACTCATCCGCATTCTTCAATAATTCTTCTATCAATATAATATATTTGACTTCATCATCCGGTTCGAAGCTCATTAATTCTCTTTTTTCATTTTCTGACAATCCCCCGTTGCTTTCTTTCCTACGTAGTTCTGAAAGTTTTTCAAGTTTTTTATCATCATCAAGATGATAAATAACCGGATAATCTATTTTAGAAGATATATCTATTATTTTCTTCAATGTTTCCTCTTGTTGTACTTGCTTCAAAATATCTCTTACATACCGTTTCAAGCCTTTTGCTGTTTTATATGGATGATTTATCATCGGGATATTATTATTACTATTCATATTATTTATCTCCTATCTTTTTTGAGCCGATTTTATAATTAATTGTATTGATTGAGTTGAAAGATTTTGGCTCGTTTTGTCTTCCTCCTCAATTTGGTTGTTTAACCATTTATCCAATTCTTCAGCAAAGAAATACAGATTACGCCCTGACCTGTGGCAAGGTATATTGTCTGTCGCTGATAATTTATAGAGTTTAGATGAACTTAATTTATACCCTTGTTTTTGGATATATCTTAAGGCTTGCTCCTTATTCAGCCACTTTGGTATTTTTTCCCTTTTTTCTATTCTGTTCATCAGAATGTTTTTTATCTCCGATATTTCCTGAATCAGATAATCTATCCGTTCCGGCAACGTGTCATAACTTGTTTTTTGATGTTCCATACCTTTTGTTTTTTGTTTCTGGTGCAAAGTTCGGCAACTTTTGGAAGGGCATAAAAAGGCACGTTCAGGCACATTTAGGCACGATTGTATCATATTAATTATTAACCGGTTACATGTATTATCGAAAAGGAATTATTGATTTTGGCACGTTCAGGCATGAAATATATTTGATTAGTTGGCTACGTTTTGTATTTTTGTCATAAACATCATGTAGCAATATGGCAAAGAAAAGAATACCGATAGACAAAGAGAGGTTTGAAACTTTAAAAAACGAGTTAGTAAGAGTTTCTAATATAGATTTGAGTTCAGACAATGCATACTCTGACCTATGCGATTATATAAAGAAACAGAGCGATACAAATTTCCCTCTCCCAAAATATGAGGACGGAAGCGTTATCCAGCAATCTGAAACTATCAGCGTTGATACATTACGTCGTTATTGGGGAGATAAGGATGCAGACAAGGAAAGAAAGCCGGATATTGGAAAATTATCTTTCATGGCTCGTGCTTTAGGATATAAGGATTGGGAAACATTCTGCCACGAATACAAACAGACCAATACGGACTTTGACATAGAGAAAGGATTCAATGGAATGGACTATTTCAAGTTTTCATCATTGCTTGAAGGTGAAATCGTCTGTATCGGCTGGTATCCTCAAAAATATTGCAGATTGAAGTTTTTAGGAGAGTATTCTTTTGAGGTCGTTGAATCCTATAGAATGAAAAGTGAGGTTGGACGCAAATTTGAAACTTCCGGTTTCCGTCTCGCCCCAATATCAGACAAGGCTATTTTACCAGAAGTCTTAATAGAGCCATTATATGAATATCAGGAAGACTTATGGAATGCCATAGAAAATTTTGATATAAAGAATTTCCCTCCCGAAATCCTTCTATAAGAATAAGTAAAAAGTGAATAAAGTGAGTGAAGTGAACTATATTTCTATAATAGAGCATATTTCTTATTCTATAGACCATATAACGATATAAAACCTTATACTTTTTATAAAATATAGTTCACTTCACTCACTTTATTCACTATGTAATAATTTTCTACTTTTATTTATTCTTTCATATTCGAGATATGCTCGTGCTTCTTTATACCAATATTAGAGGCAGGAGAAAAGCTCGATACAGGAGACGAGAACAGCCTCATTTTTGGTATGGGGAAATAATAATCTCACTTCTATTTGGAAGAGAAAAGGATATGCAGAAAATCATTTATTCTTGTGAAAAAACTATTGCGTTTCGTGAGTTTCATATCGCCTTCTCCTAAAAGTAGCCACCTTGCATTGATAGACGGGAAGGCAATCAGTATCTTTTGCACAATCCAGACGGTAGGAAGTTCTTTTCTGAATAAAATGTTCATCAGTATAGTAAAAGACAATCCCGTTCTTTGACAAAAATCAGGAACGGAAGGAGATTCTTTTTCGGCAACCTGTTTGATTCTGGCTTGTATGCCACCATTCAGAACATCCCAAAAGGACAAAGGCAAATTGATGTTCTTTATATGAACCGCTTCTTTGAATAACGGCGCAATCTCAAATGGCGAATGTTTGGATATTCCGCAACCTATCTCTGTAACTAAAAAAATATATTCCGGATGTTGTTCCGCATATAGCAGAAAATCATCAATATGTTTTTTAAGATTCTCAATGTGTTTGGAAGGTAGCGCATAGGTCTGCCCCTGTATTCCCACAGCCTGCCCCATAATAGCTCCGAACTTCATCGCTGTTGCTGCGGCATTTCCATTATGTACACCGTTTGAGTTTGAACCGAACACGAATATTTCATTTTCTTTCAGTTTCGTAATGTTGGATGGGGTAATTCTTTCGTGCATGTTTTAAAGTTTTTGGGTATAAAAAATCCTCTTACTACATAAGCAATAAGAGGATTAGATTATTTGTGGAAAAAATCAATACTTGATAGAGAACAGAGCTTCAATATATGGCAAACTACTGTTTGAAACACTTACTTCTTTTGAATCAAAGTTGTATTCCATAACATAGTCTTCTGATGTGCCATTACTGCTTTCCCAATATATTGAATTTGTTTTTTCATTATATATGGCAGATGTAATGTATTCGTCAATTTCAGCCAAGATAGATGTTGTTTCTAAAGTTTCGGGATTGATTGTTTTTACAATAGTCTTATCAATATCTTTTCCTATTTCAAGTAAAACAAATCCCTGTTTCGTGTTAAGCACTTCATAATAATATGCGTCATTCTGTTCATCACGCAGAAGCTTGATGTCGCCTGTTTTCATGTTTAAAGATAGAAGACAGTCAAAAGATTCTCTATCATCTTCAAATCTGATACTTCCGGTAACTAAGACACAACGGCTTTTTGAGTCATAATTAAACAGTAGATTATCATCTTCACAATAAAACTGAGTAACGTATTTCCCGTTAATTCGGTCGTAAGGGAAAGCCTTTTTCAAAAGAGTTGTTTTTCCATTATCGTCAAAAGAGACAATTTCAAACCCTTTGTCTACAGATGCTTCCAAACCGCATAACGTATTCTCAATCATACCAATGGCCATTCCGGGCGAAGCATTGTAAAATTTATTCAGCCAATTGGCACAAACCTTCTTTTCTTCCTGTTTTGCAAGATTATATTTGTACAAACTGACTTCTTTACTTATTGGTAAACAGCGTTTGAAATAATAAATATTCTGATTTCCGTTATTCTCAGCCAATATGAATTTTATGATTTCTCCATTGGGTAGTTCGTTCTTCTTTTCAAAGTCTCCACTTTGCCTATCGAATACATATAATATAGGAAAAGTATTTTCGTTGTCTTCAAAATCCACAACGTTGTAACCTGCGGCATAGGTATAATCATTCATATTGTCCACATCTTTTTCTTCCAAGAACATTTGGCCTAATGTTTTTTCTTTTCCTTCTTGTCTTAAAATGACATCACAATTACCTGTCATATTAGGTGCGATGAATGAGATACTTTCATCAGAATATGAAATAACATCTGCCTTTTTCTCGCCTGAGCGTGAAGATGTTTGAAACCATATCTCACTATTTTCGGAGAAACCATTACCACGTATAACAACTAACTTACCGCTGACAATCGGAGATTCAGCACCAGATGATGGCATTTCAATGTTTTGTATGTCATTATTCGGGTCTGAATTATCCGCATCATCGGAACAGGCTGCCATGAATAGAAACACCATGCCGAGTAAGGGCATGGTGCTTACGTTAAATAATTTGTTCATCATTTCTTCTTCAATATGATTTTCTCACCTTCTATTGTAAAGGTCATTTCTGTTTTGGTAATAGTCCCTGCAATGGACATATCTTCATAGCTTGAAGTGAATTTACCATCTTTCGCATTGTATTGGTATTTCAATACAGCGTTATCAACATACTTGTCTCCATCTTCACTTGTAATGTTCAAAGTTAAATCCGTTTTGCTTGTCAGCTTGATTTGATAAGCGTCTTTGTCAGCATTGACTCCAGTCCATACAGTTCCAACAAGTTCTTCCGCTGTAGGATAAGGAGATGGATTTTCATCATCGTCATCACTGCATGCAACGAAATTCAAACACAACACAACCATTAATAACGAGGTTGCAATCATTCTAAAAGTTTTCATTTTGATTTTAATTTTATCTCCCTTAGCCTCAAATCAGAAGAGTTAATTAAATGCAGAAAGCGTGAGGCCATTAACTTATTTTATACGACGGGCTCTGGTAAGACCTTGAACTAAAACAAGCAACAGTCCCCACGCCATATACGGATATGACGCGAGAGATGCCAACTTATTCCCGTTCTACAGATAGTTTACCAGACTTCGTCGTAGAGAATCAGTTAAACACTTTCGTGTATCTTAAATTTCTAATATGTCCGCCATGTTGCCATGACGGTACAAAATTAGAAAAAATAAGGCACATCACAAAGTTACATCCCATAAAGAGACTGTTGCAAGTTACAAAATTAGATATTCTTATTCATTCTGCATTTCATCAATGGCGAATTCGTGAAGTTCATGCTCCAGATCCATTTCTTTAAGCCGTTCTTCTTTCTTCCGAAAATAATCATCGCCCAAACCTTTTTCTTCGAGTGTCTTGTCGAATTTATCAAGTATTTCATCTGAAACACATTCTTCATCGTCATCATCGATTGACTCGTCCAATGCGGAAAGCATATCCTCTATTGTGTATTCCTGTTCTTGTGAAGAAGTATTTTCCGTTAATGAAAACTCTGTATCATCCTCACAATCAATATCCGGCCCTAACATATCTATAAGCTCATCGATTGTATAATCTTTGTCTTTAAAAGAATCTTTCGTATTTTCTTCTTTGACAATCGGCTCTTGAACACCGGTTTCCTGTATGCTTTCTTTTTGAGCAGACATTTTAGTCTTTGGTGCTTTCTTTGAAGATTTCTTTTTAGTCTCTACAACTTCGGCAGTCACCGGTTGTTCTTCTTCTACTTTTTTCTTTCGTGCCATAACTTTATTTATTTTTGAATTTAATAATACTCCGAATACATGAATCATCGGACATTACATATATCCTCTTTTTTGTCGGAATATAAAAGAAAAAGGTATTTTAACTATATTCTTAACCAGAATTAAGCTCTCGCACCGGTTATTTAGCATAAAGAAAGCCGGTTTCCTTTATGAATAGAATTACCGGACAGAAAAGTAAGAAAGGCCCCATATAGGCTACAAAAACGAGGTCAAAAGGTTAGTATTCTTAGCACGCTCCTCTTTCTCGAAACTCGCCAGATATGCTTCCGTAGTCCTCAGGTCGGTATGTCCTAAGGATTCACTTATATAAGAGATATTGGCTCCGCTTCGTTTCAATACGGTAGCGTATGAATGTCTTGCGGTGTATGTGGTGATATTGCCGATACCCAATTCTTCACCTATCAACTTCATACGCTTGTTGATTCGCTTGACAACATCGCGTACAATCGCTTTACGCTCTATAGCCGTTTCATGCCCTTTCATATAAGGAAATATGTAATTATCGGGTAACGGTTTGTTTCCCCACTTGTCAATTATTGTCTGTAATTGGGGAGAAACAACTGCACGTATCTCTTTCCTGTTCTTTGTCGTGCGCTCTGTTTTCTGTCTCACAAAACATATTTCACCGTCCACAATATCCGAGAACTTCAATTTCAGCATGTCTGTCGGATTGATACCGTTGCACAAGTAAATGAATATCCAGAGGTCTTTATATCTGTTAGTGGTTTCATTTTCACTCTTATAATCGAAAATGGCCTTCAACTGTTTCTTTGTCAATCCTTTCTTTCTTCCGATACCGGTCTTTATCTCAAACAGACCTTTTCCGAATGGGTATTGCGATTCTTTGATAACGCCGGCTCTCTTGGCTTCATTCACCAAAGTACGGATATTTCTCATGTGCATACCGATTGTAGAAATACTTCTCGTTTTCGACCAAAGCCTTTCGCATTTTTGCAACCATTCAACCGTAACAGTACTAAATGGAATATCTTTGCCGCCGACTTCCTCAACCATTACCAATGTAGTTTGATAGAACTGCATTGTCCCGATTCTTTCCTCGTTTTTCAGTTCCTCAATCTTAGCTCGTATGGCACTGTTCAGAGTATCACCGGTAGCTTTTCCCAAACGTAAATTGAGCGTATTGAAAGAGAATGTTCCTTTCTCTGCCAGAGCTTCAACATTCATACGGACTAAAGAAAAACTACTTTCAATGGCTTGTCTGATTTTCCTGCTTTCAGAAGATTTGCTATCCTGCAGCTTGTTCCATTCTTCTTTCGTCATGCAGACACCAATAGAATAATACTTGGGCTTTCTTTGATAATAAACCTTGATTTTAACAGGATATTTGCCTTCTTTATTGGCAGTACGTGCATCAAGTACCGTAGAGACTACGATACCGTCTTTTGAAAAATTATACATGTTTTTAGTGATTACCCGCAAGCGGAATTGCTTACGATAGTCTATATATCCTCATTTGAATGGAAATATAAACGTTTTGAAGCCTTTTGAATATTGGTTTTGAGTAGTTTAGACGTTAGTTTCAAATGGATAAAGAGTTGCATTCCAAAGAATACCAAACACATAACATATTAGAAATCAATAATATAAACTCAACAAACAGTAATAACAAAGACAAAAAACATTCATAATTCAACAAAAAGTCCATTTCCAAACAAATAAATAAAATATATTAAATATCAAGAGAAGGGAGATGAAAAAGTTTACAAATGCATATTTGACGAGATTAGAAGATTTATATGAGGTAATTCTAGTAGTATTTCTATATCTTTGTAACTAATAGATGATTAATGTAAGGATATGACAGATACATTGACGACCGAGAAAAGAAGTTATCTAATGTCTAAAATTAAAGGCAAAGATACTAAACCTGAAATGATTGTTCGACGATATTTACACAGTCATGGCTTTAGATACCGTCTACATGTAAAGTCATTGCCGGGTAGTCCTGATATTGTGTTAAAAAAATACAGAATTGCCATATTTATAAACGGATGTTTTTGGCATGGCCATGAAAATTGTCTTTTTTCAAGATTACCTAAAACAAGAACTGAATGGTGGAAAATAAAAATTAGCAAAAACATAAAAAGAGATAAAGAAAAGTGTATTCTTCTTCATAACTTGGGATGGCATACAATGACTGTATGGAGTTGCCAACTAAAATCCACTACTAGAAAAGATACATTAGAAGAAATCGTATTTCTTCTACAAAAGATATTTCTTGAGCAAAATAAAATTTGAATTCTATTGGAAAAACACAAATAGAATTGTTAATTATGCTATTTTCTATTCTTTCAAAAGAAGAAATGACAGACATTTTATCTATCTTTGCATAAAAGATATAACTAATGATTGATCAAACAAAAATAGCTGTAATTGATTTGTTTTGCGGAATTGGAGGACTTTCGCAAGGCTTCGTAGCAGAGGGCTTTGATGTCATTGCTGGTTATGATAATGATCCATCCTGCAAATTTGCATTTGAGTCTAATAATAACTCAACTTTCTACGAGAAAGATATAATGGACTTAAAAGGATCAGAACTCAATCAATTATTTGGAAATAAAATAAAAATCTTAGTAGGCTGCGCTCCATGCCAACCTTTTTCGTCATACAGTTTCAAACTCAAAGATAAAGATCCTAAAAAACTGAATATGCTGTATACATTTTCTAGATTAATAGAAGAAACAAACCCTACAATTGTTTCAATGGAAAATGTACCACAATTAGTTGATAACAAAGCGAATATATTCAAAGACTTCTACAATAAATTAATAGAATTAGGATATCATATCCATTATGAGACAGTCTATTGCCCTGACTATGGAATACCTCAAACTCGTAAACGATTAGTCCTCTTAGCTTCAAAACTTGCCCCCATTAAATTAATAGAAAAAACACATTTACCTGAAAATTATGTAACGGTTAGGGAAACAATAGGACACTTACCAGCAGTAAATGCTGGAGAATATGATCCCAAAGACCCCTTACACAGAGCTAGAGTATTAAGCGAATTGAATCTTAAAAGAATTAAGCATACAAAAGAAGGGGGCAGTTGGCGTGATTGGCCTCAAGAATTACTTTTAGAATGTTATAAAAAAAAGTCAGGAAATACTTATGGAAGTGTATATGGTAGAATGAAATGGGATGCTCCTTCGCCAACAATGACAACCCATTGTACAGGATTAGGTAATGGCAGATTTGGACATCCAGAACAAGATAGAGCTATCACATTACGTGAAGCAGCTTTGCTTCAAACATTTCCTGAAAAATATCTTTTTTACGAATCACTTGAAAAATATAATCCATCTATAATTTGTCGGCAAATAGGTAATGCCGTCCCTCCTAAACTAGGACAAATTATTGCCCAAAGTATAAAAGAACATTTAAATTCATTTGAATTATGATAACTCAAGAACAAAAAAATGAAGCTGAAGCTCAAATCGTAGCCCAAAAAGAACCTGTTTCATTTGATACAAGAGAATATCCAGTTGAAGTCTTAATCTCAAAATATTCGACAGGGGAGTTTGTCGTACCAAAATATCAAAGAGAATTTATTTGGGAAAAAGATAAAGAAAAGATGTCTAAATTTATCGAATCTATTTTATTAGATTTACCTATTCCATATTTATTTTTCGCAGATGAAGGACACGAAGATGGAAGATTAGAAATTGTGGATGGAACACAGAGAATTCGGACCCTAAATGCTTTTAAAGAAAATAAATTCAAATTAGTCGGATTAGACGTTTTATATTTACTTAATGGATTTAAATTTAACGACTTAACTGAAAGTAGGCAACGCCGTTTTCTAAGGAAGACGTTACGTTCAATAGAACTTACTGAAAAAGCATCTGCAAGTGTCAGAAGAGATTTATTTGCAAGAATCAACACTAAGCCGTATGATTTATCACCGATGGAAATACGAAAGGGCGTATACTCCGAAGATGAATTCTACAAATTTTTGGATGAATGCTCACAAAATCCTTTATTTAAATCATTATGTCCAATAAAAGATGAACGAAGAAAACGTGGAGAATCTCATGAATTAATACTTAGATATTTCGCATATTCTGATAAATATCAACAATTTGTGCATAGTGTAGAAGATTTCTTAGATGAATACATGAAAGACAAGCATGACAATGGATTTGACAAAGAATTCATGAAAGCCCAATTCGAGCAAATGTTAGGTTTTATAAATCAATACTTTCCAAATGGATTTAGAAAAGCTGCTAACAATAATACGGTTTCGCGCGTTAGGTTTGATGCTATGTCTGTAGGAGCAACTTTAGCTCTACGAGAAAATCCAGATCTTGTTCCTAAAAATATTGAAGATTGGTTTAATTCTGCAACATTTAATGAACATACAACATCCGGATCAGCTAATAATAGGCTCAAAGTTATTGGTAGAATAGAATATGTAAGGAACAAACTATTAGGAATCTAAATTATGCAATTTGTGAAAGAAATTTTTCAAGAAAGAGTCAATGAAATTAATAGATATTATACCTTTATAAGTTCATTCTCACTTGAAAATCCAGATAAAGAGCTTAACAAAATCTTACGCTCTAATCTAATACTTATGTTATATAATTTGGTTGAATCAAGTATAACTAATTCAATTGAAGAAATTCATAGTAATATATATACAAATAGAATCTCATTTAATGTGCTTAATATTGAACTCAAAAAGATTCTAATTAGACAGATAAAGAATATGAATCCTCATACTTTTGTTCAAAGTATAAATGATATTGCTATTGATATTATAAAACAGGCTTTCAATAAAAGACAGATATCTGATGGTAATATTGATAATGATACTATTGTAAAATTAGGACGACAATATGGTTTTTGTACATTTACAAATTACCAAGATACTCAAAGCGGAAGATGCTTAAAAGCGATTAAAGGGAGACGTAATGACCTAGCTCATGGAACATACTCTTTCACAGAGATTGGCAAAGAATATACCATTGAAGACTTAGGGAGAATGAAAAATGAAGCAATCAAATATTTAGCTGAAATTATTCAAAATATCGAATTATATCTAAATAGCAAATCTTATATCTTACCTGAATATATAGAACATTAATTGCACACAATTTGCACACATCTCAAGAAAATAGAAGAAAACAAGAAATATTATTTGAAAAGGAAATATTATCTTCGGACTTGGAAATCAAGAGGTATGGATATGAAAAGAAATAGAATACAAATATCTGAAGATAAATATTTGCGACTCATAATCTGGAGGTCCCTGGTTCAAGCCCAGGCTGGTCCACAAAAAAATGGTTGTAACACAAGTTGTTACAACCATTTTTTCTTTGTAAACCCTCCAGAAATGAATCTGTTGCTCTGGGTTATTTTCTCCTTCTTTAAGGCATTTGTTTCACTATTGTTTCACCAATTAAACAATATGTAATATGCTGACAATCAATGCAGAAGTAGTAAAAAACCAAAGACAATCAAATGGATGTTTCACAGTAAGACTTCGATTTACCCTCAATAGGAAAATGAAGCGTCTTTCAACCAGCTTGTTTGCCACTTCTAAAGACTTGACTAAAGACTTTAAAATTAAACCATCCTCACCTCTTAAACAAGAAGTAGATAGTCTTATTCGTGGTTACCAAAACAAGTGTGCTAAACTACAAATAGAGTTGAATAACCATACCATTGATGATGTAATGAACTATTTGGATAGTGAATACCAGAAGCAGCAAACGATAGACTTTATAAAGTTCAGTCGTGAATGGATAGTGTCAACCACAATCAAAGGAGCGCCCAACTACACCACTGCTCTAAATGCTTTAGTACGTTTCATTGGCAAAGAGGAATTGGACATTAATCTGATTACACTAGATTTCTTAGAAAAGTTCAAATTATTTTTGAATAAGGAACGTGAAACACGAACCAAGAAACTAATGCAACAAGACAAACGTGTTCCTTCTAATCGTTCACTATCGCTTTATTTGATAAGTATAAAGAAGTTGTTTAATGAAGCGAAAAAGAAATATAATAAGAAAGATAGGAATCTAATTCTAATACCCAATTCTCCCTTTGATGAATTTGAAATACCTAAGCAAGAAGCCACACGCAAAAGAGCCATTTCACCAGATATTATTAAAAAGGTGTGGAAGCTACCCTATAAAGACATGAAGAAAGGATATAAATCTACTTGTCGCTATAATTTGGCTAAAGATTGTTTTATACTCTCATTCTGCTTAATGGGTATCAATTCAGCAGATCTTTATAATGCTACTGATATGAAAGGAAATACTATCTCTTATAATAGAACCAAGACTAAAGCTCGTAGATTGGATGGCGCCAAAATGATGGTGGATATTCCAAAAATAGTCCAACCTCTTATGGATAAATATAGAGATAAAACAGGTAAGCGAATATTTAATTTCTACCAATATTATGCAGACGAAAAGGGTTTTAACAAGGCTATCAATTATGGATTAAAAGAGATAGGTGCAATCTTAGAAATTGACGACTTGGAATATTATGCTGCTCGTCACTCATGGGCAACTATTGCACTTAATAAGGTAGGTATTGATAAATACATAGTTCATGCAGCACTGAACCACATAGATGATTCTATGAAAGTGACAGACATCTACATTGAACGTGACTTCGTAAATGAAAACAAAGCCAATGCTAAAGTAGTAAAGTTCGTATTTGGCAAATAGTATTAAGAAAATCCCACTAACAGTGATGTATGTGGGATTTTCTTAATACTTTTGTGAAAACAAAATATCATGGACGAAAAAATACTAATAGCTCTAATATCAGCCATCACATCTATCTTGGTAGTGTTTATATTTAAACCAATAGCAGATAGTGGTTTTCATCTTTTCAAATTAAAACAAGATTACAAATCAGAACAAAGAAGAAAAGTCAAAGTTGCTTTGGCTGAGAATAAAGGTAAACTTTTAAAAAGTGCAGAAGAATTAAACCACAGGCTATGGAATTTTCAAGAGAATGTTTCATATAATTGGCATTATGTAAATGGCAATTACAGGATAGAAAATTATTATATCCAGTCTTTTGTTTATAGAATATTATCTTTTTATGCAAACATTAAGATTTTAGAAGATAAGCTCATCTTTTTTGATGGTACTGTAGCTACTTCAAAAGATATGCAAATGATAAAATTTTTTAGATTATTCCAAGAATGTTTTTGCGATCTATTTCTATTTGAGAATATTGAATACAATAAAAATATAGCTAAAGACCATTTATTTAAAGGGCAATTAGATAATACCATTGACGCTATGATACATAATGGACAAATAATATCATTTTCAGAATTTCAAAGTAAAACAGTAATTGATAAATCTTTCGATTATATGTTTTGTTTCATAGATAGTATTTCACCTAATGAAAATAGACTAAGATGGGGAAGAATAGCCATAATCCATCTAACAACAATTGCATTTCTCAATTCCTTTGGTTACGATTTTCAGTATACAAATAAAACTAAAATAAAAAAACTTTTCATTCTTTACACACAAAATTCAAATTTAGAAATATTTACTACCATTATCAACAACTTTAGAAATATATTATCAAGATATAAAATGAAAGATCAACCAGAATTTAAATATACCCTAAATAGTTTCCACTAATAATCTATTTTATAGTATCATAATTAATTAGAAACATGTTTTAATAAAAAAATGAAACAATTCCATTCTATAGTAATATTCATCACAACAATCTTATGTTTCAGTCTATGGATTGCATTAAAGAATTTCTCTTTAACATACCCTCTAGGCATAACTATACTTGCTGCAACTTCTTCTATTGGAATCTATAAGCTAACTTTTAATTCATTAAGTTTCCTCATGCGAAAGCACAAATGGATAAAAAAGCTCATTCTTAAAAAATCATATTTTGAAGGGACTTGGGCAGGATTTTATTATGGAGTTAATGGGAATATAAGATTCTTCATAGAAACTTTTGAACAAGATATTGATCACCTAAAAATGAAAGGTATAACCTATGATGAAACACAAAAATTTCACAATACTTATTTCAGCGAGTTCATTAATATAAGTATCGATAAAAAAGAAATCAATTATCTATATACAGTTCAATCTTCAAAAGAAAACACAGATGGAATTGGGTTAGCTCGTTTTAATTTTTACTACGAAAACAATTCATCACACCCCTATAAATTATTAGGGATCACCAAAGATAGACATTTAGCAAAACAGTGCATTGGCTTTGAAATTAAAATATCAGATGATATTTTAGATGGCACAGAAAATATTACTAAAGCAATGGAAATTTACGAACAATATAAAGATAAAATATGAATATCAGCATAAACAATCACACTAATATTTACTTAAACTAACACTGCATGTCAGAACGATTTACACATTAACAGTAATTAAGAAGAGCCAAGTTCTATTTTAATCAATAAAAAAGAAAAACGAGGCCCAATGCCAATATAAACTAAAAAAATCCCATTTACAATAATATAAATGGAATTTATTTAGACTTTTACCTATCAAGATAGAACAGACTATGCCAATAGACAAATTTACAGAAGACTGTTATGTAGAAACTGAATACCTACTACTAGATTATATGGAACAGGTTGCCTTAAAGTTTAATCCAGATATGGTTTATGATGATGAAGGCAATATGTATCCATATGGCACGCAAGCAATAGAACGATTTAAAAGGAGATATAACAGGGGTAAAATCAGTATCAACTTCAAGTATGAGGACTACTTACACAATAATAACATACAAGCAACATTGCAAGAATTAAGAGTAGACATTGAGAAGTTTTGGTATTTACTTCTCTTTGTAATGGATTATACTTCTGGTTGCTGTTGGGATGCAATAGAAGTTAAGGAATCACCAAAGGAACAATTAGATAAACTTATCAATCTTATAACAAATAATTGTTCTGATATAAACCATATATCTGGTGCAACATTCAATACTCCTATATCTATTACTATTAATATCAAAGGCAAACAGACTTATACCATTGACAATCCTAATGCAATAGCTTATTTAGGAATGTTATGTGCAAATGGGATCAATGGGATTGAAGAAAACAGTATCCTTTCTTTAGAACATAGCAACCTTATAGACAAAATAACAACATCTGATTCTATGCGTATATGCTTATTCGCTAATATGCTTCTATACTTCTTTGAAACAAACAAGCAATTTAATAAGAGACAGAAAAAAGGTAGCACTATTTCATTAAGTAAGAATCTACTTATATCCAGACTTGCTTACTTTACTAAGTTAACAACAAACAAGAACTACCTAGAAGATGATGACAATTTAAAGAAAGTCATCAAAGATTATAGCAACAAAGAGCTATCAACTATAAACAATTACTATTTCTAAGCAACATACTTCATTAATAATCAGCCTTATTCTTATGTTTCCTAATTAAAAGGGAGCATAAGGATAAGGCTTTTTTCTTCCCTATTGATCCTCCTAAATCCCCTCATCTTTGCAGTGTCAAAACGATGACAGAAGAACAAAAGATTAAAGGGGAGCAAGACAGACCCTACAAATTCCTCCCTATTAATCAGTTCAAAAGCCAGTAGTTTTGCAGCGTAATCAAATTAATAACCCATTAAAAATTAAAGAAAATGGAAACAAAAGTAAATGCAACAGTTGAGAATGTAAACGAAGTAATTAACAATGAAAATGAAATGAGCATGAAGAACTTGAACTTATTATTTATCGAAGGAAATCGCACTGAAATTGACAAATCAAATGTAGTTGAAGCATTCAACAAGATTAAGGCTTTAAGTTTCATTCAGACAATGCCTATCGAATACTTCCCTATGAATGAAGCCATTAACAATTTAGGTGGTCGCAAACTGTTAAAGCCAACAGTTGTACGTTCTAAAGGTGAAGGTAATCCTACTATCAGTAATTTCAAGATTGTAATGGAAGAAGTGAATCCAGAAGACTACATTAAATTTGATGGAGTATGCGAAGATGGACAACACAGAACTATCGCTCTGATGTTTGAAGACCTCAAAGAAGTTGAAGCTAAATACGCTGCAATTACCCTACCTAAAGACATGGACATTTTAGCTTATATTTCCCTTCGTAATAATGGTAAGAAATGGAACAACGAAGATTTTTATGGTTCTAACATTTCTACAGGAGACAAGAGAACAGATTATATTCTTGGTAAAATGAAAGATGGCTATATCGCTGCTTTCCTCTTTAACGTGTACACTTTTGGGACTTCAAACCTCACTGCATCCCAGATTAAAGCAGTTCAGCAAGGATATAAGAAACTCTCTGATTTTGGAAAAGTACAAATAAGTGCTGACACACAGAGTAAAGGAGACAGCATTTTAAAGGCACTTGATGAAAATGAGTTTATGAGCAAAGATAGATTATCTGGTAGATTTGGAACAGGCTTAAAGCAATTCTATGGTGAAATTGAAAAAGACATAGATAAAGTCATAGCCACAATAAGCCTACTTAACAAAGATACTTGGGATGCTTACTTTACTCCCAAAGCAGGTCAAAGTATGGAAGCCAAATCATATAAAGAAGCATTGATTGAAGTCTCTAAGAAGATTGGGTAACAGTATTAAGAGCCTATGTGACAGATAGGCTCTATTCTTCCCTGTTTTAATCAGTAAGCCATTAATAATTTGACTTTAGATAACCCTAATATAAGAGTTTTAAGGTTGTGGTCTTTTCATTTGGACACCCTCTAAAAGTTCAGTATCTTTGTATTACTTCAAGCAAACAAAATACAGATACTTCCCCACTTGACAAGATACACCACAAATAACCTATCTAAAATCAAATTATCACAATGGAAGAATTTACGTATGAACAAATAAGAGTAAAAGCACTAAAACAAGGAGTACCAGATACTAAACAGCACATAGGTATGTGGGCTACCCTTAATAATTACATGAGATGCAGAAGAATGAAACAAGGAAAGAGATATACCACTTATATACCATTACAAAAACTAGCTTATTAATAATATGATAATCCACTTACCAACAGGAAAGAAATTCAGCAATAGAAAAGAAGCTAAGATATTCTTTGGTACAGCTTACTATCTTAAGATAGAACGAG
>OLRS01001480.1_pt1 | contig 22686 bp, 16 predicted proteins | sample 1673171 | NCBI WGS metagenome assembly OLRS01 (sample SAMEA3136762, study PRJEB25190) | human gut metagenome | biome: human gut; feature: human-associated habitat; material: faeces | place: Austria | collected 2013
CCGCCGGATGGAAGAACTGGATACTTTCCTGGAAAGATTGCAGGCGGTATTGAACGACCGGCAAACAGAAAAAGAAGATATTGTCGGAACGATAAAAGCATTTATCCCCAATTTTGAGCATATAGAGAAAGGAAAGAATTTGGATCAGAAGATGTGAAGTAAGAGATGACAGATGACAATTGACAGGATAGATAATAAATATGGAAAATAGGTTGGAGAAAGAATTGGGGCGGCTCTGCCGGGAGTATGCGGCTTGTAGTGTGGAGGTGGAAAGGAGGGATGAAGCCAGGAAGGTGAAGAATGCCCTGGAGAACGTGTGTGGGAGAGCAAGACAGAGACAGGATATTTCAGATCCGGCATTGCTTATAGCATTGCTGGATGCTTATGAGGTGACGCGGGATGAGGGGATGTTGCAGGAGGTGCTGGATGTGGTTAGTCGGAATTTGGATCGCCTGGCCGTTTCGGCGGAGAGTGTGAAATTGCTGGCTTATTGTTATTATTATGTGGAGGAGAAGGAATGTGTGGAGAGGGCGTGGGAGATGATGACAGTGTTGGAGCAGAGGGGGGAGGATGTGTCGGAAGTTAGAAAGGTGTTGGAAGAACTGACGGAATTGTGCTGACTGTCGGTTGGGGGAGGGGTTGGGGATGAATTTTAAGCCGGTTGACGGGCTGGGAGACGTTGGATATGCCCCTTTGGGGGCGGGAGAAGTATATCCCGGATACAGAGGGACATTTCTCCCGTGGGGCGGGGCCGGTGAGTCAGATGAACTTTTCCCGGTTTTGTGTCTTGTAAAGTCCTACCAATAAGAATATGAAGGAAGAGAGTAAGATAATCAATCGGTTGTCGAACAGGGTGTTATAAAAAAATTGCGGATTTTTATCCAAGGGGACGTCAAAGGGATTCAAAAATACATTCCATTTGCTGACGTCCAGAATTTTACTCGATGCGAACAGTAATAAACCGATAATGATAATCATTACTGCCGTACCGTTACCATTCCGGATGAGTGTACTGAGCATAAAACACAGTAAACCGATGAAAAGTGCAGGTACCATACTTTGCAAAGCGAGTTGCAGGGGAGGTACCTCTACAACCAGCCAGTCGGTGACGGCAGCTAAAAGCAAAGTGATGATAAAACAAATCATATAGGCGATTAAAAGCCGGAATAGCCAGATTTTATACCGATAGTTCGGAATACCGAAAATGATTTCTATGATTTTGGCATCCTGGTCGTTCTGTATACCGAAACAGGTCGGATAGAAGATCAATAGGATAGAAGGCACTAATAACATACTGTATCCGGTAGCCATCGTAATCTCCGAATCCGAAATAAGATTTAACCCCACCGTCAGGATATAAAAACCGACGGCACTGAGAATAAAATACATAAACTTATTGCCGAAGATAATCTTTATATTATACCGGGCGAGTTTTGCTATAGGAGTGATGTAATATTTCATGGCTTTACAAGTCTATTGAGTGATGATATTTTCATGATTAGCTAATTTTACATTCCTCAACAACCACAGATACGAGTCTTCCAGTAGAGGAGAAGTATGTACGGCATTGGGAACCGGTTGGGTCTCCGACAGACACCTGACTTTGATATTCTCTCCGTTCCGGATATGATGTACCAATAACAGGTCGGAAGGCAATTTTACAAATTCCCGGGCCGGAATTTCGAAAGTCCATGTCACATCTTTAGCAATTTCCACCATTTCGGAAGGAGTTCCGTGATATTTCAACGACCCTTTGTTGATAACACCCACCTGGTTACAGGAACTGGCGATATCCTCGATAATGTGGGTAGAGAAAATAACGATCCGGTTGCGCGACAATTCTACTAAAAGATTTCTGAAACGGATTCTTTCCCGGGGGTCCAATCCGGCAGTCGGTTCATCGACAACCAGAATGCGGGGCAGGTTCAGCAAAGTCTGTGCTATTCCGATCCGTTGTTTCATACCTCCTGAGAAACCTCCGATCTTTTTATCTTTGTTTTCATACATATGAACCGCTTCGAGCACTTCTGTGATCCGTTTGCTCCGGGTTTTGGGATTATAAATTCCTTTCAGGAGAGCCTGATATTCCAAAAACTCCCGGGAGGTCAGGTTTTCGTAAGTACCGAATTCCTGAGGCAGATAACCGATCAATCCCTGCAATTCTTCCCGTTTTTTCTGGGTATCGATGCCATTGATGAATATTTTTCCATAGCTCTGCTCGAATATGCCGCAGATGATACGCATAAGGGTGGTTTTACCTGCACCGTTAGGTCCTAACAAACCGAACATACCGGTATGGATCTCCATAGAGACGGCGTTCAAGGCTTTGAACGGTTTTTTCTTGTATCCGATCATCGGAATTTTTGTGGCGATCTTATATACTCCTTTTTTCAATTCCCTGAACCGACCGTCGATCATATCGATGTTGATATTGTATTTGTGGATCCGGTCCGATAAATAGCGGGCAACTATAGCGACATACCAAAGGAGACCGAGTAAAATAGCCATGCCGGAATCCGAGAATTTTATAGAAGCCCATATGAGCGTAAACAAGGGCGAAAAGTAATAAATGAAGATTCCGCATACCCGTATACACCAGCTTAAGATTTTGATTTCATGAGCTTTAAAATATTCACCTCCGATGGCAATCAATTTTGTCAGCAACATCCAGGTGCAGACGGCAAAAATGATGGCCCAGAAGGTCAATGTTTGATAGAAATAGGTGAAATAAATCAGGAAGCCGGTGATAGGTAACATCCATACCAAAGGTTTTAAATCCGACCATTGCCGGTATTCTTCCTTTAATCCCAGCCGTTCCCGTACACGTTGGCCGGATTGCCATTCCCGTTGAAATTCATTGGGACGGCCGTAGATCTTCACCAGATTACGGATTGAAATATGGATTTCCTGATCCGGAGGGATAATCCGGCTGTTGGCCTGACGCAGACTAGTCTCCATAAACCAGGTGGCTGCCGGTATCAGTATAATGGCTCCGACAAAGTAACCCAATTGCCATATCAGCGAGTCGGTTATCATCACTATGCCGATGACTGCCAGGATCAAAAGGGTGAGTTGAATAATCTTCAGGGTTAAACTCTGGGTACGCAGCCGATGAAGTGCTTCTTCCAAACCGGAATATAGGGTGGGGATAATCACCAGGGTCAATAATGTACTCATGGTCAATCCTCCGATCACCGTGATAGCGAAAGGAGCTCCGAGTCCTGATACAAATTCTCCTTGTCCCATGGCTAACGGGAACATGGCCACGATGGTGGTGATGGCTGTGATCAGGATAGGACGTACCCTCGAGATACCGGCGATGATGAGGGCCCGCGGTTTACGGTTACCCTGTCGCCGCAATTGCGAAGTGTAGTCGATCAGGATGATACTGTTGTTGACGACGATACCGATCAGGATAATGACACCGATCAATACATTGGCATTCATCAACGAATTGCTGGTAAACAATAAGGCTAGTAAGGAACCGATGGCAGCCAGGGGAATAGCGAACATCAATACGATCGGAGCTGTAAGTGATTCGAAAACAGACGCCAGGATCATGTAAATGATCACAAAAGCGGCCAGAATCAGAAAAGTGAATTCGCTGGTTTCGTCCTCTTCATGTACCACCTCGACAGCGATGCCGGTAGGAATATCGGTATTCTGCACCAGTTCGTCTATCTCTGTCCTTGCAGCTTCCAGAATATTCTTCGATTCGTTTACATCGGAATTGAACCGGTAGTTCACCGTGATTTCTTCATCCTGGTTGACCCGGTTTATGTTTCCTTGTCCCCGGGTAAGGTTGATATTACTGAAGCTACGTAATTCGGTAAGGGAATTATTCGTGTTGGTGACTTGCATATTGCGCAAGTCTTCCAGCGTACGTACCGGATCCTGGTTTTCTTCTTCTTTTTTCTCGGCTAGCCGTTTGTCTTTGATGATGATATCGTACTCCTGATCTCCCGCTTTGTATTTGATCGAAGTGGTATTTTGGGGGGCGAAATTATTGAGCTCGGTGACTACATTATTCGGAGTTACATCATTGATTCCCATCAGATATTGGTCGAACATGATCCTGGCTTCGGGTTTTCCCCGGGATGAACTGACCGATGAATAGCTGATATTGTCCAATTCTTCCAATTGGAATTTGAGCAACTCGGCCAGGTTAGCCATTTTTTCGAAATCCTGGCCCTTGATGACAATTTTTTCCGTTTGGGTACCCATACCCATTTTTTTCATCAGTTGGTCGGCACCTCCAATGAGTGAACTGCCACTACCTCGGAAGTTCTCGCTGCTCTCGATAGCTTCGAGGCTGATATCGCTGACTCTTAACCCATCGGAGAGGGAGAGAATCGTGCTTTTGAGTTCGTTCAGTGTTTTTTTGTTGATCTTTTCGAAGCCCTCTTTTAGTTTAATGGTGACACTGGCATCCGTGGAATAGATCTTTGTACTGTATTGTTCGATTTCCTGGATATCGTTCAAGCGTTCTTCATAAGCTTTTATCGTTTCGTCTGTCCGGTTGAGGGTATTCCCATTGGGGAAAGTCATATAGACATTGAACGTATCGGCTTCGATTTCTTTTAACGTATTCATGGTCAGAGTCAAAGATAAAGCTACCGTGACGATCAATACCAATATCGCAGTAAATACGACTGCTGCCGGTTTGCGCAGGCACATTTTCAGTAAAGCGATATAAATCTGTACCGGCCGGCTATGAATCGATAATGTACTGAAATTTACCCGGTCGCCCTGGCCTTTCATGAATTGATTGACGGCCATAGGGATCAGTAGCAAAGCCACGACCAACGACAGGATAAGAGTCGTGATGATCGACACGCCGATATGTTCACCGATCAGCTTCAGGATAAAATCGTCTGAAAACAGGAAAGGAAGAAATACAGTGATCGTAGTCAGAGTGGCGGCGATAACCGCTTTGGCTACTTCCTGAGTGCCCCTTACCGCTGCTTCCTGACTATTGACCCCGATCGCACGCAACCGGAAGATATTCTCCATGACGACGACCGAATTATCCAACAACATGCCCACAGCGAGGGCTATACCCGTTAAAGTCAGTGTATTGATACTGATACCGAAAAAGTAAAAGAAATAGAAAGCAGAGAATACCGAAATGGGAATTGCCACGGCAATGAAAGTGACGATCTTGAAGTTTCGCAAAAACAGGTAGAGAATGAAAATAGCCAGAATCGCTCCGGTCAAACCCAGGTTGATGATGGTGTTGATGTTTTCACTCATCGTTTCGGCTGCGTCCGTATCGACTTTGATAGAAACTCCTTTGGTAGCCAGTTCTTCATTCAACTGGGCGATTTCTTCCCGTACCCGCTGTGAAAGATCGATGATATTGACCAGCGGAGATTTGGAGACAACACAGGTGATAACTTCTTTCCCATTCACCCGCGAATAGGATTCTTCTTCTTTAATGCCGAAATTGATGTCGGCGATGTCTTTCAACAATACCGGACCTTCGGATACGACGATGTTTCCCAGGTCCTCTGTCGCGAGATATTCTGCCGTAACGTTGACAAAAAAACGTTTGTTATCCTGAAATACCGAACCGGCGAAGGTCTTTTCAGACATATTCTTGCCGATCAGTGAGCTGACTTGTGATGCGGTGATATGGAGCGCTTTGTATTTTTCATCGTCGAGAAGGATTTCGATGCTCTTCTGACGTCCGCCCATGACCGTGACCGAGGCTATTCCATCCGTACTTTCAAGGATGGGAGCAATGTCGATATCGGTGATATTCCGGACATAATCGACATCGTCGTCTCCCAGAATCTGTAGAGTCATAAACTGATCACTGGCCATTCCGCTACCGGCTTTATTGACTTGGATGGTGAAGTCTTCCGGAATACTTTTGGTGATCGCTTTGATTTTTTCTTCCAGCTTCAGGTAAGCATATTTGACATTTGTATTTTTGGTAAAGGAAACAGTGATACGGGCGTTCCTATTGGAAATCAATGTCGTTATATCCTCGACGCCTTCCAAGCCGCTGATTACGCCTTCTACCGGAATAGCTGCCTGACTCTTGATGTACTTCGGATCCAGCTCGGTCTTGGTGGAAATAGTTACATTCAGGGAGGGGAACTCCGCATCCGGATATAATTCCATCAGTAAGTACCTGTACGAAAACAACCCCATCATGGTCAAACCGATGAAGATCATCGAAATCAGTACTTTACGATTTATTAGTTTGTTCATTTTTTCTTATTTAGAATCAAAAATGTCAAAAGCTCGAAAATGCCTTTCAAATCTTCTCTACGTTTTTGACTTTTTTGTCAAAAATGTAGTAAACACACGGGATCACTACTAATGTCATCAGGGTAGAAGTGAACAGACCGCCGATCACCGCCAAAGCCATAGGGGATCGCAGTGAAGCACCCTCTCCGAATCCGAAACACATCGGCAATAAAGCCAGGATAGTAGTCAGACTGGTCATGATGATCGGGCGGATACGCTGTTGGGCGGCTCCTTTTATGGCCTCTGTCAGAGCGAATCCTTCTGCCTTGAGCCTGTTGGCTGCATCTACCAGTAAGATGGAGTTGTTGACGGCTATACCTGCCAGCATGATGATACCGATAAAAGCCATCATATTCAAAGAGGCTCCGGCTAGCAAAAATGCGTAAATACAGCCTACTCCGGCCAACGGGATCGTCAGCAAGATGGTAAACGGATGACGCAAGGATTCGAATTGAGAAGCCATCACCATATATACCAATACGATAGATAGTATCAGAGCAAAGGACAAACCTTGAAACGATTCGGCCCGTTTCTCTTCTTCTCCGGTAATTTGTGCTGAATATTTAGCAGGGAATTGGATATCTTTCAACTGTGCTTTGATTTCCGGAGTGACACTGCCTAATGTATAGCCCTTTTCGAGCATTGCGGTGACTTTACCGATCCGGTTTTGGTTGCTACGGTTGATTTCTTTCGGAGCTGTCGTAATCGAAACCTCTGCAATCTCACCCAGACGATATTTCTTTTCTCCTTGTACGATTTCAACATTTTGCAATTCATCGAGCGATACTTCCGGTACTTTGATTTCGATATCGATCGGTTCACCTTCGGATTCGAAATTGCTGGCCGTCTTCCCGTTCAGCTTTTCTTTTATCTGACTGGCCACCGAAGCGATATCTACCCCGTAAATCCCGCTTTTCAACCGGTCGATAGAGATGTTGACTTCCGGAGCTCCTTGTTCCATAGAAGTTTTGATATCGTAGAGTCCGGGGATAGAGGCTATTTTCTCCTTCACCTCCGTGCTGAGTTCGTCGATCATTTCCAGTTCCTCCCCTTTAATCTCGATAATTACAGGAGCTCCTTCCGTTCCGAGGATGCTTTGTAAGGCAGATTGTTCCTTTTCGAACGATATCTCCACGCCCTCGGGAATCGTGTAATTATGACTCAGATTACTGATAATATAATCTGCATCGGCTTTGGCTTTGTTTTTCAATTTGACTTTTACCTCTGCCTGATTTTCGCCTTCGAGTTTCCCGCTAGTCGTTTGGCTTTCGGTTGTTGTCGAAGGTCCAACCTGAGTAAAAATCCATTCCAGATCGTTTCCTGCCAACTCTATAATCATATTTTCGATGGTAGCGGCCGCATTATCCGTGCTTTGCAGACGGGTTCCCGGCTCCAGAGTGATGTAAGTCGAAAATTCCCGGGAATCTGCTTTAGGCATAAATTCTTTATCGATCAACGGGAGCAGCAGGTAACTTCCGATCATGACCACTAACGCGGTCAGGACGACAGCGTACCGGTGTTTCAAAAGTTTACCGACAAACTGACCGTATCCTTTGATTTTTAAAGAAGCCTGATTTTTGGCAGGTGCTTTCACATATTGTGAAGCTAACATCGGGATTAACAATACCGCAACAAAAAGAGAAGACAATAGAGAGAACGAAACGGTCCAGGCCTGTTCTTTAAAAAGTTCTCCGGCAGCTCCCTGGATGTAAACGATAGGTAAGAATACCACTATGGTCGTGAGGGTTGAAGACGTGATAGCCCCTGAAACTTCCGAAGCTCCTTTGATAGCCGCTTCCTTGGGGGAAAGGCCGTTTTCCAGATTCCGGAAAATATTCTCCATGACGACAATGGCATTATCGATCAACATACCGGCTCCCAGGGCTAATCCCCCCAGTGTCATGATATTGATCGTCAATCCGTTGAAGTACATCAAATTGAACGTAGCGATGATGGACACCGGAATAGAAACACTGACAATCAAGGTTGTATTGATGCGGCGCAGGAAAACGTACAATACCAGCATGGCCAATAAAATACCCATAACGGCAGAATCCTTGACCTCCCCGATCGAAGCTCCGATAAAATCTCCCTGGTTACTGATGACGTGAAATTCGTAACCGGGCATACTTTTCTGCAATTCTTCCAGTTTGGCAGTGATATTTTCAACTGCCTTCACCGTATTGTATTTATTCTCTTTGTAGACGCTGATACTCAGACTACGTTCGGCATCGTAGCGCACCAGATTTTCAGGATCTTTATTTTTTAATTCGATTTTGGCAACATCTTTCAGGTATACCGGAGCTTTCACGGTAGAGCTGTTCCCCGACTCGGTGTCGGTACTACCGGGGGTTTTGAAAGCAACGATAATATTCCCGATGTCTTCCAGGTCTTTTAATAAATTCACCCCTTTTACCGTATATTGGATGTCGTCGTTTACAATGGTACCTCCAGAAACATTCCGGTTCATACTTTCTATTTTCGACGCGATCGTTTCGGCAGTCAGGTTGAAGGCTTCCAGCATATAAGAGTCGGTTTTGACCTCCACAAAAGCATTTTCCTGGCCGTTGAGTCGGATATCGGCCACACCTTCCAGTCTGACCAGTTCACTCCGCATATAGTTTTCTGCTATTTTCCGGAGTTCGTTCATATCCTTGATTTCTTTATGGCTCATGGAAATGATCATGACCGGCGTGGCATTGGCATCGTAGCGGGAAACATTCAGGGAAGTGATTTCTTCGTCCTGAGCGATTTGAGACATGCTGCGTTGCAAATCCAAAAAGGCGGCATCCATATCCTGATCCCAGTCGTATTCCACCGTAATCGTGGCTCCTCCTACCTTACTGCTGCTACTGACGTCTTTCACACCTTCCTGGCGTGCTGCCATAGCTTCTATTTTTTCTACAAACTGTTTTTCGATCTCTTCAGGTGGACGCTCACCGGCTTGCAAATCGATATATAAAGCCGGATTTTTTAAATCGGGAAATAAATCTGTTCCCAATTTATTGTATGATATGATTCCTAGCAGACATACCCCCAGTGTGATCATTAATACACTGACCGGGTATTTTACTGCAAATTTTGTAATTCCCATAATTTAATCGTTTACCAATTTGGATGTTTACCGACAAAGAATTTTTCAGACTGTCGTGAATACAGCTACTTCATCACTTTTACTTTGCTCCGGTTACGCAACCATTCGTAACCTTTCACGACGATCTTATCCCCGGCTTCGAGTCCTTTTTCTACTTCGATGTATTTATCGTCACTGATACCGGTATGGATGACTTTTTCTTCGGCACTGTTTCTGTCGACCGTATATACTAATTTACCTCCCCGGCGGTTTTTAATGATATCTTTGGGAATAGAGATGACAGAGTCTTTCCGTACTGTGACGATATCTGCTTTGGCGAACATACCCGGACGAAGTTTTAAATCCGGGTTATCGATTTCGATATACCCCGAGAAGGTACGGGTTTCTTCGTTGATGGCCGGAGATAATTGAGTCAGTATGCCTCTTAAAGTATCCGATTTGATATTGTAATTGGTGATATGTGCTTGCTGTCCGATTTTCAGTTTAGTCAATGTGTTTTCAGGGAATTGGGTTTCTACATACATTTTACTATAATCCATCAGGCCGACCATCACACTACCGGAAGCGACTTCTACCCCCGGAGTATAATAAGGAAGATTGACGATAACTCCTTTGAACGGAGCTTTGATACTCAGTTTTTCTAAAGTGATATAACCGTTTTCCAAAGCTAATTTCGCATTGATATAAGAGTTTTCAGCGTTGTTTACATCTTTTTCGGTTGCTCCGCCTTTCTTGAGCAGGATTTTCTGACCTTCCCATTCCTTCTCGGTGATCTGGATTTGTAATTTCTTACTTTCCAACTGCACGTTGTTTTCGTATTCCTTATTTTCCAGACGGATGATGACAGCTCCGGCTTCGACGATGTCACCCAGCTGATAAGGACGACCGGTTTTCGGATTTTTCTGTAAGTAGTAAGCTCCGTTGGTTTCCGATTTTATTTCTATCGTTTTAGCTGCTTTTGCTGTTCCGGTCGTTGTAATATATTCCTCAATGTTTCTGAGTTGTACGTCCTCGACCCATACTGGGGTAGTGGCTTCAGAAGAGTTATTTCCCTGATTGTTATTACAGGAAAACGACATGAATCCTAACATAACAACTCCCAGGATTTTAAAATTCTTATTCATGATTATCGTGATTTTACTTGTTAACGGACTTATAGGGTTATTTTTATTTCAATAGATCTACCGGTAAATAACTTTTGTGGGTTTCAAAATCCCAAAGGGTTTGGATTTTCAGGTTCAAGAGCTCGATTTTGTAGCTGATAATAGCGCTCGTATAATCTTGTTTGGCAGTAGTCAACTGGTTTTGGAACTGTTGTAAGTCCATACCGGTCAGATTACCGTTGCGATATTTTTCCAGATTGATTTCATAGGTACGTTCCGCATTTTCAATGCTTTTCTTTTTGATTTCGATTTGACGGATCAGCGTCGGCAGGTTACGGCAAATCTGGCGGACATCGATGACAATCTCTTTTTTCTGTTCTTCGAGGCTGATTTCGTCCGATTCCATAGCCAGTTGGCTGGATTTTACTTTTGCCTTTTTAGCCCCCCAATCGAAGATCGGAATGGTGAGGGTTACGCCAACCTCTTCGTTGTCGGTGGGCTTGTCGTACATATTTTTTACTTTTCCGGCCAGGGCATCCATACCTACCCGGACACTTAAATCACCTTTGAATTCGCTTTCTGCTTTTGTCCGGATAATCGAAAATACATCCTGTTCCAGGGTAATCTGTTTTTGGCGGATTTCCATGCGTTGATCCAGGGCGTATTTAACTGCATCGTTAATATTGACATCGACTGTCGGAATATTATTGTCGAACAGTATCGCGATATCTTCATCCAGCGACATTCCCAGTAAAAGCTTGAAATTGTCTTTCGCATTTTCAAAACTGATCTCTTTCGAATATACAGTGGATTCACTGTTCGCCAGATTGACTTCCGCCTGATAAAGTTCTTCTTTGGCTAACAGCCCGGCTTCGACCTTATTTTTGATGATATCGTAGTTTTGTTTCTGGTTGTTGTATTCATCCCGGGAGATGTTCAGATCCTTTTGTTTTTGATATACATCGTAAAATTGGCTGGTGACGTTTTTTTCGATACTTAATTGTTGGAGGGCATAACTGATTTTGGCATTTTCGAGTGCATATTCCAGTTCTTTGAGCTGCATCTTTGTCCTGTTATAAGTGAACAAAGGCTGCGAAATACGTAAAGACAGATTATGGTTGAAGGAGGTATTGTTGCCACCGGAAGTCCTGTTGGAAGCGTCCTGCCAGGAAAAGTCATTATATAGAGAGATGGTTCCGTCTGTCCATTTTATGGGTTGCGTGATACCGAATGAAGCCGATGACATTTTGGTCTCGTTGGCATACCATTTACTGTTGAAATTATCGTATTGGTTGTTACGGGTATACCTGAAAGGAGTGACATCCAATGAAAATTGTGATTTCAGGGAAGCATCCTGAGCTTTTAGATTCAATTGACGTTGCTCGAGGCTGAGTTTGCTTTGAATCAGTGAAGGACTGTGTTCGAAAGCCGTGTTCAATGCTTTTTCGAGTGTAAGTACTTCCTGTGCATGCGCACTATATAACCCGCTGAGGGTTAAAAGACCGAGGACCAAAGTTTGTTTAAGCATATTGTCTGCGTTTATCGGGTTATTCGTTTGTTATTCTTCTGTGGCTGTAAATTTAACGGCGTCTGCAATGACGTAATCTCCGGAAACTTTATCTGTCAAAGTGATGATGACTTCTCCTTGAGGTAGATAGAAATTCCCGATCGAAACCCATCCTTCGGTTTCTTCATCCAGGTCCAGTGTCACCGATTCTTTCTCTTTATCGTATTGGATGGTATAAGTCTGATTACGTTCCTCTTTGTGACGACCGCGGCGTCTGTCCATAAAAAACATTCTGCCCGACATTTTTGCATTCCAGATGGACACCTCGTAGTAACCGTCTTTAGGGATTTCCGTTTTCCATTCCACGGCATTGGCCCCACTGCCTTTATTTTTATAAACCGCAGAGTTTATCGTTTCACCGTAGCAATAGTCGGCGGCTATGGCCGTCCATTGGGAAGGCATCCACCAGGGCATAAAATTCTTATACTTTTCGTCATCTTTTTTCTTGAAAAGATCCTTCAGTTTATGCCGGTTATTCGAGGCGATCGTCCTGAATCCCGGATCCTCATTGTCGATAATGATTTCATTTGGATTCGGCTTGAAGACATCCGGGTTTATCGGATAAATTCCCGAAGTAGTATCGCTGATCGTATTGTCGATTTTAGAAAAATTGAAATTATGCGATGTCGGTAGATTGTGTGAAATATTGGTATTTATCGAAATATTGGCCGGGCGCTCGTCACTGATAATCTTGATTTCCCGGGCTTCTCCGGCCGGAATAATGTAATTTTTTTTCTCCGTTTCAAAACTCATACCGCCTCCCCGCCGCATACCGCCTCCTCCGCCTTGCATGACTTCCGTACTGATGATAGCATCTATGTCGGAGGGATTATTGACCTTGAATTTAATTTGGTATTTGGTAAACTCATCCAACACAATTTGATTGGCATCCACATCCTTGATATAGATGGTCGGGGTATGGGAGGCCGTATACCAGGTGTCGATAAAATCGGACAACCGAATCCCGAACCTCTTCTCTATTTCGTATCGGAGTGTATCGAACGGTATATTCTGGAACTGACGGCTAGTAAAAAATGCCTTTAGGAATTTATTGAAATCTTCCTGTGTGATCTGGGAAGTGATATAGTTATTCAATGCTGCACTTTTCAATTTCAGCAATTCATAGAAAATTTCCGGCTTCAGTTCGGTATCTCCGATCGCTGTCTCGAAACTATGTGATTCCAGATAGAGGTTGGCTCGCTGTTTGTCGTTGATGATACCTCCCCAGAAACGGAAGCCCTGATCGGAAGAAGTATTCATCATGTTGTTGACTGCGATGTCGATTACCGGATATTCGGGAGAGCTGATGTAGTTCGTATGTCCGAACAACATCGGAGTGATATTGGATTTATTGATCAGTTTATTGTCCGGATTCCAGCCATTTTGGCTGTTTTCGGAGGTTAAAGAGCTCACGAAACGATTGAAGAGGGAAATATTTTGTTCCGTTTCGTCCATAGGGCCCCCATGCCGTCCCCATTCATTCATCCGTCTTCTTTCTGCCTCAAAATCCTGGCCTAGAGAAATTCCTCGTTCCGGGACGAAGAGGATTTCAGGCATGACATATTCGGTATAACCTTTCCAGTTACGGGCATAAGTGGCAAATTGTACCGGGGTTTCGGCTAAGACAAATTTTCCGAAAGGATAATCCCGGTCTTTCTCTATTTCCAGGCTGTTTTTTACTTCCCGAATGACTCCGGGCAAGGTATCGGATAAGGGTTCGAAGTATTTTGAAAAATAATCGTGGCCTTTAAAGTAATAGATCTCGTAATCCGTGGAATCTACCCGTAAAGCCTTTTTATCATAATCGGCGATGGTTAGACTGATTCCGGGCAAAGCGGAGGTATTCGTAAAGGTGATGACCGAACCGTCGATCTTACTTTTGCCTTGTGACAAAACGGTCTTGTCGCCTTCATAATGAACGGTAAGTGTATAGTCTGTGAAATTCTTCCTGACATTGTACGGAGCTCCCGGGTTAACGGGGGCGATGGTTACCGGATACCAGATACATTCGGGAGTCAATAGGGTAAAGGTATTACTCAGCCATGCATAACGTTTACCGAAACGCCAGAATACCTGCGGGACTTTAGTATCCAGGTAATCTTCTGTCAGGACATCGGTATAACAAATATTTTCACTGATTTTCCCTTCATAGTTGATCGTCAACGTAAGCTCTTCTTGCTGCTGGATGGGTTGATCTACTTCGATAACCTGGTGATCTCTTCGGAAGGGCAGGTTTTTCCCGGCCATTTCTACAGAGGTAACCGTTAGCTCCGGATTAAGGTAAAAAATAATTTTATCCAGAGGCTTTGCATTGTTATTGGCTACTTTTACCGTACTCTTTCCTGCCAGTCTGTGTCCTTGAGGAGTAACCGAAATATCGTTGACCAGCAAGTCGACATGCGGGACATCTGCATATTTATCGAATGTCATGATGTACTGATGACGGAGATCGAGCTGATGATTATAATGCAGGATGTATAACAATCCTCCGAGACAGGCTGCCAATAGAAATAGTGAGCTAAAAGTATATACGACAGCTATTTTCCACGGTTTGTGAGGCAGACGTTTCACCAAAGCGATGGTCATGCTGATCAGGCCGATTCCTGCCAGTAGATAAGAAAACCGCTGGAGTAAAAAAAGCCGGAGATCGGCATGTCCCGTGACATCTGAAAATATGGCCGGGATATTTACTCCGAAGAAATCGAATACCCCATATAACGTATCGGTCAGGTAAAAGAAAACAGTGCCGATAATTCCCAGCATTACGATGAAAGTGACCGCCTGATTTTTAAGGATGCACATGGCCGTAAAGGATAAGCCCAGGACAAACAATAAGGAAGGTACCGAAATCGTCAATAAATAGAATAGATATGGAAACAGATCGAATGGAGATTTATTGATCAGTATGTTTAAAAAAGCCGTAAATAATAAGGTGATAACGTTCAGTGTAATGAAAACCTTTACAATACCCCAGGTCTTACCGACGATATAGTCGGCATTACTCATCGGCCGGACATAGATGACTTCGGCGGTATCGAGTTTTTTGTCTCTTTTCAGGAAGCTGCCGGCCAGAAATACGACGATGACCGATTGGGCGATATTATAAAAATAAGTGTTACAGAATGGCATCAGTGAAGAAACGGCGATTCTCGGCCAAAGATTATCCATCCGGTTGACGATACCGGTTTGATAACCCAACATAATGGCAGAGATGAATAGCAGCGCGAGTATGGCAAAAATACGAAACAACCAGCTTCGTTTCACCAGTTTTACTTCGTATCGGGCAATAACATTTATATGGTTTAAATTCATATCAAAACATTAATACATTATTAATTAAATAGGTCTCCACCGATTTTTTCGCTATACATTTCCATTTTATCCTTTAGCAGATAGTCCATAAAATAGACGTAAGCATGTTCGATATTGGGGATAATGGCTTTGCCGTCGAAACCTTCCAATTTTTCGGTTACGATTTGGATCTCCCAGCCTCCTTCCGAAGGAATAGTAGAAATGATCGGATATTTTTCCTTGATTTGCTGCAATTCAGGGTCGGTAACGAAGATTTCCCATACTTTCCCCTGGGCTAATTCAATCATATCGTCCGGAGAACCTTCGAATTTCAATTCTCCCTTGTTCAGTAAGGCCAGTTTTTTGCAGGTGCTGGATATATCCCCCACAATGTGAGTGGATAAGATAATGATGACATCTTTATCACTGACTTCCGAAAGGATATTTCTGAACCGGATTCGTTCTTCCGGGTCCAGACCTGTCGTCGGTTCATCGACGATGATGACTTTCGGATTACCGATGATCGCCTGTGCAATCCCAAGACGTCTTTTCATACCACCCGACAACCGGTTAGCCCAACGGTCCCTGACTTCATACAAACCGACCTTTCTCAGCATCTCATCGACGATTTCCGACCTTTTCCGGGTGCCTTTTATTCCCGCCAGTCCTGCCCCGTAGTCTAGAAATTCCCAGGTTTTTAGTTTTTCGAAAAAACGGAAATCCTGAGGTAGATAGCCTAAAACAGAACGAATAGCCTTACGATCGCGCAAAATATCGTAATCATCGAAAAAAATAGTACCTGAAGAGGGATTTTGCAAAAGAGTCATAATCCGCATCAACGTCGTTTTACCTGCTCCGTTAGGCCCCAGTAAACCGAACATGCCGGGTTCTATATTCAGGTTCAAGCCGTTTAACGCCTTATGACCATCCGGGTAAACCTTGGTCAAATCTTGGATTTTGATATTCATATTCCTGTTTTTAAAGCTCTACTTGCAAATCTTGACGATAAATATAATAAAAGATGTTAACTTTGTACTGCAATATTCTCATTTTATAAAATATTTAAAATATTCTTTCCAATCAGACGGGGAAATAACATTTTTTTTAACAACACTCTGAACTTTAAGACAATTTCTCAACTTCAAAGTTTATTTCTTTTTTTAATTTGACCAAATATTATAGACGAAGGGTATTTTTCTATCGACTGTTGGGGAAATATCGGGAATGTTCAGGCAAAAACTTCCCGGATAACCTGTATACTTTTAATATTGAAATTGATATTCAGATGGATGCTGTAAAAAAGCAGGATAACATCCAATAGAATATTGCGCGATTGCCGGTTGAGAGGAATGGCTTTTATTTCGGCCAGAGGACAAGTACATAGCTGGTAAATGATTTTAGCGGTATTCGGTCCCGAAATATACGGAGTGGCCGGATCGGAAGGATAAAAGCTCCCGTCGTTGATATTGAAAACGTAATTCTCCTGCCATGAAGAAGTGTTGATCCGAAAACCGATAAAACCGGCCAGACGATAGAGAAAATAAAGGTTAAAGTTTCCGATGTCGTTATGGGTCGAGTTCAGGTATTCGATGGAATGGGTCAGGTAATCGAACAGCTCTTCATTTTTCCCTTCATTTTTTAAAATCAGGTTCAGAATTTCTCCCCACAACAAAAGGATATTCATCTTGAAAATATCGAAATATAACTCGGGCAGGTTGATGATCGGAGAGATTTGACGGAGTTTGTGCAAATCGCTCTTTTCATTCTCGAAAAATTCGATCTCGCTGATTTGCAGGAGATGGACAGTTTTGGTTTTTCTTTTGAATACGACCGAAGGGGATATCATGGACAGATACCCCTTTTCTTTCGTATAGATTCGGATAATTTTCTGAGTTTCCGAGTAAGGGCTGGTTTTTAATATGATTCCCTGAACAATTTCCATTTTTGAGTTTTCACTTGTTGTGTTGCTCTTTCAAAAATGCGATTAATTGCTGAATAGCTCTTCCCCGATGGCTGATTTTATTTTTTTCGTCCATAGGCATTTCAGCAAAACTGAGGTCGAACCCTTCGGGTTGAAAAATCGGGTCATATCCGAAACCGGCTTCTCCTTGTTGGGCGGTTAATATTTTGCCGTCTACCCTTCCTTCGAACAGCTGCTCTTCTTTTCCTTGAATTAAAGCGATAACCGTACGGAAACAAGCTTTCCGATCGGATATCCCCTCCATTTCGCGAAGTACTTTCTTCATGTTTTCGACAGAATCTTTTGCAGGACCGGCATAGCGGGCAGAATATACACCGGGACGCTTATCCAGTGCTTCGATTTCAAGCCCCGTATCATCCGCAAAACAGTCGTACCCGTAATGTTCTTTGATGTATCGGGCTTTTTGCAAGGCATTTTCTTCCAGAGTGTCGTGATCTTCCGGGATATCCTCCTGGCAACCGATTTCCGCAAGCGAGCCGATTTCGGCTTCGCCTTCTAATAAATGGCTGATCTCTTCCAGCTTATGCTTGTTGTTCGTTGCAAATACTAATTTCATAGAGCGATAACAATTGATTCGTTTGTCGACGCAAAAATAGGTTTATTTTTATAGCTTTGCAGGTATAAAATGATAATTTTGGACGAAAAAGATGAAAAGAGGAATTGTCGTAAAATCGACCGGTAGTTGGTATTGGGTAAGATTGGAGGAAGGGAATATGGTGCAGTGCCGTATTCGGGGGAAATTCCGGATGGAAGGAATCCGAACGACCAATCCGTTAGCTGTCGGAGATGAGGTGGAATTGGAAGAAGGAAGTGAAGGCTATGTTATTACGGCAATAGGAAAGAGACGTAATTATATTATCCGTAGATCGACGAATTTGTCCAAAGAGTCGCATATTATTGCAGCAAATGTCGATTTGGCTTTGTTGGTGGTGACTGTTAATCATCCGGTGACTTCTACCGTATTTATCGATCGTTTTTTGGTAACCGCAGAAGCTTATAATATTCCTGCCGTACTGGTTTTTAATAAAACGGATCTGTATGATGCCGAAGATCAGGCAATGTTAGGGGGATTGACGGTGATTTACCGTAAAATCGGGTATCCTTGTTATGCCGTATCGGCGGAAACCGGTGAACACGTCGATGAAATCCGGAGTTTACTGAAAGACAAGATCACCGTGCTTTCCGGCTTGTCGGGAGTGGGGAAATCTTCTTTAGTCAATTGCATTGAGCCTGGCTTGGACCTGAAAACTGCAGGAATTTCGGATGCCCACGATTCGGGGAAGCATACCACCACTTTTGCTGAAATGTTTCCATTGAAACAGGGCGGTTTCATTATCGATACTCCGGGATTACGAAGTTTTGGAATTATCGATTTGAAAAAAGAGGAGTTGTCGCATTTTTTCCCGGAAATATTCGCGAAGTCCGGAGAATGCCGCTTTTATAATTGCACCCATACCCATGAACCCGGTTGTGCTGTGTTGGAAGCTGTGGAGCAAGACGAAATCAGTGAGAGCCGTTATGTGAGCTATCTGAGTATGATGGAAGAAAGCGGGAAATATAGATAATGTATTTTCGAACAGCTCAATGTTAATTTAGTTAACTCTGTCTTTTTTTTAGCCTTTCGTTTTTTGTTTCTAGTTTTTGTATTATCTTTGCGCCGTTTTACGTCAAGGCTTGTGGATAGATTGAGAGAATATAAGATAGCATTCAGAGGATTAGGAGAGGGAAAACACTCTTTTGAGTTCATCATGGATGAGGGATTCTTCGATTGTTTTGAAGCAACGAAAGGAACCCGGGGAGAAGTCAAAGCTACCGTCCTGATCGTGAAGAGTTCCCTTTTAATGGAAGTACGTATAACGATCGAAGGAATGGTAAAAGCAACCTGCGACAGATGTTTAGGAGAAGTAAATCTTCCGGTGTCCGGTGTTATGAATTTGTATGTAAAACAAAACGGACGGGAAGAAGGGAACGAAGATGATTATATAATATTGTCGCCGGAGGATGACTATTTGGATGTAAGTTCGTATCTTTATGAAACTTATATGTTGAATTACCCGATGCGGGTAGTGCATCCCGAAGGAGAATGCGACGAAGATATGCAGGAAGTGTTGCATGAATATGTGATAGAAGAAGATGATAAACCAATAGATCCGAGATGGAATGAATTGAAAAAATTAATTAATAACTAAATAAATAATAAAGAAATGGCACATCCGAAACATCGAACCTCAAAACAGAGAAGAAATAAGAGAAGAACGCATGATGCGATTACGGTAACCGCTATTGCTAAGTGTTCTAACTGTGGTGCTGCTGTACAGTATCATACAGTATGTCCTGAATGTGGATATTACAGAGGAAAGTTGGCTATTGAGAAAGCAGTAGTAGCATAATCTTGACACGAAAAGGATTGTTTTAGAATCATACACAGCCAGCCTCCTAAGCCCTAGGGGGCTATGGTTGTTTATATAATTCATGAAACTTACCCTTGCGTGTGCGGGGGTAATCTCTGATTTAAATTTATAGTTATGCAAACGAATAGGCTGAGAGCCATAATAACCGGAGTAGGGGCATATTATCCCGACTATATCCTCGACAATGAGGAATTGAGCCAGATGGTGGATACCTCTGATGAATGGATCATGACCCGGGTAGGGATCAAAGAAAGACGAATTTTAAAAGATCCGACGAAAGGAAGTGCCTGGCTGGGTGCACAAGCCGTAAAAGATCTGTTCGAGAAAACCGGAACCAAACCGGAAGAAGTAGATTTGTTGATTTGTGCCACAGTGACACCGGATATGCATTTCCCTGCTAATGCGCAGATTATTGCCGATATGGTTGGAGTGAAGAATGCTTTCGGATTTGATTTGAATGCAGGTTGTTCCGGATTCCTTTTTGGCTTGGTTACTGCTACTCAGTATGTAGAAAGTGGTAGATATAAAAAAGTGGTATTTGTCGGATGTGAGAAAATGTCCGTGATCACCGATTATACGGATCGTAAGACTTGTCCGTTGTTTGGTGATGCTGCTGCAGCTGTATTGCTCGAACCGACAGCAGAAGAGCTTGGTGTGATGGATCACATCCTGCGCTCGGATGGTATGGGACGCGACCATTTGTATATGAAAGCCGGTGGATCGCTGAATCCTCCTTCCATAGAAACGGTTACTAACCGTGAACATTTTATTTTTCAGGATGGCCAGTTCGTATTTAAACATGCCGTAACGAAAATGGCCGATACCGCAGCAGAAATTATGGAAAAAAATCACCTGACCGCCGACGATATCGCATGGTTGGTGCCCCATCAGGCAAATCTGCGTATTATCTCTGCTACCGGCGATCGTATGGGACTCGATCCTTCTAAAGTTATGGTGAATATCCAGAAATACGGAAATACCACTTCTGCAACGATTCCATTGTGCCTGTACGAATGGGAAAATCAGTTACACAAGGGAGATAATCTGATTCTCGCAGCGTTCGGTGCGGGATTTACCTGGGGAGCTATCTGGCTGAAATGGGCTTACGATCCCAAGAAGTAAAGTTGGAAAAAGGATATGGAAAACCGGTTTGAATTTTCAAGCCGGTTTTTTTATAGCCAAAGAAGTTTATAAAGTCTATAATTGAAACCTTTTAATGCCGGCAGTTGATCGGACGAAGTGTAGACTTAACTCCTGTACCCCTTGTAACTACAGAAAAACGAATTTTTGGGGGAGCTAAAAAAAGCCGTGTAAGTCGCTTTTATATTTCAATTACTTGTTATATCTTCGATGTGAATTTATAGTTTATGAATCAGGAACGTTTTGATATTGAATATGAGGGGAACCGGATACTGGAAAATACCAGAATTGACGGTAATTTGAAGACCGATAAGAGTGTATACCTGGATGGTATGATTCAAGGAAATGTACATGCCGGAAAACTGGTGATCATAAACAAAGGGGGGAAGGTCGACGGAGATGTGGATTGCGATGAATTATATATCAACGGCACTATTACAGGTAATGTATGTGTGGCCTGTAAAACTGTTATGGGAGGAGATGCTGTGATCGAAGGTGGCTTGATTACAGATACACTCGAAATAACGCTTGGTGCAACCATCAGGAAAGGATTGAAATTAAAAAAGCGTCGAAATAAATTAAGGTGATTATTATGGGTAAAGAGAATCCTGGAAATGCTGTCAATTTGTTGTGCGAAGGTACGGTTATTGTAGGTGATATAAAAACAAAGAACGATATCCGGATCGACGGAATCATAAAAGGTAAGATCATTACTTCAGGGAGATTAGTGGTTGGTAATACGGCCAAGATTGAAGGCAACATCGATTGCTGCAATGTAGACGTATTGGGGGTTGTATTCGGTGATATACAAGCTTCCGGGACGGTTTCACTGAAATCGTCCGCCAAAGTGATTGGAAATATTGTTTCATCTGTACTCTCGATCGAACCGGGAGTGATATTCAATGGCAATTGCCAAATGACAAAAAAAGAGGGGCGTGAACCGGCTAAAGAATAATTGAATGAATGTTTTAATTTTGATTCCGGCGCGTTATGCATCGACTCGTTTTCCGGGTAAACCTTTGGCTGAGATCGGTGGTAAACCGATGATCCAGCATGTGGTAGAAAAAGCACAGTTGGTTTCACAAGACGCTTTTGTCGCAACGGACGATCAGCGGATATACGACCGGGTTGTAGGGTTCGGAGGAAAAGTAGTGATGACTTCTGCCGACCACAAGAGCGGAACCGACCGTTGTTGCGAAGCCTACCGGCATATTGTGGCTGATTACCGAAAAACTTATGATGTTGTTGTCAACATACAGGGAGACGAACCCTTTATTCAACCCGATCAGGTACGTGCTTTGATCGCTTGTTTTGAAGATCCCCGGATTCAGATCGCTACCTTGGCAAAACAATTCGACACGAATGCGGATATTTTCGATCCCAATAAGGTTAAGGTGGTATGTTCGTCTCTGCAGACCGCTCTTTATTTTTCCCGTTCTGCCATTCCTTATTGCCGGGGAAAAGAGCAAGGAGAATGGAGTGCTGTGATTCCTTTTTACAAACATGTGGGCATGTATGCTTACCGGCCTGAAGTATTACGAGAGATTACAGCTTTGCCTCAGGGAAAACTGGAAAAGGCAGAATCTCTGGAACAATTGCGTTGGCTTGAGAACGGTTATAAGATTGCGGTAAGGTTCACCGATCACGAATCGGTAGGAATCGATACGCCCGAGGATTTGGAGAGAGCGAGAAAGATCAGTGAAACCTCTGATCTCTGGTCTGCGAAATACTGATTAAAAAGGGATATTCAGTAAATAGTATAAAATTAGCCAACTAATTCATACACAAAATGTTGCGAATTAGTTGGCTTTTTTGTATCTTTAGGTATTCCCCCGCAAATA
>OLRS01001483.1_pt1 | contig 22663 bp, 20 predicted proteins | sample 1673171 | NCBI WGS metagenome assembly OLRS01 (sample SAMEA3136762, study PRJEB25190) | human gut metagenome | biome: human gut; feature: human-associated habitat; material: faeces | place: Austria | collected 2013
GGAGGATTATGAGCCGGAGGACCGAAGTGATGCCTTCTGGTGGGGAGAGGGGGAGCCGGAGGAGCTTTCTATTGTCAACGGAAATGCCCTGACGGAGCTAAAGCTTCCCAGAACCTTAAAAAAGGTCGGCGCTTACGGCTTTTATAACTGTGAAAATTTAAGATCCTTAGAGCTTTACAGTACTACTATGGACTGGGGGGCAGGCGTATTTACCGGTTGTTTTGGCGTGGAAGCTATCAGGATCTATGTGGATGAGACCCAGAAATCCTGCATGAAGGAGCTTCTTATGGAGCTTCGGCAGAGTCTGGTGGTTTCCTATGTGGGAAAAGGTCAGGCAATGTTGATATTCTCTGATTTTTTCGAGGAGGCAGTGGAAAACACTCCTGCAAGAATCCTGGTGACCAATACCCACGGCTGCGGTAAGCAGTACCGCAATGCTTTTGTACGCACCCAGTTCCAGTTTCATGAGTATGACAGCTTATTTCCTTATGTGAAGGTTCAGGAGCCGGAGAGTCTGGTGTGCAGGCTGGCACTGGGGCGTCTGATGTTTCCGTATGAGCTGGAAAGCGCCTATCAGAACCAGTATGAGGAGTATGTGAAGGCTCACAATGTGGAAGCGGCGTCCCAGGCTATGGAGCGTGGCGCACAGGAGGAAGTCCGCTGGCTGCTGGAGCACATTCCATTTTCTAAGGAGGAACTGGAGCAGGTGATCTCCCTGGCGGTAAATGGTCCCGGCGGCAGTCTGGTCAGTGAATTGATGGACCAGAAGCGGAAACAGGGCAGTGTGAAACGGAGGCGGTTCCAGTTATGATCGATCCTACAAAACACCGGCAGCTGGAGGAACTGGATACGGTCAATCTATGTACCCAGATCTTTACTAATGCCAGAAATGAACTGTATCTGAATATGCACTATCTGGATCTGGCTCTCAGCAGCTTTGGTTTTGAGGCAGATCCGACCCTTTCATCAGTGGCTACGGATGGGTTTGTGATCTATTATCGCCCGGAGTGGGTATTTGCCATGTATAAGCGTGGCAGAGTCCATATCAACCGGGCATTTCTCCATATGGTGTTCCACTGCCTGTTCTGCCATCTGGACACCAGAGGGAAAAGGGCTAAAGATTACTGGAATCTGGCCTGCGACATTGCCATGGAGTCTGTCATTGACGGACTTTATAAGAAATGTGTCCACGTACCGCCATCGCCTTACCGCCGGGAACTGTATCTGCGCCTGGGTAAACAGATGCCGGTGCTGACGGCAGAGGGGATCTACGATGCCCTGCAGAATATGAATCTGAATGAACGGCAGTATGAACGGATGGCGGAGGAATTTCTGGTGGATGACCACAGTTACTGGGATCTGCCGGAGGATTCCCCGAAGACGCCCATAGTGCGACAGACCCAGTGGAGCAACAACCGGGAAAAGGTGCAGACCGAGATGGAGACCATGGGAAATCAGCAGGATGAGGAAAGCAAGAGCATGCTGGAGCAGGTTCAGGTGGAAAACCGGGAACGCTATGATTACCGCAGATTTCTGCAGCGGTTTTCGGTACTGCGGGAGGAGATGCAGGTGGACCCGGATTCCTTCGACTATATTTTTTATACCTACGGCCTTTCTCTTTACGGCAACATGCCGTTAGTGGAGCCGCTGGAATCCAAAGAAGTGAGCCGGATCGAGGATTTTGCGGTGGTGATTGATACTTCCATGTCCTGTTCCGGAGATCTGGTGCGGCGGTTTCTGGAAGAAACCTACGATGTGCTCTGCCAGTCGGACAGCTATTTTAAGAAGACCAACATCCACATCATCCAGTGCGATGAGCAGGTGCAGCAGGACCGTCTGATCACAAACCGTGAGGAGATGGAAGCCTACATGCGTGACTTTACCATCATCGGTCAGGGCGGCACGGATTTCCGTCCGGCATTTACGTATGTGGAGCATTTGATCAAAATGGGAGCATTTCAGAGACTTCGGGGACTTCTGTATTTCACCGACGGATATGGGACTTTTCCGGCAAAGATGCCGCCTTATGATACCGCGTTTGTTTTTATGAAGGATGATTACAGGGATGTGGATGTGCCGCCGTGGGCGATCAAACTCATTCTGGATACACAGGCACTAGAGAGGAAAGAAGATTATTATGAATATTAAACAGGCAAAACAGGAAGTTGTGGATACGGTCGAAGCGTATCTTATGAAAGACGAGTATGGAGAATATGTGATCCCGAGCGTTCATCAGAGGCCGGTGCTTCTCCTTGGTGCACCGGGAATCGGAAAGACGCAGATCATGGAGCAGGCGGCGCGTGAATGCGGCGTGGCACTGGTGGCGTATACGATCACACACCACACCAGACAGAGTGCGATCGGACTTCCGTTTATTTCGAAGAAGGAATACGGCGGCAGGGAATACTCGGCGACAGAATATACGATGAGCGAGATCGTTGCAAGTATTTATAACCGTATGAGTGAGACGGGTCTCAGCGAGGGAATCCTTTTTATTGATGAGATCAACTGTGTTTCTGAGACACTGGCTCCGGCGATGCTGCAGTTTCTCCAGTGCAAGAGTTTCGGAAACCATGAGATCCCGAAGGGATGGGTGATCGTGGCAGCAGGAAACCCGCCGGAATACAACAAATCTGTCCGTGAATTTGACGTTGTCACCCTGGATCGTGTCAAAAAGATCCTCGTAGAGCCGGATTACCAGACCTGGCGGGAATACGCATACAAAGAAAACATGCACCCGGCGATCCTTTCCTATCTGGAACTTCGCAACAACTGTTTCTACCAGATGGAGACAACGATCGACGGCAAACAGTTTGCAACTCCGCGAGGATGGGAAGATCTTTCCAGAATGATGGAAGTCTACGAGCGTCTTGGAAAAAGTATCACGGCAGATCTTGTGGGGCAGTACATCCAGCATGAGCGCATTTCGAGAGAATTTGCAGAATATTACGAACTGTATCAAAAATACCAGCAGGATTACCAGATCACAGAAATCCTTCAGGGCAAAAACTCCGAGGCAATGGTAAAGAAAGTTTCCCACGCATCCTTTGATGAAAGAGTGAGTGTCGTGAACCTTTTGTTCTCCGGTACACGACAGGCGGTACGAAAAGTCATGCTTCAGGAAGAAGTACTGGAAAAAGTGTTCGAGGTGCTGAAAGCCCTGAAAGAAAACCTGTCATCCGGAAATCTCGCGCAGAGACTGGAAGACTACATCTTTGATCTCAAAAACACCCGCGAGAAGAAGCAGAAAGAAGGACTTCTGGAACGAAGAGAAGACCTCTGCATTCGCCAGGCAGTCACACTTCTGGAAGATTACGCGAAACTTCTGAAACAGCACAGCGAGGTTCAGGGAGAAGAAGCGTTTGATCTTGTCCGGGAGGCATTTGGGAAAGAAAGAGCTTCCTGGGAAGACGAATGGGATCAGGCAGGAAATACACTGGAATATGCGTTTGATTTCATGGAGGCGGCTTTCTATAACAGCCAGGAAATGGTTATGTTTGTCTCAGGGATCAATACCGATTTCTACTGTGTACGTTTCCTGGAAACTTATGAATGTGAGAGATACGTACGTTACAACAGAGATCTGCTGTTCGAAGATGTGAGCCAGCAGATCCGAAGGAGAATTGAAGAACTTTAAGAGGAGCGTTATTAAATGAAGAAACAAAGGAAAATCTACACCTTTTTACTTTCGCTGCTTCTGGCGTTTTCGCTTCTGCTTCCGGGCAGTATCGTTCCGGTGGAAGCAGCAGGCGGCGACATGGCGGTGCACTTTATTGATGTAGGGCAGGGACTGGCGATCCTCGTGCAGTCGGGCGGAGAAAATCTTCTCTATGATGGTGGAAACCGTTCTCATGCAGATGAGGTGGTCCAGTATCTTAAGAATCAGGAAGTAGAGACGATCGATTACATGATCTCCTCTCACTATGATGAGGATCATCTGGGAGGACTTGTCAAATGCCTTGATAATTTTGAGGTGGATCATGTTCTGGGTTCCGACTATGTGCACACATCGGACCTTTTTAATACGTTTATGAATACGGCGACAGCGAATGCGATCACTGTCGAATATCCGGCTGTCGGTGATACTTATGAATTTGGGACCGGCAGTTTCACGGTCATGGCACCTTCCGGAATCTCCAAGAACAGCAATGACAACTCTGTTGTGATCCGTCTTGTCAATGGCGACAACAGCTTTATGTTCATGGGAGATGCGGAGGAGACAAGTGAGCAGGATATGATCAGTACAGGAATGAACCTGGACTGTGATGTGCTCTGTCTCGGTCATCATGGTTCTGCATCTTCTACTTCATGGGATCTTCTGGAAGCATCGACTCCATCCTGGGCAGTGGTAAGCTGCGGCAAAGGTAATTCCTACGGTCATCCGACTGCGGAGACAATGGGAAAACTTTCCGACATGGATATCCCGGTATTTCGTACCGATGACCAGGGAACCGTGATTGCAGTTTCTGATGGAAGTACGATCAGCTGGAACCAGGAACCGTGCAACGATTACAGTTCCGGAGATGAGAGTACTGGCAGCAGTTCAGGTTCTTCTGATGCAAGTACAGGTTCAGGTGTGCGTTATTCTGGCTGGTCAGACAGCTCACAGATTTCGGACAACAGCACCGAGACTGCAGACACGACTGACACCCAGGGAGCCATGGTCTGGATCTCTGCAACAGGAAGCAAATATCACAGCATTCCAAACTGCGGAAATATGAACCCGGACAATGCAAGACAGGAAAGTGAATCACAGGCACTCAGTGAAGGTTATGAAGCCTGCAAAAAATGCTGGTAAAAACAAGAATCAGATTTCCTGATAAAAATCCCGTACATAGTGCATAAACTGGCGCACATGCGGTTTCAGGATCCGGTTTTTGCTGTAAACAATATAAAAACTTCTTTTATGAACAGATTCTTCTAATGGAAACAGAAGGATCTGTTTTGTTTTTTCCAGATCTACGGCAGAACGGGCAGAGAGGATTGAGATGCCAAGTCCGTTGACGATAGATTTCTTGATGCTTTCCAGATCGTTCATTCGGGCGATCACATTGAGGTCAGAAGGCGTGATGCCGATCTTTTCCAGAAAAAGATCCATCTCTTTCTTGGTGCCGGAGCCTTTTTCACGGATGATGATCGGATCTTCCAGAAACTGTTTGAAATCGACAGGATCTTCCTTGAATTTCAGGTAGTGTTCTGTGACAGGCGTGGCGATCACAAGAGTATCCTGGCAGAACGGGATAAAGACACAGCTTTCATCTCCGGTGTTCTGCCCGACGAGTGCGAGGTCGACGATTCCATCGAGGACACGGTGGATAGCTCCTTCGCTGTCTGTCTGAATGGAATGAAAATAAATATCCGGGTGCGTGCCTCCAAAACCTGCGAGCAGTTCCGGCAACAGATAAGAGGAAGGAATCGTGGAGGCTGCAAGGTCGATCATGTGCTTCTGCGCCCCTGTGAAGTTGTCGAGAAGGTTGTTGCGGATCTCAAGCATCCGGACTGCACTGTCGTAGAGCTGGTAGCCTCTGGTGGTGATGGTGGTCTTTTTTGTCGTGCGGATGATGAGTTTGGAGTGAAGCTCTTCTTCGAGGGAGCGGATGTGTGCGCTGATGGTTGGCTGTGTCAGATAAAGTCGTCTGGCAGCTTCGGAGAAACTGCCGTAATCGACGACGGCGACAAAGGCTTCTAACTGTTTGAATTCCATAAATCAAAAATCTCCTGAAAAGTGAATCTTCTAAATAATACGATAATGATACGCTTATTGTGAAATCCCTGTGATCTCTGCAAGTGCATGAAGGGCAGTGTCCACTTCTTCCGGGGTATTTTCCGGACCAAAGGAGAAGCGGAGCGTACCGGCAGGATATGTGCCGAGGGTTTTGTGCGCACTTGGGGCACAGTGGAGACCGACGCGGGACATGATCCCGTAAGTATCGTCCAGTTCAAAGGCGGCACGAGCCATATCCACTTCAAGTGTCTGGATCGAGACGACGGCACAGCGGTTCTGGGTGTCTTTGTGTCCGATCACGCGAAGGCTGGCCTCAGCCGGGTCGAGGGTGAGGATTCCGTCAATGAATTGTTTCGTCAGCGTGAGTTCATGCTGGAAAGCCAGATCCATTGAACTGTTCTCCAGATCATCAAGCGCGGCGTGAAGACCGAGGATCCCGGGGATGTTCGGCGTTCCCGGCTCGAAGCGGTCCGGGAGGAAATCAGGGACTTCTTCAGTATGGGAAATACTTCCGGTGCCGCCACTTAAGAGTGGTTCGATCTGAGAAGCAAGCTCGCTGCGGATCAGGAAACCGCCGATCCCCTGTGGTCCACGGAGTCCTTTGTGCCCGGTGAAAGCGAGCGCATCAAGCTTTAATTCTTCCATATCGATCGGAAGTGTACCGGCAGTCTGTGCACTGTCCAGGACAAAAAGCAGCTCATGTTTCTGGCAGAAGGTGCTGATCTCCTTAAGCGGCATGATGGTTCCGCATACATTGGAAGCGTGGAGACAGACGAGAAGTCTGGTATTTGGTTTCACGAGCGCATCTGCTTCTGAGAGAATCAGATTTCCTTCATGATCGCACGGAATCCTGTCAAAAGTCACTCCCTGTCTCTGAAGCTGCACAAGCGGGCGCATTACTGCATTGTGCTCCATCGAAGTGACCAGCACATGGTCGCCTGGTTTCAGGATCCCCTTGAGGAGAATATTAAGGCTCATAGTGATGTTCTGGGTGAAAATCACATTTTTGCCCCTGCCGGATGTGAAATGGAAAAGCCGGCGAAGCTGTTCTCTTGTTTCAAAGATCTGTTCTTCTACGGAATAGGCAGCCTGATACCCGCCGCGTCCGACATTGACCGCACAGCCGGAGAGATACTGATAAACAGCATCAGCCACAGAAGGAGCCTTCGGAAAAGAAGTGCTTGCCTGATCCAGATATATTTTTTTCATAAAATTACCTCACGTACTTTTATTAGATCATAATTCTGAGTATATCATAATTTATAAATATTATCTATAAGTAGCTATAAAATACGACTATATTTAATTAGTGAAAAATGCTCAACAATGGTATGATAATACAAAGAAAATATGCTGATACCAAAATCTTTCAGCATTGAGGGAAAGGGAGGTTATTCACTAATGAAAAAAGAAAAAACAACAATTGTTGTAGCTGGCGTGCTCATCGGTGTGATCGCAGCCATGCTGGTATTCTTTGGAAATCCGGCAAATATGGGATTCTGTATTGCCTGCTTCCTCCGTGATACCACAGGTGCGCTAGGACTTCATTCCGCAGCAGCCGTACAGTACATCCGTCCGGAGATCATCGGACTTGTGCTGGGTGCATGTATCGTGTCACTGATCACCAAAGAGTTCCGTCCAAGAGGAGGCTCTGCACCGGTGACAAGATTTGTTCTGGGTGCTTTTGTTATGATCGGATGCCTGATGTTCCTTGGCTGTCCGTTCCGTATGATCCTGCGTCTGGCAGGCGGTGACGGAAATGCCATCTTCGGTCTGGTTGGTTTCGCGGCAGGTATCCTGACAGGAACATTCTTCCTCAAGAAAGGATACACTCTGAAGCGTTCCTACAAGATGCCGAAACTTGAGGGAAGTATTTTCCCTGCAGTTCAGATCGTCATGCTGCTCTTTCTTGTGGCAGCACCGGCATTTATCCATTTCACAGAGCCGGAAGGCGGCCCTGGAGCAAAGCATGCGGCAATCCTGATCTCACTGGCAGCAGGTGTGATCGTTGGTATCCTTGCACAGAGAACCCGTCTCTGCATGGTCGGCGGAATCCGTGATGCAGTTCTGTTTGGCGAGTTCAAGCTTCTGTTTGGTTTTGTTGCGATCCTTGTCAGTGCACTGATCGTAAATGTGATTCTTGGATATTTCCATCCGGGATTTGCCGGTCAGCCAATCGCACATACAGATGGTTTGTGGAATGCACTTGGCATGTATCTTGCAGGTTTTGGCTGTATCCTTCTCGGTGGCTGCCCGATGCGCCAGCTCATTCTCTCCGGTGAGGGAAATACAGACTCTGTTGTGACCGTTCTCGGCCTGATGGCAGGAGCTGCTTTTGCCCACAACTTCGGTCTGGCATCTTCAGCAGATGGCCCGACAGCAAACGGCAAGATCGCAGTTGTGATCGGTATCATTGTTGTAGCAGTGATCGGCGTGGTCAATTCCAGGCGAAAAGAAGCCTGAAAGGAGATAAAATATGAAAAGAGTAGATGCAAGAGGACTGTCCTGCCCGGAACCAGTCATCCAGACAAAAAATGCCATGGCGTCCAGAGCAGCCCAGTATGAAGTTCTGGTAGACAATGTGGTGGCAAAAGAAAATGTCTCTCGTTTTGCAATCCATCAGGGCTATCAGGTCGAGGTGGAAGAACAGGGCGATGATTTCCTGCTCAGGATAAAGAAATGATGAAATATATAGCGACGTTTTATTCTCATTATGGTGCGATCCAGTACCGGAAGAACTGTGAGAAGATGGACCTGGAGGCGGTTGTCATGCCGGTTCCCAGAGACTTGAGTTCTTCCTGCGGAACCTGTGTGCGCTTCGAGGCGGAAGGGGAATTCCCGGAGCGAAACGAAGAAGTGGAACAGATCGTCCGGATCGAAGATTCAGGATATGTGCGTATCTATCATGCAGATGAAGAATAAAAAATATTAAGAGGAGCTTTCGGGCTTCTCTTTTTTTGACGTGAGATTGTACGAAAATGTAAATTCGTGTATACTAGGGATAAAATAAAAAACCGCATCAGGTTTAGAGATGCGGCACAGAATCAGGAGTGACAAAAATGAGAGAAAAACTGACAAAAAGAGATGTAGAAAAAATAGAAGAAGAGATCGAGCACCGTAAGCTGGTTATCCGAAAGGAAGCCATCGAGGCGGTCAAGGAAGCGCGTGCGCAGGGCGACCTGAGTGAGAATTTTGAATACTACGCTGCAAAGAAACACAAGAACCAGAACGAGAGCAGAATCCGTTACCTGGAGAGAATGCTCAAGACAGCAGAAGTCGTAGAGGATACTTCCAGGTCAGATGAAGTAGGCATGGACGATATCGTAGAAGTCGAATTCGAGGAAGACGGAGAAGTGGAGAAATACAAACTCGTCACTTCGATCCGTGGAAATTCGATGGAAAACCGTGTCAGCATCGAATCCCCGATCGGCAAAGCCCTCAAGGGACACCGCGTCGGAGACAGAGTCAAAGTGGAGGTGAACGAAAATGTAAGCTACTATCTGCGCATCCGCTCTATCGACAAGACAGGCGATGAAGGAGAGGATATCCGAAGCTTCTGACAGAAAAAATCCGCCAAAAAGAGCCTTTTTTCTGTGAAATTCGATTTTACAAAGATTTAACATAAAACTGGTGAGAACTTTACATGATGTCAATATGATGAAACCATATTAAATCTAAGCAAAGGAGAACATTATGGATTTTTTCAGCATATTAACATTGTTGGGCGGTCTTGCCATGTTTTTGTATGGAATGCAGGTTATGGGCGATGGTCTGGCAAAAGTATCAGGAGGTAAACTGGAGCAGATTCTGGAAAACTTAACTTCAAGCAAATGGAAAGCAGTACTTCTCGGAATGTGCGTGACAGCAGTCATCCAGTCCTCATCCGCAACGACCGTTATGGTAGTCGGATTTGTAAACTCAGGAATCATGAAACTGACACAGGCAGTCGGCATCATCATGGGTGCGAATATCGGAACTACCATCACTTCCTGGCTTCTGAGCCTTACTGGAATTGAGAGCAGCAACTTTTTTATCAGCCTTCTGAAACCGAGTTCTTTTTCGCCGGTCCTGGCACTGGTCGGAATCATTCTTCTGACTTTTACCAAGAGCTCCCGTAAGAAAGATATCGGAACCATCCTTCTGGGATTCGCAGTGCTGATGTTTGGTATGGAATCCATGAGCGGTGCAGTAAAGCCTCTGGCGGATGTACCGGAATTTACAGGTCTTCTCCTTAAATTCTCCAATCCGGTAGCAGGAATCCTTGCAGGTACGATCCTGACTGCGATCATTCAGTCATCTTCTGCATCTGTCGGTATTCTTCAGGCACTCTGTATGACAGGAGCAGTTCCGTTCAGTTCCGCATTCCCGATCATCATGGGACAGAACATCGGTACCTGTGTGACAGCACTTCTGTCTGCGATCGGTGCAAACAAGAATGCAAAGAGAGCAGCGATGATCCACCTGTACTTCAACCTGATCGGAACCGTTGTGTTCATGTCACTGTTTTACCTTATCAATACAGCGGTACATTTTCCATTTATGACGCAGATGGCAACACCGGCAACGATCGCGATCACGCACAGTGTCTTCAATATCACAGCGACACTTGTATGGCTGCCATTCTCCAATCTTCTTGTGAAACTTGCCTGTCTCACGATCCGTGACGACAAGTCCGATGAAGTCAGCAAGGAAGATCAGGAGTTCATGATCCTGGAATCCAGATTTTTGGAAAAACCGGCTTTTGCCGTAGAGCAGGGAAGAAATGCAGCAAGACATATGGAGCGTGATTCCCGCAAGGCTCTGGATATTTCGCTTGGACTGCTCCGTAACTATGAGGAAGAGCAGGCAGAGCGTGTCCAGAAGATCGAGACAAAAGTAGACCGTTATGAGGATGAACTGGGAACTTATCTGGTGAAGCTGAATAACAAAGACCTCTCCGAGAAGGACAGCCACAGCGTTTCCATCATGCTTCACTGCATCGGTGATTTCGAGCGTATCTCAGATCATGCGGTAAATATTATGGAATCCGCAAGAGAGCTTCACGAAAAGAATCTCAGTTTCTCGCCGGAGGCCAGAACGGAACTTCAGGTTCTGGCCAGTGTAGTCGGCAGGATCGTAGATACTGCATATGACGTATTCGACAAGCAGGATATGAACCTCACCCGTGATGTAGAGCCTCTGGAAGAAATGGTGGATGAGCTGAGCAGGGAGATGAAACGTCGCCATGTCAACCGTCTGCGTTCCGGAGAATGTACGATCGAGATGGGATTTATCCTCACAGACCTGCTCACCAGTCTGGAACGTATCGCAGACCATTGTTCCAACATCAGCGTCTGCGTAACACAGGTAAGAGAGAATCTTTATGATACACACAGTCATCTGGAGAGCCTCAAAAACGAACCAGATGAAGGCTATTACAATCGTCTGGAAGAACTGCAGAGAGAGTATGTACTTCCGTAAAAGATACACACAGTAACGGCAGATTCCGGACAGAAAGGGAAATAACAGTTACAACAGAATGATCTATTGTGTAGAAGATGAAAGAAATATCAGAGAGCTTTTGATCTATACCCTGGAAACGACAGGATTTTCAGCAAAGGGTGTGTCGAATGGGAAAGAACTCCGGGCACTTCTTAAAGAAGAACTCCCGGATCTTATCCTTCTGGACATCATGCTTCCGGGGGAAGACGGATACAGCATTCTCGAACGGCTCAAAGCTTCACAGGAGACCAAAAATATCCCGGTGATCATGGTCACGGCAAAAGAAGCCGAATTTGACAAGGTCCGCGGGCTGGAAGCAGGAGCTGATGATTATATCACAAAACCTTTTGGAATGATGGAATTTGTCGCCAGAGTAAAGGCGGTCCTGCGCCGCTGTTCCAGACAGGAGGACGACAAAGAACTGAAATGTCAGGATCTGGCACTGTCTGTCGGAAAGCACAAAGTCTGCTGGAAGGGCGAAAAGATCGAACTGACACGTAAGGAATTTGAACTTCTTCAGTATCTGATGGAAAACAAGGGACTGGTCATGACGAGAAATCAGATCCTTTGCCATGTATGGGGATATGATTTTGACGGTGAGACGAGGACAGTCGATGTACATGTCCGTACCCTGAGACAGAAGCTTGGGGAAGCCGGAAATCTGGTCGAGACGGTTCGAGGCGTAGGCTACCGGATCGGAGCATAAAAATGAGAAAAAAGATATTAAACCATACCTGTCTGCTCGTAGTCCTGTCAGTGCTTATGACATTCCTTGCCGCGAGTCTGGTCATGTACAGCAAGTATAATGAAGATCTGAAGCAGAGCGTCCGGGACAGTACAAAATACATCCAGGACAGCGTAGAAAAGATGGGCGAATCCTATCTGGACAAGGATCTTGGCAAAGCTTCCGCTGCCCGTATCACACTTCTGGACAGTGAAGGAAATGTTTTGTTTGATTCACTGGAAGATCCGACGGAGCTTGCCAATCACAGCAACCGTCCGGAATTTATTCAGGCAGAAAAAGAAGGCTATGCGGAGACTCTGCGTTATTCAGAGACACTTTCAAAGCAGAATTTTTACTGTGCGGTGAAACTTTCCAATGGAGATATCCTCCGTGTGGGAAGAACGACAGACAGTGTCTTTTCGACAATGGTCTCCAGTTCGGCACTTTTTGGTGCGCTTTTGCTTCTGATTCTGGTGCTGGCATTTATCCTTGTCCGGAAACAGACACAGGACCTGATCGAGCCGATCAATACACTGGATCTGGAACATCCGCTTGGAGAAGTCCGCTATGAGGAACTGCGACCTCTTCTGGAGCGTGTAGATGAGCAGAACCACCAGATCGCGAAACAGATGGAAGAGCTCAAGGAGGCAGAGGCTGTCCGCAGGGAATTTTCTGCGAATGTTTCTCACGAGCTTAAGACACCGCTGATGTCGATCTCCGGTTATGCGGAGCTGATGATGAACGGGATGGTTCCGGGAGACAAGATACAGGAGTTTTCCGGAAGGATCTACCACGAGGCAAGCCGTTTAAGTACATTGGTGACAGATATCATCCAGTTGTCGAGGCTGGATGAGAAGGATAGCGATATGCCATTTGAGCCGGTGGATCTGTATGAGCTGTCAGAGGATATCGTCCTTCATCTGGACAGTGCAGCATCAAAGAAGAATATTCAGTTACAGCTTGAGGGAGCGTCAGTTTCCGTCGAGGGTGTGCGTCAGGTCCTCTATGAGATGCTGTACAATATTGCGGACAATGCAGTGCGCTATACGAATAAAGATGGAATCGTAAAGATCTTTGTAGGGCAGAGAGGAAGCCATCCGTACTATCGCGTGGAGGACAACGGAATCGGCATTCCGAAAGAGGAACAGAAGAGGATCTTTGAACGATTCTACAGAGTGGATAAGAGTCATTCCCGGGAAACCGGTGGAACGGGGCTTGGACTTTCGATTGTAAAGCACGGCGCGATCCTTCATAACGCAGAGATCGTTCTGGACAGCGAACCAGGGCAGGGCACAAAAATGGAGCTGGTCTTTTGACAGACTGGCTCCATTTTTGTGCGTTGTAAAAGAAATAAATTTGAAGGCGAAATCAAAGATCCATCTCGGAGAGAGCTGCTTCATCGGCGATGATCGTGCAGTCCGGATGGAACTGAAGAATAGATCCGGGAACTTCTGGTGTGACAGGTCCCTGGATCACCTGTTTCAGGATCGCGGCCTTATCCTTGCCGCTGACAAGAACGATCAGCTTACGGCAGCGCATGATGGTTCCGATCCCCATAGTGTATGCCTGACGAGGAACATCTTCTTCGCTGGCAAAGAAACGCTTATTTGCCTGGATCGTTGTTTCAGTGAGGTCAACACAGTGTGTCTCATCTTCAAAATGGTCGGATGGTTCGTTGAAGCCAATGTGACCGTCGTGGCCGAGACCAAGAAGCTGGATGTCAGCCGGTCCGACGCGGTGGATCAGTTCGTTGTAGGCCTGGCAGCACTTTTCGCTGTCAGTTTCCGTACCATCCGGAACATAAGTATTGTCATAAGAAATGTTCACGCGGTGAAAAAGATGCGTATTCATGAAATAACGATAGCTCTGTTCATGGGAACCTGGAAGTCCCTTATATTCATCAAGATTTACAGTGGTGATCTGTGAAAAATCCAGGTCGCCGTCCTGGTACATTTCTACAAGGCGGTCATAAGTGCCGATCGGTGAAGAGCCGGTGGCCAGACCAAGAACACTGTCTGGTTTCAGAGTGATCTGGGCTGCGATGAGATTGGCAGCCTTGCGGCTGAGTTCCTGATAATTTTTTACTTTGCAGATCTGCATGGTAAGTCCTCCCCCGTCCAATTAAGGACAATTGTATTTTTATATAGTTTTTACCTTCATAAATATTAATTCTGACGCTGTGGGCGTTCAGACAGTGCCTTGATAGAAGTGGCGTATTCCGTCGGTGTCATTCCGGACAGCTTCTTGAACTGCCTGGAAAAATAATGGATCGAAGAATAACTCAGGAAATCTGAGATCTGCGTAAAGTTCATCTCATTTTCCCGGATAAGCTGCTTGGCAAAGTCGATTTTCATCCGTGAGAAAAATTCGATCACACCACACTGATATTCTTCGCGAAAAAGTTTCTGCAGCTGTGAGCGCCCGATCATATTGTTCCTTGAGATATCCTGGATCGTCAGGGTTTCCCGGACATGCTGTTCCAGGTAGTGGATGATCTTGCGGCAGGTATCAGAAGTTGTCTGGCAGGGATCGTAGATCCCGGCAGAAGCGGAATAATGTGCGATCGTATAACGCCGGATCACGTGGATCAGAAGCTCCTCAAGGTAAAGTGTCAGAAGCTGCTGGGAACCGAAGGAAATCTCAGGTTTCTTGATCATCTGCTCCAGATAAGGATCGTCCAGAGGTGTTTCAAAACAGTTCCGCGCCTCTGCGATGATGCGTCCGAGGATGCTCCGCTCTGTTTCTGAAAAAGTGAGTATCTTATTTTCAAAAAATTCCATGCACGGCGAATCACAGGAAAATGAGATCACGATGATGCTTGGAGCGGTTTTTCCTGTAGCTTTCAGTGTGTGAAATTCATTTGGGCGGTGAAAGATGACCTGACCACGGGAGAGGGTGTGGCATCCATTGTCTGTAACAACCTCGGCAGCACCGGTGTCCACGCATTGAAATTCCCAGAAGTCGTGGCGTTCGCCGTCAAAATGAAAATCATTCTGATATTCGTAGTAATGGATCGTGTAAATGCTTTTTATGAAAAGTTCCTGGTCCAATGAGACACTCTGATAAGCCACGGGAAGACCTCCTTCATCAGATGGTATTCAGCATTTATAATATTGTTCGATGGTTTTATACTAATAAATTTGTGTGAAATAGTCAAATGATAATCACAATAATATAAAAATATAACCTTATCGTGCAAATACTATTGAGAAAAAAACGCTCATATTAGATAATGGTTATCAAAGTTGAAACTTATTTATATTGTCATATCGGGATTAGTGGTGTACGATTAAAAGCAAAGAAAAAGTGGATCACAAAGATCCGATTAAACAGAAGTATGAGGAGGACACAATGATGAAAAAACCGGTTTTGGTAGTTATGGCAGCAGGAATGGGAAGCCGCTATGGCGGTCTGAAACAGATCGATCCAATTGACAAAGAAGGTCATATTATCATGGACTTTTCCATTTATGATGCAGTAAGAGCTGGCTTTGAGAAAGTCGTATTTATTATAAAGAGAGAAAATGAACAGGCATTCCGTGAGGCGATCGGGGATCGTCTGAGCAAACAGATCGAAGTAGCGTATGTTTTCCAGGAACTGACCAATCTTCCGGAAGGTTATGCAGTCCCGGAAGGAAGAGTGAAACCGTGGGGAACCGGCCATGCAGTCTTAAGCTGTATCGATGAGATCGATGGACCTTTTGCTGTTATCAATGCAGATGATTACTATGGTGTACATGCATTCAAGATGGCATATGATTTCCTGACTTCTGAGCAGGAAGAAGGAGATGTTTACCGTTACATGATGGTAGGATACCGCCTTGAGAATACCCTTACAGAGAACGGTCATGTTGCCAGAGGTGTCTGTGTGACAGATGAGGAAGGTCATCTGATCAAGATCAATGAGCGTACCCATATCGAGAAACATGACGGCGGTACAGCATACACAGAGGATGACGGCAAGACATGGACCATGCTTCCGGAGGGCAGCATCGTTTCCATGAATATGTGGGGATTCTCAAACAGCATTCTGAAGGAACTCAAAGAACGTTTCAAACCATTTCTGGATGATGCGATCAAGAATAATCCGATGAAGGGAGAATATTTCCTTCCATTTGTTGTTGACGAACTTCTTCAGGAGCACAAAGCGACTGTTAAGGTTCTCAAGTCCGAGGATAAATGGTATGGAGTTACTTACAAAGAAGACAAACCAATGGTAATGGCGGCAGTCCAGAAGCTGAAGGATCAGGGACTGTATCCGCAGAATTTATGGGAGGAAGCATAAGTGCAGATCAGCAATACAGTACACGAAGCGATAGACGGTTTTAAATTACATGGTGAACTCAAAGAGTGCATCAGATATGGAAGCGGTCATATTAATGATACTTATCGACTGACTTACGAGACATCACAGGGAACGAAACGATATATCCTGCAGAGAATGAGCAGAAATATTTTTAAGAAACCAGTGGAACTGATGGAAAATATCAGCGGTGTCACTTCCTGGCTCCGCAAAAAGATCATCGAGAATGGCGGCGATCCGGAACGAGAGACACTGACACTGGTAAAAATCCAGACAGGTCTTCCGTATTTTGTGGATTCTGATGGAGAGTACTGGAGAGTCTATCTCTTTATTGAGGGAGCGACCTGCTACGATGCAGTAAAGGACGACAATGATTTCTATCAGAGCGCAGTAGCATTCGGACATTTTCAGCAGCTTCTGGCAGATTATCCGGCAGAGACACTTCATGAGACGATCAAGGATTTCCATAACACACCGGACCGCCTTAAGAAATTCAAGAAAGCTGTTGCAGAGGATGTCTGTGGAAGAGCAGCCTCTGTCCAGAAAGAAATTGATTTTATCCTGGAGAGAGAAGAACTGACACATGCACTGTATGATATGCAGCTTGACGGAAGACTTCCGCTTCGTGTAACACATAATGACACCAAGCTGAACAACATCATGATCGATGACGCGACAGGCAAAGCAATCTGTGTGATCGATCTGGATACAGTCATGCCGGGACTGACAGCGAATGATTTCGGTGATTCTATCCGCTTCGGAGCAAGCACAGCTCTGGAGGACGAGAGAGACCTTTCCAAGGTGTCCTGTGACCTTCATCTCTTTGATGTTTATGCGAAGGGATTTATCGAGGGATGTGGCGGTGCGCTGACAGACCTTGAGATCGAGATGCTTCCGATGGGAGCGATCCTTATGACATTTGAGAATGGAATCCGTTTCCTGACAGACCATCTGGAGGGAGATCATTACTTCCATATCCACAGAGAGGGACATAACCTTGACAGATGCAGGACCCAGCTTACTCTTGTAAAAGACATGCAGGAAAAACTGCCGCAGATGAATGAGATCATCAGAAAATATAAATGATTTTTACAATAAAAAAGCTTCGGAACTTTGAACAGGTTCCGAAGCTTTTTGTTGTATATATCAGCCCTTTACACCACCGGAGGTAAGACCACCGACAAGATGTTTCTCGATCAGTATAAACAGGATGATGACCGGTACTGTTGCAAACAGTGAGGATGCAAACAGATACTGCCATTCTACCATGTTGTAACCGTTGAAGATCGTAATACCGACCGTCAGAGGTTTGAAGACATCTGTTGAGATCAGAGTCAGTGCGACTGTATATTCATTCCATGCGTTGATAAATACGAAGATCAGCGCAGTTACGATACCAGGTGCAGCGACTGGAAGAAGGATGCGGATCAGGGCAGAAACCTTGCCACAGCCGTCAACTGTTGCAGCCTGTTCCATTTCAGGTGAGATAGAAATAAAAGTACCGCGCAGCAGCCAGATCGCGAATGCCTGGTTGAATGCTGCATTGATAAATACAAGACCAACGAGACTGTCTGTCATACCGAAGGTTGACATGATCTTGTAGATACCTACCAGAAGGACTACAGGAGCAAACATCTGGGAGATGATAACGATACCCAGGAAGATCTTTTTGCCCTTAAACTTCATTCGTGCAAGTGCATAAGCTGCAGGAATACCACATACGATCGCGATCAGAGTGGAGCCACCTGCAACGACCAGGGAGTTGATGAAATATCTGGAAAGTGGAGCCAGTGTCCAGATATCCTTGAAGTTCTGCCAGAGCCAGTGGACCGGGAGAAGTGTTCCCTTGGTTGCGTAGATTTCTGCACGGCTCTTGGCGGCAGTCGTAAACATAACAAAGTATGGATACAGCGTAATCAATACGACCAGAATGACAAAAACATAAAGAAGAACCCGAAGGAGTGTGCTTTTTGTGTCGCGTGAATGTTTCATTAGTCTTCCTCCTCCTTTCTAAGTGAAAGTACCATATAAACAGAAGCGCATGCACACAGGATCAGGAATCCAATCACGGATACTGCAGCTGCTTCACCGGATTTGCCTTTGTAGAAAGCAAGTTTATAGAGATAGGTAACAAGGGTATCGGTACGGCTTGCCGGGTCGCCCTTGGTAATTGTCCATATGATAGGGAAGGAGTTGAATACATAAATGATATTCAACACAGTACTTACCGTCAGAGAAGATTTTACCAGCGGAAGTGTGATCTTGAACAGCTTCTGCCAGTAGTTGGCACCGTCAACGGTAGCCGCTTCATAATAAGAGTTGTCGATACTCTGCAGACCGGAAAGTACACAGAAAGTAACAAATGGTACAGTAACAAAAATACCTACAAAAATTTCCCATGCAAAATATGCTTCCGGGGTAGGAGTCCAGTTGACCGGACTGGAGATCAGTCCAAGTTTCAGTAAAAGGGTGTTCAGTGCACCGTAATCCTTGTCAATGATGAATTTCCATACGCCTGCCTGGATGATCAGGGAAGTTGCCCATGGGAATACAACAATAGCACGGACTGCTTTACGGAAACGGAATTTGTTATTTAGTACAAGTGCAAGGATAAAACCAAATACAGTAGAAAGTACTACAACAGCAATGGTCCATACAAGGGTATTTTTGAGAACCAGTTTAAAAGTAGATCCCCTGAGGACTTTGGCAAAATTGTCAAATCCACAGAATCCCTTTATCAGACCAGCTTTACTCACTTCGCTCATTGAAGTACGGAAAACTTCAAAGATAGGAAAGAGTATGAAGATTGTCATAAGAAGGATGCTGGGAAGCAGCCACAGATATGGCTCCACAGCAGCCAGAGGTTTCTTTTTTTTCATATTTACACCACCAAATCAATTGTCAAAAAGAATCGGGAGCCGGTCACTAATGTCCGGCTCCCGGTTAAGTCGTATCTCTAAATCAGGAATCAGCCTGCGATATCAGCCTGAAGATCATCAAGCAGTGTCTGAACGTCGTCGCCAAGGAGTGCGTTCTGCTCTACTTCGATAACGCCCTGCTTTACATCTGCCCATTCTGTCTTGGTTGCCGGGTAGAAGTTGCAGCTCTGCAGGATATCGATCCAGGATGAATAGGTGTCGTCCTCTTTTGCAAGAAGATCTGCTGCTGTCTGAGTGGTTGGAAGGAATCCTTCGTATACCATGTAATCAGCGTAACGAGTGTCATCATAGAAGAAGTCAAAGAACTTGGTGATGGCAGCTGTACGAGCTTCCTGATCCTCAGCGGAGTCATCCTTGAATACTTCAAGACGATCGCAAACGCCCATTGCTACGGATTCGCAGCCCTCATTTGCAGGGATTGTTGTTACATCGTAGTTAATGTCATATCCACCATCGGAGAGATAGGTAGGAATGTTGTTCGGTCCGATCATCATGGCAACTTTGCCTGCACCAAACATATCCTGAAGGTCATAACGTGTTTCGTTAGCCGGATCGGAGTTGGTGTATCCATCGTTTACAAGACCGAGTGCGAAGTTCAGAGCTTCTACGTTCTTGTCGCTGTTGAGGGCCCAGTCACCATTTTCATCAACGAATCCGCCGCCGTTGTTCCATGTATAATAAGAGAATGCAGCCTGACCTTCGTCAGTTGTCATATCAATACCCCATGGATAAACGTCATCGCCGAATTTATCTTTGATCTTCTTTGCTGCGTCCTGAACTTCTGCCCATGTGGTAGGAACGGTAGCACCTGCTTCTTCAAGGATGTCCTTGTTATAGAAGAGTGCACGGCAGGATGCCAGGATCGGTAATGCGTATACAGTATCATCAATTGTGCTTGCTTCCCAGAATGACGGGAAGAATTTGGACTGAAGATCTTCAGAAGCATATTCTGTTGCAGGCATCAGCAGATCGTCAGCTACATAATCTGCAAGAACGTCGATATTCAGAATATCAGGTGCGTTGTTGTTTGCAACCAGTGTATTTACTTTGGTATAAAGATCGTTCCAGGAAACAATTTCGATGTTCAGATCAATATCTGAGTTTTCAGCTTCGAAATCCTTTTCGAACTGGGACCACCACGCCTGGGTCTGGGTACCATACTGGCTGATGATGACATCCAGAGTTGTCTTGTCGTCTGCTGCGAGAACAGGCTGAGCCATTGTTGCTGTCATTGCCAGTACCATAGCTAATGCGATTTTACGTTTCATATGAAAGTCCTCCCTTTTGTTTGGTGAAACTGACAGAACCGTCAGTTTGGTTTCGTGATAATCACGAATGTATTAGGCTGATTATACCGTTTATAAGACTAAGTGTCAATAAAAATAGACAAAAAAAGACTGAAAATACAAAAAAAACAATGTATATTGCATAAATGGAAATGTTGACAAGTTGCACAAAGATTCAAAATCAGAATCACCAAAACAGAAGTTTCATAACTGCATCAGGTAATAGGTAAAATATGCGGGAGTTTTAGTAAAATATGCGGGAGGTTTTGGGAAAATATTGTGAAAAAAATAAAACAGTGCTACAATGACACCGTAGTAAAACAAAAGCAAATGTCAGGAGGAGTAAATCATGGCAATTTTAGTAACAGGCGGAGCCGGATTTATCGGAAGCCATACTGTAGTAGAACTTCAGAATGCAGGATATGATGTAGTAGTACTGGACAACTTAAGCAACTCCAGCGAGAAGAGTCTGGAACGTGTAGAAAAGATCACAGGAAAACCGGTTAAATTTTATAAAGTAGATATTCTTGACAGAGAAGGACTGAACGAAGTTTTGGAGAAAGAGGATATCGATTCCTGTATCCATTTCGCAGGTCTCAAAGCAGTTGGAGAATCTGTTGTTAAACCATGGGAATATTATGAGAATAACATTGCAGGTACACTTACACTGGTTGATGTAATGAGAAAACATAATGTCAAAAATATTATTTTCTCCTCTTCCGCAACTGTATACGGCGATCCGGCAATCATCCCGATCACAGAGGAATGCCCGAAAGGACAGTGCACCAACCCTTATGGATGGACCAAATCCATGCTGGAGCAGATCCTTACAGATATCCAGAAAGCAGATCCGGAATGGAATGTAGTACTTCTTCGTTACTTCAACCCGATCGGTGCTCACAAGAGCGGTCTTATCGGTGAGAACCCGAATGGTATCCCGAACAACCTGATGCCTTACATCACACAGGTTGCAGTAGGCAAGCTCAAAGAACTCGGCGTATTCGGAAATGACTATGACACACCGGACGGAACTGGTGTCAGAGATTACATCCACGTAGTTGACCTTGCCAAAGGACATGTAAAGGCTGTCCAGAAACTGGAAGACAATTCCGGACTCAGCATCTACAACCTTGGTACAGGTAAAGGATACAGTGTTCTTGACATTGTTAAGAACTTTGAAGCTGCAACAGGCGTTAAGATCCCATACTCTATCAAACCTCGTCGTGCCGGTGATGTTGCAACATGCTATTCCGATGCAACCAAGGCTAAGAAGGAACTTGGATGGGAAGCAGAGTACGATATCAAAGATATGTGTGCAGATTCCTGGAACTTCCAGCAGAAGAACCCGAACGGTTACGAAGACTGATTTTTATAAATACCATATACAATAAGAAACACCCCGGCAGAACGTATTCACAGCGTTCTGCCGGGGTGTTTTGTTTTGAAGAGATTTAGTGATATTTCTTTTCTTTTTCGAATTTCGGTTCACAGGTCAGCTCAATGCCGAGTTTGCGGAATTCCCAGATATCCACGGATGACAGCATGACAGAAGTATGTGCCTGGCATCCCTTGAGTGTGTGGAGCTGTTCCAGAGCCTTACGTGCTTCCGGGTTATCAGCGGCACTGACAGAAAGTGCGATCAGGGTTTCATCTGTATGAAGTCTCGGGTTCTTGCTTCCGAGATATTTGGTCTTGAGTTCCTGGATCGGATGGATCGCCTCCGGTGAGATCACATGATGCTCATGGTCGATGCCTGCGAGTTCCTTGAGTGCATTCAGAAGAAGTGCAGAGGAAGCACCGAGAAGGTCGGAAGTCTTTCCATAAATAATGCGTTCGTCAGGAAGTTCAAGGGCAGCAGCCGGTGCACCGGTCTCCTGTTCTTTGGCAAGGCTAGCAGGAACAACTTTGCGGTCATCGAGGGATGCGTGAGCCTGTTTCAGAAGAAGTTCGATCTTGCGTACTTCTTCCTCAGTACCGTCGCCTGTGAGAAGGGCATCGCAGCTCTTATAGTAACGGCGGATGATCTCCTGGCGGGAAGCTTCACAGCATACTTCGTCATCAACGATGCAGTTTCCGGCCATATTGACACCCATATCTGTAGGGGATTTGTAAGGGCATTCTCCCATGATCTTTTCAAACATTGCCTGGAGAACAGGGAAGATCTCTACGTCACGGTTGTAGTTGACGGTTGTCTCACCGTAAGCTT
>OLRS01001489.1_pt1 | contig 22584 bp, 16 predicted proteins | sample 1673171 | NCBI WGS metagenome assembly OLRS01 (sample SAMEA3136762, study PRJEB25190) | human gut metagenome | biome: human gut; feature: human-associated habitat; material: faeces | place: Austria | collected 2013
GGCGTGGAGTGGCCGAAGCGCCAGCTGTTGACGTTCGAGAAGGAGATCATGAAGATCTACGTCTCGGACCACCCGCTGCGTCCGTTTGAGTATGCACTAGCCAAGGCGCGCGATTTTTCGTTCTCGCAGATCGACACCGGCTACGAAGTTCAGAATCCTACGGGCGGCACCATCAACCAGGAGATTCCCGAGGGCAAGGCGCTGTGGTGGGCCGGCATGGTCTCGAGCGTGTCCAAGCGCGTGACCAAAAACGGCGACCCCATGGGCATCGTGCAGCTCGAAGACATGGAAGGCGAGGCCACGGTCGTGGTGTTCCCCAAGACCTACAAGGAGGCCGAGGGGTATCTGTACGGCGAGGTCGATCCCGAGACCGGCGCGCAGCTGTCCGACGCGTTTGTGCGCATTAAGGGCAAGCTCGAGCGCTCGGACCGCGGCGACCAGATCATCGCGCAGGAGATTGTGCCGCTGGAGCTTAGCGAGGAGAAAAACAAGCCCAAGGTCTTTGAGGTTATGGTGCCCAACAGCCGATTTAGCCAGGGCAATATGGCGCGCCTGGCCACGGTGCTCACCACCAACCCGGGCGGCGACCGCGTGGAGATCTTTATTGAGCAAGTCGACGGGCGCGTGCTGCGTGCCGAGGTGCCGGCCAAGGTCAATGCACGCTCGATTCCGCTGCTGGCAGAGGCAAAGGCCATCGTCGGCAACCAAGGCCGCGTGACGGTTATCTAAGCTACCCCGGGTGAGATTGGAGGAAGTGATGACGCAGGGGACGTTTGTGCAGGCGCTCCGGAAAGAGGCGGCGCTGAGTGGCACCTTTATGAAGGGGCGTTCGCTCATGCTCAACGGCGCCGTGCTGTCGATTGAGGACAGCGGCTCGCGCTTCTCCAAAAACGTGACGGTTGAGGGTGCAGTGCGCGGTTCGCGCGGCGACCTGTACAAGACGCACGTAGCGCTCGACATGGACGAGCACGAGGTGATCGACTACGACTGCGATTGCCCCGCTGCCTATCGCTACCCCGGCATGTGCAAGCACGCTATTGCCACGGCTCTGGCGTATTTGGATGCCAGCGGCGCCGAGCCCGTCGAAGGTTTGCGCACGCCGGTCCGCACGTTTGCGGCGCAGCCGAAACAGCCCGCGCGCAACGCGCCCAAAGCGCCGGCCGTCAATCCCAACTTTCCCTTTCCGGCGCCCGTCCCCACGAGTCCCAGCCTCATGGCGGCGCTCTCCGATCTTTCGGACGCGCGCATGGATGAGCTGGCGAGCATGCGCCGCAAGCTCGCCGGCAGTGTGGATCCCGATGCCCCCAAGGCGGTGTTGGAGCCCTCGCTGGTGCCGTATTACAATCCACTGTTTGCCGAGCGCTTTAGCTGGGCGCTCGAGCTTCGCATTCGCTGTGGATCGGTCTCCTACGTGGTCAAGGACATCGACGGCATGGCCGATGCCTACGTGCGCGGCGGCACCTTCTCGTACGGCAAGAAGCTCACGTTTGTCCATACGCCCGAAGCCTTCGAAGACGTGTCGACAAAGCTGCTCAACCTTGTCGTGACGACAGTTGCCTATCTCGATGACATCACAAGCTCGCGTTCGGCGTCGTACGACTTTGCCCGCAGCGGTTTTGTCGCCGAGCGTCAGTTGCCGCTGTCCGAGCATAGCATCGTATATGTGCTGGACCTGTTGCGCGGCCAGACCATCTCTTTTGAGCCCGCCTGGTCGCGGGGGACGACGACGCATCGCACCTATGACGTGGCGGTTGAGATGCCTCCGGAAGGGGAGGACGAGGCGCTGTCTGAGCGCCCACCGCTCCTTGCCGCCAAAATCGCGCCGGCGGCTGGTGGCAGCTACGATCTACGCCTGCCGGCCGATGCATACTGCTTTGCTTCGGGCGACGTTGCCTATCTGGTCGACACCCGCCGTGCGCGCCGCGCCGATGTAGCGTTTGCCCAGCATGCGGCGCCGTTCCTATCGCGCTTACTGCCCTGTCGCACGCCGATCCATATCGCTGTCGACCAGGTGGGGGAGTTCTGTCGTATGGCGCTGCCCATTTTGCGCGACTATACCGACCTTACCGCGCCCGCCGCGCTCGATACCGTGGCGCCCGAGCCGAGCTTTGCTATGGCGATCGGCGTCGACGATGGGCTTGTGACCTGCAAAATTACGGTTGCCTACGGCGACTGGTCGGCAGATCTCTTTAGCCTGGGCGCTCCGGGCAGCCCCTTCGAAGAGCAACGCCCCGGCGTGCCGCCCCGCGACGAGGTGGCAGAGTTTCGTGTTATGGACACGGCGGCCCTGTACTTCGATTTCTACGAGGGCGGTCTGGCGTTTGAGGAGCGCGATGACGAGAGCTTGTTCTGCCTGCTGACCGAGGGCCTGTCCGCCCTGTCCGAGCTGGGTGAGGTCATGCTCAGCGACCGTCTGCGCCAGATTTCGGTGCGACCCGCGCCCAAGCTCTCGGTTCGTGCGACCGTCAAGAGCAATCTGCTCGACGTCGAACTGGGCGCGAGCGGCCTTTCGGCGTCAGACCTTGCCATCTACCTCGACTCCTACAAGCGTCACCAGACGTTTGCGCGCCTTACGTCCGGCGACATCATTCGTTTGGACGAGGGTGCCCGAGCCGCGTTTGGCCTCGCCGAGGACCTGGGTGTCGATGCCGTCGACCTGCTCGACGGCGTGTCGCTTCCCGCGTCGAGTACCCTATTCGTCGATAGCATGCTCGCGCGCACGCCCGCGCTCGAGGCCGATCGTGACGCCGCGTTCCGCCGCACCGTCGAGCGCTTGGATACGCTCGGCAAGATGGACTTTACGGTGCCGGTCTCGCTCAAGGCCACACTGCGCGGCTATCAGGTCGACGGATACCAGTGGCTCGGCTCGCTCGAACACCTGGGCCTTGGCGGCATCTTGGCCGACGACATGGGCCTGGGCAAAACGCTGCAGATGATCGCACATATCCTGGCGCGCGTGGAAGCGGGGGACGCCAAGCCCACGCTTGTGGTGTGCCCTGCGTCGCTTGTGTACAACTGGACCGCCGAGCTGGAGCGCTTTGCCCCGTCGCTCGATGTGTGCGCCATCGTGGGCGCCAAGGCGCAGCGTCGCGTGCAGATTGCCGGCGTTGCCGAGCATAACGTGGTCGTGACGTCGTATGACCTTATGCGGCGCGATATCGACGAGTACGTCGAGCAGGATTTTGCCCGCGTGGTGCTCGACGAGGCCCAGTACATTAAAAACCCGCTCACCCAGGTGGCGCGCGCCGCAAAGCGCTTGCCTGCCGGCGTGCGCTTTGCCCTGACGGGCACGCCCATCGAAAACCGCTTGTCCGAGCTCTGGAGCATCTTCGACTTTTTGATGCCGGGCCTGCTCGGCACGCGCGAGTCGTTTGCCAAGCGCTTCGAAAGCCCGGTCGAGCATGCCGAGGGCGACAGTGCCGCTCGCCTGCAAGCGCTCGTGTCGCCGTTTGTGCTGCGCCGTGTTAAGGAAGACGTGGTGGCCGATCTGCCCGAAAAGATCGAGGATACGGTCATGGCGCAGCTTACCGGCGAGCAGCGCAAGCTTTACCTGGCAAATCAGGACCGCATCGCCCAGCAGGTGCAGCACCGCGAGGCATCCGAGTTTAAGAAAGACAAGCTCAAGGTGCTTGCCGAGCTCACCAAGCTGCGCCAGATCTGCTGCGACCCGCGTCTACACTACGAGGATTACAAGGCAGGGAGCGCCAAACTCGATACGTGCATGGAGCTCGTGCACGGCGCACTCGACGGCGGGCATCGCATCCTGTTGTTCAGCCAGTTTACGGGTATGCTCGATATTATCGGTAAGCGCTTGGCCAAGGAGAACATCGCCTTCTTTAAGCTCACAGGCGCTTCGTCTAAGGAGAGCCGCGCCAAGATGGTCGCACAGTTCCAGGCGGGCGAGGTGCCGGTCTTTTTGATCTCGCTCAAGGCGGGCGGCGTGGGCCTTAACCTGACGGCGGCCGACGTGGTCATCCACTACGACCCGTGGTGGAACGTGGCGGCGCAGGACCAAGCGACTGACCGTGCGCATCGTATTGGCCAGCAACATACCGTGACCGTGTACAAGCTCATCGCCAAGGACACGATCGAGGAGCGCATTATGCAGATGCAGGAGTCCAAGCGCGACCTGGTCAACAGCGTGCTCGGCGGCGACGGCATCTCGTCGGCACTGTTCACGCGCGAGGATGTTCTGGCGCTGCTCGGCGGCGACGGGCGCTAGCCGCGCGCGGGGTGGGACTGCTGGAGCGGGCAGGACGGTCGACGCATTTTGGCCCGACCGCTTGCCTGATCCGTTATGTGTTCATTTGCAATGCCGTGGATGGTTTGTCTGCCTTTGGGCATAAGAACCATCAAGAACATTGGCACATCAGCAAAGGAGAACATCATGGCGAAATTCTTTAGGGACCCCGACGGCAAGCTCATCGCCGCCCTTAGCGACGACGTTGCGACCCCTGCCGGTTGCACGGAACTGACCGCAAACACTGAGGACGCGGCGCACGAGAAGCACGTGCCTGTTGTCGAGACCGAGCGCGACGGTCACGTGATTCGCGCACGCGTTGGCTCGGTCGAGCACCCCAGCCTGCCCGAGCACTACATTGAGTGGATCGCCCTTGAGGCCGAGGGCCGCTTAGAGGTCCATTACCTTGAGCCCGGCATGAAACCCGCGACGTTTTTCGCGGGCGGCTCCAAGACCGGTACCGTCTATGCCTACTGCAACCTGCACGGGCTGTGGTCCGCGACATTCTAGGAGCGCGCCCCCGCTCGGGGTATCATAGCTAGCATATGCACATGCAAGCGCCGGCTGCATTATGCGGCCGGCGCTTTTACTACGATTTCGATGGTTTACGACGGAAAGGGCTGGGCCATGAAGCTCGCGCTTGCACAGATCGATATGCGCCTGGGTGATATTGAGGGCATTTGCGGCCGCATTGAGGACCAGGCTCGTCTGGCCCACGAGCGCGGGGCGCGCGTGCTGTGCGTTCCGGCTCCGCTCTTTATGGGCGCCATGCCCGGTGGCCTGGTGGGCGCTGCCGACTTTGAGCACGACATGCTTGCCGGCTTGACTGGCGTCGCCGAGCGTATCCAGGAGCTTGACATGATCTGCATCGTGCCCGCGGCGGTTTCGTTTGAGGGCCAGCCGCTGCTCGACTACATGATGCTCAAGGACGGTCATGTGGTGCCGGCGCGTTCGAGCATTGCCCTGCAGCGCGGCGAGAACAACGACACACGTTGGGCGCCGCCGGTGTTCGACGTGGACGGCGTGCGCATCGCCGTGATTTTTGACTTGGACCGCGAACTCGAGATGCTGCCGACTGGTGTTGACCTCATTGCGTATTTCCAATTCAACGCGTTTGACATGACCGACCGCGAGACTGCCGCCATTGCCGCCGTTCGCAGCGGCACCTACCGCAAGATCGCATCCAAGCGCAGCGTGTGGTTTGCCTGCATGGCGCCGGTCGGTGCCTATGACGAGTCGGTGTATACCGGCGGTTCGTTTGTGCTCGACGACTGCGGTCGCGTGGTGGCCCAGGCACCGTGTTTTGAGGAGAGCCTGCTGGTTCAGGAGATTCAGCGTGGCGTGATGCTCGATGCCCTGGAAGATCACGAACTGCCCGAGTTCCGTTCCGAGGAGTGGCTGTGGCAGGCGCTGGTGCTCGCCGTGCGCGACAACGCCCGAGCCCACGGTGCTTCGCGTGCTGTGGTGGCACTCGAGGGTGACTTGCCGTCGTCTTTGCTGACGGCGCTGGCCGTCGACGCTCTGGGCCCGCGCAATGTGATTGGCCTGGTGCTGGGGCGCAACCGTATCTTTACGCCGGCGCAGGAAGAGGCCGAGGCTGCCCGCTGTGCCGCCGTCCGCGCCATTGCCGAGCGTCTGCACATTCGCACTGTCGAGCGCGATGCACCGGATGCGGCGCGTGTGCTCGATCGCGACGTGTCGGCGGGCGATGCCGAGCGTCTGCGCTCGCGCACGCTGGGCCTCATGCTGGAGGACACGGCGCTCGAGCTGGGTGCGATGGCGCTGAGCCCGCTGTCCAAAACCGAGTATGCGCTGGCGGCGCCGGCGCTTTGCGGCGGCTACCAGGGCGACTTTGCGCCCTTTGGCGATGTGTACCTGTCGACGCTTGAGTTTGTGGCGCGTGTGCGCAACCGCACGTCTGCCGTGGTGCCCCAAGAGCTCGTGACGCTCAACGCGGTGGAAGATTGTATGGAGCGCGTGCTGGCGCAGGCGCTCTCGACGCTCGACGGTCCGGTCGATATGCTCGACCGCGCGGCACAGCTGCTTGGCGGGCTTGAGCCGGGTGAGGTCGATGGCGCGCTCGAGGCGCACGTGGACCGCAATCGATCTTTCGACGACATTCCGATGGCCGCTGGCAAGCCTGAGGCTTGCTCGCTGCTGCTGATGCTCGTTCGACAGGGTGAGGCTGCCCGCCGCATGTTGCCGATGGCGCCGATCGTCTCGGCCCGTTCGTTTGCCGAGCGTGCCTGGCCGTATATGCTCGCGTGGTCCGACCTGGGGCTTAACGGCAAGGAGCGTATGACGGTCGATTCGCTGGCGCGCGCCGAGGTGCGCCGCTTTGCTGACGAGGATACGAGCGAGCGCGTGCGAAACGAGATGATGGGCGTGCTGGGCGAGCTACTGGGTATTTCGCCCGAGCAAATGGAGGAGCTGCGCTCTGAGGACGGTCAGCGTCGTTTGCACGAGGGAATGAAAAAGTTCGAGGGCGAGGTTCAGGACGCCATCGATAAGATGATGGGCGGTCAGGGCGGCTCGCAAGGTAGTCCCCAGGGTGGCCCGATGCCGCATCCGCCGGTTGATCCGAGGCAGTTCCCCTTTTTCTCGCAGAACTAAACTGGGGATAGGGCCAAGGTTACGCGGTTTCACCAAACCGCGTAACGAGTCGACGCTGCGCGAGCCCCTGCCGGGCAATCTGCCGCTCAAACCGTCGCTTGCGTACAAAAGTACGCGGCGCTCCTCTTTCGCGACACCTTGCCACGGCAGGGACTCGCTCGCTGACTTATGCTCAACCTATGGTTCAACCTTGCTTGCTAGATGCGGTCGCTGTTGTGTTATTCTAGAACAGACGTTCGTGAATGATGCGCGGGGCCTTGTCTTGCGCTGTGCTTGTGGCGAGGGGAGGTTGGCATGGTTATCTTGGGCATCGACCCCGGTTTGGCCCATACGGGTTGGGGGATTATCGAGGAGCGGCGCGGCGAGGTTCGCTGCCGTGCCTATGGCTGCATCGAGACCAGTGCCGGAAGTCCGCTCGCGGTGCGCCTGTCGCATATCGCCCGTGACCTTAAGGATGTCGTCGAGCGTTATCGACCCGACACGGCTGCTGTCGAGAGTATCTACTTTGGCGCCAACGTTCGTTCGGCCATCCCCACGGCGCATGCCCGCGGTGCTGCACTCGTAGCGCTTTCGGAATGCGCGCTCGAGATTGGCGAGTACACGCCCATGCAGATCAAACAGGCTGTGGTGGGCACCGGCGCCGCGGACAAGCGGCAGGTCGCCTACATGGTACGCACTCTAACACAGCTCGACCACGACCCGCATCCCGACCATGCCGCCGATGCCCTGGCCTGCGCCATCTGCCACGTAAACCTCAGCCGCACCCGCGCCCTCACCGGTGGTGAGTTCTATCAACAGAGAGGAACCGGATACTGATGATCTCCCAGCTCCACGGAACGCTTGTCGAGGCCACGATGAGCTCTGCTGTCGTCGATGTGTCGGGCGTTGGCTTTGAGCTCGGCATCTCGGGCAGCACTGCGGCCACGTTGCCAACGCCCGGTGGCGAGGTCTGCCTCTACACGCGTATGCAGGTGCGCGAGGACGCCATGACACTTTTCGGTTTTTCCTCAAAGGATGAGCGCATGATGTTCGACCGGCTCGTGTCCGTTTCGGGCGTTGGCCCGCGCCTGGCGCTTGCCGTGCTTTCCACCTATACCGTGGGGCAGCTGTATTCGCTGGTGATGGCCGAGGACGACAAGGGCATGGCCAAGGTACCCGGTGTGGGCAAAAAGACAGCTCAGCGCCTGATCCTGGAACTCAAGAGCACCTTTGCCAAGGATAAGGGCTTTGTGCCGGTCGACGTGATTCCCGGACAGGTTGCGATGCCCGTGCCCGCTGCCGCTCCCTCGGTGATCGATGATGCCCGTGCGGCGCTCCTTTCCATGGGCTTTAGCCCGCAGGAGACCGATGTTGCCCTGAGCGGGTATGATGGGCAGAATATGCGTGTCGAGGATCTGCTCGGCGCGGCGCTTAAGCGGCTCGGAATGGATGCGGGATGTGGGAAGCCGATGACTCTCAGGACTTGTGGGCGACGCCCGGTAACTCGCCGGCGGCATCCATGGCGCACGGCGAGCGCATGGTGGGCTCGGAGCTGACGGCCGAGGATCTCGATGTCGACCGCACTTTGCGCCCTCAGCGCCTGGACGATTACTGCGGCCAGGAGCACATCAAGCAGAGCCTGCGCGTGTTGATCGAAGCGGCGCAGAGCCGTGGCGAGACGCTCGACCACGTGATTTTCTCGGGTCCTCCGGGCCTGGGCAAGACCACGCTGGCCACCGTTATCGCCAACGAGCTGGGCGCTCAGATCAAGACCACGAGTGGCCCTGCCATCGCGCGCACGGGCGACCTGGCGGCCATCCTTACTAACTTGCAGCCGGGCGATGTGCTGTTTATCGACGAGATCCACCGCCTCAACCGTTCGGTCGAGGAGGTCCTGTACCCCGCGATGGAGGACTTTGCCCTCGATATCGTGATTGGCAAGGGTCCGGCGGCGCGCTCGATTCGCCTGGATATCCCCAAGTTTACGCTGGTGGCGGCAACGACCCGCTCAGGCATGTTGACCGGCCCGTTGCGCGACCGCTTTGGCATTTCATATCGCCTGGATTACTACACGGTCGAGGAGCTCGCGCAGATTGTGACGCGCTCGGCGACTATCCTGGGCGTGACGATCGATCATCCCAGTGCACTCGAGATCGGCTCGCGTTCGCGCGGTACGCCACGTCTTGCCAACCGCCTGCTCAAGCGCGTGCGCGACTATGCACAGGTGCGCGGCAACGGTCCCATTGAGCTCGATATCTGCCGTCAGGCGCTCGAGTTCTTCGAGATCGACGAGCTCGGTCTGGACTGGATGGATATTCGTATCTTGGAGACGCTTGCCAAGACGTTCTCCGGTCGTGCCGTGGGACTTACGACCCTTGCCAGCGCGGTGGGCGAGGACCCGGGCACGCTCGAGGATGTCTATGAGCCCTATTTGCTGCAGTGCGGATTGATGATTCGTACGCCGCAGGGCCGTCAGGCAACCCTCCGCACCTTTGAGCACCTGGGGATTGAACCTACCGTTTAGGGCGTTTTGTTTTGGCGGGCTGTTGGACTATCGCTGGGCATCGGGTAAACATATCGCCGTTCATCGGTTATGGGCGTTTTACTATTGCGCGCCCGTGCTATGCTGAATTGGTCTTTTTCTCATTCGGTAACGAAAGGACCGCCCATGCCTACTGACATCGAAATCGCACGTTCTGTCACGCCGCTGCCTATTACCGAGGTGGCCAAGAACGCCGGCGTCGACGTTAAGCACCTTATTCCGTACGGCTTCGACAAGGCTAAGGTCGACTATTCACTGCTCAACGAGCCGACTGATCACCAGGCCAAGCTCGTCCTCGTGACCGCTATCAACCCAACGCCCGCGGGCGAGGGCAAGACCACCACGACCATCGGTCTGGCCGATGGCCTGCGTCGTCGCGGTATCAAGAGCGCCGTGGCCCTGCGTGAGCCTTCGCTCGGTCCCGTCTTTGGCGTCAAGGGCGGTGCCGCTGGCGGCGGTTGGGCCCAGGTCATTCCCATGGAGGACATCAACCTGCACTTTACCGGCGACTTCCATGCCATCGGTGCTGCCAACAACCTGCTGGCCGCCATGCTCGATAACCACATCCAGCAGGGCAATCAGCTCGGTATTGACGTTAAGCGCATCACCTGGAAGCGCGTCGTCGACATGAACGACCGTCAGCTGCGCCATGTTATCGATGGCATTGGCGGTAAGGCCCAAGGTGTGCCGCGCGAGGACGGCTTCGACATCACCGTTGCCTCCGAGGTCATGGCAATCCTGTGCCTGTCTACGAGCATCAACGACCTCAAGGAACGCTTGGGTGAGATTGTCGTCGGCTATAGCTTTGCCGGCGAGCCCGTCCGTGCCCGCGACCTCAAGGCCCAGGGTGCCATGGCCGCGTTGCTTAAGGACGCGCTTAAGCCCAACCTGGTGCAAACGCTCGAGGGCACGCCCGCGTTTGTCCACGGCGGTCCCTTCGCCAACATTGCCCACGGCTGCAACTCTATTATGGCCACGCGTATGGCGATGCGCTTTGGCGATGTTGCCATTACCGAGGCCGGCTTCGGTGCCGATCTGGGTGCCGAGAAGTTCCTCGACATCAAGTGCCGCATGACGGGCGTTCGCCCCAGCGCCGTCGTGGTCGTCGCGACCGCTCGTGCGCTTAAGTACAACGGTGGCGTCGCCAAGGCCGACCTCAACGAGGAGAACCTCGAGGCACTCAAGGCTGGCATGCCCAACTTGCTGCGTCATGTCGACAACATCCAGAACGTTTATGGTCTGCCCTGCGTGGTCGCCATCAACCGCTTCCCGACGGACACCGAGGCTGAGCTTGCACTCATCGAGTCCGAGTGCCAGAAGCTCGGCGTCAACGTTAAGCTTTCCGAGGTCTGGGCCAAGGGCGGCGAGGGCGCGCTCGAGCTGGCCGATGAGGTCATGCGTCTGATTGAGCAGCCGAGCGAGCTCAAGTTTGCCTATGAGGACGGCGCTGATGTCGCTGATGCCCTCGAGGCCGTTGCCACCAAGGTCTACCGCGCCGACGGCGTTGACTTTACGCCGGCCGCCAAGCGCCAGCTCGCCGAGCTGCGCGAGAACGGCTTTGGCAACCTGCCGGTGTGCGTCGCCAAGACGCAGTACAGCTTTAGCGACAACGCCAAGGCCCTGGGCGCTCCCGAGAACTTCCGCATCACCGTGCGTGAGCTCAAGGTTTCCGCCGGTGCCCACTTTGTGGTCGCGCTGACCGGCAGCGTTCTGACCATGCCGGGTCTGCCCAAGGTGCCCGCGGCCGAGAACATCGACGTCGACAACGACGGCAACATCACCGGCCTGTTCTAAGTCTGCTGTCCATAGCTGCTTGTCCGCCCCGCCGTGCCCACAAGGCCCGGCGGGGCTTTTTGATCCTTAGGCCCGCGCATGTCTTGTAGATACCGACGGACTCTGCCCATCATAGGCTTTTGCGCGGGTAGAATGCATGGATAACTTGAGGCTCACGCGCGACGGAAAGGAATCGTTGCATGGATCAGGACAAGACAACCGTGATGGGCGGCTACGGTTCCGCGCAGGCTGGCGATAGCGCCGATGCGACCCGCGTTGTTCCCAACCCCGGTTATGCCGACCCCGCCGCGACGCAGCCTTCTGCCGAGCCCACCCGGGTTATGGGCTATGGCGACACGGCGCAGGATTCTTACGCTGCATCTTCGCAAGGCCCCTATGGCAACGCAGCTCCGGATCCGTTTGATTACACGCCGCAGGATTCTTATGCTGCCTCGACGCCGAATCCCTATGACAACCTGCCGCAGAATCCCATTCCGCAGCCTCAGCAGACGACGTATATGCCTCGCACGGCGCAGCCTCGCTACGAGTCGCGCGAGCCGTATCGCGAGTACCCCAAGTCGATTCCGCAATATAGCGAAGACGAGGAGAAGAGGCCGTCGCGTTCGTCGAGCGTGATCAAGAAGATCCTCATCGTGCTGGCGATTTTCTTTGCGCTGTCGGTTGTGTTTGCCATCGTGTCGGGCATGCTCAACAAGCGGGGGAGCTCAACGGCCGATACCGCTGCCGAGCAAACCGAGTCCGCCTCGTCTAGCACCGTCGATCTGAGCGATATCCCGGGACAGTATTGGTCCAACGCCAAGAAGCTTCTCAAGTCGCGCGGCGCCGATCTTTCGAATGCCGTGGTCCTGACTGATGATGGCTCAACGCCCGTCGTCGATGCCAACTGGGTCGTTACTTCTGCCTACTATAACGACAGCGGCAACCTCGAAATTCAGCTCACGCACAAGGACGGCTCGTCGGGCAACGCGTCCGGCGACCAGGGCGGCGCGGACAGCTCGAGTTCCAATACGCTGGAGGACTTGAGCAACAAGGCGCAGGAGTTGGGAGACAAGGCGCAAGAGCTGGGCGACACGGCACAAAACCTGGGCGATACCGCGCAGAACTTGGGCGGCTTGGCGACGGATGCCTGGAACGCCCTGCAAAACGGCATCTCGGGCGCGCAGGGAAACTAGCTGTTAAGCAGGCTACAACTGCTCGGCCGGACGCTCGGGCGAGCTAAAGCCCGAATCAAACGTGACGACGCATGAGGCATCGGGTCGGCGCTCGTGCACGATGCGCGTGACGAGCTCCAGCAGCTCCTCGTCGGATATGTCAAAGCCGTCGGGACGCACCAGGTCAAACGAAACGAACCCGTCGTGCTCGTGCAGGTCGTGGATGGAGAGCGCGGGATCGATCTGCATGACGCCGCGCTTGACCCAGCTGCGCAGGTCGTCGCTGGTGGTGGCGATGGGGTCGCAGTGCAGCGTGATATCGATGCCCATTTGGCGCTTGATGTCGTGCTCGATGGTGTCCAAAATCTCGTGGTGCTCAAATGCGTCGCCCTCGCCGGGCATCTCCACGTGGGCGCTGGCAAACTGACGACCGGGGCCGTAGTCGTGCACCATCAGGTCGTGTGTGCCCAAGACCTGCGGATAGGACATGATCTTATCGCGGATTGCCTGGACGAGCTTGGGGTCGGGCGCTTGCCCCAGCAATGGGCTGATGGCGTCGCGCACTAGGCCCATGCCGCTGATGCAGATGAAGATGCCCACACCCAGGCCTGCCCAGCCATCGAGGTCAAAGCCGGTCGTCTGCGAAATAAGCGCCGCCACCAAGACCGAGCCCGAGGTGATGACGTCGTTTTTGGAGTCCTGCGCCGTGGCGATGAGCGTTTCGGAATCGATGCGGTTACCCAGCGTGCGGTTGAACGCGGCCATCCAGAGCTTTACGAGCATGGACGTAGCCAGTGCCGCAAGGGAAATGAACGTGTAAGCGGTGGGGGAAGGCTTGATGATCTTGGTGATCGACTCGAGGATCAGATTGATGCCGACGGCGCAAACCAGGACGGCGACGAACAGGCCGGCTAGGTACTCGTAGCGGCCGTGGCCATAGGGGTGGCCTTCGTCTGCCGGGCGGCTGGCAAGGCGGAAACCGAGCAGGCTCACAATGTTGCTCGAGGCATCGGAGAGGTTGTTGAAAGCGTCGGCGATGAGGGAGACGGAGCCGGCAAGCAGGCCCGCGATGCCCTTGGCCAGGCACAGGGTGATGTTGAGGCCAATGCAGATGAGGCTTGCGGCAAAACCCGCGTTGGTGCGGCAAGATGCATCGACCGGCTTGCCCTCGCTGCCGGGAACAAGCGTATGTACCAGCCGATTTACAAATAGCATAGCGGTCGTCCTCACAATCATGTTTAAGGGGATAGTGTAGCTCGCGCGGGGGCGCCGTGCACCGATGCTCAGAAAATGCAGCAATAGTCTGCCGGTGCTAACGAGCGAGCCTTCTCGTCTGCCTGGGTGGTCCATTTTGGGCCACATGGGTATGGGCATGTGCCTGCTTGCTCGACATACTTAATGTCGACAGCCCCTGTGCAAAGGAGGACGTTTCCATGGACGAGATGTTTGCCATTAAATGTCAAAACTGCGGCGGCCCTATGTACTCGCACCAAGCTAAGCGCAGCTTTGAGTGCGCCTATTGCGGCACGGTCGTTCCGTGGCAGGCGGACGCCGGAGAGCCCAAGAGCGCTTTGGGCATTCGCCATACGCCGTTGACGGTGGTGGATGGACTGCTCAAACTCACGCATGTGTCGCAACTCGAACGCCCGGAGGACCCGGACTGGTATTTCTTCAACGCGCACTGGCGCAATCAGTCGGTCCTGGAACATCTGCTGTGGGAGGATCGCGGCACGGCGCAAGAGTTCCAAGAGGCCACGCATGTGAGCATTCCTTGCCCCTTCTGCGGAGCGTCCTTTGAGGGCGAGTCAACGCAGCGCGTGTTTGAGTGCCCGTCCTGCGGCAACAAGATCGGCATTGCCGACCTGCTCAAGCCCGGTACCTTCAGCAAGCGTCTGACCATGGGCGTGGGTGCGGAGTATGTGCCTGAGCAGGGTATTCCTTGCGAAATCTCGCCGCAGCAGGCACGTGCCAACGCGCTGCAGCTGGCGCGTCAGTATCCCGACGCCTTTGCCGGGCACGATGTAGAAGATGCGATCCAAAACGACATGATGCTCTTCTACTTCCCCATGGCGCTGGCGGACCTGCGCATGATGGCGAGCTTCCCGGGTAAGGGCCTGAGCAAGGAAACCCTGGTGTACTACGAGGTGCTCGACTGGGCATACCCCAGGGCAAACTACCTGGACGTTCGCCTCATGGGCATTTTGGAACCGTGGGACTTTGCCAAGGTTGGGCCGTTTGACCCGGCCATGCAGGAAGGTGACTTTCGCGTTGTCTCCGTCGATGCGTCTACCAAGGACCAGGTGGTTATTGATAAGTTGGCGCTCGACGTTGCGGGCAACGACGCCGAGGCGGTGCTGGGGTTCAATAAAAAGAGCATCCGCACGTGGGCGCGCAAGGCCCGCAAGCACAAGGACGGCTTGGTTATGGTGCCGGTGTACTTTGTCGATCGTCCTGCCTCGGATAGTCGCGATGGCGAACAGGTGCGCATCGCCGTGAACGGGCAGACGGGCCGCGCGGCTGCGGTGGTGTTTAGTGACAAGTGCGAGACGCATGTGGTGGCACCGCTCAATCCCAACGTGATGCTGTCGAGCGAAAGCACCGTGCACGCCACGCCCATCGAGGTCAAATACGTTAAATCGCCGTTCCTATACCAGATCGTACGCCGTGGAGGCTGCGAGCAACCGCGCCAGGTTGCAGCCGCCGTCGAGGGTTCCTACCGAGAGGAGAAGCCCAAACGCAAGGGATTGTTCGCTGCAATCTTTGGGAAGTAGGGGAGTAGTGTCGGTCGGCGCTGCGATGCGATAGCTAGAGGAACGGGGCAGCTCGCAGGAGTGCGGACTGTCGTCTGATTGTTTGAGGGTGCCAGATGTAAATAAACAGTGGAGCGGCTGCAAAAGAGCCTCCTCACTGGGTAAAATCAGGTTGTGCCGCGGAACCCGCTCCTCAGCGCTTAAACTTCGGAGACGCGGGCAACGCAGGTATTATCGTCTAGGGCCGGCTGCAACCGGCCCTTTTCTGTGACAGCCAATGGACCCACATCAGACGAAGGCCGCGTCTTTGCCTGTCAGGTCATGCTCGCCAGCCACGGCTAGAATGTCGTTGCCGGCGTCCATGACCGGTATTGTTTCGTAGCGTGCGTCGCAACCGCGAGTGCGCCTGCGACGGCTGCGGTGGCTTCGGTCACAACGTGCTGCTACCCTTGCGCTTCGCCATTAGACGCTTCATTGATGGCGCGGTACTCGGCACTCAACTCGCGCGCCAGCTCTTCCTTGCTTGGAAGATACGGCAGGTATTTGGCGGCAAACACTTGGTCGTTGTCTTCGGGCAGCGTGTACTCGACGATCGAATCGCTTTTGTCCGCGCAGAGCACGATGCCTATGGGCGGATTGTCGCCTTCGTTCATGAGTTCGCGCGTGTAGTAGTTCACATACATTTGCATCTGGCCTAGGTCCTGATGCGTAAGGTCATCGGTCTTAAGGTCGATGAGCACGAAGCAGCGCATCAGATAGTTGTAAAACACAAGGTCAATATAGAAATGGCGTCCATCAAAGGTGATGCGCTTTTGGCGCGCCTCGAAAGCGAAACCACGGCCAAGCTCCAGCAGGAACTTCTGAAGATGCGTGATGAGCGCCTGCTCTAGATCGCTCTCGCGAAACGCAGTATCGTCCGAGAAACCTAAAAACTCCAGTACATATGGGTCGCGGATGATATCCTCGGGGCGACGAGCCGGGGCGCTCTTTTGGATTTCCTGGGTGACGGCCTCCTTGTCCTTGCTGGCAAGTAGGCGCTCACGGAACATGGTATTGATCTGGCGTTCGAGCTGACGCGTGCTCCAACGAGAATCGGCGCATTCGTTCATGTACCAGGTGCGAGCGTCAGGGTCGGAAATGCGCATCAACCTGCGGTAATGAGTCCAGCTCAATTCGCTACGCAGTGCGTCGCGAATTGGAAACGCAAGAAAGAACTGACGCATATTGCGAAGGTTTGCGATGCCAAAGCCTCTTCCGAAATCCGCGGTAAGCCTTCTGGAGAGGCCTGCAATCAATGCCTCTCCATATGCTGCGCGCCCCTCTCCGCCCTGTTCATCAACAATACTCTTGCCGATCTCCCAATATGCCTCAACCATCGCAAAGTTAACGGCGGTATAGGCCTTGTCGCGAGCGGCGTTGAGAATCGAGGAGACCTGCTTGTAAAAACCTTCGGGCACGATTGCCGATTCTCCACGGTTTACCAGTTCGCCCATCACTGTCGCCCCACTTTCCTCTTGTGGAATGCATCTTTATCGCATTTAGTTTAAAGCCTCGCGCGGACACGAATTGCTTTGCTGTCTGGCACCTTCGCATGGGAGCCTTGCGGTGACTAAAATGTGGCCATAGAGACAGTTTTAGCGAACCCCACGGGAGTGACGCGTATGGACAGCAACACGCTGCTGTTCCAGGACAAAGGTTCGGGTAGGTTTAAAGACGTCAAGATCTACCCTAACCGCATCGAGGTGCTCAAGAAGGGCACTTTTGGTGGCAAGCACACCGAGATTGTTTATCTTAAGGACATTACGGGGGTCAGCAGGATCAAGGGCCGCGACGTTTTCCTACGTAACAGGCTGTTGACTGCCTGTGTCTTTAGTCTGAGCAGCCGCTCCCAAGCTCAGGAGTTCGTGAATGCGCTGAACATGGTGATGTAGCCGATAACGGTGTTCGGGCTAAGGTAAAAATCGGGGCGCAGAACGGTATTCTGCGCCCCCCCAATTGAGTCGATGTGTCTAAAAGGCGGGCTTGCCTATTCGCTGTCGTCCCCAACGTTTTCGCGGTCATTGGCAAGCATCGCCGCGCCGGCGACCGTTGTCGCCATGGCGGCAGCGGCGAGCCCGGCGGCAATGCCGGAGCCGTCGCCCGTGTCGGCGAGTTTTCCGCCCGAGTCCTTGCCCTTGTTGCCCTTACCGTTCTTATCAGCGCTGCCTGCGTTGGAACCCGTGCCGCTGCCGGTGCCGGCGCCGGCAGCACTGTCCGAGGCCGCTACGGTAAAGCTTGCGGCTCCGTCGCTGGCGAGCGTGTAGTTCTGCGCCGCGTTGCCCAAGAGACCGTTCACGCGCACCCAGTACGTTCCTGCGGCAAATGTTTCGCCCTCGGCCATTGCTGTGCCCGGAGCGCCGTTCGCGTCGTGCACAAACTCGAGCTGGGCCGTGCAGGCATCGGTTTCGAGCTTGCCCTCGAGTGATGCCGCAATCTTGGCGCGCACGTCTTCGCCGGCCTTAAGGCCTTCGAGTCCCTCAAAATGGGGCGTCAGCGCGCGTGGATCGATATCGATGGGCACAGAGCCCTGCAGCCCCGTAACGGTCTCGTTGCCCAGGGCGTCGACATCCACGTATTCAATGGCAAACGCATGGCCCGAAGCTGTCGCGTTGAGCGCGTTGCTGCTGTCGGCAAGGCGGAAATGACCCTCGCCAACGGTCTTGCCATCCTGGAATGAGGCATCGCTCAGCGAGTCGCCGTACGTCATGCGCATGCGGGTCGGGAGATAGTACGGGAGATAGTACGAAGCCGTCTGCTTGTGCTCCGTATCGTAATTGCGTTGATAGATGCTCCGGGCCAGCGCCGCATCAACAAAGTCGGATGCGATGATGCCAATGTGCTTGAGGTAATCTGACTTTGTATCCTCGATGCCGCTGGGATTGATGTACGGGCTCTTATACAGATGCTCGTTGACTACTCGTGCCGAGGTAAAAGGATTGCCTCCGTGCGACAAGCCCGTGCAGCTGGTGTAGTTGATAGACCAGCAATGCTCCAGGACTTTCTCCTTGGCCCCGTTATCGTCCTCGACATCTACCTCGTTGCGCGTGCGCCCGGACGTTTCCTTCAGCGCATTATCGACCCAGCTGAGCTTGTCGGTTCCCGTGAGTTTGTACTTGTCCTGGGCGTATACCTTGGTGCAATAGGGCTCTTTGTCGCCTGTTTCCCCCGCGGCTTCAAAGCCCTGCGCGTCTTGGACGAGGCACATGGAACTGCTGTCGGTGTGCGCTGCGATTTTGTTATCCCATTCGGTGAGGTCGAGTCCCCACGTGTGGCCGCTTACGCTGTCGCCGTCGAGTCCAAATCGACGTAGCAGGACGATCTTTCCGCGCACCTCGCCCAGTGTGGGAACGCGGCTCGACGTATAGAACAGTTTGGGGTTGTCGTCCAAAACCTTGGCGAAAGCCGTCGTAACACTTTCGTCGGTAGCCTCGTCGTTGCCTCGTGATACAAGCATGATGAGCGCTTCTGTCGGGTTTTCGTTCAAAAACGTTTTGAAGTAGCCTATGACATCGGAAAGATGCAAAAAGTACGCGTCTTTTTTGAGCAGGTAGTACATCCCATGGTCGATGCCAGGGTTGTCGCCCTTTCCGAGACGGATATCAAAATAGCGAATGCCTTCGAGCAGCTGCGTGGGAATGTAATCCTGCTGGCATTTTACTTGCGAGGATTGGGGCTCAGTGTCGTTGTCCACGCTGCAGGTGCCCGAATCGTGCGTACCCGGGATGCTCAGCTCGTCGAGGAACTTGTTGTCGTCGACGTATTTCATCCAACATGGTCCGTCGACGTAGCTGCTATACGTGATCCAGTCGAGGCTGCTAACCGTGGCATCGTTCTTTTTCATGTCGTAACCGACAAGCTCGAGCTCCCACGGAATGCTCTTGCTCTTATTCTTATGGCAAATCTTATTGTTGTCCTGGTCTTCGCCGTTCGATTCTATTGCCAGGTACTTAATGTCTTTTTTCTCGGTTTCTTTCTCGACCGTGCGGTCTCGGATGATATAGGTTCCGTTTGATTGCCGCTCGAACGCAAAAGCGCGGCTGGGCTTGTTGTCATACTCGCCGCTCCATACGTGGATGACCTTTCCGTCTTTGTCCGAGTCGCCATCGACCGACCAAATGCTGTAGCCCGTCTTTTTATGCTCTTCGAAATTGAGCAAGGTGCGGATAGCATACCAGTTTGTATCGTCATTCTTGGTCGTTACGTTCTCAAGGATGAGCTTGCTGGACGTGCCGTCATTAAACAGATGGCAGACGTTGCCGATGACGTTGCCGTCTTCGTTAACGCTTGCGGTACGAAAATAGCCCGCGGGGCGAAGGCGAATGACGAAATTGTCGAGGCTGACCGACGCTGTGGCAGCGTCGTCTGCAAATGCCGCTCGTGGGCCAATGCCCAATGCCGCGGTTTCGGGCAGGCTTGCAAGTGGCGACAACGCCGCGAGTCCAAGGCCCAACGTAAATGCTCGGCGGCTGATGGCGTGGTGTTCGGTCATAACTTCTCCATTCGTAGAGTGCGGTTATGCGATAGTTTTGGTCACTATACTGCTCAGATGTTTAAAGATGCTGGTTTAATTGCCTGCGCAGCACAATAAATCGGCGGGCGGACGTGTTGGGGCGTTTGTCGTTTTCGTACTGTTGCTACATTTGGAGCGGTTCCGGCGTCCGGCATCCTCGCGTTCGTTGGCTACAGGCATAAGAAAGGGAGGGTCGGTTTACCGGCCCTCCCTGGGTACGAAGCGCTGGGGTACCGTCGCTTGTTTGCACTGCGCCCGTGTTTCCCGCTGCGCTCGCCAGTCGCTTAGCGCTTAATCTCGATATCGTCGAGCTTAACGTCCATGGCCTCGGTCTTGGCCTCGGCGATGTCATCGGCAAATTCCAGAGACTCCATCATGGTCTCGACGGCGTCCTTGTGTTCCTCGACGTTGTCGATGCGCACGTACACGCTGCCGCCGTCAACGTCGGTGAAGTACTCGGTCGTCACGCCGCCCGAGTGCGTAAAGTAGGCGCTGCGCCAGGTCTTGCCGTTGTACTTAACGGGGTCGCTCTCGGTCCATCCGGAGTTGGCCTTCCACTTTGCCTCGTAGTCGAACAGCTCATCGGCGTTCTTGTCAGGATCGAAGACGGGGATGAAGCGGTCGCTGGCATGCTCGCTCTCGGTGAACTTAAACTGGGCCCTGTCGGCGGTATCGCCTGCGACGTCCGTGATTTCGACGCCCTCGGGGACTTCGACCTTAAACCAAATGAAGTCGGTCCTCATATCCACGGTTGGTTTTTCTGCTCCGCCGCCACCGCCACTTCCGGTAGCGCCGCCGCTGCCACCGCAGCCCACCAGGGCAACTGCGGCAAAGAGACTGATGCAGAGGGTGAGAATCGCAAAGGCCTTCTTTTTCATGGTCGTGTCCTCCTCGATCTGTAACCGCCCACGGATTACCTGCCTTTACTGTACGCGTGGACGGCTCGCTAGGGTGGGCCATGTGTCCCATTCTGGGGGCTGGAATTGCGCCGACAAGTGGCAATATGTGCGGTCGCAAAAGAGGGGAGGGCCGATGCTGTCGGCCCTCCCCGGGGTGAGGTGCCCGTTGATTTAATGGGGCGCGCGTGCGTGGGCGTTGCCCCAACAGGTTCCTTGTTTATAGATATGCCTCAGTTTTTGACGTCCGGAAGTCTCGAAAGGTGGGCCATGTGTCCCATGTTTGCGGTGCCGACGCCTATCGTTCGTCATAGAAATCCGCGATGGCCAGGTGCGCTGACGCTCATGTACTTATGGGCTAGACTTAGCACCATTATGTGATTGATGCGGTCGGTCGGCGGTTGCCACCCGACCGATGTATATGACTTGAAGGTGCGTGCGTATGAGCCAAGAGATGATGGATAAAACCTGTCGAGAGTTTGCCCAAGCGCTGGCTGCTCGCGAGCCGGTTCCCGGTGGCGGTAGTGCGAGCGCCTTTGTGGGCGCACTGGGCGCCTCGCTTTGCGGGATGGTCGCCCGCTACGGTGCGACCAATCCCGCGCTTGCTGATCGTGCGGATGACCTGACGCGCGCGTTTACCCAGGCTGATGAGCTGGCCCAGGAGCTTGTCGAGTTGGTTGCCGAGGACGTTCGTGCGTACGGCCAGGTGTCCGCGGCGTACGGTATTCCGCGTGACGATCCGGCTCGACCTGCGGCGATTCAGGATGCGCTGCATGTGGCCGCTATGCCGCCGTATCGCATTATGGATGCCTGCGGGCGTGCGCTGGCGCTGCTCGAGGACATGGCCGACAAGGGTTCGCGTCAACTGCTGTCCGATGTGGCGTGCGGCGCCGTGTTCTGCCGTGCCGCTATGCAGGGCGCGAGTTTGACGCTCTTTGCGAACACCACGTCTATGAAGGATCGCGCTCGTGCTAAGGAGCTCGAGACGGCGTGTGATGAGTTGCTCGACACATGGTTGCCGCGCGCCGATGCGCTGGCGCGCCGCGCCTCCGACGCTGCAAGGAAGAGAGGATAGCCATGGCTGAACTGCTGAAGGGTGCTCCCGTTGCCCGTGCTTTGACTGAGGAGCTTGCCGCTCGCTGCGCAGCCCTGCGCGAGCGGGGCGTTGTTCCGACGTTGGCTATCGTGCGCGTGGGCGAGCGCGAGGACGACCTGTCCTATGAGCGTGGCACTCTTAAACGCTGCGAAAAGGTTGGCATCGAGGCTCGTCGCGTTTTGCTTCCTGCCGACGTCTCGCAGGACGAGCTGCTGGCGGCTATCGAGGGCATTAATGCCGACTTGGCTGTTCATGGCTGTTTGATGTTCCGCCCGCTGCCCGCCGGCCTTGACGAGAACGCCGTCGCCGCAGCGCTCGATCCCGCCAAGGACGTTGACTCCATGACGCCGGCTTCGCTGCTCACCACGCTTTCGGGGCGCGGTGAGGGTTTTGCCCCCTGCACAGCCGAAGCCGTGCTTGCTTTGCTGGATCATTACGGCGTTGAGCTGGATGGAGCTAAGGTTGCTGTGGTCGGGCGCTCGCTGGTGATCGGGCGTCCCGTTGCCACCATGCTTACGGCGCGCAATGCCACCGTGACGACGTGCCATACGCATACGCGCGACCTTGCTGCCGAGTGCCGTGCGGCTGATATTGTGGTTGCGGCCGTTGGGCGCGCGCACACGATTGGTGTGGACGCGGTTCGCGAGGGCCAGACGATCATCGATGTGGGCATTAACTGGGATGAGGACGCTGGCAAGCTGGTGGGTGACGTCGATTTTGTTGCCGCGGCGCCGGTTGTTGGTGCCATCACCCCCGTGCCGGGCGGCGTGGGGGCTGTGACCACCGCGATTCTCGCCAAACACGTGATTGAGGCGGCGGAGCGCGCATCGAAATAGGCGTTTTGGGCTGTTTGAGGGGGTTAGCTATATACCACGTGGTCAAACAATGCCAAATATGAGTACTATTGCCAAGATAGTCAGGTAGCGCGCAGAGATGTGGTGTAAGAGGCGGGGCATACCCCGCCTCTTCCCTTT
>OLRS01001493.1_pt1 | contig 22528 bp, 18 predicted proteins | sample 1673171 | NCBI WGS metagenome assembly OLRS01 (sample SAMEA3136762, study PRJEB25190) | human gut metagenome | biome: human gut; feature: human-associated habitat; material: faeces | place: Austria | collected 2013
TCAGGTGCGTGGGTTTGGGGTATGCAGCGGGAGCACAATGTGCGCGCCTAACGGGGTGGGTTATACAGCTTGATGCACGTAACATCTGTGCACAGCGTAGGCGCACCGCATGTCCTCCTGCGTAAGAGGTATTTCCCTATCCTGCAGGGCGAGGCAGCCCCACCCTGCCGAACCGTTATGTGCTTCTATTTTTCGGGGACTGTCCCAACTGCTCTTACGCTTCCGCGCACTTTTTGATCTCGTCCAGCCAGAACCGTGCGGTTTTCTCCCAGCTGTACTTGGCCAGCACCTTGTCCGGCGGGGCCGCAGGCTTGGCAAACAGCGCGTCAAGGTCCACATCATAGTCATAGGGGTCAAAGTAGCGGGCGGTATCACCATACAGCTCCGGCAGGCAGCTGGCACGGGCCAGGGCGATGGGTGCCCCCAGGCTGAGTGCTTCCAGCGGCGGAATGCCGAACCCTTCAAACACAGCGGGGTGCAAAAAGCCCTTGCAGTTCTGCATCAGCGCTTTGTTCTGGCCGTCCGTCACATAGCCGGGGTAAAAGATATTGCTGGTGTTTTGGGCAGCATCTGCTTCGGCGCTGCCAAAGGCAGCAAGGTCCTTGCCGCCGGCCACAACAAAGGTTTTATCCGGGTTGCGGGCGGCAACCTCGCGCACCCACTTAAAGTTTTTGTGCCCGGCCAGGCTTCCCAGTGCGTAATAGTATTCTTTTTTCTTCACGCCAGGCAGCTTGTCAAACACCGTCATATCCGGCTGGACGTTCTGCAGATGCTCCCAGCCGTTATAGGTCACACCGATCTTATCCAGTGGGATGCCCAACCGCTCGCTGATCAGGTGGCGCTGGTTATCACTGACGGTGAACACCCGCCGGGCAAACCATTTGGTGGAAAGGCAGTGGAACCAGAACTTGAAGCGGAAAAACGCACGGTCGGTTTTCATTACCAGGGGGCGGATATCATGCAGCACCACCACGCTGCGGCGGGTCATGAGCATATCGCTGGCAAGGCCAACGTAAAAGGCGTGGTGTTTGCGCAGGTAGCGCGGCAGCACCACCAGATTGTAACTATACTTAATGGCCTTGAGCGGAACAATTTTGATGTTTTTCAGTTCGGGCAGGTGCAGCGGGCGGCCATCGTCCCGGTAGCACAGCCGCACATCCAGGCCGGTGCCCTCCAGCAGGGGGTCCAGCCGGGTCACAACTTCATACACAAAGCGCGGAATGCCCGTGATGGGGTCACACAGCACTGTGCCATTGATCACAATGGGGTTCACTCTTCGGCCTCCTTGGCGGTTTCGTGGTGAGAGCAGGCTTCCAGCTCACGCTGCCAGTCCGCATAGCGGCGGGTGCAGTAATCCCGCAGCTCGTCCTCAAAGCGCTGCTCGCTGAAGCTGCGGCTGTGTTCCCGGATCTGCTGTGGGGGATAAGCCACGCCTTCGGTCTCAAACTTCTGGATGCAGGCTTCCAGGCTTTCGGGTGTCTGCTCGTCAAACAGCAGGCCGGTTTTGCCGTCCAGCACAGTCTCACAGGCGCCGCCGCGGCCAAAGGCCAGCACCGGGGTGCCTGCGCTCTGGGCTTCCACAGGGGTAATGCCAAAATCTTCCTCGCCGGGGAACAGGAACGCCTTGGCGCGCAGATAATAGCCGCGCACCTCTTCGTCGCTCAGGCCGCCGCCCAAAAAGCGGATGGTCGGGCCAGCCATGGCGCGCAGCTTGTCGCCCTCGCCGCCGCCGCCGTACAGTCTTGAGAATGCAATCACAAATGCAAACACCAGCACCGGCACGCCGATCTTCCTCGGACACATGAGAAATACAACGACTGCCACCGCAAATGCACTTCCCGTATGCCCGGATGGGAATGAGTAATCACTCTGCGCCTCTATGATCCTGTGCAGCCCATCCACGACCTCGTAGGGTCTCGTCCTCGCCACCAGATTCTTCAGCAGTACGTTGTTCACAAGCGTATTGAGCAGCAGTGAACAGGTCATCAATCCGCCGACCTTCCTGGTCTTTTTCAGCAGAAGGAACAGAATCGTCAGCGCAATCCAGAAATAACCGTGGTCGCCCAGATGTGTTAGAAACGTGAGTACCGGCGTGAGGAAATCATTCCGCATATGCTCCTGAATCCACAGAAGCACCGGTCCTTCCCAGTCAATCAAAAATTGTTCCATTGTTATGTATCCCCTCTTTTTCTCTTTTGAGGATTCTTATTATAGCACCCGTCTGCGCCGCTTACAAGTGCGTTTCTTTTTGTGCCTTGCGCCATCACCGGACGTGCTATCTCTGTGCGGTCAGCACCTTATTCAAAAGATCTGCCAGAGGCACCATCGCATTCATCGCCTCACTCACCGTGTTGGTCTGCGCTCCCACCTCAATCAGCAGTGTTTTCGGACAATAGTGCATATTGTAGCGATACCCTTTCAGATAGATTCTTCGGGTAAATCCCGGATAATACTCCGCCGCCTTTAGCTGCATCTGAAACGAGATTGCCAGATTATCCGCAATATAAGGATTGTAGAGGTAATCAATATCCCCCATCGCCGTCGTCCTGCTCAGCCCGTTAAAAAACATGACCTGCGCCATCTGTATTCCGTTGACCTGCGTAACCAGTCTTGTACTCTCCGCCACGCCGTCGCGGTGCAGATCAATGACAACCTCCACCCCGGGATTTTCCGCAAGCACCGCCTCAAGCCCTGGTCCTGCCTTGGAATAGGCGTGATCCCTGTCCCCCACATCGTATTCTCCCTTGTGGTGAATCACATTGAATCCATACTGCTCTGTCAAAAGCTTTGTCAGGTAATCCCCGACACCGACCACCGACGTCGATGCATCCCCCGGAACAGAATCTGCATAGCCCTCCTGCGAATGCGTGTGATAGATCAGGATCTGCGGCGTCGATGCATCGTGTGACAGGCGCAGATCTTTTCCCAGCAGCACATCGGCATTCAGCTGGCTGCTGTTGATCGTCGTTGTGCTGTCCACCTGATAAAAATTCTGAATCAGATAGTCAAAATCATTCAGTTTTTCCCGCGGATATACCACCACCTTTTCTGTAGCCAATGCCGTCTGTATCTGTGCCGCCTGTGCTGTCTGTGTCTCCGCCGCCTGTGCCGCCTGTGTCTCCGCCTGCTGTTCCATCTGTGCTTCCGCCTGTGCCGTCTGTGCTTCCGCCTGCTGTCCCTCCGCAGCTTCCGGTACGGTTCCCTGCGTCTGCTCCTTCGTCTCTCCCTCCGGCATGCTTGTACTGCTTTGCTCCGCCGCCTCCTGCGTCATGATGACTTCCCCCGTCGCCGCATCCACATAGTTCTCGTCCGCCGCCTCCCGCGCCAGAATAGCCTCGTAGGACCAGTCACTCTCCACCTGCGTCTGATAATCGGCAGATACACCGCTCTCTTCCGGGAGCAAAAAAAAGTGCGCGAAAAGCCGGTCTGCAATCGTAAGCTCCGCCGTCCCCTGCACCTGCCCGCAAGCCTGCGGCAGGAAAAATCCCACGATCTCCTCCTGCAGCAGAAAACCCAGTTCTCCCGGATCCAGTCTTACGCCGCCGGATAATATCACTGCCGCCGCCACAATCAGTATGGTTACCGGAAGGATTCGTCTCCGCTTTTTTCTCTTATCATGACTTCTATTATAATTTTTATACTGGTATCGATAAACATGCATAATTTACTTTATGCACCGGCAATTTCTTTTATGCCGTCCATCCGCCCTCTTTAAACTGTAGTATGCAGACACCCGCCGGCAAAGGCGAGATTGAGCCCTTCCGAGATGGTGTAGCAGAGTCTCTTGACCGACTCGTCAATATCCTTCGGCGTCACAAACATGGCATTTAAATTTGGCGACAGCAGTTCGCGGATGAGTTCATATTTTTCCGCATCGTTTAATTTTTCTAATGAATTTCCCATCGCTGCAAACGCCTGGCTCTGTGTGAGCGCGGTAACCAGATTGTACATCGTATCGTTCACGATTGTCGCGGCATCGACCACGGTCGGTACGCCAATGGAAATGACCGGAACGCCAAGACTTTTTTCATCCAGCGCATGTCTGTGATTTCCCACTCCGCTTCCCGGATTGATACCGGTATCCGTCACCTGGATCGTACGGTTCAGCCGTTTCGTGCTCCGCGCTGCCAGCGCATCCACCGCGACCACCAGATCCGGCTTTGTCTCCTTTACAATGCTGTGGATGATCTCCTGCGTCTCCATGCCGGTCTGCGCCATCACGCCCGGCACAATGCTGCTGATCCGGTTCACCGTCTGTTTGCCAAATGCATATTTTCCATACTCTTTCACAACATGCCGCGTGATAAACAGATTGTCCACCACTCCAGGTCCCAGTGCATCCGGCGTCACCTCACGATTCCCAAGTCCGGCAATCAGCACCGAGAGGCTCTCCTTTTTTAACCGCACAAGCTGTCTGATCACCCGCGCAAGCTGTTCGGACACCTCTCTGTGGTAGTCCTCGTCCTCCTCATCCATATCTGCCGCCTCGATGGTGATGTATGTTCCCTTGGGTTTTCCCATTGTCTTTGCCCCGTTCTCCGTCTCGATCACAACCGTGCTGACCGTCAGGTTCGGGCTGAGTTTTTCCTCCAGGAAACGGACTCCCTTAAGTTCCACATGATCTTCCTGCATTTTTTCCTGTGTCTCCAATGCAAGATCGGTGCGTATCTGATACATAGTCTCCTCCATTTTTTGTATTCCTGCAGACAGGACATTTCTTTCTGTCTAGTCTGCCACAGAAAAAAAAAGTTATCCGCAAATTTTTCTGACAAATTTCAGCATTTTCTCTTGACAGGTCACTCAAAAGAGCCTATACTATCATAGTATGTTTACATTGAACTGTCCGTGTCCGGCTTCGATGTACATTTCATTGTAACGATGCACTGCATGTGCCGTTACCAGTTAGAATCATAATCATAACAAATTGGAGGTGTACAGATTGGCTAACATTAAATCTGCTAAGAAGAGAATTTTAGTAACAGAGACAAGAGCTGCAAGAAACAAATCTATCAGAAGTGAAGTAAAGACAGCCATCAAGAAGGTTGAGGCTGCTGTTGCTGCTAACGATAAGGACGCTGCTAAGGCTGCCCTTACAGTAGCTATTTCCACAATTGAGAGCGCTTCTTCCAAGGGCGTATATCACAAGAACAATGCTGGTAGAAAAGTTTCCCGTTTAACAAAGCTTGTTAACACGCTGGCTTAATTCCAGAGAATAGATCTAAACATACGGTCCTAACCCAACCGTATAAAAACACCAGTACCGTCATACTGGTGTTTTTTTGTACCCTTTCTTATTTTTTCTGCTTTGCCGCACTGTAGCGGATGATAAACAGCTCCACTGCCATCTGATCGTTCATCCGTCCCGTCTTTACCGCTTCCTCCAGCGCCACACCGTCCTCCAACGCCTGTCTTAACTGCCCTGCGCCAAAACCGCGCGCCTGGGTGAGATTCCGCTTTACGGCAAACGGCGGAATCCCCGCCTTCTGTGCCATCGTCTGATTGTCAAATCCCTTGCCCGCCATATCCCGCAGATGAAGCAGAATCTGGAACTGTCTGGTAATCAGATACATGATACGCATCGGCGGTTCCTTGAGTGTCAGAAGGTCATAATACAGATCGAGCGCCCTGCGCTGGTTGTGTTCCGCGATCGCATTGACCATCTCAAAAATACGGTTCGTCGTCTGCTCTGTCGCAATCGCTTCCACATCCGCAGCCTCAATGACACTTTTGTCCATGGTATAACAGATCAGCTTTTCCAGTTCCCGGTCGATATTGCCCATATCCGATCCCGTCTTGCCCAAAAAAAGCTGCATCACCGATCCCGTAATATTCTTTCCCTCTTTTTTCAGGCGCGCCAGCACCCAGCGCGTAATCAGTTCTTCCGTCTGGGTGGCGAATTCCACTATTTTTCCGGCGTTCTTGACTGCCTTGTACATCTTGGACCGCTTGTCCACTTCCTCCTCCACAAACACGAAATAGGTGCTTGCAGCGGGCTGTGCCAGATACTCCGCCAGTTCATCGCAGGCATTTTTGAAAAAGCCGCTGTTCTCGATAAGAATGACTCTGCGCTCCGCAAAAAACGGAAGGGTCTCCGCAAGATCAATAACCTGCTTCGGGTTGATGTCCTTTCCCTCGAAGCGGTTAAAGTTCATATCGCCGTCTCCGCCTGACAGCATGCCGCCCATCCCGGAATCCTCTCCCGCCGCAGTGAGCGCGTTCTTTAACTTGTCCCGGTACTGGCGTTTCAAATAATCTTCCGTTCCATATAGTAAATAGATCTGTTTTAAATTTCCGGATCTGATATCTTCGTCAATTGTTTTCATAAAGGTTTCTGTCCTGTTCTTCCTGTCTTAAATAGTTTCAGCCGCTCCGGCATCATATACATATTATGCTTCGGCAAAAGTCCGGGCGTGGCGCTTGCTTTATTCCAAACGCAGCGCACGTCCAGGAAATCAAAGATTTCCTGGACTGACGGGCATTCGCCCTATCATTCGTCAAAAATATCCGATGCATTGTGCAAGCACTGCATCAGATATTTTCTCCTTATGGCACTGCTCATTGCTTACGCACATTATAGCATACCTTCACCAGTGCCGCAAACTTCCCTCACTGCCACCACTGTTCTTTTTCTTCCAGATACCCCCGGCAGACGGCTTGTCCGTCCGTCTTTTTGACGCACAGTCTGCCGCTTTCCATCGTATAATACACCTGGCTCCCCGCCTGCTGCATATGCCCGACAGCCTCCTTGGAGGGGTGTCCGTACCGGTTTGTTCTGCTGCACGACACCAGTGCGATCTCCGGTGCCAGCGCCTCCAGAAACCCGGTGGAATTGGAATAGCGCGATCCGTGATGCGCCGCCTTATAAAAATCGATTTTCTGCACGTCAGCTCCCGTTTTTGTCTTCTGCAGCCAGGTCAGAATCTCCTCTTCCTGCGCCGCTCCGATATCTCCGGTAAAGACACCGGTAAAGTCATCCTCCTGATAAAAAAGCACCAGCGACTCCTCGTTTTTGTCCACAGACTGACCCCCAAACGCGGCCTCCGGTTCACCGGGATGCAGTGCCGTAAACGTTGCCTTTCCAAAATGCCAGATGTCGCCCCGCCCAAGCCACACCACTTTTGTTCCCGCATCCTCTGCCAACGCTTCCAGTTCCTCCCAGTTTTCATCCCGCGGCATCTGTTCCGCCACTGCCAGATACTCCACGGGATATCCCGACGACAGTATCTCCCGCAGTCCGCTGATGTGGTCTTCATCGGTATGAGACACCACCCAGCAGTCAATCTTTTTGACCCCTTTGTACTTTAGAAACGGCAGAATCCGATAAGTGCCCACCTTTCCGACATTGGAACTTCCTCCGTCCACAAACAGGTGGTACCCCTCCTTCGTCTGCAGATAGCAGCCGTCCCCCTGCCCGACATCCAGCATATCCAGTTCCGCCTCACCGCTCCGCGGAACTCCCAACACGGCAAGCAGCAATAGTGCGGCAAGGAAAACGCCCGGATGCCCTCCACTCTTTTGCTCTGCCCTCCTGCCGTGTTCCTTTTCCCTTTCCCTTTGTTCTCTCTGCCGGTGCAATAAGCATGTTCCAGCTCCCAGAAACGCATAATATACCGCGATCTGCCAGCACTGCGGTCTTCCGACAATCCACATGGCACCCGGAAGCATACCGGCAAGCGCACATATATGCTTCCCCATAAAGAGCAGAATTCTGCATGGAAAAAGCATCCCTTTTGCCAATGGAAGCGACAGGAGCCCCACCATTCCGCCTGCCGCTCCGAATCCGAGCAGCACCCCCATCATCGGCAGCATGAGCAGGTTGACGAAAACCGCATAGACCGGAATCTCATAAAAGTACCATGCCACAAGCGGCAGTGTCGTAAACCAGACCGCCGATGCCGCAAATATTTTTCCGCGCAGCGCTCCCATCCCTTTTTTCTCATAAGAAATGCTCTGTCCGACCCACACGACGCCAAGGATTGCAACAAAGGAAAAGCGGAATCCGGCGTCCCAGAACAGGCAGGGATTTTTCCAGAGAAGCGCCACTGCGGCAAATGCGAGCGCACAAAATGTATCATAGCTCCTCCCGCTGACCTGTGCTCCCAGAAACAGCAGGAACATGAGAACCGCGCGTCTCACGGAAACGCCCCATCCAGCCATCCCGCCGTATCCGTACATCACTCCTGCCGCTGCAAGGGCAGCCATGCCAAACGGCAGTCCCGCTTTCTTTAACATCCGGTAGAGCGCCATCCCGATCACAGAGATATGAAGTCCGGAAATCGCCAGAATGTGCGACAATCCCCCGATCTGGTAGAGTCTCTTCGTCTCTGCATCCAAAAACTCCCTATCGCCGACGACCATCGTCGCCAGTATCCCCGCATCGCGCTCGCCCATCGTCTTAAGGTAGACCTCTTTAATCCGCTGGCCAAGCTGCCAGAGGGCTTCCGCCGTCTGCCTCTTCGCACACACCTTTCTATCAAGTGCCGGACCTTCCATCGCAAAATCAAATCCGCGCGCAAAATAATAAGCCTTCGCATCAAACGCACCCTCATTTGATGCCCGCTTCCATAATGTAATCTCTCCGTGATATATGAGAATATCTCCGATGGAACAATCATCGGAATCAGAATAGATCAGAACCCCACCGCACGATACCGGTTCTGTCTGTAAGAAATTCGACGAATCCGTCCGAAACATACAGGACGTTAATTCATAGACATATCGATTTTTCTGTATCTGTTTTCCCGCAAGCTGTCCCTGTACGGTCACATACATGCCATCCTGCAGTTCTCCCAGATACGCCTGCCTGCTCTTCTCCGCCTCCAAATATCTTCCGCTTCCAAGAGCAAACATCAGCAAAAAAACTCCGGCGCCAAAAGCCGTTCTCTTTCTTTCCGCCGTGGAAATCCCGTCGCCCGGACGGTACCCGTCAGCAAAAATGCCGCCAAGGATTCCGCAGGCCAGGACGCCGCAGGCTAGCAATGCCCGCGCGAATACGCTCCAGCCGTATGCCGCCGCAAGAATCCCCGACAGAACGCCCGCTGCGCCAAGACACAAAGGCCGTTTTGTCACACACTTCCCCCTTTAATCCGTTTCGGTAGGTTCCTCCGTTTCCGAAAAGGCGCTCTCTGCCCCCGTGACATAATCCATATTGCGGTCATACATATCCGCGAGCGGGAAATTGTCGCGGTAGGCTCCGCTCGTATCGCCGTTGACGGAAATCTGAACCTTGCTGATCGTGGAAAGCTCCGACAGGGAATCCACGATCGAATAGATAACGATTGCCTCGTTTACTTTGTAATCCTGATTCTTGAACGCTTCATCCAGGCTGACGTAGCAGACGCCGTCCACCACCGACACAGAGACAAGCTTGGTCCCCTCCGGAATCGCAGACTTTGCATCCTTGGTCTTCGGACCGTCTAAAAGCTGCTCCATAATCAGTTTTTCCATGGAAATATTGCTGCTGTAGTAGACATCCTCGCGCACTTCCTTGACCAGACCGTCCCCGTCCAGATTGGAAAAATACAGCGTGAGTGTTGTATTCTGAATGGAATTGATCTGCTCTCCCGGATTTTCGATAAAGCTGTCCTGATTCATGGTACCGACAAGATTCCCCTTCGCATCCGTAAGCGGTGCGTCTCCAATGTAAAATGCCACGCAGTCCACCCCGTCGATCTGTGTCATCGTCCGGACAACCGCCGCCCGGCACAGTACCTCATCGACAGCACTCATTTTGCTGTAATCCTCATCAAAATGCAGGGTTAAAAGCACACCGTCCAGTGAATAATTCGTGATTTCCACATCATTTGGAATCGGCTTCCGGTAATCCACATTGTCCGAATCCGAACTCAGTTTCGCAAGGAACTCCTTGATCATTCCGTCGGTATCGGTTGCCGAAGGCTCATAAGGTTCTTCCACCAGACGGTTCTTGTCCTTATTCAGATATTCGATATGATAGGCACTCTGCTCCGTCTGCCTGCCGCACGCCGCGAGCGAGCCTGACAGGAACATCAGACATGCCAGTCCCAGACATATTAACTTTTTTCTCCATCGATAAGCTTCTCGGCTCATAGACTCTCCCTTATCTAAGAAATATAATTCAGCGGAATTCTGACGTTGAAAATCGTTCCCTCTCCCACGGTACTGAACACCTTGATGGCTCCGCGGTGCATCAGAACCGCGCTCCTCGTAATGGCAAGTCCAAGTCCCGTTCCGCCAATCTCCCTGGAATGAGACTTGTCCACACGGTAAAAACGCTCATAAATATGCTCTAACGACTCCTCCGGAATACCGATTCCGCAATCCTCCACTTTCAGATAAAAATACTGGTGATCGGCATTCAAAGAGACATGTACCCATCCGTCCGGTCGGTTATATTTGACTGCATTTTCGATCAGGTTGGTAAATGCAAGCGTAATCTTTACCTCATCCACATCCGCACTGACCGGTCGGAAACTCTCCAACACCAGCTCGATATTCTGTTTTTCCGCAATCGGCTTTAAACGCTTTAAAATCTGCTCTAACAGTTCGTTGATGTTGACATTCGTGATGTTTAAATCTCCCGCAGACTTATCCATCTTTACCAGAGACAGCAGGTCGTTGATGATCTTCGTCTCACGATCCACCTCGTTGCCGATATCCGACATGAATTCCTGATACAGCTCCACCGGTGCGTCCTCCATGCTGTTGATGGAATCCGCCAGCACCTTCATGGAAGTCAGCGGCGTTTTCAGCTCATGCGAGACATTGGACACAAATTCCTGTCTCGAATCATCCAACACCTTCATGCGCCCCAACATCTTATTGAACTTTTCACAGATCTGCCTAGTCTCGGTGTAAGCGTTAATCTTTAATGCGTCATCCCCATATCCCGTCTGAATCTCCTCGATCGACTTTGCCATGGCATGGAACGGCGCCACAAGATGAATCGCGATAAACGTTCCCGCAAAGATGATCGCCACGATCGCAATCAGTTCCATGACAAGCGTATTGCGCGCCAGATATTCCAGATTCAGATTGATGCTGTCGGTCGAAACGCTCACCATAATCACACCGATCGTCCGCTTGTTCTCCGTCTCCGGGTCCACATGCACCAACGGAATCGTCATTTCAATGTAACGGTTCTGGGAATCATATTTGCTGATTTCCTCCCCCTGGATACTCTTGATCACTTCCTCGGAAATAATCGTCTTTCCGGTGTCAAGATTGTAGGTATCCTTTATGATATGGAACTCCTCATCGATAATCATGACACGCCCGTCATAGATCGTTGACAGCTGCTCTAACTGCACGTTGATCGCAGACTCACTCTCCGCATTATTCAGATAATCATTGGAAACGATCTGATTGGCGAGAATCTTCGCCTGGCTTAGAATCTCACTCGTGCGGATCGACACCGCACGGTTTTCATAAGAGCCGAGCATCCCGGCACGCAGCAGGACGCTCGGTACAATTCCGATCAGAATGCAGAGAAGAATCAGTCTGCACTTAAGACTTTTGAGAAAATCGGTTAATTTTTTAAATTTAGACATTGTGTACACCCATTAATTCTGTGAATAATAGTACCCGACGCCCCACTTTGTGTGAACGTATTTCGGTTCGCTCGGATTGCTCTCGATCTTCTCCCGAAGACGCCGCACATGCACATCCACCGTTCTGACATCCCCCGGATACTCATAGCCCCATACAAGATTTAAAAGATTCTCTCTTCCGTATACCTTGTTGGGGTTATTCACGAGCAGCTCTAAAAGGTCGAACTCCTTTGCAGTGAGATTGACCTCCCTGCCGAGAATAAACAGCCTTCTGCTCTCGCAGTCCAGCTTTAAGTCTCCCGCCTCGATCACCTTGGATTCTTCTTTCCTGGGCTGCGATGCGGCAGTTCTTCTCATGATGGCTTTGATTCTCGCCTTCACTTCCAGAATATTGAACGGCTTTGTGATATAGTCATCCGCGCCGTACTCCAGTCCGAGAATCTTATCCATGTCATCGCCCTTGGCTGTAAGCATGACAATCGGCATATTGGAAAACTCGCGGATATGCTGGCACACCTCGAATCCATCCATCTTCGGCAGCATAATATCCAGCAGAATCATGTCGTATGCATTCTCTGTCGCCATCTTAAGCGCCTCCTCACCGTCGTAGGCGCAATCCACTTCCATGCCGTCCTGCTCCAGACTGAAACGGATTCCCTTTACGATTAACTTTTCATCATCCACCACAAGAACTTTTTTCGCCATTTATTTCACCTTTATCTGATCTCTGATCCGATTATACAATCCCTCTTTGATTCCATCTACATTCATAATCTCTTCAACGGAAGAAAATCCTCCGTGCGCATCCCGGTAGTTTACAACCGCCTGCGCCTTGGTCTGTCCGATCCCGGAAAGCGTCATAAGCTCTGCCAGCGACGCCGTGTTGAGATTCAGACGTCCGTCTTCCGGAGACGATGCCGTCCCTCCCGAAGTTTCCTCACCGTTCCTGACACTGCTGTCCGCAGAAGTCACACTTCCTCCCGCAGAAACTGCACTGCCGCCCGCAGAAGTCATACTGCCCGTCATCCCGGCCGCTTCTTCGCTGTCAGGAATATACACCATGAGTCCGTCGTACACGCTCTCCGCAAGATTGACTGCACACATCCCGGCATCCGCTGTCATGCCGCCCGCCATCTCGACCGCCTCATAGATGCGGTCTCCGGGCTCTAACACGTACACGCCCGGCTCTGCCACCTCTCCGCAGACATAGACATAACATTTTCCCGACGCACGGTCTGCCTTATCAGCATCTTCCGTCTCCTCCGGTGCAAGAGCTGCCTCAGCCGCCCATTCCTCACCGGAAACCTCCGGCAGATCCACACTTCCCGTCTGCTCCCCGTCGGAAACGTCCAGTATATCCAGACGCTCCCCAGCCTCCGTTTCTTCCGTCTCCTGCACATTCCCGGTATCCTGCGAGACTTCCGTCTCCAGATAAACCTCGTTCTGACTGCCACATCCCGCCATAAAAATGCACAGAATCATGCCAGCCCCTATCTTCTTCCATGTTCGTATCATAAGCATTCTCCTTCTTCTATATAAAAGGAGTCCTCAATGCCCGATATTCATATTCTAACGAAATTTTACAGCCGTGACAAGAGTGTTTCAGAAATATTTCAAAATTGTTTCTTCCAATGTTACCCAGAAATTTTTGGCATCCTTGGAATCCGGCATTAAAACTGCCCCCTCATACGCGTCCAACGCCGTCTGCTCCACGGTATCCGGCGTCTCTGACGGAATCACGGAGTAATGTCCCGACAATCCATGCAATTCGTCCGCCATGCCGACTGTCACAAACTGTGCAAAATCTGCCGCCGCTGCACTGTCTTTTGTATAATCATTGACCACTATCATATCGGTAGACGCACATGTCGCCGCCGAGAGCGTATCGCTTAACTCCGGCATCTGCATCAGCCCATAGTCATATCCGTCCAGCTGCCAGAGTGTATCAGTATCCAGGATTGCCGAAAGAGTCCGCCCTTCCCGGAAATTGTTCACGATATGCTGTTCGGACACCTGATCCGCATCAATGGAAAAAGATGCCAATATCGTGTCAAAATACTCCAGATCCAGCTGATAGAGCGTATCATCGTAGGTGACATCCAATTCGTCCGATCCTCTCTTTGCGAACGTGACGCTGTTGCCGACAAACGGGAAATCATAGAACGCATCCTTGACATCCCACTCCAGCAGATATTCCACATTCTCTGCCGGCTCGTTCTCATTGGAATAATCGATGATTGCCTGCAGTGATGCCGGCGCCTCGGTAAAATAATCCGTCTGGTAAATAAACACGCACGCATCGTAGGACAGCGGATACCCGAGCACGCGCTCTTCGTAGGTCGCCGCCTCGACTGCCTTTTCCAACACGCCGTTTTCCGACGGATCCGTCTGATTCACGGAAACAAGACCATAGAGGTATGCTTCCTCCAGATTATCCCCCGGTAAGAGGTACACATCCGGAAATGCATCATCCTGCATGGTCTTATCGTAAATAGTTCCAAGATAATCAATGGTATCCTGATACTGCACGGCTACTTTTTTCCCGGTCTTAGCGTAATAGCGCACAGCCGCCTCGGTAAAAAAGTCTGCATAGCTGTCATCCGCATACCACAGCGTAAGGTCTGCCGGTGCGCTCCGGTAAGCTTCATCCGCCGCCGTTTCTCCCGTCTCCGTGGAGGACACACCCTCCCCACTGCTGCCGCATCCAGCTGTATTCATAACAGCCATTCCTGTCATTCCAAGCACAACGACAAGTCCTGCCACCGTCAGTCTTTTGTATAATCGTTTCATTTTATTTCCCTAATCCGTTTTTTTATTCTCATTATCAGGGAATTACATCTCTGCCAGAACCGCATCCAGCTTCTCTGCCATCTCATCCACATGCTCTTTCCCGATAATCAGTGGAGGTACAAAACGAAGCACATCGGCGCCTGCCGTGATCACGACAAGTCCGTGTTCCAATGCTGCTGACGCAATTTTTCCAACCGGTTTCTCACACACAACGCCCTGCATCAGTCCCAGACCTCTGCGCGCCGTAAGGAAATCATACTTTTCCACAAGCGCATCCAGCTTCTGCTCTAGATACGGCGTGATCTCTTTTACATGCCCTGTAATCCGATCCCGCTCCATCATCTTAAGCACGGTGTCAACTGCTGCTCCGACAAACGGGTTGCCGCCGTAGGTCGTCCCGTGATCGCCCGGTGCCAGCGACTTTTCCGCCACGCGCTCAGTCATCAGGAATGCTCCCACCGGAACACCGCATCCAAGCGCCTTCGCGCTGGTCATAATGTCCGGTTTCACACCGTAGTGCTGCCATGCGAACATCTCGCCGGTGCGCCCCATGCCGCACTGGATCTCATCTAAGATCAGCAGAATGTCATGCTCATCGCAGAGTGCACGCACCCCCTGAAGGAATTCGTCGGTTGCCGGGTAGATTCCACCCTCGCCCTGTACCGTCTCCAAAATAATAGCACAGGTTTTCTCATTTATCAAAGCTTTTACGCTGTCTAACTGATTAAATTCCGCGAAACGGATTCCCGGGATCAGCGGTTCAAACGGTTCCTGGTAATGTTTATTGCCGGTTACCGAGAGTGCTCCGAGACTTCTGCCATGGAACGAGTGATTCATGGCAATGATCTCATGCCCTGCATGACCGTCCCTGGTGTACGCGTATTTCTTTGCGGCTTTTAATGCTCCCTCGATTGCCTCCGTGCCACTGTTCGTAAAAAAGACGCGGTCCATCCGGCTTGCCTTTAAGACACGTTTCGCCGCGCTTGTGATCGGCTCGTTGTAAAACAGGTTGGACGTGTGCATCAGCTTATCCACCTGCGTCTTTAGCGCCTCGCTGTACTCCCTGTTATGATACCCAAATGCCTGCACGGCGATTCCTGCCGCAAAATCCAGATATTCTTTTCCGTCCGTGTCATACAGGTATACGCCCTCCCCATGGTCAAACACCACCGGGAAACGGTTATAGGTATGGAGGATGCTCTCCTCCGCCTCTTTCATGCATGTCTCTTTATTCATTGTAATACCTCTTCTCTTTCTCGCTAAGGATCGCCGTACCGATACCTCTGTTGGTAAAGATCTCAAGGAGCAGACAATGTGCGATCCGCCCGTCTAAAATATGTACTCTGGACACGCCGTTTTCAATGGCGTCGATGCAGTTGTTCAGTTTCGGCAGCATACCGCCCCCGATAAAGCCGTCGCCGATCAATGCTCTCGCCTCGTCGATGGTCAGTTCCGAGATAAGCGTGCTCTTGTCCGAAGGATCCTTGTATACACCCTCAATGTCCGTCAAAAATGCAAGCTTCTCCGCGCTGACCGCCTTTGCAATCGCACAAGCCGCATCATCCGCGTTGATATTGTAGCTGTTGTAGGCATCATCCATTCCGACCGGACACACGATCGGCAGAAAATCCTTCTCCAGAAGATCGTAGAGGATCTTCGGATTGACCTCCGTGATCTCACCGACAAATCCGATGTCCTCCCCGTTGGAATATTTTTTCTCCACCTTGAGCAGTCCGCCGTCCTTGCCGCTGATACCGATTGCATTGACACCCAGCTCTTCCACCAGCTTGACCAGAGATTTGTTGACCTTATTTAAGACCATCTCCGCAATCTCCATCGTCGCCTCATCCGTCTTGCGGAGTCCGTTGACAAACACCGGCTCCATGCCGACTTTTCCAACCCAGCGGCTGATCTCCTTGCCTCCGCCGTGCACGATGATCGGCTTGAATCCAACCAGTTTTAAGAGGGTCACATCCTGGATCACATGGCGCTTTAACTCCTCGTCCACCATGGCGCTTCCGCCGTACTTTACCACAATGATCTTGCGGTTAAAACGCTGTATATAAGGGAGCGCCTCGATCAGCACTTCCGCCTTTGCCAGAATTTCCTGCATATTTTTCTCGTCCATTTTCTCTCCACTCTCCCTGAATTTTTACGTCTCTGCTTAGGAACGGTAATCCGCGTTGATCTTGACATAATCATATGTCAGATCACAGCCCCACGCCGTCGCCTCCGCCGTGCCCATCTTGATATCCGCGATCGCCGTCACCTCCGGCTCCGAGAGGATCTTCGTCGCCTCCTCCTCGCTGTAGTCAAGTGCCACGCCGTCCTTTATGATCTGCATTTTTCCTGCCGCACTCTCAAAGAACAGATCCACCTTCTCCGGATCAAACTGTGCGCCCGAGTAACCCATCGCACAGAGAATTCTTCCCCAGTTTGCATCGTGTCCGTAGATTGCCGCCTTGGTCAGATTCGATGTGATGACCGACTTGCTGATGATCTTCGCCTGCTCTTTCGTCTCTGCTCCGATGACCTTCACCTCAAACAGCGCCGTGGCTCCCTCGCCGTCGCCTGCCATCTGCTTCGCCAGATATTCATTGACTGTCCGCAATGCCTCGCAGAACCTGTCGTAATCCTCATTTTTCTCTGAAATGACCGGATTCTCCGCCATCCCGTTCGCTAAAAGCAGACAGGTATCATTGGTGGAAGTGTCGCCGTCCACGGAGATCATATTATAGGTGTCGCAGACATCTGCCTGCAGCGCTTCTAAAAGCAGGGGCTGTGCGATCGCCGCATCCGTTGTCACAAAACTCAACATCGTGCACATGTTCGGATGAATCATGCCCGAGCCTTTGCACATGCCGCCGATCGTAACAGGAACGCCGCCAAGCATGACTTCCACCGCAATCTCCTTCTCGTGGGTATCCGTCGTCATGATCGCCTGTGCCGCCGCATGACCGCTCTCTGTCTCACCCGACAATGCCGGAACCATCGCCTCAATTCCCGCACAGATGCGCTCCATCGGAAGCTGCATGCCGATCACTCCGGTCGATGCCACGAGCACCTGATCTTCCGGAACCGGAAGCAGTTCACCGACTTTTTCCGCCGTCTGTCTGCAGTAGCGCATTCCCTCCTCGCCGGTACACGCATTGGCAATCCCCGCATTGATCACAACCGCCTGCGCCTTTTTGCTCTCGTATACAATCTTCTGATCCCACTTTACCGGGGCAGCCTTTACCAGATTCGTGGTAAAAGTTCCCGCCACCGCACAGGGAACCTCGCTGTAGAGCATTGCCATGTCCTGTCTGTTCTGATATTTGATACCGGCCGCCGTGCTGGCAGCACAAAATCCTTTTGCGGCGGTCACTCCGCCCTTTATCATCTTTATCATTCCGCACTCCTTTTCTTCCTATGGATTATAGGTCGTGATATTGTCCTCGTTTGTGACGTATTCGTAATAGTTGACATCCTCGCGGAAAGTCCACCCGAGTCCCTGCCAGAAACGGTTTCCGACTTCATTTTTCTTGAATGCAATCAGGTTGATCTTGTTGATATGCTCTGCCGCAAGCGCATCCACGCAGGCACCCACGAGTTTCTGTCCGATCCCGTGCTTGCGGTACGCCTCCTGCACGCATACATGATACAGGCAGCCTCTTCTCCCGTCATGTCCGCAGAGAATCGCGCCCACAACCTTTCCCTCCGCCACCGCTACCATGCTGGTGGTCGGATTACGTCTTATAAAACGCTCCACGCCCTCTCTGGAATCATCGATGCTGCGGATTCCAAACCCGTGAATCTCCATCCATAACGCATGTACCGCCTCAAAATCATCCATTGTCATCACGCGGATGACCGGTTCTGTCTCTTTCATACTTCCATCTCTTCTCTTTATCATTTCCGGTTCATTTTCCCGCTGCTTCCTTCCGTGGGAAATCCTTCCCGGGTTCTGTTTTCGCTCTGTATCTACGGGAACATCGGCACCAGACAAAGCCCTTCCGCCTCGTCAAATCCAAACAGCAGATTCATGTTCTGCACTGCCTGTCCGGCCGCACCCTTGACCAGATTGTCAAGCGCTCCCATCATCACGATTCTGCCCGTGCGCTCATCGATCTTAAAACCAATATCCACATAATTGCTTCCCTCGACCCATTTGGTCTCCGGGCACGCATCCTTCGGAAGCACGCGGACGAACTTTTCCTTCGCATAATACTTATCGTAAACCGCCTTGATCTCCTCGTAAGAAGGAAGACTTCCGTCCGCCTTTTTCGTCAGGGTGGCATATTCTGTCGCCAGAATTCCGCGGTTCATCGGCACCAGATGCGGCGTAAAATTCACAACAACCGGTCTGCCTGCCGCGTAGCCGAGCTGCTCCTCGATCTCCGGTGTATGTCTGTGGCTCGTGACACCGTACGCCTTCATATTCTCATTGACCTCACAGAACAGATTCGGCAGCTTCGCACCGCGCCCTGCGCCGGAGGTACCGGACTTCGCATCAATGATAAGGGTATCCGGATCGATCAGCCCTTCCTTCACCAGCGGATATGCCGTCAGAATCGAACAGGTTGTGTAGCAGCCCGGATTGGCAACCAGTCTGGCATTTTTCACTTTATCGCGGTTCACTTCGCAAAGGCCGTACACCGCCTCCCCGATAAACTGCGGGCTCTTATGCTCGATCTTATACCATTTCTCATATACCGCAACGTCCTTGATACGGAAATCCGCGGACAGATCGATGATCTTTGTTTTCTCAAGAAGCCCCTCGTTTAAGACGCCTGCCAGAAATCCCTGCGGTGTCGCCGTAAAGATCACATCCACCTGCTCTGCCAGTGCTTCCATATTGTCGTCCATGCACACGTCATCCACGATCTCAAACATGTTCTGATATACTTCTGCGTATTTCTGATCTATATAACTTCTGGAACCGTACCATTTGATTTCCACTTCTTTATGTCCCATCAGAAGACGCACCAGCTCATTTCCCGCATAACCGGTCGCACCTATGATTCCTGCCTTTATCATGTTCGTATTCCGCCTTTCCTTTTCCTGCAAAAAATCTTTTCACACTATATCCCTATATTAGTCTACCTCTTTGCCATAGTAAAGTATTTTTTGTCCGCTTTTTAGAAATATTCTTGCATAATTATACATCCGTTTTTTCTTTTATGCAAGCACTGTTTTACTATTTATGCAACGTTTTTCTTGCTTTGGATTTCTTTTTTCCTTAATTTATATAGGTTTTCCATATTTTCATTCTGTATGCTTTGTACATGTATATGCATTTTTATTTGAAATATATGTATATTTTTTCACTTGCTTTTCCGTTGCATATGTTGTATATTGATTGCAGTTAATGATTTACAGAAAGGAAAAAAGCCCATGAAAGAAAAAGTTATCTTAGCTTACTCCGGCGGTCTGGACACCACCGCCATCATTCCCTGGTTAAAGGAGAATTACGATTACGAAGTCATCTGCTGCTGCATCGACTGCGGTCAGGAGGAAGAGCTGGACGGTCTGGAAGAAAGAGCCATCTCCTGCGGAGCTTCCAAGCTTTACATCGTCGACATCATCGACGAGTTCTGCGATGACTACATCATGCCGTGCGTACAGGCAAACGCCATCTACGAGAACAAATATCTGCTCGGCACTTCCATGGCACGTCCGTTAATCGGCAAGAAGCTGGTTGAGATCGCAAGAAAAGAAGGTGCTACCGCCATCTGCCACGGCGCTACCGGAAAAGGAAACGATCAGATCCGTTTTGAGCTTGCCATCAAGGCTCTCGCTCCGGATCTCAAGATTATCGCTGCCTGGAGAGACGACAAGTGGACCATGCAGTCCCGCGAGGATGAGATCGCATACTGCCAGGCACACGGCATTCATCTTCCGTTCTCCGCAGACACCAGCTACAGCCGCGACCGCAACATCTGGCATATCAGCCACGAGGGTCTTGAGCTCGAGGATCCTGCCTGTGAGCCGAACTACGATCACCTGCTGGTACTCGGCGTCTCCCCGGAAAAAGCTCCTGAGGAGGGCGAGTATGTGACCATGACCTTCGAGAAAGGTGTTCCGACCTCCGTCAACGGCAAGAAGATGAAGGTTTCCGATATTATCCGTGAGTTGAACCGTCTCGGCGGCAAGCACGGCGTCGGCATCATCGACATCGTAGAGAACCGTGTTGTCGGCATGAAATCCCGCGGTGTTTATGAGACTCCTGGCGGAACCATCCTGATGGCTGCACATGAGCAGTTAGAGGAGCTGATTCTCGACCGTGAGACCCTGAAAACAAAGAAAGATCTCGGAAACCTGCTTGCTGAGGTTGTTTACGAAGGAAAATGGTACACTCCTCTGCGCGAGGCAATCCAGGCATTCGTTGATGTCACCCAGAAATATGTAACAGGCGAAGTAAAATTCAAACTGTTCAAAGGCAACATCATCAAAGCCGGCGAGTCTTCTCCGTACAGCCTGTACAATGAGTCTCTTGCTTCCTTCACCACCGGCGATCTCTACGATCACCACGATGCAGACGGATTCATCACACTGTTCGGTCTGCCGCTGAAGGTTCGTGCGATGAAAATGCAGGAGCTGGAGAAAAACAACAACAAATAAGATCTGATCCTATGGATTCCCAAAAGAAAGCGGACTCGCTCCGCTTTCTTTTTTTGCATGCAAAAAGGACCCGCCCATTTCAGGCAGGTCCCTTTGTTGCCAGGCATATCAATAATTGGTCCAGTGGACCAATTTTGATTATTCGTAATATGCGTCGATTCCGTCCGCAATTCCCTGTGCCATCTTGTTTCGGTAATCCTCGGTTGCCATCAAACGGTCCTCGGAAGGATTGCTCATGAAGCCAAGCTCAATGATCGTGACCGGAATGGTACTCCAGTTGATGCCGCTCATGGAATCGGTGTAAATCACATCGCGGTTCTTCGCACCGGTGTCTTTGCAGAATGCTGCGATCATCTTCTGGGAGAGCTTCTGGCTCTTGCTGCCCACATCACCGGAAAGATACGTATTTCTGCTGCTCGGTGCCATCGTGAGTGCTCCGTAAACCGACTGGTTCGAATCGCCGTTCGCGTGTACACGCACGAGAATGTCTGCTCCGTTCTGCGCGGCAAGTTTTGCACGCTCGGAATTGCTGATATTGACGTCGTGCGTCTCGCGGATCATGTAAACATCGTAGCCGCGCTCCTCAAGGATATCGCGTACCTTTAAGGATACCGCAAGGTTCAGCTCATACTCATTGATGCCGGTTGCCACACCGCATGTTCCGGAAGCAACCTTCGCCTTATAGGTCGATGATCCCGGTCCGATCGGCTCTTTCTCGCTGTTTCCTCTTCTCTGGTGTCCTGCGTCGATTGCCACGCAGATATTTTTGCTGTTCCGGCGGACACCGTTTTTATCAACGTAATAGCCGTCGATGTAGGTATCCTTATAGATGCCTCCCCAGCTTCGGAAGTAATACGTTTTTCCGTCCACTTCCTGCCAGCCGTTCTTGTAAATACCGCCCCAGCTCCTGAAGTAATACGTTGCGCCTTTGATCGTTACCCACTGGCTCTTATACATGCCGCCCCAGCTCTGCAGGTAATACCAGTTATTATCATACCACAGCCATTCACTGTGCATCATTTTGCCGTCCTGCCTCAGATAATACCAGTTCTTGTCATACAGCAGCCAGCCTTCCCCTTTTGGGGTTCCGTTGCTGTCCATGTAATACCAGTCACTGCCCTTGGCCGCCCAGGCGTTCACGCGCATGCCGCCCCAGCTTTCAAAGTAATAATCAACGCCGTCAATCGTCTGCCAGCCGGTACTCATCACACCGTCTGCGTCTACATGGTACGTTCTTTTATCATGCACAAACCACTGATTCGTTCTGAGGCTTCCGTCCTCATTCAGATAGTACCATGTTCCGCCGACTTTTTTCCAGCCCTGGAATCCGGCTCCGCCCCAGCTCTCGAAGTAGTAGAGCGTTCCGTCAATCTTCTGCAGTCCGGTGCTCATCACACCGTTTTCATCTACATGGTATGTTCTCTTGTCGTGAACGAACCATTCATTCGTTTTGACGCTTCCGTCCTCGTTCAGATAGTACCATGCCCCGCCGACTTTTTTCCAGCCTTTGTATCCGGCTCCGCCCCAGCTCTCAAAATAATAGAGCTTTCCGTTGACCATCGAAAGACCCGTGCACATGATTTCGTCTGCATTCAGATAATATCTCC
>OLRS01001496.1_pt1 | contig 22516 bp, 19 predicted proteins | sample 1673171 | NCBI WGS metagenome assembly OLRS01 (sample SAMEA3136762, study PRJEB25190) | human gut metagenome | biome: human gut; feature: human-associated habitat; material: faeces | place: Austria | collected 2013
AAGGCGAAGTTGTCGCCCTGATAGATCACCATGGCATCTCCGGGCCGCCGATGCAATACGCCTCGTCGGCAAGCTGCACGTGTAGCGCGTCCGCATCGGCCGTGGAATAAACGGCGACGGTCTTGATGCCCATATCGCGGCACGCGCGGATAACACGGACCGCGACTTCGCCGCGGTTGGCGATGAGCACTTTGTCGAACATGAAGCCTTCCTTAACTTTCGTGTATGAGTGCAAAAGACATATCGGCGCGGCAGCAAACCTCACCGTTGACGCTCGCGGTGCCCGTCGCAAAGCGGAACGGCCCGCGCGCACGCGTGATGGAGCACACCAGATCCACCGTGTCGCCCGGACGCACCGGACGCTTAAAGCGCACCTTGTCCAGACTCGTGTAGAACGGCGTCGCGCCGCGCGCCCCCTCATCGCCCATCAGCAGTACGCAGCAGTTTTGGGCGAGCATCTCGCACTGAATCACGCCGGGGACGACCGGGTTTCCCGGGAAATGCCCCTGCAAAAAGTACTCGTCGCCCGTAATCTTGATCTTGCCGTGGGCCTCGTCGCCCACCAGCTCGGCCTCGTCGAGCAAGAGCATCGGCTCGCGATGCGGTAACAGCTTCTTGAGCTCTTCTTTGTTCATGGATATCACCTATCCGATCCTCATGAGGCAACTGCCAAACTCCACGAGGTCGCCGTCGGCCACGCAGATCTCGAGCACCTCGCCGTCTGCCTCGGCCGTCACCTCGTTGAGAACCTTCATGGCCTCGATGATGCAGAGGGTCTCGCCGGCCTTGACCTTGGAGCCCACGTGCACAAACGGCTCGTCGCCCGGCGCCGGGGCAGCATAGAAAACGCCGACCATGGGAGCGGTCACCTCGGTGCCCTTGGGCTCCGGTGCGGCGGCAGGTGCCTGCGCGGCGGGCTCCGGTGCGGCAGGCGCGACTGTGGGAGCTGCAACTGGAGCGGCCATAGCACTCGGCATGGGCATGGGCACGGCAACCGGCTGTGCGGCGCTCGCGCGCTCGAGTTCGACCGCGGTGCCATCGGGCTCCTCAACGCGTACGCGCGTGAGGCCGCGGTCCTCCATAACATCGGCTATCTCGGCAAGTCTTTTGGAATCCATGCTCTAGCTCCTCGTATATCTACGCAGCGCGATGGCGGCGTTGTGTCCGCCAAAGCCCAGGTTGGTCGAAAGCGCCCAGGTAAGGTCGGCGCGAACCGCGCGATTGGGCGTGTAGTCAAGATCGCAGGCGGGATCGGGCGTGTGGTAGTTAATGGTCGGCGGCACCACGCCCTGCTCGAGCGCCATGGCGCAGGCCATGACCTCGATGGCGCCCGTGGCACCGATCATGTGGCCGGTCATCGACTTAGTCGACGAGACGTGCGCGGCGCGCGCCGCGTCCTCGCCGAGCGCACGCTTAATGCCCGCCGTCTCGGACGAATCGTTGAGCTTGGTCGATGTGCCGTGGGCATTGATGTAGAGACCCTCGGATGGCTTGACGTCGCCCTCGGTCACCGCCAGCGATATCGCGCGGGCAATGCCGGCAGCCTCGGGATCAGGGCTCGTGATGTGATAGGCATCATCGGTGTTGCCGTAGCCCACGACCTCGGCATAAATGTGCGCACCGCGCGCCTGTGCATGTTCCATGCTCTCGAGCACGAGCACGCAGGCGCCCTCGCCCATCACAAAGCCGTCGCGGTCTGCATCGAACGGACGGCAGGCCGTCGCGGGATCGGGGTTGGTGGTCAATGCGCGGCAGGACGTAAAGCCCGCAACGGCATCGGGGATAATTGCAGCCTCGGCGCCGCCCGCGAGGATCGCGTCGGCATAGCCGTGCTTGATGGCGCGGAACGCCTCGCCCACCGCATGGGCCGAGGTTGCGCACGCGGTCACCACGGGCAGGGTCGGGCCCTTTGCCTTGTGGCGGATTGCGATATTGCCCGATGCCATGTTGGGGATCATCATCGCGATCATATAGGGCGATGCGCGGCGGGGCCCACGGTCGGCAATCGTATGGACGTTGTCGACGAGTGTCTGCATGCCGCCCACGCCCGAGCCCACGTAGACGCCCAGGCGCTCGCGATCGATGGCGCCTTCGACATCAAAGCCCGTATCGTGCATCGCCTCGTCCGAAGCCGCCATCGCAAACTGAACGCAGGGGTCGAGATGCTTGGCGTCACGCTTGCCAAAGTACTCGTTGCCGTCAAAGCCCTTGACCTCGGCTGCCACCTTGACGGCAAACGCATCGGTATCGAAGTGCGTGATCGGTCCGATGCCGCACGTGCCGGCGCACATGGCCGCCCAGGTGGCAAGCGCGGTGTTGCCGAGCGGCGACACGGCACCGATACCGGTGATTGCAACTCTCTGTTCCATCATGGTCTCCTCATCCAAGCCGCTTACCCGGCTTGCTTTCTACATCGCCATTCCGCCGTCGACGCGTATGACTTCGCCCGTAATGTAGGCAGCCGCATCGCTCGCTAAAAAGCGCACCACGCCGGCCACTTCCTCGGGTTGCGCCATACGCTTAAGGGGAATCTGGTCCTCGGTGGCCGCACGCACCTTTTCCGAGAGCTTTGCCGTCATATCTGTCTCGACAAACCCGGGGGCGACCGCGTTCACTCGTACGCCGCGGGGTGCAAGCTCGCGCGCCACCGCCTTGGTCAGGCCAATCACGCCCGCCTTGGAGGCAGCGTAGTTAGCTTGCCCGGCATTGCCCATCAGGCCCACGACCGAGCTCATGTTGATGACGCAACCGCCGCGCTGGCGCATAAAGGTCTTGGTGAGCGCGCGCGTCGTGTTAAACGTTCCCTTGAGATTGACATCGAGCACGCGATCGAAGGCGTCATCGCCCATGCGCATGAGCAGGCCATCGCGGGTGATGCCAGCGTTGTTGACGAGCGCCCAAATGGAGCCAAAGTCGTTGAGGACCGCTTCCACGCACGCGTTGACGGCAGCGGGGTCGGCCACGTCGCATTGATATGCGCGTGCCGCAGCGCCAGCCGCCTCACAGGCTTCGCACGTCTCGCGCGCCGCATCGACGCTGCCGGCATAGACGACGGCGATATCGTAGCCATCCTCCGCCAGACAGATAGCGCAGGCGCGGCCGATACCCCGCGAGCCGCCCGTGACCAGTGCCACGCGACGTGAGTCGTTGCGCTCGAGCGCGCCATTGTTCAAGTTGCCCATGTCATTCCTTTCGGGTTACAGCCCTGTGGACTATGCGAGCTCGTCGGCAATAGCTGCGACCTGCTCGGCCGTCTCGCACGAATACACACGAACGTCGCTCAACGTACGCTTGACCAGGCCGGACAGCGTTTTGCCGGGGCCGACCTCAATAAATGTGTCGATGCCTTGATCCTGCAGAGCATGCAGCGTATCGACCCAGCGCACGGCATGGCTCACCTGATTGGCCAAGACATCCGATGCCGTCTGGGGGTCCGCCGGATAGGGCACCGCTGTCATATTTGCCAAAACAGGAATGAGCAACGGGGACGGCGCGTGACCGGCCTCAATATATGCGGCAAGGCCACAGGTCGCCTCGGCCATATAGGGGCTATGAAATGCACCCGACACCGCGACCTTCATGGCGCGGCCGCCAGCCTCTTTTACCAGGACGTCGAGGGTCTGCAACGCATCGGGCGCTCCGGCCACAACCGTCTGCTGCGGACTGTTGTAGTTGACCGGCCAGCAGTCCTCGCCGGCCTGCGCAGCCAGGTTCTCGACTTGCGCCGCATCGAGTTTGATGACGGCGCGCATTCCGCCGGGGTGACGCTCGGCCGCCGTGGCCATCAATACCGCGCGCTCGCACACGAGTTCAAAGCCCGCTCGCGCATCGAATGCCCCCGCAAAGGTGAGCGCGGCGACCTCGCCAAGCGAAAAACCCGCACAGGCGGCAGGCACCACGCCGCGCTCACGCAGGGCGGTAGCCGCTGCCAGGTCGTGAACGAACACGCACGGCTGCGTGTTCTCGGTCTGCGAGAGCTCCTCCTTCGAAGCGCTCCGGCACTGCTCGCTGGTCCCCGGGCGCACCTCGTCGGCAATGGCGAACACCTCGGCGGCCGCCGGCGATACCTCGATCAGGTCGACGCCCATCGCGGGGTGTTGGGCGCCCTGTCCGGCAAACAGAAACGCTACGCTACCCATGCGGACGCACCCTTCAGGACATGCTCGGCGCCATCGACCAGGTCATCAACGATTTCACGTGCGCTCTGGCGTTCGTTGACCATGCCGGCAATCTGTCCACACAAAAACGAACCCTCTTCGTAATTGCCGTCCTTGGCGGCCTTGCGAAGGGCGCCCGTGCCCATGGCCCCGAGCTCCTCGACACTTACGCCCGCCGCCTCGCTCTTGGCGTAGGCGTTGGTGAAGGGGCTCTTGAGGGCGCGCACCGGATGTCCCGTCGAGCGGCCGGTCGCACGCGTCGAAGTGTCGTTGGCCTTCAGGACCATCTCCTTGTACTGCTCCGAGACGGTGCACTCATTTGCAACGAGAAAGCGCGTACCCACCTGGACGCCGGTAGCGCCCAGCATAAAGGCGGCCGCCACGCCACGGCCGTCGGCAATACCGCCGGCAGCCACTACGGGAATGTCGACCGCATCGACGACCTGCGGCACCAGTGCCATCGTCGAGGTCTCGCCAATATGGCCGCCCGATTCGGTGCCCTCGGCAACAACCGCTGTGGCTCCACGACGCGCCACGAGACGGGCGAGCGCCACCGAAGCCACAACGGGGATGACCTTGATGCCCGCATCGTTCCAAGCTTTCATGTACTTGGTGGGATTACCGGCACCAGTCACCACAACGGGCACCTGCTCATCGATCACAACCTGTGCAACCTCGTCGGCAAACGGGCTCATGAGCATGACGTTAACGCCAAAGGGCTTATCCGTCTTGGTGCGCAGCTCATGAATCTGCTCGCGAAGCCAGTCGGCGTCGGCATTCATAGCCGCGATGATGCCTAAGCCACCCGCCTCGGACACTGCGGACGCCAGCGAGGCATCGGCAATCCAGGCCATACCGCCCTGGAACACGGGCTTTTCGATGCCGAGCAGATCGCAGAGAGGAGTCTTGAGCATCTCTACTTCTCCAATGCCGCCTCGACCGTATCGGCGAACTCGCCGACCGTCTTGGGGTTCTCCTCGGTATCGAGCTGGATGCCAAACTCGTCCTCGACGGCGACGAGGATCTCGACGGTACCCAGACTGTCGAGACCAATCTCCTCGAGCGTGGACTCGGGCTTCATCTCGACATCGTCAAGACCGGCGGTCTCGCGGATAACGTCGCAAACGCGCTCGAAGGTCTTCTGATCTGCCATGGTAGTTCTCCTTTGATTGTGCCCTAGGGCGTTTTTATTTCCTATGTGCGACTACTTCCAACGAAGCAGATAGCCACCTATATCCAAACCGGCGCCAAATCCAACCAAGGCGATGGTGTCGCCTGTGTGAAGTGCACCGGCGTTTGCCAGCCGGTCGAGGGCAAGCGGAATGCATGCGCTCGAAATGTTGCCGGTCTCGCGCAGCGTTCGAACCACGCGCTCGTCTGGCACGCCCAGACGCTTGACCGCCTGACTCAGGATTCGTTCGTTAGCCTGATGGAATACAAAATGATCGATATCCTCGACCGAAATGCCCGCATCGCTCGCAAGCTTATGGACCGTGTCGCAGATGGCGTTGACGCCGAACTTGAACACGCGGCGGCCATTCATGGAAAGCACACTCTGGCGGTCCGAGGGAACTTTGAATGGCGAGGTGCCATCCAGCCCGGGAACGCGCAACGTCTCGACATCGGGTGCGGTCGAAAGCTCAACGGCAAGGGGATTCTCTCCCCCGGCCTCCATGACTGCAGCGCCCGCGCCATCGCCAAAGAGCACGCACGTGGCACGGTCGGTCCAATCGAGCGCGCGCGTCATCTGCTCGGCCGCAACGACAAGCACGCGCTCGGCGCGACCGCGGGCGATATAGCCCTCGGCGACATCGAGCGCAAATACGAAGCCGGCACAAGCCGCCGAGACATCGAAGGCAGGGCACTTCGCGCCTAGTCGCTCAGCAACGGCACACGCCTCAGCGGGAACAAGGTGGTCACCCGTCGTCGTCGAGCAGACGATCAGATCCAGCTGGCTCGCGTCGATTCCGGACACCTGGAGTGCCCGCTCGCTCGCCGCTACGGCAAGGTCGTCAAGTGACTCGGTGGTGCAGACATGGCGGCTCTTGATACCGGTGCGGGTAAAAATCCACTCATCCGAGGTATTGAGGAACTCAGACAGCTCGTCATTGGAAACACTGCGCTCAGGAAGTGCCGAACCTGTTCCAAGAATCGTGAAACCCATCACTAACCTCCTTTGAGTTGTTGACGTGTTTACATCGACCAAGAGAGGATAACGCATTTCAGTCTTTGTTGACGTGTTAACATTAAATTGTCCAAATGCGACAAAGGCTTCACATTGTGTCTATCTCTCGACACCATTGCGTCATTCACTTATTCAATAAGGAGGTAGCAGCCGCTATGGATGCCCAATTAACGATTGTCGATGTAACCGGATCGACCAACGATGACCTGCTCGAGGCAGGAAAACAGGGTGCGCCGCACGGCACAGGACTAGCCGCCCGCGCGCAAACGGCAGGACGCGGCCGGCGCGGCCACAAGTGGGATTCAACCGCCGGCAACCTATTGCTTTCGATTGTCCTGCGTCCATGCGTTAATCCCGCAAAGTACTCTGGTCTTGCCGCCGTCAGCGGCCTAGCGGTGCTCGAAGCACTCGAAAAGCAGGGTCTTGCAAACGAGATTCGCCTTAAATGGCCCAACGACCTTGTCGCGCGAGGACGCAAGCTCGGCGGCATTCTGGTCGAGGCCGCACGCGATAACGAAGGCAAACCTTTCGCCGTCTGCGGCATTGGTGTCAACGTAAACTACACGCCCCAAGAGGTGCCCGATGGCGGCCTGGCGGCAATTGGCCTCTCGGACCTCAACGAGAGCATTCCCGCCGTCGACATGCTCCTCGATGAGGTCTATCACGCAGTTATAGACGCTGTAGATACCTGGGCAGAGCGCCTCAACGCCATGGAAGAAAACGCCGGACCGCTCGCGCCCGTCCACGACGAATATGTCGCACACCTCAATTGGATTGGGGAGCACGTTATCGCCCGCTCCCCCGCTGGAGACGAGCTGGCACGCGGCATATTTAGAACGGTCGACGATTGCGGCCGCGCAAGCATTGAGACCGAGAGCGGCTTGTGCGTCTTCCACTTCGAAGAAGCGTCCTTGCGCCCCCTGAGCGAATAGGGCGCCGCAGCCATCAGCTCGGCAGACGAATTCGCTATCCCAAAATCTAAACTCAAAACAAAAGAGCCCCGCTACCAAGATGGCAGCGGGGCCCTTTAAGCTATGAGCGATATCGCTTAGAGCTTGATGTCGATGTCGACGCCAGCGGGGAGGTCGAGACGCATGAGCGAATCAACGGTGCCCGAGGTGGGGTCGAGGATGTCGATGAGGCGCTTGTGGGTGCGCATCTCGAACTGCTCACGGGAGTCCTTGTTCACGTGCGGCGAGCGGATAACCGTGTACAGGTTGCGCTCGGTGGGCAGGGGGACAGGACCGGAAACGCGAGCGCCGGTCTTCTGAGCGGTCTCGACGATGAGCTTCGCGGACTGATCGACGACCTCGTGATCATAGCCCTTGAGGCGAATGCGGATCTTCTGGGTAGCCAACTTAAACCTCCAAAGAGTGCGAGAGATGTTCTCGCAGGATTACGTAACAGGGAGCTCGAACTTAGGCGTTCTTGCTCATGACCTCGTCCACGATGGACTTGGGCGCGGGCTCATAAGAGTCGAACTGCATCGTGTAGGATGCACGGCCCTGGGTCTGGGAGCGAAGGTCGGTAGCGTAACCGAACATCTCGCCCAGCGGCACCTTGGCACGGATGAGCTTGCTGTTCTTGCGATCCTCCATGCCCTCGATCTTGCCGCGGCGACCGGAGAGGTTGCCCATAACGTCGCCCATGTACTGCTCGGGGGTCTCGACCTCGACAGCCATGATCGGCTCGAGCAGCTGCGGATCGGACTTCTTGAGGGCGTCCTTGATAGCCATGGAACCGGCGATCTTGAAGGCGGCCTCGGAGGAGTCGACCTCGTGGTAAGAACCGTCGAACAGGGTGACCTTAACGTCGAGGACCGGGAAGCCGGCGATAACACCGGTGTTCAGGGCCTCCTGGATGCCCTTGTCGATGGACGGGATGTACTCCTTGGGCACGACGCCGCCGACGATAGCGTTGACGAACTCGTAGCCGAAGCCCTCCTCCATCTTCTCGAGCTTGATGACAGCGTGGCCGTACTGACCGCGACCGCCGGACTGACGGACGAACTTGCCCTCAGCCTTCTCGACGTCGTGACCAGCGGTCTCGCGGTAGGCGACCTGGGGCTTACCGACGTTAGCGTCAACCTTGAACTCGCGGAGCAGACGGTCGACGATGATCTCGAGGTGCAGCTCGCCCATGCCGGCGATGATGGTCTGGCCGGTCTCGTGGTTGGTGGACACCTGGAAGGTCGGGTCCTCCTCGGCGAGCTTGGTCAGAGCCAGGGACATCTTGTCCTGCTCGGCCTTGGTCTTGGGCTCGATGGCAACGTCGATAACGGGCTTAGCGAACTCGATCTTCTCGAGGACGATCTCCTTGCCCTCGGCGCACAGGGTGTCACCGGTGGTGGAGTTCTTGAAGCCGACGCAAGCGACGATGTCGCCAGCGGCAGCGTCGTCACGGTCGATACGCTCGGCGGCGTTCATCTCGAGGATGCGGCCGAGACGCTCGCGCTGACCGTTGGAAGCGTTGACCACGTAGGAGCCGGACTCGGCGCGGCCGGAGTAAACGCGGACATAGGTGAGCTTACCGACGAACGGGTCGGTCATGATCTTGAAGACCAGGCCGGAGAAGGGCTCGTCGAAGGAAGGATGACGCTGGATCTCCTCACCGGTGTCCGGATCGGTACCGGTGACGGCCTCAACGTCGAGCGGGCTGGGCAGGTAGTCGACGACAGCGTCGAGCAGCTCCTGGACGCCCTTGTTCTTGTAGGCGGAGCCCACGAAGACGAGGTTGAGCTCGTTGGCCAGAACGCCCTTACGCAGAGCAGCCTTGAGCTCCTCGACGGTGAAGTCCTCCTCCATGAGGATCTTCTCCATGAGCTCGTCGTCAAAGCTGGCAGCAGCGTCGAGGAGCTCCTCGCGCTTGGTGGCAGCGATGTCGGCGAACTCAGCCGGGATCTCGTCCATCGGCTCGGGGTAGGTCATGCCCTTGTCGTCGGCCTTGAAGTCCCATGCGGTCATGGTGACGAGGTCGATGACGCCCCAGAAGTTGTCCTCGGCGCCCATCGGGACCTGAGCGGCCACGGCGTTAGCGTCGAGACGATCCTTCATGGTCTCGATAGCGTTGAAGAAGTCAGCGCCCACGCGGTCATACTTGTTGATGAAGGCGATACGGGGGACGTTGAAGGTAGAAGCCTGACGCCAAACGGTCTCAGACTGGGGCTGAACGCCGGCAACGGCGTCGAAGACGGCGACAGCGCCATCGAGGACGCGCAGGCAGCGCTCGACCTCAGCGGTGAAGTCAACGTGGCCCGGGGTGTCGATGATCTGGATGCGGTAGTCCTTACCGTCCTTGTTCCAGAAGCACGTGGTAGCAGCGGAGGTAATGGTTACGCCGCGCTCCTGCTCCTGAACCATCCAGTCCATGGTGGCAGCGCCCTCATGGACCTCACCGATCTTGTGGGTCTTACCGGTGTAGTAAAGAATACGCTCGGTCGTGGTGGTCTTACCGGCATCGATGTGGGCCATGATGCCGATGTTACGGGTATCGGAAAGCTTGTACTTAGGCTTAGCCATGTTAGTTCCTTACCTTAACTTACCAACGATAGTGAGAGAACGCGCGGTTGGCCTCGGCCATCTTGAAGACGTCCTCACGCTTCTTGACGGAAGCGCCCAGGCCGTTGGAAGCGTCGAGGATCTCGTTGGCGAGACGCTCGGCCATGGTCTTCTCCTTGCGAGCGCGGGAGAAGTTGACGATCCAGCGGATACCCAGAGCGGTGGAACGACGGGAGTTGACCTCCATCGGGACCTGATAGGTAGCGCCACCGACACGCTTGGGCTTAACCTCGAGCGTGGGCTTGACGTTGTCCATAGCCTTCTTGAAGGTAGCGAGAGCGTCGCCACCCTCGGACTTCTCGGCAACGATCTCGAAAGCGGTGTAAACGATGCGCTCAGCGGTGGCCTTCTTGCCGTCAAGAAGGACCTTGTTGATGAGCTGAGTCACCAGGCGGTTGTTGTAAACGGCGTCAGGCTGAACCTCACGACGATTAGCTGCTGCACGACGCGGCATGTGAAATCTCCTTAAGTGTCTACCGTGCGGCGCTTAGGCGGCACACGGCGAAAGTATCAAAACGTTATCTGGCTTATTTGGCCTTGGGGCGCTTAGCACCGTACTTGGAACGGGCCTGCATACGGTTCTGGACCGGAGCAGCGTCGTAGGCGCCACGGATGACGTGATAACGGACACCAGGGAGGTCACGGACACGACCGCCGCGGACGAGCACGATGGAGTGCTCCTGCAGGTTGTGGCCCTCACCCGGGATGTAAGCAGTAACTTCGATGCCGTTGACGAGGCGAACACGGGCAACCTTACGAAGAGCCGAGTTCGGCTTCTTGGGGCTCGTGGTGAAGACGCGGGTGCACACGCCGCGCTTCTGGGAGTTGTGCTGCAGAGCAGCGTTCTTGGACTTCTTGGGCACGGAACGACGGCCCTGGCGAACCAGCTGGTTAATAGTAGGCAAAGCGTACTCCTTCTCGAATGATTCCAGCTTTCTGTAAAGTGCAACGGCTTGAATCGAGGGGTCAGCATCCCCCTACGAAACACGCAGTTCGATAGGATACGTGGCGTTAGCTGTGTCGTCAACAGACCACGCCGCCGGGCGTATCCTAAAATACCCACATTTCCGCAAAGCCTACACAAAAGGAATCCCCTTCTGTGCGCGTGGGCGGATTCCCGGTCCGGGCGGCACAGGGGTTAAGTTTGCTGCTCTACAGTCCTGGCTCGCACGGAGGCCACATTAAGTGGCCTCCGGCTCGTGCGGAACTCGCGACAAACTTAACCCCTGTGCCGCCCGGCCCGGGAATCCGACGTGCTCTTCGGGGCAACGTTCCTCACCAAAAAAGACCCGCTCCCCTGTTGGGAAACGGGTCTTTGGAAGGGAGGTTAACGTACTAGGAAATTACTCCTCGTCGTTGTCCTTGGCCTCTTCGGCGTCGTCGGTGTCCACGAGCTGGTTGAGCAGCTCGTCGAGGGACGCCATGTCCTCGTTGATGGCACCGTTGGCGGGAGCCTTCTTGTCGTCGATCGGGGCGCCCAGGAGCTCCTCGTCGGCGTCGGCGTGATGCGTCGGAGCGGAGGTACCCAGCAGGATATCGTCCGGACCGTCGGGGCTAAAGACCATCTGCAGCAGCTGCGAGAGGTCTTCCTCGTCGGCAACGTCGTCGTTGTTCTCGAGGATGTAGAGCAGGTCGTGGGCCTCGAGGCCGTCACGGAGCTCCTCGATCGCCTTGGCACCGATGCCATCGATGCGCAGCAGATCTTCCTCGGACTTGCCGACCAGGTCGCCGACCGTCTCGATGCCGACCTCGCTGAACTTGTTGGTCCAGCGCTGCGACACGCCCAGGTCGTCGAACAGGTACAGGCGAGCCTTCTCGGCGGAGATGGTGTGGCCGTTGCGGGTGAACGAACCGTCAGCACCACCGAACTCGTCGTAGCCGGCCCAGTCGAGCTGCTGCGGGAGCTGCTCGTCCAGGTCCTTGAGCTCCACAGGAGCCCACTCGGGCAGCGACTTGGCGTTGGGCGAAGCCGGGCCGTCGATGTCCACGTAGCCGTCGGCCGTACGATACGTCAGCTTGGCGTTGGCGTACGGCTTGAGGCCGGTACCGGCCGGGATCTTCTTACCGACGATGACGTTGGACTTAAGGTCGAGCAGGTGGTCGACCTTGCCCTCGATGGCAGCCTCGGTAAGGACGCCGGCGGTACGGATGAACGAAGCGCTCGACAGCCAGGAGTCGATGTTGGACGCGACCTTGAGCGTACCCAAGATGACGGGCTCGGCCACAGGAGCCTGACCGCCCAGACGGGCAACGCGCTCGACCTCGTCGGCGAACTCGTAGCGGTCGACGTACTGACCAAGCAGGTACTTGGAGTCACCGGGGTTGGTGATCTGAACGCGACGCAGCATCTGACGTGCGAGCACCTCGATGTGCTTGTCGTTCAGGTCGACGCCCTGGCTGGTGTAGACGTCCTTGACGCTCTCGACGAAGGTGTGCATCGTCGACTCGATGTCGGTCAGCTTGCGCAGGTTGCGGAAGTTGACGAAGCCCTTGGTGATCTGGTCACCGGCGCGAACCTCGCAGCCGTCCTCGATCTCGGGCATAAAGCGCACCGAAGCGGGGACGCGACGCTCGTCGAGGACACGGGTGTGATCCTCGGAGTCGGTGAGCGTCAGCACGTACTCGGACTTCTCGGGCTTAATCGAGAGGTGGCCGGAGTACGGAGCCAGCTCGGCCTCGCGACCCAGGATCTTCTCGTTGACGTTGCCGACGATATCGAACATACGGCTGACCGTAGGCAGACCCTGCGTAATATCGTCGACGCCAGCGACGCCGCCGGAGTGAATGGTACGCATCGTAAGCTGCGTACCGGGCTCGCCGATGGACTGGGCGGCAATAATGCCGACGGCAGTACCGATGGCGACCGGACGACGGGTGGAAAGATCCCAGCCGTAGCACTTCTGGCACACGCCGTACTTGGAGCGGCAGGTGAGCAGCGCGCGAAGCTTGACCTTCTTGAGGCCCGCATCGACCATCTTCTGGATGTCGGCGACCTTCTCAATGTAGCCGTCCTGCTCAAAGAGCACGGTGCCATCGGGAGCCACGACGTCCTCAATGAAGCAACGGCCGACGAGGTCGGTGTTGAGGTCGGTGGTGCCGGGGATGATGAGGTTGTAGGTGACGCCCTCGTGCGTACCGCAGTCTTCCTCGCGGACGATGACGTCCTGGGCCACGTCGACCAGACGACGGGTCAGGTAACCAGAGTCCGAGGTGTGGGATGCGGTATCGACCAGGCCCTTACGGGCGCCGTAGGTCGAAATGAAGTACTCGAGCGGCAGCAGGCCCTCGCGGAAGTTCGCCTTAATGGGAAGGTCGATCGTCTCGCCGGACATGTCTGCCATCAGGCCACGCATGCCGCCGAGCTGACGCAGCTGGGTCTTAGAACCACGGGCGCCGGAGTCGGCCATCATGTACAGCGGGTTCTCCTCGTCGAACATGTCGAGCATGAGCGCTGCGACCTTGTCGGTACAAGCGGTCCACTCGTTAACGACTTCGATGTGGCGCTCCGTCTCGTTGATGAAGCCCTCCTCGAAGTACTCGTTGATCTGGTCGACGTTGGCCTGGGCGCGGTCGAGCAGCTCCTGCTTCTCGGCAGGGATGAGAGCGTCCCACACCGAGATGGTGAGGCCGGCGCGGGTAGCGTAGTGGAAGCCGGAGTACTTGATGGCGTCGAGAATCGGGCCGACCTTGGCCTCGGGGTAACGATCACAGCAGTCCGCAACCAGCTTGGCCACATCGCCCTTGACCATCTTGTAGTTCATGAACTCGTAGTCTTCGGGCAGGCACTGGCGGTTGAAGATGATGCGGCCGATAGAGGTCTCGAAGCGCGCGGTCTTATTGCCGGTGACATCGTAGTCGACAAACTCGTTCTTGCCGTTCTTGACGCGGAAGATACGGGTGCCGTCCTCATTGATGACGTTGGCATCGGCAGCGGACACGCGGACCTGGATCTTGGCCTGCATGTCGACCTCGGAGCGGCAGTCATAGGCGTGCAGCGCGTCGTCGAAGCTCGAGAACACGTGGTTCTCGCCCGGCAGACCCTCGCGGACCTGGGTCAGGTAGTACACACCGATGATCATGTCCTGCGAAGGGATGTTGACCGGCTTGCCGGATGCCGGCGAGCGCAGGTTGTTCGCAGAGAGCATGAGCACGCGGGCCTCGGCCTGAGCCTGGCTGGACAGCGGCACGTGGACAGACATCTGGTCGCCGTCGAAGTCGGCGTTGAAGGGCGAGCAGACCAGCGGGTGCAGGTGGATAGCCTTGCCCTCGACCAGCACCGGCTCAAAGGCCTGGATGGACAGACGGTGCAGGGTCGGTGCACGGTTGAGCAGCACGACGCGGCCGTCGATGACCTCTTCGAGGATATCCCACACAAAGGTGGCACCGCGGTCGATAGCGCGCTTGGCGCCCTTGATGTTCTCGACCTTGCCAAGCTCGACCAGACGCTTCATGACGAAGGGCTTGAAGAGCTCCAGCGCCATGGTCTTGGGCAGACCGCACTGGTGCAGCAGCAGCTTGGGGTCGGTAACGATTACCGAACGGCCAGAGTAGTCGACACGCTTGCCCAGCAGGTTCTGACGGAAACGGCCCTGCTTGCCCTTGAGGGCCTCGGCGAGCGACTTGAGTGGGCGACCGCCACGGCCAGAGACCGGGCGACCACGACGGCCGTTGTCGAACAGGGCGTCCACGGACTCCTGGAGCATGCGCTTCTCGTTGTTCACGATGATCGCAGGGGCGTCCAGGTCGAGCAGGCGCTTGAGTCGGTTGTTACGGTTGATCACGCGACGATACAAGTCGTTGAGGTCGGACGCGGCGAAGCGGCCGCCGTCGAGCTGGACCATCGGGCGCAGATCGGGCGGAATGACCGGGATGACGTCCAGGATCATGTTCGCGGGGCTGTTGCCGCCCTTCAGGAAGGCGTCAACGACCTCAAGGCGCTTGACGGCCTTCTCGCGCTTCTGCTTCTGGGAATCCTCGTCGGCGATGATGGCCTTGAGCTTCTCGGCCTCGGAGGGGAGGTCGATAGCAGCGAGCAGGTCGCGGACAGCCTCGGCACCCATACCACCCTTGAAGTACATGGAGTAGTAACGGGTCATCTCACGGAACAGCGGCTCATCGGAAATGAGGTCGCGCTCGCTGAGCTTCATGAAGGCGTTGAAGGCGTCCGTGCGGAGCTGCTTCTCGTCCTTGCACTCTTCCTCGATGTCGACGATGCCAGAGGCGATCTCCTCGGGGGTCAGCGGCTCCTCGTCGGAGAACTCGTCAAAGTTCTCGGGGTTGCCCTGCTCCTTGAGGGACTCAATCTGGCGGGCGCACTCGGCATCGATCTCTTCCAGATCGGCGGCGAGCTCCTCGCGCAGGTCGTCAGCGTCAGCCTCGCGAGCCTCGTAGTCGACCTCGGTGATGATGTAGCTGGCAAAGTACAGAACCTTCTCGAGGTCCTTGGACTTGATGTCGAGCATACGGCTCATCGGGAAGCTCGTGGGGCTCTTGAAGTACCAGATGTGGGACACGGGAGCGGCGAGCTCGATGTGGCCCATGCGGTCGCGACGCACCTTGGCCGAGGTGACCTCGACGCCGCAGCGCTCGCAGACGATGCCCTTAAAGCGGATGCCCTTGTACTTGCCGCAGGAGCACTCCCAGTCCTTGGCGGGACCGAAGATCTTCTCGCAGAACAGGCCGTCCTTCTCGGGCTTGAGGGTACGGTAATTGATGGTCTCCGGCTTTTTGACCTCACCGTGCGACCAGGAACGGATCTGGTCGGCGGAGGCAAGGGAGATCTTTACCGAGTCAAAATCAGTAGCTTCGAAATCTGCCACAGTCAACTACTCCTTATCAGTGGTCGTGGCGGCGACAGCCTCGGGTGCCTCGGCGGTCTCGGCATCCTGGGCCTCGACGTCGGCGTCAACGCCGGCGAGCGCAGCCAGGTCGTCGAGAGCAGAGGTCTCCTCGGCGGTCACAGGGGCGGAGGCGTCCTCGTCGGCATCGTGCATGGGCTCGATGTCCAGCGCGAGGGAACGAATCTCCTTGACGAGAACCTTGAAGGACTCGGGGATACCCGGGACAGGAACGTTCTCGCCCTTGACGATGGACTCGTAGGTCTTGACGCGGCCCACGGTATCGTCGGACTTGACGGTCAGGATCTCCTGCAGGACGTTGGAAGCACCGTATGCGTACAGTGCCCAAACTTCCATCTCGCCGAAGCGCTGGCCGCCGAACTGGGCCTTGCCGCCCAGAGGCTGCTGGGTAACCAGGCTGTAAGGGCCGGTCGAACGGGCGTGGATCTTGTCGTCGACCATGTGGCCGAGCTTGAGGATGTAGGACGTACCCACGGTAATGGGCTCGCGGAACTCCTCGCCGGTGCGGCCATCGAACAGACGGGTCTTGCCGCGCTCGTCAAGCTGGGTGACGAACTCGGGACGCATGTGATCGCCAAAGGCAGCGGTGGCCTTGTTGAGCATGTTCTTGTTGGCACGACGAATGACCTCGGCGATCTCGTCCTCCTTGGCGCCGTCGAAGACAGGCGTGGCGGTGAAGAAAGGACCGGGGACGTACTTGTCGGAGTCGGCCTGCTCGGTATCCCAACCGCAGGCAGCAGCCCAGCCAAGGTGGCACTCGAGCAGCTGGCCGACGTTCATACGCGAAGGAACGCCCAGCGGGTTGAGGATAACGTCGATCGGGGTACCGTCAGCCATGTAGGGCATGTCCTCGACCGGCAGAACGTTACAGATAACACCCTTGTTGCCGTGGCGGCCGGCGATCTTATCGCCCTGCTGGATCTTACGACGCTGGGCGACGTAGACGCGCACCTGCTCGTTGACGCCGGGGGCCAGATCGTCGCCGTTCTCGCGGCTAAAGCGGACAACGTCGATGACGCGGCCGTAAGCGCCGTGAGGCATCTTAAGGGAGGTGTCGCGGACGTCGTGGGCCTTTGCACCGAAGATGGCGCGCAGCAGGCGCTCCTCGGCGGTCAGAGCACTCTCGCCCTTAGGCGTGACCTTGCCGACCAGGATGTCGCCAGGGCCGACCTCGGCGCCGATGCGGATGATGCCGTCCTCGTCGAGGTTGGCAAGCATGTCCTCGGAGAGGTTCGGGATCTCGCGGGTGATCTCCTCGGGGCCGAGCTTGGTGTCGCGGGCATCGATCTCGTGACGGGTGATGTTGATGGTGGTCAGCAGGTCCTCGGCCACCAGGCGCTCGGACACGACGATACCGTCCTCGTAGTTGAAGCCTTCCCACGGCATGTATGCCACGGTGAGGTTCTGGCCCAGTGCGAGCTCGCCATGATCGGTCGAAGGACCGTCAGCCAGGGGCTCGCCCTGCACAACGGTGTCACCGACGCGCACGAGCGGACGGTGGTTGATGCAGGTGGACTGGTTGGAGCGCTGGTACTTGGCCAGGTGATACTCGTCCATGCCGCCGGCATGCTTGACGATGATCTTGGCGGCGTCGGCAAAGATGACCTCGCCGGCGTTCTTGGCCAGGGTGACCTCGCCGGAGTCCAGAGCGGCGCGACGCTCCATGCCGGTACCGACATAGGGAGCGGCAGGGTGAACCAGCGGCACGGCCTGACGCTGCATGTTAGCGCCCATCAGCGTACGCTTGGCGTCGTCGTGCTCGAGGAACGGGATCAGCGTGGCTGCGACGGAGAGCATCTGACGCGGCGAGACGTCCATGTAGTCGACGTCCTCGACAGGCACGTCGGCGGGAGCGCCGAAGGAGCCGTCGAAGTCGCGGGTACGGGCGATCACGGTGTGCGGACGGACAAGCTTGCCCTCGGCATCGGTCGTGATGAACTCGTTGGTCTTGGGATCGAGCGGCGTGTTGGCCGGCGCAATGACGTGCTTCTCTTCCTCGTCAGCGGTCATCCAGTCGATCTGGTCGGTGGCAACGCCGTTCTCGACGCGGCGGAACGGAGCCTCGATGAAGCCGTACTCGTTGACGCGGGCGTAGAGGGCGAGCGAGCCGATCAGGCCGATGTTGGGGCCTTCGGGGGTCTCGATCGGGCACATGCGGCTGTAGTGCGAGTTGTGGACGTCGCGGACGGCCGTCGGCACGTTGGTACGGCGGCTGGAGCCCGACTTGTGGCCGGCAAGACCGCCAGGGCCGAGTGCGGACAGACGGCGCTTGTGGGTCAGACCGGTCAGGGGGTTCGCCTGGTCCATGAACTGCGAGAGCTGCGAGGAACCGAAGAACTCCTTGATGGAGGCCACGATCGGACGGATGTTGATGAGCGACTGCGGGGTGATCTCGTCGATGTCCTGGGAGCTCATGCGCTCACGGACGACGCGCTCCATACGGCTCATGCCGATACGGAACTGGTTGGCGACGAGCTCGCCGACGGTGCGGATGCGGCGGTTGCCAAAGTGATCGATGTCGTCGACCTTGAAGCCCTGCTCGCCGGCAGCGAGGGACAGCAGGTAGCGCAGCGTCGCGACGATATCCTCGTCGGTGAGCACCGTGACCTCTTCCTCGGTGGTGAGGTTGAGCTTCTTGTTAACCTTGTAACGACCGACGCGGGCCAGATCGTAGCGCTGCGGGTTAAAGAGCAGGCCCTCGAGCAGGCTGCGGGAAGCGTCCACGGTGGGAGGCTCGCCCGGGCGCAGGCGACGGTAGATCTCGATAAGGGCATCCTCGCGGGTGAGGGCGGTGTCGCGCTCCAGGGTGCGCTTAATCACATCGGAGTTGCCGAGCAGCTCGATGATGTCGTCGTTGGTGACGGCAATGCCAAGGGCGCGCAGGAACATCGTGGCGCTCTGCTTGCGCTTACGGTCAATGGAGACCATGAGCTGGTCGCGCTTGTCGACCTCAAACTCAAGCCAGGCACCGCGGGACGGGATGATCTGGGCCTTGTAGATCTGCTTGCCCGAATCCATCTCGGAGCTGTAGTACACACCCGGGGAACGGACGAGCTGCGAGACGACAATACGCTCGGTACCGTTGATGATGAAGGTGCCCTGATCGGTCATCATGGGGAAGTCGCCCATAAAGACGAGCTGCTCCTTGATCTCGCCGGTCTCCTTGTTGGTGAGACGGACGTCGGTCAGAAGCGGGGCCTGATAGGTCATGTCCTTCTCGCGGCACTCCTCGACGGTGTGCGCGGGGTCGCCGAACTGATGCTCGCCGAAGGTAACCTCGAGAACATGGTTCTGGCTCTGGATGGGGCTGGATTCCTTGAACGCCTCACGAAGGCCCTCGTCCTTAAAACGCTCAAAGGATTCCCTTTGAACAGAGATAAGGTTGGGGAGCTCCATGGCCTCCGGGATTTTCCCGAAGCTGACGCGCTTGCGCTCAGTGGCAGTGTATGCGTAGGTCACCAGGTTTTTCCTCCTTCACGGAAATGCTCGGTGGGTTGGCGAGGCATAGCTTCGCCAGTTATCGCAACCTAATAGTTTATCAGGTACCGACCGTTGGGCAAGAAAAGCCTTGACGCGATTGAGTTTTTGGAGTAGCAAAGTTTTTCGACAGAAAACACGCAGGTAGATGTATGTGTATCGAACATCTGTTCATATATTTTCTGTGAACAGAGAGCCGGCAATCGCAGCTCTTATAAAAAACGGGCGCGAACCGAAGTCCGCGCCCGTAAATGTCGATGCCCGAAGGCTTACTTGCGCATCAATCCGCCGCGCTCGTCGATGGCGTCCCAGAAGGCATCGGCAAAGCGGGGATCGCTTGCAGCCATGAGGGCGTTGGTGGCCATCCAGCCAGAGGGAGTGCCGGTGTCGTAGCCCGACAGCGGGTCGATGACGACGGCATACATGGCCTCACGGTCGAGCGAACGGGCCATGGCGTCGGTGAGCTGGATCTCGCCGCCCTTGCCGGCCTGCTGATCTGCCAGCAGGTCCATGACCAGCGGGCTCAGCAGGTAGCGACCGACGATGTACAGGTTGGACGGAGCCGCCTCGGGAGCGGGCTTCTCGACCAGACCGCCGATACGCCAGACAGCGCCCGGCTCTGCATCGGCAACGTCCTCGGCACCCTCGAGCGAACCGACGCGCTCACCGGCGATAACGCCGTAGCGGCTGACTTCCTCGGGCGAGCAAGCAGCGACGGCGATAACCGAAGCTCCACCGTGCTCCTTGGAAACGGCGAGCATCTTGTCGCAGATGTCGCGATTAGGCACAACGTAGTCGCCCAGAAGAACCAGGAAGTTCTCCCCCGCCACGGCGTCGGCAGCAGAGCGAATAGCATGGCCGAGGCCCTTGGGCTCGTACTGATAACGGAAGTCGACCGGCATACCGCCAGCGTGGGCGACGGCATCGGCATAGGCGTTCTTGCCGCGCTCGCGCAGCAGGTTCTCGAGCGAACGATCGGGCTGGAAGTAGCTCAGCAACTCGGGCTTGCCGGGAGAGGTGACGATAATGGCGTCGTCGACTTCCTCGGGGTCGAGCGCCTCCTCGACGACGTACTGAATGACGGGCTTGTCGAGCACCGGCAGCATCTCTTTGGGCGTGCACTTGGTGCCAGGCAGAAAACGCGTGCCAAGACCGGCGGCGGGGATGATTGCCTTCATGTTATTCAAAGATCCTTTCGCAGGCGCAAAAGCGCCCCATGCGTGCGGCACACAGCCGCAGACCAAATTGCGATACCTAAGCATCTTACCGCTGGAACTATATGTCGCTACAAGGCAGAGACAATTCTTCAGCAGGTCAACGCAAATTATTGCTCGAATGGTGCAATTTTATTGCCCAACGGCAGGGCACCCGATACGACGCAAATCACAGAATATGGCAGTTTGAGCTACCGATGTCGAGGGACCGAAAAACAAAAAAGACGGGGCTCGCAATGCGAACCCCGTCTGCAAAGAAATCTGGCGAGAAAGCCTGATTACTTGAGGGTGACAGCAGCGCCAGCAGCCTCGAGCTTCTCCTTGGCAGCCTCGGCGTCCTCCTTCTTGGCACCCTCGAGAACAGCCTTGGGAGCGCCCTCGACGACCTCCTTGGCCTCCTTCAGGCCAAGGTTGGTGAGCTCACGGACGGCCTTGATGACCTGGATCTTGTTGTCGCCGAAGCCCTCGAGCACGACGTCAAACTCGGTCTTCTCCTCGGCCTCAGCAGCGCCAGCAGCGGGAGCGGCGACAACAGCGGCAGGAGCAGCGGCGGAAACGCCGAAGGTGTCCTCGATAGCCTTGACGAGCTCGGAAGCCTCGAGAAGGGTCATTTCCTTAAGAGCATCGATGATCTCATCGGTGGTAAGCTTAGCCATTTCTAAGTCCTTTCGGTTTCCGTGTCTGTGCACGGAGATCAGTTAAAACACAGCGCGAATGCGCCAGGGGTGCGGCGTTGCCGCCGCGGGTGAAAACAGCAACTAGGCTGCCTTCTGCTCGGAGACCTGCTGGATCGAACGAGCGAGACCAGAGGAAACGCCGTTGACGCAGGCAGCGATGTCGCGAGCGAAACCGGAGATGAGACCGGCGATCTGGCCGAGAAGCTGATCCTTGGTGGGCAGCTCGGCGATAGCCTTAACATCATCAGCGGAAACGGCCTTGCCGTCGGAGATACCGCCCTTGATCTCAAGGACGCCCTTGGACTTAGCGGAGAAGTCCTTAAGGGCCTTAGCGGCCTCGACCGGCTCGGTCTCGTAGAACACATAAGCGACGGGGCCGGCGAGAATCTCGTCGATCTCGGGCTGCTCCTGGTTCTTGAGGGCGATCTTGACCAGGTTGTTCTTGTAGACCTTCATCTCGGCGCCGCACTCGCGAAGCTGATGACGCAGCTCCTGAGCCTGCTTAACCGTCAGACCGTTGTAGTTGACGACGAACAGACCGGCGTTCTCGGCGATACGGGACTCGATCTCTGCAACCTTGTCGATTTTGTACTGCTGGGGCATGAATTACACCTCCTCGAATTCTTTCCGGGCACGGTCCGCCACAAGGACGTGACGGGGGCATGTCCAAAAAGAAAGCCCCCGCGCTGCATGAGCGACGGGGGCGAGAAGACATATCTACTCGACCACCTCGGCTGGCGGGATATCCCATTAAGCTCGCGGGCGATGCCCGTTTGCACCGGCTGTCTCTGGCAGCGGATTCGTGCGTGAACCGAAAGTATTATGGCGGGGACCCCGGCGTCGGTCAACGGAAAACCGGGCTGCACACAATTCCACCATCCGGCACGCGCCGCCGAAGGCCAGGCGCAAGGTTTTCGCTCGGTCAAGTCCTGGCTCGCACGAAGAGCACATTAAGTGCTCTTCGGCTCGTGCGGAATCTACGAAAACCTTGCGCCTGGCCTTCGGCGGCGCGTGCCTGCGTTGACTTTGGGCAGCCCGGGTTTTCGTTGGCTGACGCCCCCACTCATAATGCTTGGGTCGGTGGGCTGATGTGTTGCGTCCCTGAGGGCTACAGGGTTGAAACGAAGTTGGACAGGCGGGCTAGTCCTTCGTCTAGGTCTTTGTCGGAGACGCAGTAGCTTAGGCGGATGTGGCCTTCGGTGCCGAAACAGTCGCCCGGGACTAGGGCTACGTTTGCTTCTTTGATGGCTTTGATGCAGAAAGCTTCGCTGGTTAGGCCGTACTGTTTGATGCTGGGGAAGGCGTAGAAGGCGCCGGCTGGTTCCACTACGTCGAGGCCCATGGCGTTTAAGGCCTCGAGTACGCGCTCGCGGCGGGCTCGGGAGACTTTT
>OLRS01001504.1_pt1 | contig 22347 bp, 18 predicted proteins | sample 1673171 | NCBI WGS metagenome assembly OLRS01 (sample SAMEA3136762, study PRJEB25190) | human gut metagenome | biome: human gut; feature: human-associated habitat; material: faeces | place: Austria | collected 2013
GTCTTGCGCAGGACTGTAGAGCAGCAAACTTAACCCGCCCCGGCCCCCGATGGCCCCAGACCGGCGGGATACACAGGTTCAGATGGGGCTTTGATGCATGGGTGGTCTGTTGGTGGGCAAATGGGTATCATACTGTGGTTACTGCGTCGACTCTGTGATGCATGTTTGTACGTTCCCGGCGGTCGGTTTGCCAGAAGCGCCCCGTCGGTTGTTCCAGACCCGTTTCGAAGAAAGGAAACCACACTAACCTATGGCAGCTAAAAAATCATCTCCCTTGAAGATCATTCCGCTCGGCGGTCTTGACGGCATCGGCAAGAACATGACGGTCTTCGAGTGTGGCGACGACATGGTGCTCGTCGACGCCGGTCTCATGTTCCCGGATGACTCCCAGCCTGGTATCGATCTGGTGCTTCCCGACTACACCTATGTTCTGGAGAACGAGGAGAAGCTCCGCGGTATCGTCGTCACCCACGGCCACGAGGACCACACCGGTTCCCTTCCGTACCTGCTGCAGGACCTCAACAACAAGGTGCCCATCTTCTCGAGCAAGCTGACGCTTGGCTTTATCGAGGGCAAGCTTTCCGAGTTCCGCATCCGCGCACCCAAGTTCCGCGAGGTCAAGGGCGGCAGCCATGTCAACCTCGGCGGCATTTCGCTCGACTTCTTCTCGATGACGCACTCCATCCCCGGCGCTCTGGGCGTGTTCATCCGCACCAATCAGGGCACCGTTATGCACACCGGCGACTTTAAGCTCGACCAGACGCCCATCGACGGCGTCACGCCCGACTATGCCGCTATCAGCCGCTTTGCCAAGCAGGGCATCGATCTGCTGCTTTCCGACTCCACCAATGCTACGGTTCCCGGCTTTACCAAGTCCGAGGCCGAGGTTGGTCCCAACTTGCTGCACGCCATCAAGAACGCCCCGGGTCGCGTGTTCGTCGCGTCGTTCTCGAGCCATATCCATCGCCTGCAGCAGATCTGCGATGCCGCCCGCAAGTGCGGCCGTAAGGTCGTTGTGACCGGTCGCTCCATGCTCACGAACACCCGCGTCGCGCGCGAGCTGGGCTACCTCAACATCGACGATGCCGATATCATCGATGCCTTCGATATCGATAACCTGCCCGACGACAAGATCGTCGTCATGTGCACCGGTTCGCAGGGCGAGCCGCTGTCGGCCTTGTCCCGCATGGCCAACGGTGAGCACAAGACGCTCTCTATTCACGAGGGCGATACCGTCATCCTCTCGGCAACTCCCGTTCCTGGCAACGAGAAGGCCGTCCAGCAGGTCGTCAACAGCCTGGCCAAGCTCGGCTGCGACGTGTGGGATAAGAACCGCGCTCTCGTCCACGTCTCCGGTCACGGTAGCCAGGAGGAACTCAAGCTCCTGATGGCCATGGCCAAGCCCACGTACTTTATGCCGGTTCACGGTGAGGCCGTGCATCTGCGCGCCCATGCCCAGCTGGCCCGCAAGATGGGCATCAAGGACGATCACATCTTTATCCTCGATAACGGCGATACGCTCGAGATGCGCGGCGGTATCGTCAAGCGCGGTACGCCCGTCGAGTCCGGTGTCGTCTACGTCGACGGCCTGCGTATCGGCGATACCGACCCCATCGTCCTGCGCGATCGCCAGAAGCTCGCCAACGACGGTATGGTCACGGCCGTTGCTATCGTCTCGCTCAAGCACAAGAAGATCGAGGCCATCGAGTTCTCGGGCCGCGGCGTCTCGTTTGCCATCGACGACCAGTTCTCCGAGGATGCCTCCGCGTCCATTATGAAGACGATCGAGAAGGGCAAGTTTAGCTTTACGAGCAGCGGTTCCGATGCCATTCGCAAGGCCGTGCGCGATTCGCTCTCCAACTTTATTTGGAGCCGTACGCGCACCCGTCCGATGATCATCCCGGTCGTCATGGAGGTTTAGTTTGGCGCGCGGATCTGCACAAAACGCCAAAGGCAATAAGGCCAATAACCAACCGGCATCTGCTAAGGGTGCCGGTTCCCATCTGCGTGCCAATAAGGGCCACGAGGCCGACTTCGACGATTTTGAGCCCTTGGTCGAGCCCTCGGCCAACCGCGATATCGCCGGCGTGGTCATCGCCGTTTTGGCGATTGCGTCCTTCATTGCCGTGATTTCGCCGGCGACCGCACCCGTTACGGCTGCGGTTGCCGGTTTCTACCACCTGGGCTTTGGTCTGGGCGCCTACGTGCTGCCGATCGTCATTTTGCTGTTTGCCGCCACGCTCTTTTTAGGCGAGGACTCGCCGCTCAACGCGCGCTCGGTCGCGGGCGGAGCCGTGGTCTTTATCGCCGTTGTCTCCATTCTTTCTCTGATGGTGCCGGGTACGAGCGACTCGTGTGACCTTATGTTCACGCCGCAAAATTTGTCCGCCTCGGGTGGCTACATCGGTGCGTTTATTGCGAGTGCGCTGCAGAATGCCCTGGGTAAGCCTATCGCGATGGTAGTCCTGTTGGGCCTTGTCGTCGTGGGCTTGGTCATCATCGGCTTTTCGGTGGGTGGCGTGCTGCGCTCTGCTCGCGACCGTGCGGCCGATTTTGCCGAGCGCCGTCGTGCCTATGTCAACGCGAGCCCGTGGGGTGACGACGAAGCCCTGTCGGTGCCCGGCGTTGCCCGTCCGCACCTGAGCATTCTTCGTCAAAAGGGCTCCGATGCTGCCGTGACCACGGTCATGGGCAACGATGTGGACCCGGTTTTGGACGATGACGACGAGGACGAGGATCCGTTTGTCGACGTGTCCGATGCCGTGGAGGCCGAGCGCGCTAAGACGACGCTGCTGCCGCGTCGTCATGTTAAGAAGGGCAAGGCCACGCCCAAACTCAACACGAGCGAGCCCGACCCGTCTTGGTCCGATAGCGAGATTGAGCTCACTGAGGGTGATGACGAGGACGACGAGGCTCCGATTGAGACCGCAAAGACAACTTTGCTGCCGCGTCGTCATGCCAAGCGCGACCAGGTAACCGGTCAGCTTTCGATGGAAGACGACCCTGATAAGATCGACGAGTCCGAGCCGCCGTTTGCCGTGAATCCTGTCTCGGCAGCACCTCAGATTCCCGGCTTCTTGAAGCATCCCAAGGTTGCCGATGCGCCTGCCTCGAGTGCTGTCGAATCGGCTGCGGCTAGCGATGGGGGAGCGGACGGTGGCGCCGCAGATAACAAGGGCGAAGAAGAGGACGGCCTCAAGCTCCCGCCGCTCGAAATCCTGCATGCCAACCCGCAGTCGGCTTCCGCCGCGTCTTCGGACAAGGAGCTGGAGCAGACCGCTGAGTCACTGCAATCCACCTTGCTTGAGTTTGGCCGCAGTGCCCGCGTGGTCGGCTGGATCGCCGGCCCCACGGTGACGACCTTTAAGCTGCAGCCTGGTGAGGGCGAGCGCGTGAGCAAGATTTCGAGCCTCGAGGACGATATCGCGCTTTCGCTCGCTGCCCAGTCGGTACGTATCTTTGCCCCGATCCCCGGCACCTCGCTCGTGGGCATCGAGATTCCCAATCGCAAGCGCCAAAACGTCAATCTGGGCGACGTGCTGCCCTATGTTAAGGGCGGTCCGCTCGAGCTGGCCATTGGTCGCGATGCCGAGGGCACGCCGGTTGTCGCTGACCTCGCCAAGATGCCCCACCTGCTTATTGCCGGTACGACCGGTTCTGGTAAGTCGGTGATGATCAATTCCATCATCACGACCCTGCTCATGCGCGCCCTTCCCGAGGACGTTCGCCTGATCATGGTCGACCCCAAGCGCGTCGAGCTTGCGGGCTATAACGGTCTCCCGCATCTCTATGTCCCCGTGGTGACCGAGCCCAAGCAGGCCGCGAGCGCTCTGCAATGGGCCGTGTCCGAGATGGAGCGTCGCCTGAAGGTCTTCGAGCGCCTTAACGTTCGTAAGATTTCGACCTATAACGAAAAGCAGGCCGCCGGCGAGTTTGAGCATTACGACAACCCGCCGCTAAAGATGCCCTACTTGGTCATCATCATTGACGAGCTCTCGGACCTGATGATGGTCGCCGGTAAGGATGTCGAGGCCTCGATCGTGCGTATTGCTCAGCTGGGCCGTGCCGCCGGTATCCACCTTATCGTGGCCACGCAGCGCCCGAGCTCCAACGTGGTGACGGGCCTCATCAAGGCCAACATCACCAACCGCATCGCCTTTAACGTCGCCACGGGCATCGACTCGCGCGTCATCATCGACCAGATGGGTGCCGAAAAGCTCACCGGTTTGGGCGACATGCTGTTCTCCAAGGTCGACTGGGGCAAGCCCCGCCGTATCCAGGGCTGCTTTGTCTCGGATGATGAAATCAATGAGATTGTCGAGTTCGTCAAGTCGCAGAGCGAGCCCGATTACCACGAGGAGATCCTGTCTGCCGTGGCGCCCGCTTCCATGTCCATGGCGGGTGGCGGCGGCATTGTCCGCACCGGAGTCGCCGAGCCGCAAGACGATGATCCGCTCATTTGGGAAGCCGCCCATATTGTGGTGGAATCGCAGCTTGGCTCCACATCTGGCCTGCAACGTCGTCTGAAGGTTGGCTATGCGCGTGCCGGGCGTATTATGGACATGCTGGAAGAAAAGGGTGTCGTCGGACCGCCCGACGGTTCCAAGCCGCGTGAGGTCCTGTTGGACGAGGAGGGGCTTGCCGCGCTGGAATCTGTCGACGCCGAGATGGCACGTGAAGATCGTGAGTTTGGAGGATTCTGATGGCTGCACGCTTTGGTGACATGCTGCTCGAGCAGCGTCGCCGGATGGGCCTTTCCATTCAGCAGGTCGCCAACACCATCAAAATCAGGCCGCAGATCATCGAGTTTTTCGAGACCGGTAACTTTGCTTCGATGCCGCCGCGCGGCTATGCGCAGGGCATGATTTCGAGCTATGCACGCTTTTTGGGCCTCAATCCGCGCGAGGTCGTCAATGCCTACTTTGACGACCTGATGGCATACGAACGCGAGACGTCCCAGCAGGGCGGTCGTTTTCAGGACGCCGCGGGCTACGTCAATTCGCGTTCCTCGGTCGACAACGGGCGCTTCCTGATGGTTCAGGGCGGTCGTTCGACCCGCTATGGACAGCGTCCTCAGCAGGCCGGTTATATTACCGAGACGGGTTCAGGCGAGGAGATTCGTTCACAGCGTGACCGGTTCCGCAGTACGCCGATGCCCGAGGACCGTGCGCTTCCCGCTGCCCGCGGCGTGGCGCGTGACCCTCGTGCCGGCTACGGCGACGGTGGCTATTCCGATCGCGGTTACCGTGGTGCCTCTACGGGACGCTCTCGCGGTGGCTATGCGGATGCCGATACCACGCAGGTGACGCCGCGTCTTCGCTCTCAATCACAGCCGTATGGCCAGCGCTCTTCGGCTCCGCGTTCGGGCCAGCGTGGCTATCAAGGCCGCGGTGAACTTGCACCCCGCTCGGGTCAGCGCAGCCTTCAGGGCCAGGGCGGCTATCGCGGCCGTTCCGATAGCAATCGCGGTCGTATGCCTCAGGGAAGCGGCCGCAGCAGTTCCGGTCGTGGACGCGGCGGATCACGTACTCCTCAAAACAACGGGCTCGATCCGCGTATCGTCTACGCCGGCATCGGCGCCGTTGCGCTGCTGTTGATTGTGCTCATCGTGTTGCTTCTGCGCGGTTGCGCATCTTCGGCGCCCGAGAACACGCCCGAGACGCCCACTGCTACCAAGACGACGACCAAGAAGTCTTCTAAGAAGACCGAAACGGTCGACGAGGACGAAGACACCGATGAGGCGACGGATGAGTCGACTGATTCGGACGCTACCAAGACGACGGCCAAGAAGGAAGAGAACGAGGTCACGAAGGTCAAAGTCTCCGTTGCCAAGGGAAAGACCGCGTGGATTGAGGTCAAGGTCGACGGAAAGTCGGTCTATGGCGCCCAGGCGACTGGCCCCTTTGAGCAGGAGTACACGCCCGAGTCCTCAATCGAGATCACCACGTCCAAGCCTTCCGATGTCACCGTTACCAAGAACGGTGAAAAGGTCCGTTACGATACCAAGACCTCGGGCGTGGCGCGCGTGACGATCACCGTTCCCAAGAAGGAGACGTCTGATTCCGAGAATGGTGAAAGTTCTGATGGTACCGACACCACCGATGGTACCGATACCACCGACGGTACCGATGCCCAGTCCACGGATGGCGCCGATACCGCAACTGACGGTCAGACGCCCAGCGATTCTACCGACTATTCGTACGATAGCTACTAAGCCGCTCGTACGCGAAAGGAAACATCATGGCTAAAGATTCCAGCTTCGACGTCGTGTCCGAGGTCAACATGCAAGAGGTCGACAACGCCTTTCAGCAGACCACGCGCGAGATTTCCCAGCGCTATGACCTTAAGGATTCCGGCGCCACGATTGAGCTTTCGAAGGGCGACAAGCTCTTTACGATCAACGCCCCGGCCGACTTTGTCTCCAAGCAGATTGTCGACGTGCTGAGCTCCAAGCTCATCAAGCGCGGCATCGACCTCAAGGCTGTCTCGTGGGATGCACCGCAGGCGGCATCGGGCGGCATCGTGCGCGTACTCGGCCGTATCGTCGAGGGTATCGACCAGGCGACCGCCAAGAAGATCAACAAGGACATCAAGGATCAAAAGCTCAAGGTCAAGGTGACCATCGAGGCCGACAAACTGCGTGTTTCCTCTGCTTCGAAGGACGCGTTGCAGACCGTGATCCAGTTCCTGCGCGACCAGGACTACGGCCAGCCGCTGCAGTTCACCAACTACCGCTAATATCAATCGAAAGGACTGCTCTCCAACATGGATACACCGTTGGGCTCCGTGCTCTACATCACCCTCGGGTGCGCTAAGAACGAGGTTGACACCGACCGCATGCGTTCTCTTTTGACCGCCGCGGGCTACGAGGAGGCATTCGACCCGCAGGATGCCGATATCGCCATCGTCAATACTTGCTCGTTCCTCGCCTCCGCAACGTCCGAGAGCATCGAGACCACGCTCGAGCTCGCCAACGAGGTTCAGGACGGCGTTCGTTCTTGCCCCATCGTCATGTGCGGCTGCGTGCCGTCGCGCTATGGCGATGACCTGCCTGACGAGCTGCCCGAGGTCGCTGCCTTTGTGAAGGCCGACGAGGAAGACGGCATCGTGGCGGTCATCGATGGCGTGCTGGGTGTCGAGCGTGAGATTGCAGCCTATATCCCGCAGGTCAAACGTACCGTCGAGGGTGCTGTCGCCTACGTCAAGATTTCCGATGGCTGCAACCGCTTCTGCAGCTTCTGCATGATTCCCTACATCCGCGGCCGCTATCATTCGCGCAATGCCGAGAGCATCATCTCCGAGGTGCGCGACCTGGTTGCCGGCGGTGTGCGCGAGATCGTGCTGATCGGCCAGGACACGGGCATCTGGGGTACCGACTTTGCCGACGAGGGCGTCGCCGATGGCTCGCCGCGCAATCTGGCGCAGCTGCTGCGTGCCGTCGCCGAGGCCGTGCGCCCGCACAACGTCTGGGTCCGCGTGCTCTATCTGCAGCCCGAGGGCATGACTGACGAACTCATCGAGACGATTCGCGATACGCCCGAGGTGCTGCCCTATATCGATATCCCCGTGCAGCACTGCGACGCGCGCATTCTCAAGGCCATGCGTCGCTCCGGTTCGCGCCAGGAGCTCGAGGATCTGTTCCGCGACCTTCGCGAGCGCATCCCCGGCATCGTGATTCGTTCCACGGCCATGGTCGGCTTCCCGACCGAGACCGACGACGAGTTCCGCGACCTTATCGACTTTATGGACACCGTCGGCTTTGACTACACGAGTGTTTTTGCCTACTCGCGTGAGGAAGGCAGCCTGGCCGCCAAGATGGAGGGCCAGGTCGATGAGGAGGTTAAGCTCGAGCGCGCCCAGGAGGCCATGGACCTGGCCGAGTCGCTCGGTTTTGCCGCCACCGCCGCACATGTGGGCGAGCGCGCCCAGGTAATCGTCGACGGTATCGAAGAGACCGAGGATGGCGCCGAGCTGATCGGCCATGCCTGGTTCCAGGCGCCCGATTCCGATGGCGCGGTCCATCTGGACGCCAGCGAGGCGTCCGTGGGCGATATTCTGACCGTCGAGTTTACCGATAGCTTCTGCTATGAGCTTATCGGTCATGTTGTGGAGTAGGAGAGCGTCGTGGCTAACGAGAGCAATAAGGAACTGACGAGTGTCTGGACGCCCGCCAACATCGTGACGTGCGTTCGCATCGTCTTTATCCCGGTGTTCATGATCGTGTCGGCGCTTTCTCACACGAGTGTTGCCGGTACGGATTGGAGTGCCTTCGACGGCCCGCTCGCCGCCGCTGCCTTCATTCTGTATGTGATCCTGTCGTGCACCGATAAGGTCGACGGTTATCTGGCACGCTCGCGCAACGAGATCACCGATTTCGGCAAGTTCTTGGACCCCATCGCCGACAAGCTGCTGGTGTTCTCGGCCCTGCTGCTGTTCTTGGATTTTGGCGCGGTGACCGTGTGGTCGGTGTTCATTATCCTGTTCCGTGAGCTGCTGGTGAGTGCCCTTCGCATGGTCGCGAGTGCTGCCGGTGTGGTCGTTGCGGCCGATAAGCTCGGCAAGTACAAGACGGCAACCACAATGGTCTCCATCTGCGGTTACCTGTGCGTTTTTGCTATGGCCGGCTTGCACCTTGGCCCGGTGGCGCTGACGCTCGGCATCTACTCGGTGTCGCGCTTCCTGTACGCCGTTGCCGTTGTCCTGACCGTTATCTCGGGCGCCCAGTACTTCTGGAACTGCCGCAAGATCGTCTTTTCGGTCTAGGTCCTGGTGGGTATGACGGACTCTTTTGAGCAGATTTCCGCACATAACGAGGAACTGGCGCGTGATATTGTCGAGCGCGCGAGCGCTCGGGGCGTGACGGTTTCGACGGCTGAGTCGCTGACGGCGGGTATGATCGCCTCGACGATTGCCGATATCCCGGGCGCCTCGGCGGTGCTGCGTGGCGGTGCGGTGACCTATTGCGATGAGATTAAGCATCGTGTTCTTGGTGTTGAGCAGGAGACGCTCGACCGCTATACCGCGGTGTCGCATCAGACCGCGCGCGAGATGGCGGTGGGTTCGCTGGAGCTGTACCAGAGCGATATTGCAGTGAGCGCAACGGGTTATGCCGGCCCCGGCGGTGGCACTGAGGACGATCCGGCGGGCACTTTCTATATTGGCTGGGCGCATCGTTCCGCCGATGGGGGCGTGCCGGTCGTGGACTCTTTGCGCTGCCACTATGAGGGTGACCGTTCGTGTGTTCGTGCCCATGCGGTCACGGAGGCATTGGGTCGCATTGCCCTTGTGCTCAACTCTATGGAATAGACGTGTTTTAAGGGGCCTCCGAGCCCCTTAATTGTGGAGATAGGGACCTTAGGCTCATTTGGCGTTTGTGCTGGTTGTAGATGTATTTTTGCCTGCCTTGTTCATATTTGGTCCTTTGTGGTCAAGCATTTGGTCAGTGTTTGGTCGGCGTTTGGTTGGGTTTTGGAAAGACCGCCTGCATATGATTGGCCTGAACGGTTGACCACGAACAGCCGTTCGTTTATTATCGATGCAGGTTGTTAAGAGGAGGGCTATTCATGGCCAAGAATTCAGGTCCCGTACGTACCGTTCATGCTCGCACGACGGGTAAAGAGCGCGATGAGATGATCGCCACCACCAAGGCCGAGATCGAGAAGAAATTCGGCCAGGGTTCCATCATGAGGTACGGCGACGGTGGCCCCGAGCTCGAGGTCGAGGCCATTCCCACGGGCGCCCTGGCCCTCGATGCCGCGCTGGGTATCGGCGGCGTGCCGCGCGGCCGTATCGTCGAGATTTACGGTCCTGAGTCCTCCGGTAAGACGACGCTTTCGCTCGAGATCCTGGCTGAGGCCCAGGCAATGGGTGGCGTTGTGGCATTTATCGATGCCGAGCACGCGCTTGATCCCACGTATGCCGCGCGCATCGGCGTGGATATCGACGAGGTGCTCATTTCCCAGCCCGATACGGGCGAGCAGGCGCTCGAAATCGTTGACATGCTCGTGCGTTCCGGCGCCATCGATGCCATCGTCGTCGACTCCGTCGCCGCGCTGACCCCGCGTGCCGAGATCGAGGGAGAAATCGGCGATACTACGGTCGGTCTTCAGGCTCGCCTGATGAGCCAGGCGCTCCGCAAGCTCGCCGGCTCGCTGTCCAAGTCCAACACGACGTGCATCTTCATTAACCAGCTGCGTGAGAAGATCGGCGTCATGTTCGGCAACCCCGAGACTACGACGGGCGGCCGCGCCCTTAAGTTCTTCTCTTCGGTGCGTATCGACATTCGCCGTATCGACAGCATTAAGCTTAAGGACGAGGTTATCGGTAACCGCGTGCGCGCCAAGGTCGTTAAGAACAAGGTGGCAGCTCCGTTCCGTTCTGCTGAGTTCGACATCATGTACGGTACGGGCATCTCCAAGGAGGGCTCGATTCTGGACATGGCTGTCGAGTGCGGCATCTGCAAGAAGATGGGCTCCTGGTTTGCCTATGGCGAGGACAAGCTCGGCAACGGTCGCGAGGCCGCCAAGGCGTTCCTGCGCGAACACCCCGATTGCGCTGACGAGATTGAGCATAAGGTCCGCCTTGCCTGCGGACTTGAGTTTGATGACGATGCTCCGTCCGAGGTCGAGCTGACCGATCAGCCTGCGCCTGAGGAGTTTGACGAGCTTTACGCCATCGATGGTTCCGCCATGCTCGATGATGACGACGAGTAGCGGTTACGCTCATGTCGTATACGGTGACCGAGGCCACGGTCGTCTTTCCCGATAAGAAGGCGGCCTCCTCGTTCTCGAGCGGGTATGCGTCCAAAAAGCCTTGCGCACATATCGATTGTGAGCTTGAGGGCGGTTTTGAGCGGTCCATTTGGATTCCCGTGCGGGTCGCGCGGCTGTATGTCAAAAACCGCCCCGATCTTCCCTGTGATTGGGACAACTTCCGTGAGGCGGTGCAGCTCATTGAGCGTAAATGTGCACTTACCATGGTGACCGAGATGTTATCGCGCCGCGACCATGCGACGGGTGAGGTCCGTGACAAGCTGGCTCGCTACGGCTTTCACCAGCCTGCGATCGATTTCGCCGTCGAGCGCGCCACCGAGTATCGCTTTTTAGACGAGAGCCGCTTTTGCTCGTACTTTATCGAGGAGCGCAAGCGGCGCGGTTGGGGACAGCGCAAAATCGAGACCGAGCTCAAGCGCCGTCATGTCGTGCTCGATGACATTCCCGGTTATCCCGAGGATTATTTTGCCGTCGAAGACGATTTGGCGCGTGCGTCAGCCCTGCTCGCCAAGCGTCGTGTTCCAGAGACGCGCGGATTCGAAAAACTGGTTCGGTTTTTGATAGGAAAAGGCTTCTCGTATCACATCGCCGCCGATGCCGTTAAGGTACGTCTCGATGCCGAACGCGAGGAATGTGCAGTTTAGGCGTATGCGCTTTGTGGCCCTGCCGTTCACCGCGTTTTAGCCGCCGTGCTGGGGCCATTTATTTGACAGTTGTTGTGGTTCAACGTACGATAAACACTGTCATTTGCTTTGTGATATGTGCTCATCTGTGATGAGTTTGTTTATATGTTTATCTGTATCCGACCCGCATAAGCTGCGCCCATATTACTCAAATGTCGCGAGCCGTTCGTAAGGACGGTTCGCTTTGTTGTGTAACGAATCCATAAAAAGGAGTGAGCATGCCTATCATCGCAGCGCTCGTTGGCATCGTTTTGGGTGCCATCGCCGCCATTGCCTACATGCGCACCGCCAAGCAGGGTAGTCTTCACGAGGCCGACGAAAAGATCCAGTCGGCACACGCACAGGCTGAGTCCCTGATCGGTGATGCTAAGCGTCAGGCCGAGACCCTCAAAAAAGAGGCTCTGCTCGAGGCTAAAGAGGAGATCATCAAGAACAAGCAGGCCGCCGAGGCCGAGGACAAGCAGCGTAAGAGCGAGATTCGTACGCTCGAGAACCGCGTGATGCAGCGCGAGGAGTCCCTTGATCGCCGAAACGACGCTCTCGACAAGCGTGAGCACCAGCTGTCCAGCCAGGCCGGTCAGGTCGAGAAGCGCTCCCGCGAGCTTGAGGAGCTCTGCGCCAAGCAGACCTCCGAGCTCGAGCGTATCGCCGACCTGACCCGCGAGGACGCCCACAAGGAGCTCCTCGATAAGGTTCGCGGCGAGGTCACCCACGAGGCTGCCACGATCATTCGCGAGTCCGAGCAGCAGGTTCGCGCCGAGTGCCACAAGACCGCCCAGGAGATTCTGTCCCTGGCGATTCAGCGCTGCGCTGCCGACCACACAGCCGAGGTCACCGTTACCTCCGTGCACATTCCCTCTGATGACCTCAAGGGCCGTATCATCGGTCGCGAGGGTCGCAACATCCGGACCTTCGAGCAGGTTTCCGGCGTCAACCTCGTGATCGACGACACGCCCGAGACCGTCGTTCTTTCGAGCTTCGACCCGGTCCGTCGCGAGACCGCCCGTGTCGCCCTCGAGAACCTCATCGCCGACGGCCGCATTCACCCCGCCCGCATCGAGGAGATGTATCACAAGGCTGCCGACCTGGTTCAGCAGCGCGTGCGCGAGGCCGGCGAGCAGGCTGCTTTCGACACCGGCATTCATGATCTGCACCCCGAGATCGTCAAGACCCTCGGTGCTCTTCGTTACCGCACCTCGTTTGGCCAGAACGTGCTTCAGCACTCCCTCGAGGTCTCCGACCTGTGCGGCGTGATGGCTTCCGAGCTTGGCCTGGACGTTGTGACCGCCAAGCGCGCCGGTCTGCTGCACGACCTGGGCAAGGCAATCGACCACGACGTCGAGGGCCCGCATGCCGTCATCGGCGCCGAGTTTGCCCGCCGTTATGGTGAGAAGCCCGTTATCGTCCACGCTATCGAGGCTCACCATGCCGATGTCGATCCCAACACGGTGCTCGATGTCCTGGTACAGGCCGCCGATGCTGTCTCTGCCTCTCGCCCCGGTGCCCGTCGCGAGTCTGCCGAGAACTACATCAAGCGTCTTGAGAAGCTCGAGGAGATCGCCAACTCCCATGACGGCGTCGAGCGTACCTATGCCATGCAGGCCGGTCGCGAGGTCCACGTCATGGTTCAGCCGGACAAGATCTCCGATGCCCAGTCCACGGTCCTGGCTCACGATATCGCCCATCAGATCGAGGAAGAGATGGAGTATCCCGGTCAGGTGCGCGTCGTCGTGATTCGCGAGAGCCGCGCTGTCGATATCGCTAAATAACATGAGCGACGCGAACGAGCTCATCTCATTTATCGCGTCGATGTCGGGGGAGGGCAACCTTCGCGTCGAGGAGAACCTTGGCGAGGGGTATGTCCGCCTCCGCGTTTCGGAGGCCGAGCGGCGCCAGGCAAAGCACGACATTCAGCATGTCGAGGATATCGTCATCGAAATGCTCCGTAATGCTCGCGATGCCGGCGCCGACAAAGTCTATCTCGCTACGACCAAGGAAGATGGCGTTCGCACGCTTGTCTTTCTGGATAACGGTTCGGGCGTTCCGCAGGATATGCAAGAGCGAATCTTCGATGCCCGCGTTACCTCCAAGCTTGAGAGCATGAAGATGGACCGTTGGGGCGTTCACGGTCGTGGCATGGCATTGTTTTCGATCAAGCAGAACACCGACGAGGCCCGTGTGGTCACGTCCGGCGTCGATCTTGGTTCAGCCTTTAAGGTGAGCGTTGCAGCCGACCGCCTCAGTGAGCGTGCCGATCAGTCCAGCTGGCCCCAGGCCGTCAAGGATGAGGACGGACGTTATGTCTGTGCTCGCGGCCCGCATAATATTATTCGCGCTGCCTGTGAGTTTGCGCTCGAGGAGCTGCGTGGTTGCGATGTCTATCTTGGTTCTCCGTCTGAGATTGCCGCGACCCTTTATGCTCAGGCGTCAAGTCGGCTCGATACGTCTCGTCTCCTGTTTATTGATGACGAGAGCGAGCTTCCGGTTGTCGATCGTTTAGGCCTTGCCTCTGATGCCGAGGACTTTATCCGTATCTGCTCGGGTTTGGGTCTTGGGATGTCCGAGCGCACGGCACATCGCATTTTGGCAGGGCAGATTAAGCCCGCTCGCGGTGTGACCGCGCGTCTGCTGCGCGAGCGTGATTCGTCCTCGCATGCGCCGGCTCCTGTCGATCTCGCGAAGGATCGTCGCGGGCTACGTATTGCCAAGGATGACATGGCACAGTTTTCGCGTGCTGTGGAGCGGGACTTCAATGACCTTGCCGCCAGGTACTATCTCAACCTTTGCGGCGACCCAAAGATTCGTGTTTCGCGTGATCGAATCACTGTGACCTTCGATCTTGCCAAAGAGGAATAGTGCCTTTACCGAGTCCTCTCGGTACGATACAGTTATTGCAGTTAAAACGTACTTTTAAACGCAGGAGTTTCTTCATGGATTGCCTGAAGGTATCAAGCAAATCATCGCCCGCGTCCGTTGCCGGCGCCATCGCCGGCATGGTCAAGGATGGTGTACCCGTCAACATCCAGTGTGTCGGCGCCGGTGCTGTCAACCAGGCCATTAAGGCCGTTGCCATCGCGCGCGGTTTTTTGATCCCAACCGGTTTTGATATTTCCTGCGCGCCCGTGTTCTCCGACATTCTCATTAACGGGGAGTCGCGCACGGCCATCCGCCTTTCTATCTACGTTCACCAGATCAATCGAGCTGCTATGGATAACGTCGTCATGGATGATGTTAAGCCTGTGGCATAGCTTCTGCTAGCCTCGTTTCGCTCCCCAACGTTAGGACTTATGCACATGGATCAGCGTTCCGTACGCGATATTCTTGCCGGTAAAACCTACTTTATCCGCACCTTTGGCTGCCAGATGAATCAGCACGACTCTGAGCGCGTGAGCGGTCTGCTCGATTCGTATGGTTGCCTCATGGCGCTCGATCTTGAGCATGCCGATATCGTTGTCTTCATGACATGCTGCGTGCGCGAGGCCGCCGATACTCGCCTGTACGGTCAGTGCAATTCCTGCAAAAGCCTGCCGCCTTCGCCTTCGGGCAAGCGTGTGGTTGCCGTGGGCGGCTGCATCGCGCAGCGTGATGGCGAGGGACTGCTCACCAACGTCGATAACGTCAATGTCATCTTTGGCACGCATTCTATCGCACATGTGGCCGAGCTCATTGCCGAGGCGTTCCTTGACGGCAAGCGTCATATCCGCACCAATGAGCATGAGGATACGGATGCCATGAGCATGCCGTGGCATCGAGAGACCCAGTATCACGCTTGGGTGCCCATCATGACGGGCTGCAATAATTTCTGCACCTATTGCATCGTGCCGTACGTGCGCGGTCGCGAAAAGAGCCGCCCCTTCGAGGAGATTGTCGACGAGGTGACCGGTTTGGTGCGCCAGGGCGTGCGTGAGATTACGCTGCTGGGCCAAAACGTTAACTCATATGGTCGCGATCTGTTTGGCAAGCCGCGTTTTGCCGATCTGCTGCGTGCCGTGGGCGATACGGGTGTGGAGCGCATCTTCTTTACGTCTTCGCATCCCAAGGACCTGTTGCCCGAGACCATCGACGCCATGGCCGAGACGCCTGCCGTTATGCCGCAGCTGCACTTGGCCGTCCAGTCAGGTTCGACGCGGATCCTCAAAGAGATGAATCGCCGTTATGCACGTGAGGACTATTTGGGCCTGGTCGATCGCATTCGCAACCGTATGCCCGATATCGCGCTCTCGACTGACATTATCGTTGGCTTCCCAGGCGAGACTGAAGAAGACTTTGAGCAGACGCTCTCGCTTGCCGAGACGGTCCGCTATGCCCAGGCCTATACCTTCATCTACTCCAAGCGCGCTGGTACCCCGGCCGCCGAGATTGATGATCCCACACCGCACGAGGTCATCCTTGAGCGCTTTAACCGTCTGGTCAAGGTTATCGAGACGACAGCGCACGAGTACAACCAGGGTGAGCTCCATACCGTGGTGCCGGCGCTCATTGAGGGTACGAGTAAAAAGAACGATGCGGTGCTGCTGGGCAAGAGCCCCAAGAATCAGACCGTTCATGCGCCCATTCCCGAGGGATATAGCATCGACCAGCTTGTCGGTAAGATCGTTGATGTTGACGTCGACGTTGCTAAGACGTGGTATTTGTCAGGCTCCGTTGTGGGTGAGCCGCGCTAATGATTTCTCCCGGGGCAGGTCTTTCCGCCGTTGCGATCGTCGGTCCGACGGCGGTTGGTAAAAGTGACGTCGCTGACCGTTTGGCCGCTCGCCTTTCGTCTGAAGTGCTGTCGTGCGATGCGATGCAAATCTATCGCGGTATGGATATCGGCACCGCAAAGATGACGCCCGATGAGTGTACGGCGCCTCTGCGTCTCGTTGACATCGTAGAGCCGGGCGTCGCGTACTCTGCGGCGCTTTACCAGGCAGACGCTCGCGCGCATGTTGAGCGCCTGCTCGGGTCTGGACGTCTTCCGGTGTTTTGCGGGGGTACGGGCCTGTATCTCAAGGCCGCCCTCGATGAGATGGATTTTCCCTCGGGAGAACTTGAGGACGATCGCCGTGCGGGTTATCAGGAACTTGCCGAGCGCATTGGTGAGGAAGCGCTGCATAAGCTGCTTGCCGAGCGCGATCCTGAGTCTGCCGCGGTCATTCATCCTCATAATGTGCGCCGCATGATTCGTGCGCTCGAAATGCATGATGACGGCGTTTCCTACGCACAGCAAAAGTCACAGTTTAGTGTTCCATGTGAGCATTATCATGCCTTGTGGTTTGGCTTGACACGCAATCGTGAGCTGCTTTACGAGCGCATTAACCTGCGCGTTGACCTCATGTTTGAGCAGGGTCTTGTTGATGAGGTCCGTGGCCTTATGGACCAGGGGCTTGAAGATGCGCTCACTTCGATGCAGGCGATTGGCTACAAAGAAATCATTGATGCTTTTAACGGTGTGATGACTATGGATGAGGCTCGTGAACTCATTAAGATGCGTTCGCGTCGCTATGCCAAGCGTCAGCTTTCGTGGTTTAAGCGCGACGATCGTATTGTGTGGTTCGATATGGACGAATATACGGTCGATGAGGTCGTTGAGGATATCTTGCATCGCATCGAGGCTGCCTGATGGCCCGGTTTCCCCTCGTTCCCACAGCACCCGAGCCTGAGCGTGCCATTCTTGTCGGCGTCGAGTGGCGCGACAATGCGTGGCCGCTCGATCGCTCGCTCGATGAGCTTGAGCGCCTGGCGCACACGGCTGGCGCCCGGTGTGTTGCTCGTTTGTCGCAGCGACTGGTTAAACCCTATCCTAAATCGTTTATCGGTTCCGGCAAGGTTGAAGAGCTGTGCGGCTTAGTGCATCGCATGGATGCCGATGTCGTTATTTTTGACGACGATCTGACGCCTTCACAGCAGTCCTATCTGGAGAAGGCCGTGGGCGAACCGGTTAAGATCATCGATCGCACGGCGCTCATTCTTGATATTTTCGGCCTGCATGCCCAGACGCGCGAGGGTCGTCTACAGGTGCAGCTGGCGCAGCTTCAATATCTGTTGCCTCGTCTGCGTGGCATGTGGAGCCATCTTGCCAAGGAGCAGACGCGCGGCGGCATCGGTTCGCGCTTTGGCCAGGGTGAAAGCCAGCTCGAGGTTGACCGTCGCTTGATTCGCAATAAGATTGCCGCGCTTCGTCGTGAGCTCAAGCAGGTTGAACAGCATCGCGATGTCCAGTCCAAGAGCCGCATTGAGTCACCGGCGTTTCGCGTCGCGTTAGCCGGTTATACCAATGCCGGTAAATCGACGTTGCTCAATCGCCTGACCGGCTCTACGGTACTTTCGCAGGACAAGCTGTTTGCTACGCTCGACCCGACGACGCGTTCGTATCGCCTGCCCGGCGGTCGCGGCATGACGATTACTGATACCGTCGGCTTTATTCAAAAGCTGCCGCATGGTCTGGTCGATGCCTTTAAATCGACGCTGTCCGAGGTGTTGGGTGCCGATCTAATTCTCAAAGTCGTAGATGCGTCTGACGAGGACTATGAGCGGCAGCTTGAGGCTGTCGACCGCGTTCTTGATGAGATCGGCGCTGGAGAGCGTTTAACGCTGACCGTATTCAATAAAATCGATCTTCTCGATAGCGTTGATCGTCTGAGCTTCCGTCGTCGCTATCCCGAGGCCGTGCTGTTCTCGGCCCAGACGGGCGAGGGACTCGACGATTTCGTCGACCGTATTGCTCGTGAGGCGGCTGCTACCGATGTGTTGCTCTCTGCTGATATCCCGTATCGCGAGGGCGCCCTCATCACGCTGGTGCATGAGCAGGGAACCCTTTTGCACGAGGAATATCTTGAGGACGGCGTTCGTATTGTGGCGAAGCTGCCGGCCCGTATCGCGCCGCGGCTCAAGCGTTATCGCACCGAGTAGACGAGCTCCAAAAAGCCCAGAATAATGGGTTGATGCAGCAGATAAAAGGGGAGTGCATGACGTCCAAGGCTGGCGAGCGCCGGCAGGGGGTTGGCGTAGGCCCAGCTTAGGGCGGTCTTATCGATTCCCTGCGCTATATGTGCGGCGAAGTATCCTGCAAGATACATAAAGATAAACGGGATGATGGGGTAGTAATCACCTGAAACAAACCCAAGGCTCGGAAATCCCAGCCACGCCAGGTAGGGGACAGGGTAGATCGTTTTGGGGATACTCCAGGTGAGGGCGAACAACACAAGGCATAGCGACATGCCCCATCTCGCCGATATCTTCTTAAGGACGGGATCGGTCAACGCCACGATGCCGGTACATGCGGCCATGCAGTAGATGATGCCAAAATTAACCGAATCGTCGACTGAGACAAGTGTTGTTGCCAGCCAGACGACGAGTGCTGCTAAGGCGTATTTGGCGGCACGTTTGATATTGTTGCGCGAAAGGGTGCACATCCAACCCGCGATAAACAAAAATACCCAGCTGATGCTGGCGCGCCAGATGTCTTGAAAGACGGTCTGGGTAAACCAGGGCATATCCCAGTCGTACAGGTAGGCGAGATCGTAGCAAGCGTGAAAACCTGCCATTGAAATCATCGTAAACCCGCGGACGGTATCAAAGATGGTGATGCGTTTTTGCATTACGAGAACCGGCGCATTAAGCCGACGACTTTGCCCAAGATGATGGGATTCGTTGCATAGATAGGCTCCATGGTGTCATTCTCGGGCTGCAGGCGTACGCGTCCCTGCTCCTTGTAGAACGTCTTGACGGTCGCTGAACCATCAATCATGGCCACGACAATTTCGCCGTTCATGGCACTCTTTTGTTCACGGACGATGATGTAATCGCCATTGAAGATGCCGACATTGATCATTGAGCTCCCATGCACCTCAAGGATAAAGGAACCCTGATCAGTGGCGATTTCGGTCGGGATAGTAAAAGTGTCTTCGATATTCTGCTCGGCCAGAATGGGAATCCCAGCCGCGACGCGACCAACGAGCGGTAGCGAGACCGTTCCGCGAGGTGCGGTGGGCTCGTCAGATTTAGAAATTGAGACAGAGGAACCGTCCTCGTTAAAGAGTTCCAGGGCGCGCGGTTTGGTGGCATCGCGCTTGAGTAGCCCGCGCGCCTCCAGGGCAGAGAGATGGGCGTGCACGGTGCTGGGAGAGGATAGGCCCACGGCAGAAGCCATCTCGCGCACGCTGGGCGGATAACCCTTCTCCTGCTGATATTCCTTGATGAAGTCGTAAATTTGCTGCTGACGCTTGGTAATTTTGCGAGCCATCAGGGCATCCTCTCTACCCATGTCAAACAAATGTTCGAATTTTGCTTGACAGGAACAACTGTTCGAAGATAATAATAACCGAACATTCGTTCTCGCGCTAGACATTTTTGTCCGCGCGGCTTGATAAAACTGTTCTCAGCAAAACACGCGAGAGGAGAACATGATGAACGCAACGAATATGGTCCAGGGAAACCTCGCCCTTAAGCTCGAGACGCCTGCCGCGCCCGCTTTTACTGTTGTCAAGGGTGGACGTTCCGGTTATCAGCCTTTGCCCGTAAAGTCTGCTCGCACTCAGTATGCTGTTGCCGCGCCGACTCCCGCTGCCCTGAAGGTCTCGACGATTGTTGCCGTCGCCGTTGCGCTCACGCTCTTCTTTGTCCTCGCTACGTCGGTCTTTAGCGCTCGTCACGCCGCATATGCCGAGTCCGTTTCCAACGTTACCTACGAGACCATTCGCGTTCAGCCTGGTGATTCTCTTTGGTCGCTTGCCGAGGAATATCCAATCGAAGGCCTTTCCACGCAAGAGACTTCCGACATGATCCGTAACGTCAATCATCTGGAGCATGGTTCGCTCGCCGCCAGTGCGCATCTTAAGGTTCCTGCTCGTTCGTAATCATTATCGCGCTGCGCATGGTACTCTTGTTATCGTTTAAGAGGAGGTACCATGCGCTGTCCTAAATGCGGCAAGGCACATACCCGCGTCGTTGATTCCCGTATGCAGGAGTCAAATAACACCATTAAGCGCCGTCGCGAATGTTGCTCGTGTAACTACCGCTTTACAACGTTCGAGCGATGCGAAGACCCAATTGAGGTCATTAAGTCGGACGGAACTAAGCAGCGGTTCGATCGCAATAAGCTGCTCGTCGGCTTGATGCGTGCCACCATCAAGCGCGATATCGACACTAAGAAGCTCAATGAGATTATCGACGATATCGAGGTCGAGCTGCGCTCTCGCACGTTGACGGCCGTCACGTCGCATGAGTTGGGTGACATGGTGCTCAAGCGCTTGGCCAAGATCGATAAGGTGGCGTACATCCGCTTTGCCTCGGTCTACCGCGATTTCAAAGACGTCGATGAGTTTCTGCAAGAGCTCGACAAGCTAAGGTGATTCCATGTCCAACATTACCGTCAACATAAAGCGTCTCGACCCCGCCGTCGAGCTTCCCAAATACGCCCATCCCACCGATGCCGGCTTGGATCTGCGCTCCAACGAGGACTGCATTCTGAAGCCCTTCGAACGCCGTCTGGTCTCTACTGGGCTGGCCATCGCCCTGCCCGATGGCTACGCCGGCTTCGTCCAGCCCCGAAGCGGTTTGGCCATCAAGCAGGGCCTGTCTATAGTCAATACGCCGGGCCTCATCGACGCCCACTACCGAGGAGAACTCAAGGTTATCCTCATTAACCTGGATCCCACCAACAACATCCAAATCAACAAAGGCGACCGCATAGCCCAACTCGTCATCCAAGAAGTCCCCACGGTCAACCTCATAGAGGTAGACGAACTGGATAAAACCGACCGAGGAGTCGGCGGTTTCGGTTCTAGCGGCGTATTGTAATGTCCGTTCACCCGTGGGAGGTCCCTATATATCGTTCCACGCTCAAACATTCTCGCTGCGCTGCGAAACTGCGCGCGGGACGATATAGGCGGGCGCTCCGGGGACTACGTTGACGCTGCTTGTCTCGCCCGGGTGCCGTCGGGCCAGGGAAGGGCGTCTTCGCTGATAGGTGCTTTGTTGGGAGGGCTGCTTTTATGCGGCTCTTTCTTTGTTTTTGGGTATATTTGTCTTTGTTGAACTGTTCTTGCGGCTGGGTGCGCTTGCGACCTGGAACGCTTTTTTGTAGCCGTCTCGGCTCGTTATTGAGAGGAGACTAACTTTTATGCGTATTGTGTTTATGGGTACGCCTGATTTTGCTGTGCCTTCGCTGACTTCTCTTGTTGCGGCTGGCAACGAGATTGCGCTTGTTATTACTCGCCTTGATGCTGTTCGTGGGCGTGGTAAGAAGCTGGAGCCGTCTCCTGTTAAGGCTAAGGCGCTTGAGCTGGGGTTGCCGGTTGTTGAGGCTAATCGTATAACGGCCGAGGTCGTTGAGGCTCTCCAAGCTGCGCAAGCCGATATTTTCTGTGTGGCTGCTTATGGTTGCATTTTGCCGGATGACGTGCTGCATATGGCGCCGCTCGGCATTGTGAATGTTCATGCGTCCTTGCTGCCTCGTTGGCGTGGGGCTGCTCCTATTCAGCGTGCGATTCTCGCTGGTGACGACGTTGCTGGCGTTTCCATTATGCGTATTGGGCATGGCGTGGATACTGGCGCTTATTGTGCTCAGGCCTCGACCTCGGTTGCCGGCAAGCATGCTGAGGCGCTGACCATGGAGCTTGCTGAGCTTGGCGGCAAATTGCTTGCCGATACGCTTCCTTCGCTTGCCGATGGCACCGCTGTGTGGAGTGAACAGGATGAGTCACTTGTTACTCATGCCGCCAAGATTTCTAAGCAGGAGATGCGTCTGAATCCTCAGATGGCGGCGTTTGATTGCGTGCGCCATGTGCTTGCCTCGTCCGACACCGCTCCCGCTCGTTGCGTGATTGCCGGCAAGACCGTGCGCGTGCTCGACGCCGCGCCGTCAGATGTTTCGCTTGGCGAGGGGCTCGTCGCGGTTCAGGCCAAGCGCG
>OLRS01001511.1_pt1 | contig 22273 bp, 20 predicted proteins | sample 1673171 | NCBI WGS metagenome assembly OLRS01 (sample SAMEA3136762, study PRJEB25190) | human gut metagenome | biome: human gut; feature: human-associated habitat; material: faeces | place: Austria | collected 2013
CTACTCCTGTTTTCTTGCCCTCAGCATCTGTTTCCTCTGTTGTAACACAATCCACAGTTTTACCAGATGCATCTGCGACTGTCAGACTTCCGTCCTTGCTTACAGTAATTGTCCAGGTTTCCTCGCTCAGTGCGTAGTTGCCGGGAGCTTTGGTTTCCTTGAGTGTATAGGTGCCTTCCGGAATCATGGATACATCGTTATTATCCGCGTCTTTCCAGATTACGACTCCACCACTTTCGGAAGTACCCGTATAGGTCATTTCGGAATTCTTATCTGTCAGAGTAAACTCTGCGCCCTCCAGCTTCACCTTGTTGCTGTTGGAACTTATTTTTACAATCTCCCACTTTGCTTTCGCAGTGTTGGTGATGGTGGTGAGTGTTCCATCCTCGCTCATCGCATAGGTTACATTATACTTATTGGACGGATTCACCTCCTCTACTGAATAAACAATCTCTGTTTGCGCCAGCTTTCCGTCTTTATCTGTATAATAGTAATGCTTCGGAAGGTTTTCCCACTTGTATGTCCAACCATTTGTTGCGTTCAAGGTCTGAGCTTTCCGCATCTCTGTTGTCAGAGACTGATAGGTAGTCGGTACATCAGTAAGAGTGGTGTTACCATCATTGTACTTGGCTGTCAGCTGTACCTGTACAGATTCCTCTTCACCGCCGACCCACTCTTTCTTTACGGAATGCTCTGTGATCTCCTGCTCTACCTGAAGTACCGGATGAGCATAATCTGCATGATCCTCCTTACCATTTACCGTGTAAGTTACTTTTGCGGTATCATTGGAATGGAAACCGAGCTGACCCGAACTGGTCTGCTTTGATGTATCCGTATCCGTATTCGGATCTCCTACTGTTCCTCCATAGCCATTTTGCATTGCATAATCTGCGTAGGCTTTCATGGTCGGTTTGATGTTAAACTCAACGGTGTAAGTAACCTTTTCTTTCAGAGCTTTCTGATTTAAAAGTTCTACCGTAACTGTTTTTTTATCTGCGCCCCAAACCACTTTATACTGGGAAGTCTCCAGTTCTGATTTTGCTTCGCCGTCTTTCTGTTTGTAAACCTTTAAGTTTAAGTGTTCTGAATCAGCAAAATCTGCGTACTCGCTTAATGTGTCTGTGATGGATACCTTTGTGTATTCCGGTCGCGTAATATCTTTTGCGATTTTTTCAAAAGCTGTATTCAGTTCTTCTGCATCTTTACCTCTAAGTGCTTTACCATCTACAGCGCCTACGTCTTTCGCCAAATCATCACACTTGTTACCACCGCCAGCATCAATAACGTATTTTACAGCGCCGCTCATTTTTGAATTAGCCTTATTCCATTCATTTACAGCTGCGTTATAATTTTTATTATCATCGTCATTATTGCCGTCTCCAATTGTATAGCCCGTTGGTAGCTCTGTATCTTCTCCTTCATTATAACGAAATGTAGGCTTACCATCCGTCAGGAAAATAACATATGTTTTCGCCCCGCTTCTATTCGTTAAAAGTCCTTCACCTTCTCGAATACCCGCCTGCCAGTTTGTACCTCCGTTTTCATCGACAGCGACCGTTGGCGTACCAACACTCTTTATATTTGTCCATGGTAACGCTATTTCTGCATCATTGTAAGTAGCATCCGTGTAAGGCCAAAAATTCTTACTTGTCCCTGAAAAACCAACTATCGAAATATTAATAGTTGTTTCTACATTCGGATCTTTCAACTTGGATACCAATTTTGAAATGGCATCATTAACAATCCGCATTCGAGTCTTGCCAAAATATCCGCCACTTGTTTCATTCATACTGCTTGATCGATCCACAATCAGCAGTACATCAATCGGCGTGGCCTGTCCTACCTCTCCTTTCACATCCAGAGACAATCTGTAATCATTTCCGTTCTTCAGGATAGTCTTTTTATGTTCCGGCGCGCCCAGATCCTGATCCGGTGTTGGCGGTGTCGGTGTGGTTCCATTTTTCTTATTGGTGATGTACCATTTTTCAGCTTTGCTGCCTGATGTGAATGTACCTGCCGTTGCATTTTCGTCATCATCACCATTCAGGGTTATGCTGAATCCAGTATTTGTAACCTCAACCGTCCATTCATTACTGGAGCCAAGATATCCGCTTCCTGCTACATTTTCTTTCAGAGTATAGGTCCCCGGTACCAATTTGTTTTCGTTGGTCTTTCCATCGGCACCACTTGTAAAGAAGTATGTAGCGCCATTCGCAGATGTCATTGTAAACTTAGCGCCCTGGATGCCCTTACTGATATCATCTGCATCTACTTTATAGAAGCTTACCGGTGTTTTCTGCTTCTTCTGTGCATTTATCTCAAGTCGGTACATTCCACCGCCTGTAGCGTTATCGTGCGTAATAACATCAATACAAAACTTTGTGTTACTCGGATTTTTCGCAAGTTCTCTCTGGATAATTCCACCTGCACCATCTTCTACAGGTTTTGCATACCAGCCATTTGTAATTTTGCAAAACGGATTCTTTGAATCGTCAACGCCATTTTCTCTCCATTGGCCACCTGCTGCAATATTATTATATGCACGGGTTCCTGCTTTTTCCTGATAATACTGAATATCATCTGAGCGATTGGAAGTTCCCGTCCAAAATGCTAAATAATCTTTGTAATTTTCGTTTGTAATGTCTGCTCCTTCCGGATATACAAATACAAACATATTGTCATTAATATAAATCCGACTATCATCCAACACTGATTTAATTGTATAATCATAATCAGCATAATCATAGTCGCTTTCTTTTTGCAAATTCTCCAGATCAAAGCTTCCTCTAAAACGAGTCAGCGCCTCATCCGTACTCTTACTGCCATTTATTTTCCATGTAGCGGAATCATACAGCTTGCCGTTATATGCGGTAATGGTATCTTCCGCCAAATAAGCGGCATTGTTCAAATTATGCTTTGCCAGGCGTGATCCATCCCATACCTGATTTTCGTTTGTTATACTCAGATCGTTCAAATGAGCTGTTACATCATCCCATGTCCAATCCAAGCCAAGCGAAACTTCACTTCCACCCTTATTATAAACATATGTATCAGAACGACTCCAGGTAATCGGCAGGTCTCCCTGTGATACTTTGCTAATCATCTCCTGATGCTTTGTTGTTGAAACTGCATTGCCTTCCAGATCAACTAAGGCACTACGATAGACAAAATAAATTGTATTGCTATTTACATTTTGCCAACCACCATAACCATTTTCGCTTGTATTATAATACCACGTATAGGTCTTATTAAAATAACCATTCTCTTCACATTTCAGCCGTTTAATTTCTGTTCCATCAACACCATTTAAAGTTGCCTTTAAAAAGGTATATCCAGATATTCTAAACTGATTACCTGCAATTACAGTCACCGTTGCTTCTCGACTGATATTTTTTGTTATTCCTGATGCTCCAATACTGTTTCCCTCTGTATCTACAGCCTGAATCGTTAAACCAGACGCAGATTTACCTTTCCAAGTCAGCGTAAATACTGAAAAGCTCTCCGTCACAAACTCCGCCGCTTCCACTTCGGTAGCCTCGGTGGTCTGCACATTCGCTTCCTGGCTCTCATCGGCAACCATGTCTACCACATCTTTGACTGCTCCGTCGGAGCTCTCCTCCAGATGCATCAGAGTAACGTCTGCGACCTCGGCGCCGGCTTCCCGGGCTGTTTTTACTTCCTCAGGGATGGCTGCTTCCTTGTAGTCCATGGATACAGATACGGATCCGTTCGGCTCCAGCTTGTCGCCGTTCTCATCTACGAAGGTGATGTCGTAGGCAAGGAAACCGAGGATGTCGTACTCTTCGCCCTGGGCCTTCTCCTGCAGCTTCTCTGCGGTGGCGTCGTACTGGGCGTTCAGCTCCTCCGCCTCTGCTTTCGCGTCGGCGTCCATATCGTCATGGATTTCTTGTTTCTCAATCGGGGTAACGGAAAGGGATGCGCCCTGGGGGATATTGCCTTCCTCATCTGCGGTAACCCGGATGGATACCTGGCTGTCCTCGTAGGTCAGCTCCATGATGGGCTTCTCTTTCCGTTCTTCCTCCGGAATGTTCTCTTCACCTTCGCCTGTCTTCGTTTCTCCTGCGTCGGGATTCTGTGCTCCGGACTGTCCTTCTTCCGCTTTGGACTCGGACTGTCCTTCTTCCGCCTTGGACTCGGACTGTCCTTCTTCAGAAGGTGTCTCTTCGGTCTGCGCTTTCGGCTGTCCTTCCTCTGCGTCCGCTACGGGATTCTCATCTCCGTCGTCAGACAGGACGATTTCTTCCTCTGCCGTCTCCGTGGTTGTCTCTTCTGTCCCTTCCGAGCTTCCGGCGCGCATATGTTCCGCTCCGCCCATCACGATTACCATGCAAAGCATGATGGCAATGGCTCTCTTCAGCATTTTACTTTTCATGGTTTCCTCCTTCCGCCTCGATGTCTCCTTCATCAAGTGCTCCGCTTATCAGTTTCAGCAGTTCCAGCGCGCTTCGGAAATTCTGCACCTTCTTCTCTTCTGTCCAGGTGACGCTTCCCTGCCAGGTAGAGTTCTGCTGACTTACTATCTTTACTACGAAGGTATTGGTATTTTTCATAATCAGTCCATCCTATCTCTGTATCCCTTTGCAGTTCCCTGTTATTATTTCCTATTATAAGAGATATTCTGTTACAAAATGCATTACAAAACAAATTTTTCCTTATTTTTTTACTTCATTTACCTGAATTTTGCATTCCTGTAATGCCAGCTCCAGAAGCCGCAGAAGCTCCAGTTCATTCCGGAACTCTTTCTTTTCATTTTGCTCAAGCCATAACGCTTCGCCCTCCCAGGTGGAATTCTGCCGGTATCCCACCTGTATCAGCAGCGTGGCCAGCCGGCCTCTCTGCCCGGTCAGCTGTTCTTCGTCCGTCCGGCGCTCAGGCCGCTTTTCTATATTGTAAGGGACCTCCGCCGCCGACTGCTTCCGAAAGCTCCGGCTCCTGGTCGAGGCCTGGGGAAATGCTATTCCGTCAAACAGGGCCTCCATCTGCTTCAGAAGCTGCAGAATGCTTTCGAACCGGACCGGCTGCTCTCCATAATAATGATACATTCTGCCTCGTATCTCGCCGTTCTCCAGCGTATCGATACAGACGTTGACTAGGTTCGGAGAGGACAGGTTCATAGATGCTATATTTTTTCTGCTCATAGATGTCATCCTTCTTCGTCATACAGGGAAGTCACGCAGCAATGCAGCCGTTTCTCCCAGCTCTTGTGTTCCTTTGTAAATGAATCCGTAATCCGGCTGATTACGATCTGACAGTTCTCCCAGCTGATGCCGCCCAGCATCACCAGATACTGGCTGGCGCTGTAACGGGTGAACGCGTCCCCTCTCCGAAGAGAGCTATGTATTGCATCGCCCAGCTTTCCGGCCAGCTGCTCCAGCTTCTCCCCCTGTTCCATGGCCCGGCCCTGGCTGTCTGTCAGGGAGCAGACCAGAAGATAAACGGACCGGCCGCTGCGCTCCATATTCCGGCGTACCATGCGGTACACATCCCGGAAGCTGGGCGGCGTACAGTAAAACGCGCCCCAGTCCTTTTTATCCTCCTGCAGACCATGCTTGATGTCTTCCACCGTGCCGGGTCTGTTGCTGATATGGCTGCTCATATCCCGGAACTGTTCCATCATTCGCTCAGAGGGAGCCACGCCCAGCTCCTCCGCCAGCATCCGGGCTGTATTTTCATACTCCGCCATGGCCTCGTTATAACGATTCTGGGCGATATAGCAGTCGATTTTCACGGTCTGCCACTCCTCGAAGGGATACAGGCGGCAGGCTGTCTCCACCAGGCAGAGAATTTCGTCGTACTCCCTGCGCTTTTTCAGCCACTCGATGATCCATGTCAGGGCGTCGCAGTACATTTTCTTATAGGAAGCTGCCGCCAGCAGCGCCCATTCCTGACCGGAAAGCTTGGGCAGGAACTCGCCGCGGTACATCTGACAGGCTGCCTTCAGCAGCTCCGCCTTTCTGACTTCGTCTGTCTCCTTATCCGCTCCTTCTATCAGCTCCCGGAACTTCCAGACGTCCACATCCATTTCTTCCCTGCTGCTCCAGCGGTATACGCCCTCCCGGATCGTAATAAAGTCCTCCTCCGGCATTCCTGCGTCCAAAAGGAGCTTCCTGAGTCTGTGTAAGGTCACGCGAAGGCTGTTACCCGCGTCTGCCACCTCCTCCACCCCGTAAAGGGCGTCAGCCAATCTGCTCCTTGCTATTCCCGTTTCTCTTCTGTGAAGCAGCAAAAGAAGCAGTTCCATGGATTTTGTTATTTTATTTTTTCCTGATAAAATGGGATGGTCCCCATAAGTAATTTCTTCCTGCCCGAGCATCCGAACCTTCAGCATAAGTCTCTTCACTCTCTTCCTGTTTTTTCATAAACACTTTTCGTTTTCCATATAGTCTTATATTATCATCGCGGAGATCCACTGTCCACTATCCGAAAGGTTAGTTTTTCAGCGGTTTCGTTTTCCCCCTATGATTTTCGGCAAAATATGCTATAATGGATACAACTGCTTCAGGAGGTGGTTTCCCATGAAAAAACTGGATATAGCCAAAACAGTTCAGCTTATCATATTTCTGATTCTCACTCTGGTCAGCATCGATCTGGTGCTTCTGGATCCGGAGCTTTACCATATGGCCGGCTCGGACACCCGCGTACGCTTTCTCTGCGGCGTGCTCTGGCTGGCGCTTCTTTTATCCTTCGCCTTTCTTCTGACGGATTTTATCCTGTTATCTTCCTATAAAAAGGATTACCGGGAGCTCAACCATGTGGTCCATTCCGATCCGGTGGCCGGCATTGCCAACCGCTTCAGCTGCGACGCGCTGATTGACCGTTATCTGGATAAGCCTCTGCCCGACCACATGGGCTGCATCATGTTCGACCTGACGAATCTTCGGGATATCAACCGCCGATACGGCCATATGCAGGGGAATATCCTGATTCGGGATTTTTCCAACATTCTCCGCCTGACCTCCCTGGATCTCTGCTTCGTGGGGCGTAACGGCGGCAATAAATTTCTGGCGCTTTTCGAAGACTGTTCCCGGGAGAAGCTTCAGCTTTTTCTTGACCGGGTACAGCAGAAGACGGATGCCCACAACGCCAGGGAGGGCGCTTATCCCATTGTCTATCAGTATGGCATCGCCTTTGAGGACGGGGAGGCCGCTCCCACTATCACCGAACTGATCGCTCTATCCAACCAGCGTATCTACAAGGAGGAGCAGCAGGACTATGAATAATCTGGATCAGCAATATATCGCCGGACTCGCTGACCTGGCTGTCCTGGGCGACAGCAATGCCTTCGCGGAGCTTTACGCAGCCACTTTCCAGCAGCAGTACCGCTTTTCCTACGACTATCTCCAGGATGAATACCTGGCCCGCGACGCCCTGCAGGAGACCTATATTCAGGTGCTCCGGAATCTGGATTCCCTGCAGGATTCCGGGCTTTTTCTTCCCTGGCTCTCTTATCTGAACTATCACGCCTGCCTGGAGCGCCGTCTTCTGCGGACCGGCCCTACCCGTTCTTCGGAAGACCTTACCTTCTCCATCGGCGATCACGAATATACGCTCCGACAGCTTCGGATTCTCCCCTTTACGGAGGCCCAGGCGCTGTCCATGCGCTATTTTGACCATATGCCCATCCGACGCATTGCCCGGCTTCTGTATCTGCGCCCTACCGCTGTCTCCCGCTATCTGCGCCGTGGGGAGAAGCGCCTGCGCGCGATTCTGAACCTGTAAAGGAGGCATTTCCCATGATACTTTTCAAGAAAAAGACGGCTCCGGCGCTTTCCGAAGCTCTGGCAGACCGTATGCTGGAAAATATCTTCGACGCCTGTCAGGCGGAGCCCAATACCATTCCGCTGAAGACCTTGATTTCCTATACCCGTTACCGCAGGGAGCGTTTTTCCTTCCAGAAGATTCTTCTGGTGGTGATTCTCCTGCTGTTCTGTCTGCTGCCCCTTCTGTTTCTCTATCCCGGGGTCAGCCTGCAGCTTCAGCCCACGGACACCCCCTGGCTGCCCACCTACCGGATCGACGTGGATACGCTTCTGCCCGTCAGCAGCGTCTATGCAGAAGTGGACGGCGCCCGGCTTCTGGTAGCTGCCGCCGGGGAGAATACCTACAGCGTCGAGCCCCGCGCCAATGGCACGCTGTCCGTGACTGTGACGCTTATCAATAACCAGTATCAGACTGTGACGGTTCCTGTCTCCGGCGTCGACACCGAAGCGCCCGCCTGCTCTTCTCATTCCCGGAAGGACGGGAAGGTCTGGCTGACTCTGGAGGATTCCGGCTCCGGCGTGGATTACAGCAGTATCACGGCCCTTGATCAGGATGGCCGTCAGGCTGCGCCCCTTCAGGTGGACGAGGCCGGACAGACGGCTGTATTCTCCTGCCCGGAGCATTTTCTGGACGTCTGCGTCCCCGATCGGGCCGGCAATACGCTGCACCTTCGCATTACCATGAAATAGGAAAGGATTTTCCCTTATGAAGCTCTTTTTCATCTGTATACTGCTTCTTCTGTCCGGCTGCGGCAGCCCGGATTCCGACGGTTCATCCGCGCAGGATCCGTCGCTTCCGCCCCGAACCACTGTAACGGAATTTCTGCTGCCATCCGCCGATGGAACCGACGTCTATGGAAATGATTTCGTCTCCATCGATGCTTCCAATACCTCCGAGGGCTACGTGATGGTCCGCTACACCGGCCCGGCAGATAAATCCCGGCTTCAGATGACCGCGCCCGACGGCACGCTCTACTCTTACTTTCTGAAGCCCGGCGATTATCAGACCTTTCCCCTGTCCGGCGGCAGCGGCTCCTACCACCTGGAGATCTACGAGCACGCCTACGATAACAAGTACGCTCTTGCGTTTCCCCGGGATCTTGAGGTTTCGCTCCGGGATGAATTCAAGCCCTTCCTTTATCCGAACCAGTACTGCTGGTACACGGCGGACAGCGAAGCTGTAAAATACGGGCTGGAGCTTTCCGACGCTTCCACCTCGGATCTGAATTATGTGGAGCAGGTCTATGATTACGTCACCGGCACCATTTCCTATGATGAGGAACTGGCGAAGAATATTCCCACGGACTATATTCCGGATATCGACGCTGTGATGGCTTCGAAAAAGGGGATCTGCTTTGACTACGCTTCCCTGATGGCCGCCATGCTCCGATCCCAGGGAATTCCCACGAAGCTGGAGGTGGGCTATTCCGGGCAGGCTTACCACGCCTGGATCAGCGTCTATCTTCAGGAGACCGGCTGGGTGGACGGCATCATTTCCTTCGACGGGAAGGACTGGACGCTGATGGATCCCACGCTGGCGGCCGGTAACGACCGGGCTTCCGTAAAGAAGTATATCGGCGACGGCAGCCATTACACTGTAAAATACACGTATTAACCATACGGAACGGAGGTTATTATGGACGAAATTAAGATAAAACAGAAAGCATTTTCCAATCCGGAGCTGGCAGCCTTCTGTGGGCAGCTGAGTCTTATCCTGCACTCCGGCATTTCCTCTCTGGAAGGAATTTCCATTCTGTTGGAGGACAGTAAGGACCCGGAGGAGCAGGCGGTGTTTCAGAGGCTGCTAGAGCGCTTACAGGAGACCGGAAGCCTCGCCACGGCCTTTGCGGACGCCGGTCTTTTCCCCGCCTATCTTCTCTCCATGACGGAGCTCGGCGAACAGACCGGTACCCTGGACGAGGTCATGAAGGCTCTGTCGCTCCACTATGAACGTGAGGAAGCCATAAGCCGCAATGTTAAAAATGCCCTGACCTATCCGCTTATTATGTCAGCCATGATGGCAGCAGTCATCGTCATTTTGCTTGTAAAGGTCATGCCCATCTTCCAGCAGGTGTTCCGGCAGCTGGGTACGGAGATGACCGGATTTTCCCGGGCGCTTATGGGACTCGGCACAGCGCTCAACCGGTATTCCATCCTGTTCATTGTACTTCTTCTGCTGGTAATCGCGGCGGCCTTTGCCGGAACACACACCGCGGGCGGACGGCGGTTTTTCCGGAAAATCGGACTTCATTTTTCACGGATCCGGTCCATGCAGGAGCAGCTTTCTGTCTGCCGCTTTGCCAGCGGAATGGCTATCTCCCTGAAAAGCGGTCTCACCCAGGAACAGAGTCTGGAGCTGACAGAGCGGCTGATCGAAGACACTGATTTCTGTAAGAAGCTGGAAGCCTGCCGGAACGGGCTGTCTGAGGGACAGGAGCTGGCGGCTCTCCTGCATCAGGAGCAGATTCTGACCGGCGTCTACGCGCGGATGGCTTCCATCGGCGCCCGGACCGGGGAACTGGATGCGGTACTGGAACGAATCGCCGATCTCTGCCAGGAGGATCTGGACGATCGGATGAACCGGACCCTGGCGGTTCTGGAGCCCACGCTGGTCATCACCCTGTCCCTCATTGTGGGCGTGATTCTGCTGTCTGCGATGCTGCCGCTGATGGGCATCCTGTCCAGTCTTTAGGAGGTGCTGCTCATGCGTTTTCAAACGGAGAAAAAATCCCGGCCACAGCTTCGGCTGCTTTTGTCCGTCTCTGTCTTCGCGGTCATCTTTCTCTGCTTTTATCTGGGGATACAGTCCCTTTCGGCGGATACGGACCGGCGGCAGCGGGACAGCCTTGAGGAAGCCCTGAACCGGAGTATTACTTACTGCTACGCAGTGGAGGGCGCTTACCCCGAAAGCCTGGAATATCTGACGAAGCATTACGGACTGACCTATGATCATGACCGCTTTTTCGTGGATTACCGCGTCTCCGGAGCCAATCTGTATCCGGATGTGACGATTCTGGAGGTGAAATGAGTATGCAGATACGGCGTGACCCACATCATCTCATCGATGTTCTTTTTCCGGCGGCCCTGCTCTTCGTATTCGCCTTTTCGGCGGTATCGGTGATTCTGCTGGCTACCGGCGTTTACCGGGACACGGCGATCCATTCTTCCCGGAGCTATACGGCGGAGACGGCGCTGGCATACCTGACGGAGAAAGTACATCAGAATGACGCGGACGGACAGATCGATATCGGAACCTTCGACGGCTGCGAGGCTCTTCAGATCCGGCAGTCTTATGGGGATTCGGACTATACTACTTATATCTACGCCTATGAAGACGCCTTGCGGGAGCTGTTTGTAAAGGACGGCGCGCCCGCGTCTGCAGAGGACGGCAGGGCAATCCTGGCTGTCTCGTCGCTCAGCTTCACAAGGCCGGATGACGGCCTGCTCTCCTTCTCCTGCACCAATACGGACGGCACGACTGCCCGGGCTGTCGTTCAGGTACGAAGCACGAAAGGGGGCGCAGCTTCATGAAAATGACACATCGCCCCCGTACATCCAGCCTGTTTCTGCTGGAGCTGATTTTTTCCATTCTGTTTTTCTCGGTGGCAAGCGCAATCTGCATACAGATCTTTGTGCGGGCCCATACCTTAAGCCGGGACGCCCGGGCGCTGCATACGGCGGTGTCCGCCTGCTCGGACGCAGCGGAGATCGGAAGCAATGCCGGAACCGCGGCAGACGCCGCAGAAAAGCTGGCTGCCCTGTACGCGGACGCAGCAGCCGAGGATCCGGCTTCGGATAATGATTCCGTTTTCACAGTAGCTGTGGGATTTGACGCGGAGCTTCAGCCCTGCGCGGCAGACGCGGACGCAGCGGCATATCTGCTGACAGCGGACTTTTCCGAACGAGGAAAGCTGCTGCGCTGCAAAGCGATTATGACAAAAAAGAATTCTTCAGCGGAAATTTACCGGCTGGAGACCGTTCACTATTTATCGGGAGGAACCGCGGATGAATAAGGAGAAAAAAAGTGTTCCCTTTCTGAGCATCGGATCTTCTTCCCTTCTGGTGGTCTTTCTGGTGCTTTGCCTGGTGATATTCGCGATGCTGACTCTTACCGGCGCCCAGAGTGATTACCGTTTCAGCAGACAGCTGGCAGACCGGCGGACAGCCTACTATGCCGCCTGCAATCAGGCAGAGGAGCAGATCGCGTCGCTGGACGCAGCCGGGGAATTGAAACATATGACGGAAAGCCTCAGCTTTCAGGTGCAAATCAGCGATCGCCAGGCGCTTTTCGTGGAGCTTTCCCCGGACGGCACGGACGGATATGTAATCTCCGCCTGGCAGACCATCAGCACCGGGGACTGGAATTCCACTTCCGGTTCACCGGGAATCGGGATTTCCAATGAAGACTGAAAATTCAGGGAGGATTACTATGGATATTGTTACGATTTTAAAACAGGCAGTTGGGGAAAATGCGTCGGATGTGTTTATTGTGGCAGGTCTTCCCTGCTCTTTCCGCAAAAACGGTACGCTTTACCGGATAAATGAAGAACGGCTGCTGCCGCCGGATACAGAAGACCTGCTGAACAACATCTACAGGCTGGCAGGCAGCCGGGATATGACGGCCCTGCACGAACACGGCGACGACGACTTCGCCTTCGCGATTCAGGGCGTGTCCCGCTTCCGTGTCAGCGCCTACAAGCAGCGCGGAGCGCTCTCAGCCGTGATCCGTGTGATCACCTTCCAGCTGCCGGACTACACAGCCCTGGGAATTCCGCCGTATATCATCAATTCCACCGCATCCGGAAGCGGCATGATTCTGATTACAGGCCCGGCAGGCAGCGGAAAATCCACAACCCTGGCCTGCATGATCGATCACATCAATCAGACACGGGATGCGCATATCATCACGCTGGAGGATCCGCTGGAATTTCTGCACCGCCATAACCGCTCCATCGTGAGCCAGCGGGAGATCCACGTGGACACGGAAAACTACGTGACAGCTCTCCGTGCGGCGCTCCGTCAGAGCCCCGACGTTATCCTTCTCGGGGAAATGCGTGATTACGAGACCATCAACGTGGCTATGACAGCCGCCGAAACCGGTCATCTGCTGCTGTCCACCCTTCACACGATCGGCGCCGCCAATACCATTGACCGCATCATCGACGTCTTCCCGCCCAGCCAGCAGCGGCAGATCGCGATTCAGCTTTCCACCGTTCTGAACGCTGTCGTATCGCAGCAGCTGCTGCCCACCGTGGATGGAGGGATGGTTCCCGCTTTTGAGATTATGACGGTAACTCCGGCGATTCGAAATATGATCCGTGATAATAAAGTGCCACAGATCGACGGACTGCTGTATTCGTCGAACCGGGAAGATATGGTATCGATGGACGCCAGCATTCTGGCACTCTGTCAGAAGGGCGTGATTTCAAAGGATACGGCGCTGATTTACGCAACGAATCCGGAGCTGCTAAGGAAGAAGCTGGTTTAGTCTGTCAGCTTCTTTATGGATTCCGTGGATATCTCAGAAACTTCCGCCATGTCTTCCCACCGCGCATAATCCTCCGTCATGCCACTCGCAAGCTCCCACTTAATCTTGTCCTTGATATCCATGAGGCACTGCAGAAGCAACGGATTGAACGCGCCGCATTCTCCGTTCAGGATCATCCGGAGCGCCTGCTCATGGGAGTAAGCTTTTTTGTATACACGCTCGCTGACCAGGGCGTCATACACATCCGCCAGCGCCACCACCTGGACGGATATGGGGATCTGATCGCCCTTCAGGCCGTCCGGATAGCCACGGCCATCATAGCGCTCGTGGTGCCAGCGACAGATATCACGGGCAATCTGAACCAGCGGCTCATCCTGGTAAAGCTCCATTTTCTCCAGTATGGAAGCTCCGATCAACGTATGGGTCTTCATGATTTCAAATTCTTCATCCGTCAATCTGCCCGGTTTGTTCAGAATGGATTCCGCGATACCGATTTTACCGATATCGTGCAGGGAGGAAGCCGTTACAATCATCTGCTGCTCCGACCAGGTCATATGGTAATCGTTGCTGCGCTTCATCAGCTGCTCCAGTAACAGCTCCGTCAGAATATTGATGTGCATCACGTGCGGGCCGCTCTCGCCGTTTCGGAACTCCACGATCTGGCTCAAAATCGTGATCATAATACGGTTGCTATGCTCTTTCTCGTAAATCTGGCGGGTAACCAGGCTCAGGAGATGGCGCTGCTTGGCATAGAGCTTGATGGTGTTAAACACGCGCTGGTATACAACCTTCGCGTCGAAGGGACGTCCGATATAGTCAGTAACTCCGAATTCGTAGGCCTTCTGAATGAACTGGGCGGAATCTTCACTGGAAATCATGATAACCGGAATATCCTCAATCCACTGCTTTTTATTCATAACGGCAAGAACTTCAAAGCCGTCCATCTTCGGCATCACCAAATCCAGGAGAATCAGGGAAATGGCAGTACCCTTCTGTTCCAGGATTTCAATACACTGCTCACCGTCTTCCGCATTCAGGATACGGTAGTCCTTCTGCAGAATCTCAGTCAGAATAGCGCGGTTCATCTCTGAGTCGTCAACGATCAGAATCTGCTGGCGCAGATCTTCGCTTTCTTCCTCCGGCGCTTTTTTCGGATTATCCTTGACATCCCACTCGGTAACAACCATATTTTTCCGCTTCTTGGCGCGGTACATGAGCTTGTCCGCCCGGGACACGGCTTCCTTGATATCGCCGCTATTGAACATGACGCCGCCGATGCTGACAGACATCTGTAAGCGGTTATAGCCTGCTATGGTGGCTTCGTAGATACGCTCCTGAATCATTTTCAGCTTGTCCGCAAAAATATCGGACTGGATATCCGGCAGGATCAGCAGAAATTCATCTCCGCCATAGCGGATCAGCATGTCGGACTTTCGGACATAACGCCGGATGATATCAGCGGCAGTCTCCAGTGCCAGGTCACCCGCATGGTGACCGTAGGTGTCGTTGTAGATCTTGAAATCGTCCAAATCGATAACTGCCACACCTGCAGGGCCTTTCATGTCTTTGACTTCATCCTCATAGAAACGGCGGTTATAAGCGCCGGTCAGGGCGTCCTTGTACAGCTTCTCGTTGTAGACAGTCAGATGGCTCAGCAGCTTCTCGTAGCCCTCAGAATCCAGCAGGGTTCTCTCATCCAGATCCTTAATCATTTCCATGACATAGGGTTCTCCATCTATCTCCACGTACCGGGAGAATACCTGATACATCTGATCGTCGATAAACTCTATCTTACTTTCCTCGCCCTGGCTGTCCAGCACATCTCTGGATATACAATTTTCACAGGGCTTGTCTTTCTTCCAGAATTCGTAGCACTGACAGGCCCTGGGGAGTCCCTCCGCCGGCTCGCGCTCCCTGTCCTTCAGAACACTTCCCTTTACCAATCTCACAAACGGGAATACCTCCCGCAGGCAGCCCATCTTGGCTTCTGCCTGTTCCATCGTCATCTTATCCTGTTCCCGCATTTATCTGCCTCCTGTCTGTATCTTTTTTATTATACACCGGAACCCCGGAAAAAGATACTCTTAAGACATATTTTGTAGTTATTTTGTAATTGAATTTTTCCTGTATCCGGAGTATGATGGAAAAAGGGAATGTACTTTACATAAGAATATACACAGGAGATTTGAATTATGACACTTGAACAGTTCTATGCCGCTGTGGGCGGCGACTATGAGCAGACACTTTCGAGACTTCCCAGCGAAGCACTGGTGAAGAAGTTTGTTCTGAAATATGTGGATGACGGCACCTGCAAAGAGCTGGCTGAAGCCATTACGAACCGGGACTGGGCCACCGCGTTCCGCGCGGCGCACACGCTGAAGGGTATCGCGCTGAATCTGGGATTCGACGCCCTCTATACCGTCAGCTCCAAACTGACAGAATCCCTGCGCGGAAACAAGCCGCTGACCGATATGAGTCTCTGGGCTGCGGTGGATGAGAAGCACAAGCAGATCGTGGACGCTATCTCACAGATTGACGCATAAATACATAGCGTAGTATAAGGGCTCTCGCTTACGCGAGGGTCCTTTTTGTGTCTGCGAAGCCAGACGAGAGGAAGGGTCGCGGCCCTTCCTCTCATCGTCCGTCTTTAATCAATCTGATCATTCTGAAACCGTGACAAATGCTCATAAGGCAAAATCTGTCTGCCGCGGAACAGCCCGCATCCATCATTGATGAGGCTGTTATTGGCCGCGCCAAACATGTTCACATCCACCTTGGACAGATCCAGCTGCTGAAGCAGCATGCCCCGCTCATAAGCCTCGTCAAACCAGACGCACTCGCCCTCGGGGATCTCGTGCCGGCGGGCGCGCTCCCGCTCCTGTCGCTTCTCGTAGGCCACATGATTGGCAATGCCGATCTCCGCGATATCATCCATCTCTTTCGTACGGATCTGTACCTCCATATAGCAGTTGGCGCTGCTGTCAAAGAAGGTGATATGCAGGGACTCATACTCCGACCGGTTCTTATTGGAGATGTAATCCCGGTAATAATCCTTGTTATTCTCATCCAGAAGCGGCGAATTGCTCCTTTTTACGCCGCCGGTCACCTGAGCCGTGAAACCGCGCTCTGTGAGGAAGCCGGGCAGCACATTCGCGATCTCATAGAGGCATTTCAGCTCTTCCTCCGCCTTATCCTTTCCCTGCTCCACATGACACTTCGGCATGGATATGACGATGCGGTAGGCGATCAGGTCACGGAACTTGACCAGACGCTTCCGCAGCTCCTCCACCGGCGGGTATTCGCCGTTTGCCATATAGTACTTGTAGCTGTCCTTGACAATATAGCCGTTGAATTTTTCCTCGGCCCGGATCAGGGATTTGATGCGGCCCTTGAAGGTAAAGGCCAGCCAGGGGTACTGTCTGGCCATATACATATAAAACTCCCGGATTTTCTGGGACTGGGCGGTCAGGAATTCATTGTGCTCCAACAGATCGATAATGCTCTGCAGGAAATCACAGTGAATCATGTCGATCTCATTGCCGGTCAACGCAGCGTCACGCCCCAGATCCCGTTTGTATTTCTTCAGTATCCGCATCACCGTGTCGCCGGAATACAGATAGTCGTTTAATGTAATCATGTGTTTCTCCACTTTTCTGAAATTGTGTTTTTACGCAATCCAATCTGATATTATACTGGATTTCAGCCGCAAAGGCAAGCAGAAGGCTCTGTATTCCCTATAAATTCAGCATTTTTGACACATTTTCCGTAGCTTTTTCGGCAGATATTCACAAAGAATCCTGCAAAGCAGGATTCCATAGAAATTTCCTATTGCACAAAAAAACCGCGCAGTCTGCGAAAAACTGCGCGGTTTTTATTTCCCATATTTTTACTTTTACCGTTCTTCCCGGAAATACGGAACTCCAAGGCTGGCAGGCGGCTGATTTTCCCGCTTGCTTCGGACGCTGGTGACCACCAGTACCACCAGGGTTACCACATAGGGAATCATCTTGTAAAGCTCCTGATATTCCATATGATCCATGCCTGTTGGGATGTACAGATACAGGATGTACAGGCCACCGAACAGGAAGGATGCCAGGATGCTTAAGTTCGGTCTCCAGATGGTAAAGATCACCAGGGCGATGGCAAGCCAGCCTCTGTCACCAAAGGCGTCGTTGGACCAGACGCCGCAGGCGTAGTCCATGACGTAGTAGAGTCCGCCGAGACCCGCAATCATACAGCCCACGCAGGTGGCGACGTATTTATATTTGGATACGTTGATACCCACGGCGTCCGCGGTATTCGGGTTTTCTCCCACCGCCCGCAGATGCAGGCCTTTCCGGGTATGATTCAGGAAATAGGACGCTGCCAGCGCGATGATAACTGCCAGGTAAGCCAGGAAGCCGTAGGATAAGAACAGCTTGCCAAACCATCCCATTTTCGATGCAAAGGGCAGGGATTTGCTGAAGTAACTGCTGGTGGCGCTTAAGGCAATGGAAGGCACGTCGGCGTCTACCAGTTTGATTAAGGAACCGCCGAAGAAGTTGCCGAAGCCCACGCCAAAGGTGGTCATGGCCAGACCGGTTACGTTCTGATTGGCCCGCAGGGTTACGGTCAGGAAGCAGTACAGTAGCCCCATCAGAAGAGACCCTAAGAGACAGCACAGCATGGGAATCAGAATGGCAAGCGCCGGATTCAGATTCGCTGTGGAGCTCTCGTAAAGGAAGGAACCGATGACGCCGCTGATGGCGCCCACGTACATGACGCCTGGGATTCCCAGATTCAGGTTACCGGATTTCTGGGTAATGATTTCTCCGGTGCTTCCGTAGAGAAGGGGGACGCCCTGTACGACGGCTCTCGGAATAAACGCAAGTAAGAAATTCCACATGATTACTGTACCTCCTTTTCTGCTTTTTTACGGAACTGCAGTCTGTAGCTGATGAAGAATTCGCAGCCGATGATGAAGAACAGAATGATTCCGGTCAGGATATCGGCGTAGGAATGATTCAGGCCGAAGGCAGTGGAAATCTCGCCTGCGCCGCGGTCCATAAAGATAATCAGGAAGCTGGAGAATACCATGGTCAGCGGATTGAACTTGGACATCCAGGACACCAGAACGCCCGTAAAGCCCTGGCCGCCCGCGATGGTGGTGGTGATGGTATGATTGATACCGCCCACCAGCAGAAGGCCCACCAGGCCACATACAGCGCCCGAGAGAAGCATCGTACGGACGATGACCTTCTCCACCTTGATGCCAACGTATTTCGCAGTGTTCTCACTCTCTCCCACGACAGAGATCTCGTAGCCCTGCTTGCTGTAATTCAGGTAAATGTACATAAGCAAGGTCACAACGATGGCAACGACGATGCTTAAGAGGTACTTGGAGCCGAAGATCTGGGGAAGCCACCCTGCATTGCTGTTCTGGTTGATAATACCGATCTTACCGGATCCCTTCGGAACCTCCCAGACGATGGTGTAGAAGGCTACAAGCTGAGTGGCGATGTAGTTCATCATCAGGGTGGACAGGGTCTCGTTGGTGTTCCATTTCGCCTTGAAAAAGGCCGGAACGAAGCCCCAGAACGCGCCTGCCGCAATGCTGGCCAGCACCATGACCAGAATCAGCACGCCGTTCGGCAGCTTATCTCCCAGACAGATCATGCAGGCGCCTGCAGCCAGGCCGCCGATGAGCACCTGTCCCTCGCCGCCGATGTTCCAGAACTTCATCTTGAAGGCCGGAGTCAGGGCCAGAGCGATCAGAAGCAGAATGGAAAGATTCTGCAGGGTAATCCAGGTCTTCCGCTCAGTACCGAAAGCGCCCGTGAAGATGGACTTATATACCTCGATGGGGTCAATACCCGTGGTAATAGTGGTCAGGATGCCGCAGAGCACCAGGGCCAGAACGATGGCCACTGCCCGGATTTCTACTGCCTGGTACCAGGGAAGGGCGTCCCTTTTTACGATATGAAAAAACGGCTCTTTCTTATTCATGGCTCTCGTCCCCTCCTACTCTGGTCATCATCAGGCCGACCTCATTTTTATCGGTTTTCCGGGCGTCCACGATGCCGCTGACCTCGCCGCCGCAGAGCACCATGATCTTGTCGCAGAGCTCTACCATCACGTCCAGATCCTCGCCGACGAAAATGACGGCTACGCCCTTCTTTTTCTGTTCATTGAGCAAATCGTAAATGGTATAAGAGGAGTTGATATCCAGTCCCCTTACCGCGTAAGCAGTCAGAAGCACGGTGGGGGCGGAAGCAATCTCACGGCCTACCAGCACCTTCTGCACGTTACCGCCGGACAGACGGCGGACCGGGGTGGAGATACCCGGGGTTACTACCTCCAGTTCCTCAACCACGGACTGGGCCAGCTTCCTGGACGGGCGGCGGTTTGTAAAGGGTGTTTTTCCCCTCCGGAAGGAACGGAGCATCATATTGTCAGCCAGGTCCATGTTCGCCACCAGGCCCATGCCCAGACGATCCTCCGGCACGAAGGAAAGAGATACGCCCATCTCAGCGATTTTTAAGGGATCTTTGCCAAGCAGCGGCTCCTCATGGCCGTCGTCCTCCACATACTCGATGGTTCCGGTCTCCACAGGCTGTAACCCTGCGATGGCCTCCAGAAGCTCCTTCTGCCCACAGCCGGAAATGCCTGCGATACCCAGAATCTCGCCGCTCTTTGCCGTAAAGGACACATTTTTTAACTTCTGAATACCATCCTCACTGCGGACGGACAGATCCTTCACCACGATACGGGGCTTCGGATTCACCGGATCCGGGCGGTCAATATTCAGGGTCACCGCATGACCCACCATCATGTTGGTCATCTCGGTAACCGTCGTGTCTTTGGTCGCCATGCTGCCGATGTATCTGCCGTCGCGCAGGACTGCCACACGATCGGACAGGGACTCCACCTCATGCATTTTATGGGTAATGATGATAATGGCCTTGCCGTCGTCCCGCATTTTCCGGAGGACACGGAATAGCTTTTCGGTCTCCTGGGGCGTCAACACGGCGGTGGGCTCGTCCAAAATCAGAATATCCGCGCCGCGGTACAATACCTTTACAATCTCCACGGTCTGCTTCTGGGATACCGTCATATCATAGATTTTCTGCTTCGGATCTACTTCAAAACCGTATTTGTCACAGATCTCCTCTATTTTACGGGATGCCTCCTTGATATTAAGCCTGCCTTCCAGACCCAGGATGATATTCTCGGTAGCGGAAAGTACATCGATCAGCTTAAAATGCTGATGCACCATACCGATTCCCAGCCGTAACGCATCCTTGGGGGATTTGATGACCTCTTCCTTACCGTTAATAAAGATCTGTCCCTCATCCGGAAAATAAATACCGGAGAGCATATTCATCAGTGTCGTCTTACCGCTGCCGTTTTCTCCAAGCAGTGATAAGATCTCACCTTTGTAGATATCCAGATTCACCTTGTCATTGGCGATCACGGATCCAAAAGTCTTGGTAATGTTTTTCATTGAAACCGCAGCTACTTTTGTCTCTTTTTCCATCCTCTGTCACCTTTCCAAATTATCCATAACCTGTATACTTTGAGTCGCCCCTTTTCTACCCTGTCGATTCTTACAAATTAACAGGGTAGAAAAAGGGCGGCGCGGCGATAAACGCGGCGCCGTCCAGGCTTTTTAAGAATTAATACTGCTCGTCCAACAGGTTGATGCCGTCGATTCTTACATTGAAGTAAGGAGCGGAACGGAATGCAACATCGGACTCATGGAAGTATCCGTCACTTACTACCTCATGATCGGGAGTATAATCAGGATCGGTATCGATATCAGCCTCATAGCTGTCCAGGGTCTTGCCGTCTACAGTGAAGGTAGTGATATCATATACGTGAGTCTTGCCTGCGATCAGATCAGCCTTTGCAGCTTCTACTGCTTCTGCAGTACCGTCTGCTACAGCAGCACCAAGGTCACTCAGTTCTACAGAACCGGTCTCCAGAGTACCGCACCAGTCGGTATCAATAGGAGTTCCGTCTGCTACACATTTGATAGCATACTCGAAATAAGGCTCCCAGTTAACTCTGGAAGATACCAGGAAAGTATTGGGGCAGGCTGCCTCAGTGCTTCCGTTGTAAGATACGTTGGGAACGCCTGCGGTCTCACATGCGGTAGGAGCACCCATGGAGTCTGCATGCTGGCTGATCAGTACGCATCCGCCCTCGATCAGCTTGTTAGCTGCTTCCTTCTCAGCGGTCTCATCATACCAGGAACCGGTAAAGGTTACATCCATGGTAACGCTGGGGCATACGGAACGGGCGCCCAGGAAGAAGGATGTATATCCGCTGATAACCTCTGCAAACGGATGTGCCGCTACGTAGCCGAGTTTATTTGTTTCTGTCTTAAGTCCTGCCGCAATACCTGCCAGATAACGTCCCTCATAAATAGACGCAAAATAATTATGGAAGTTATCCAGTCCTGAATCCGATGCCTGGAATCCTGTCGCATGACAGAACTGGATGTCCGGATACTCTGCGGCTACTTCTTTCACATAGTCTTCAAACCCGAAGCTTGTTGCAAAGATAATGTTGCATCCTGCTTCTACGAGTTCTCTAAGAGCTGTATCACATTCTGCATCTTCCGGCACATTATATTTGTTGATGATCTGGTCATCGCTCAATCCCAGTTCTTTCTGCATTTCCTTTGTTCCCAGATCATGATTGTATGTATATCCCATATCGCTCGGATCGGAAATATGTACAAATCCTACCTTGATTTCATCTTTCGGAATTCCTTCCGACGCCTCTTTTTTGGAGTCTCCTCCTTTGTCTTTGCCTGCGTCTGCCGCCGGAGCTCCGCACCCTGCAACGAGAGTGACTGCCATAGCTGCACACAAGAATGCGCTGAGCATTTTCTTCTTCATTGTTTTTCCTCCTTTTATTCCGTTCTTTTTAAAAGAACGATGCTCGTTAAAAAAGCTACCCACTTTTCAGAAATCCGTTCTTCAAATGGATAGCTACATACCTATATTACTATTCAAAT
>OLRS01001517.1_pt1 | contig 22179 bp, 10 predicted proteins | sample 1673171 | NCBI WGS metagenome assembly OLRS01 (sample SAMEA3136762, study PRJEB25190) | human gut metagenome | biome: human gut; feature: human-associated habitat; material: faeces | place: Austria | collected 2013
AAAAATCCTGTTATAACAAACATGCCATAATATACAGCAACTATGTTTTCCTTCATTTTTTATAAAATGAATCAAATGATTTCCATGATAGTAGAATTTCTGTCACTGTACCGTTAGAACTTTTCCCATAAACAGCACTTCCTCATTTGCACTGTCGTAGATCAGAAATGCAAATGGCCGTGTCAGCTCAACATCTTTTATAATCGGATCCGTATCCATTGCAGACATGCACTCCATTGTCACTGCAGTCACAGCGGCAGCTTTAGTTCCATTTTCGTCTAGTTCCAGCTTTGTTTTCTGTAAAACAGAACTGACATGAACCGCTTTATCTGCAATGCCTGAAAAATCAGCATCGTCCGAAAAAACATTCTCAAGTCCTACTCTGCTGAGGATATCACTTAACTCAGCGGTTGTTTCAAAATTCAACTTAGGCATTTTACAGTTAACTTCATCGTATTCCGGTTCTGATTTCAGAAGCCCTTCAATATCCAGCTCATCAAGAGTAAAATCTCCTTCTGCTTTCGGCAAAATTCCAATGAAGCTCAGATTATTTGCATAGTATTTTTCAAATGCTGTTGCCGCGTCATTTTCATAGTAATTATCACCGATGCTTGTCATGTACTTTGTTTCTTCGTTATCGCCGAATTTTTCTTTTTCATCAGAAACATCCCATGGATCCTGGGACCATCCGGATTCGAAATACAATGAATTGGTGAGACACAATTCACTGTTTTCATTAAGCATGTCAGGTTTCATAATTTTCGGAATCAGCCCCTCTGTATTTTCATTGCACCATGCATTAATAGTGTTGCATGTGTTTTCTTTATCAGAAAAATCAAGAATTTCTGCCTTTGCTTCAAAATTATCTTCTGCCTTTTTTTGGAATTGATCCTGCAGAGTCAGTCCCTGATTTACCCATAGGGCATCTGCAATTTTTAATTTCGATGTATAACCGTAATTTTCGTCTTCTGTATTATAGCTTTTAATTACATTCATATACATTCTGGCATATGCTGCAAAATCATCAGTTCCTAAATATTCATTTAATGCGTTTTTCGTTTCACCCTCGGCACCTTCTGCAAGCATGCCAAGGGCGAAATTAAGGCTTGTGGGGCTGAACATTACATTGGAATCCTGGTTTTCTTTGGCTATTTCATCTGTGAGGTTAATAGAATTCTGCAGATTAACTGATTTATCAAGATCAACGTTCTTTTCAGCTGCATTTGATACTGCCTGACTGACTGCGGCAGCATATACATGGATTGGAGGAGCCATGGTTGTCATGAACGTCAGTGCTCCGGCAAAAAGTTTTATTTTATTCATGTATAACCTCCTTGTACGGTCGATGAAGTCCTTTTTGCAAAGGTTTTCTGCAAGTTTTTGTTTTATTTTAACATATTTGTTTCTTCTTTCTGTTATATTAATTTTCATTTAGTATAAGCGAATTTCCGTATTTACAAGCAGCTCTCCCTCATATTGTAGTTTAACAGAGAAAAAACGTTTTTCCTCTGAAAGAAGCAGGTTCAGAAAAACTTTATCACCTTCCCATGTAGGAAGCTCTGGCACTATTTTCTTATCAACCCAGCATAGTTCGCCTTCATTGCATTCAATCAGTTCCCCCGTATATCCATCGGCTGTAAATACACACATAAGCTCAGATTCACATTCGCTGTTTATAAAGGTTACCAGGCCACGAAATTTGTAGGAAGTAAGTGTGAGTCCTGTTTCTTCTTTTACTTCACGCAGAACGGCATCGTAAGAAGCTTCTCCGGCCTGTGCTGCACCTCCGGATACTTCCCACCAGCCAGGTGCCCATGCTTTTGTCATCACACGCTTTGTGATCAGAAAAGTGCCGTCTTCTCTTGCCACAACGCCAAGCACTGTCAGATGATATTCTCCGTCTTTTAAGTGCCAGTCGTTTCGTTTCATCGTGCGTCCGGTCGGTTTTTTATTTTTATCGTATATATCCCATAATTCCATTTGTTTTATCTCCTGCTGTTTTGTTGAAACATTCTTCCAGTATTCTTGCTGCAAGATGTATGCTATGCATTGTATGTTCAAGAATGCCTCTCCTGTCTCTTTTATGATAGCATTGCATCGTAAGCTTTGCAAACATAAAAAATCTCTGCGGAACATTTTTTGTTCCACAGAGATTTTCTTTTTTACACTGTTTTTTATCTGCTCTTCCAGCGGATGTTCTGAGGGAAGCTCCGCACTTGCCAGCAGATGTTGAAGTTTTCTCCGATTAAGATAACATTTTACCCACACTCATGCAAGTGGCATATGAAAAGAATCTTTTAATTGTCAACCTTCTTGATTTTCAGGTTGACAATCTTTTTTTCTCATGTTACATTGTTACCAGAATTTTACAAGGAAGGTAACATCATGAACCCAAATTTTTATGATCAGGATGATCCGATCCTCTCCCGTGAGGATGCCATCGCCATCCTGGATACACCGGATGAAAAACTCGATGATCTGATCGCCCGTGCGGAGGGACTTCGCCGGAAATACAAAGGCAACCGCGTCAGCATTCACATTCTGACAAATGCCCGCAGCGGCAACTGTTCCCAGGATTGTGCCTACTGTGCCCAGTCCTGCCGTTCCAAAGCGGATATTGAGAAATACAAGTGGGTAGATGAGGAAAAGCTCTATCACGACAATGATTTTGTAAATGAACATCATTTATCCAGACACTGCATTGGCCTTAGCGGCATGAAATTTACCGATGCCGAGATTGAAGAGCTCGCCCGCCGCATCCGTAAAATGAAAGAACAGGGAACACACCTTTGCTGTTCTATCGGATTTCTGACGGAAAAGCAGGCGAAAATGCTCAAGGATGCCGGTCTTGACCGCATCAACCACAATCTGAACAGCAGCCGTGCGTACTATCATAACATCTGCACAACTCATACGTTTGAGCAGCGTGTGGCAAACATCCGCATGCTTCAGGGGCTGGGATTTGAGATCTGCAGCGGCGGTATCATCGGTATGGGTGAAAGCAAAGAGGACGTCGTGGATATGCTTCTGGAGCTGCGTGAGATCCAGCCGGAGGCTCTGCCAATCAATTTTCTGCTGCCGATCAAGGGCACACCGCTTGGGGATGCAGATATTTCCGGTCTGACAACGGAATATTGCATGAAAGTCCTCTGCCTTGCAAGACTGCTCGTACCGAAGTCCGACATCCGCTGTGCTGCCGGCAGAGAAGTCTACTTCAAAGGAGAGGAAAAGAAACTGCTCAGTGTCGTGGATTCTATCTTTGCTTCCGGATATCTTACTGCCGGCGGTCAGGGCATCCAGGATACCATCAAAACGATCACCGATGCCGGATTTACTTATGAAATTGAATCTGCATGATTTTTCGTACTTTACATCCGATATGAAGTGACCTGACTCTGTCTGATACAGCCTCCGGCGAATTGCAGAGATATTCTTAAATCGTGAAATCATGGAAATATATTACAAGGAGAACTTTTCAAATGAACGTTACAAAAACTGCTGCCTCGCAGCACAGTAAAACTTACGAAATGACCGTCACCGCACTGATGACAGCTGTGACCTGTATTTTAGCTCCGCTGTCCATTCCGATCGGTCCGGTTCCGATTTCTTTCACAAACCTTGCTATTTATCTTTCTTTATATCTGCTCGGATGGAAACGCGGCACGATCAGTTATCTGGTCTATCTGTTGATCGGTCTGGTCGGCGTTCCGGTATTCTCCGGGTTCACAGGCGGAATCGGCAAGCTTGCCGGTCCTACCGGTGGCTACATCATCGGTTTCATCGCCATGGCAGTGATCGCCGGACTGGTGATCGACAAATGCCATAATCGCTGGCTCCAGCTGCTCGGCATGATCGTCGGAACGGCTGTATGCTACGCTTTCGGAACTGCCTGGTTCTGTATCAGTGCCAGCTACACCGTTGGTGCCGCACTGACGGTATGTGTGATTCCTTTTATCCCGGCCGACCTGATCAAAATGGTTATTGCCATGCTCCTCGGACCGGAGATTAAAAAAAGAATCCGCTAAAAAAGAATTTCAGGAAAAAAATTTAAACTGAAATGTTGTTTTTTCGTTTTTGTTTTTGTCCGAAGAAATGATCTGGATTCCGTGATCGATCACTTCTTCGGATTTTTCTATATACTGATAATGGTACTGTGTGCCTGCCAGATCTTCAAAGATCAGCTGATCTCCCACCTGAAGTTCTGACAGGTTTTTTGTAAATGCAGCAATTCCATATACGGTCATGCCCTCCGTATCCCACGGCATGGATGTCCCATCTCTGCAAAGTGAGAATGATGCAGTATTTGCATCAAAGGTATTTAATATGGCATACTCTGTATTTTGTGACGGAATCTGCAAAAATCCAACCACCACTTTACCTTCCACACTCAAAAAGGTATCCCGGTCCGGATTTTTGACGTTTTCCAGCAAAATTTCTCTTTCCTGTTTTGCTTCATCCAGCAGTCTGGCTGCCCGTTTCTGATCCTGTATTCCAAAATGAAGGCAGGTGACGGCTGCTGCCCCCAAAAGCAGCAGCACGATCATCAGCCCTGGCAGGAACCAATTTCCGGTACGTATTTTTAATTGTTTCTCCGCACATTTTTTTTGTATTTCTGCCATATAAATCTCCCCCCAGGTCTCTTTGTCTTCGCAGTCATTCAGTTGCAGGCATTTTAACCTTCACCGAATGATTACTTTATTTTCATGGTTTTTTTCTGGAATCCGACTTTGGCTGTCAGTTTTTTCCTTAACTTTTTCTTTGCTTTTTTCGGTACCACAAAGACGGCTTTTTTATGAATACCCTTAAATGCATTTTTACCGATCTTTGCAATCGTCACTGACTTGATATTGATCTTCTTCAGATTTTTATTCTTGTAGAATGCTTTTGCCGCAATGCTCTTTACATTCTTGCCGATCGTTACCGTTGTCAGCTTCTTGTTGCCTTTGCATACATTTGCACCGATTGCCGTCACCTTGAACTGTCTGCCGTTGATGCGGACCGTTGACGGAATATTCATCTTCTTCGCTCTCGGCTTTTTGTAGGATACCAGCATGACAGCCTTTTTGGATGTCACTTTATATCTTGCCTTGCCAACCGGATAAATTTTTCCAATAACTACATCCTTCGGCTTATCCGATGGAGTCGGAGACGGTTTTTCCGTTGACGGTTTTTCGGTCGTCGGATTGGATACTTTTTTCCAGATTGCATACAGTTCTGTCGTTTCTGTGATATAGAATTTATCACCCGGCAGATACGTAGTTCCGCTGCCGTCTGCCTTTGTATTCCAGCTGACAAATTCCATGCCGTTATACTTAAATCCACAGTTTGCAGCCTGAACGGTATCGTATTTTTTATACGGACTGTTCGGATCTGTCATCGCACCGCTTCCGCCGTTTGCATGGTAGATCACCTGAAGACCTTTTTCCTCTTCGATCTGCCCTAAGACTTCTGCTCCGTAAGTGAAGGAGGCCGTCATTGCCGCACCGTCTGCCAGGTTCCATCTGCCCTGCACAAATCCATGGCCGTCTTTGGAAACAGTCAGTTTGTTGCCTTCGATCGCGGCTGTTCCGGAAACCGCATGCACTTCCAGATCCACCGTATCCAGATCATTGAGGATGATCTTCTGATCATTTTCGGTCACGGCACACAGCCGCAGTGCCACTTCTACGCCGTCTGCATCTTTCAGGAACAGATTTTTATTGGTGTAGGAAATCCACTGTTTCTGTGTGGTTTCGGTTGTATCTGCACTCAATGCAATATCAAGATCCTTAATATTACCCATGCCATCATTGTACACGCTGTTTCTTGCAGTCTCTTTATTTCCGACTGCGTCGCTTACTGTAATCTCTACTTCTTTTTTATAATAACCACTGCCAATGTTCACTTCATAAGCAAATTCATTTCCTTCGCCAAGTGCTGTCCCAAGATCCCCAAGCGTTTTTTCTCTTGCAAGCGGTTTGCCGTCCACCGTAATGGTCAGTTTTGCATCCGGCTCCGTGATTCCGCTGATCGTCAGCGTGCCGTCTTCTGCAAATCCAGATCCATTGGTCGGGGAGGTCAGCATCAGGGTCGGTGCTGTCGTATCGATGTTAAATACAAAACTCTGATCGAAACCGTCACCTTTTTCATTCTTGCCGTAAATCTGAATGGTATGATCTCCGTCTGCCAGGTCTTTTAATGGAATGGCAATTTCTGATGTATGTTCAAACGTTCCTGTTTTTACTTCTTCGCCGTCCAGCACCCAGGTTCCGGACACTGCCATATCGGCTTTTGCCGTGAAGTTGACAGAAGACGCTGCATACGTGTCGTACATCACAATCTTTTCTGTGACATTTCCATCCTCATCTTTTTCATTTTCACTTCTTCCAACCTGATAAACCTTCTGATCCGCTGCAAGTGTGATCTTTGCTTTCTGCGGTTCATTTAAGGTAAGGACTTCGCCAAACGTTTCTTTTCCGTAAACGATACCGGTCAGATTGCCGTCACCGTCTAAAAGTTTGTTAAATGGTGTCGCACTGATCACGTATTTCGTTCCGGCAGTCAGTCCGATGGTCTCAACGGTTTCTTTTCCGTTTTCATCGACACTTCTGGATTCGCTGCTGCCGCCAAGCACCGCATAGATCTGATTCTCTTCGTCTTTTACGGCAGAAACATTGTAATCTGAAAGTTCTTCTTTTTCGCCATTTGCACCGACTTCATAAACCTTAAACAGTGCACCCTGACATTTGTCATCCGTTACCGTATCAAGGGAAGCACGGATCTGCAGATCGCCTGCATTTTCCGCATGGATCGCTGTGATCGTCTCCGGCTGGCTGCTGTTCGTATAGGCAAATGCATTTGCAGTATCAACGATTCCGGTTGTGACTTCTTCCTGACTGTACACAAGTCTTACATAATATTTTCCGCTTTCCATCGTATCCGGGATCGTGATCGCAGCCTTTCCTTTTGCGATATCCGCTCCTGTCAGGGAAGCGATCGGTGTACCGCCGTTTTCTTCCGAATCCGGATTTTCCAGAATGTAAATATCAAGTTTCTCCAGATCAGACATTTTGTCATTTCCTGTCCATGTCAGATTGATCTTATTATCTGCACTGCTGTAGTTCTGTTTATCCATCTGAACTGTGGTGATCTCCGGGAGCGGATCTACGCCATAGAGGATCAGTTCAGAAGAATTTGCTGTTTTTATCGTATAAGTTTTATTTGCCAGTGACGGATCGGTAAAGGAGACAACAAGGGTTGCTTCTTTCTTCTCTTCATCATAAGTAAAGTTGGCATTTGCAGTCTCATTCTGTTCATCGGTTTTGTCATTGTCATAATACTGGATCGGATATGGCGTTCCATTCTCATCGGTAACTTTGAGTCCTTCTTTTCCTGCTTTTGCCTCTTCCAGTGATTCTGCTGAAAATGCAATACTCAGAACCTGTGCCACGCCGTCCTGGAAATTGCCAAGCGTTACGTTATGCGTGGTTCTTGTAATATCAGAGCGAAGGCTGGAGCTGATTTTTCCGTCTGCATCTGCCAGGGTGCTGTTTTCGCTTGAATCCTTCTGATAAATATTCGGGCCAATGCTCATGTAAAGCATATCCTGTTTTTCTTCATCATAGCCAACGGCGTACCATCTGCCGGAAATACCCTCTGTGCTTCTTGCTTCTTCCAGATACTGCGGATAGGTTGGATTTACTTTTGCCTGTGAGCCAAAGGAGAGGTCGCCGCCATAGGCATAAGAAATACCGGTTGAGAATCCGAGAACTTTCAGTGCACCCCAGATACGCTTTGTGTTCAGTCCAAGTGCCGCACCGCCGATCTGGATACCGCCGATCAGCGGGATCACATCCGGAATGCTGACGATCGCCTGTGCATAAGCTTCAAACGCTTCCTGTGCATCACTGCTGGCATCAATCACAATATAGCCCTTGCCATCGATGATGCCCATATAGTTGATGCTGCACTGCACCAGCGTCTTGAAATAAGGGATCCACTGTGTCTCCAGTTTCGCATATTCCATGATCTTGATGTCCGTGTTTGCCACTTTCAGGTTCGAAACCTTGATGCCGAATCCTGTCAGACCAAGGCTCATATCGGCACGGGCCTCCAGTACCTGGAAGAGATTAAACGATACGCTCAGCAGCAGTTTGATCGGAGGTACTTCGCTGCAGCAGAAGATTGTATCATAGAGATTTTCAAATCCGCCGCCACCGCCGATGATCCAGCATACACCGAAGGAATCCAGGTTGATGCCCGGTTTGATACCTTCCACATAGAAATACAGGTTATCCACAACCGGGATCTTATTTTTACTCTTTATCCCCAGTTTGATCTCCAGCGTGATGGATTTCAGGAACGATGCACTTCCTTCCACACCCATCGACCAGTCATTCACTGTGTTGACCTCCAGCGTTCCTTCGATGTTCGGCATGGAGTCGGTGTAGCCCGGAATTTTTACTTCGGCTGAGAAATTCACTCCGATAAATCCCTGATTCATGCCGTAGAGTACATTTTTTACCTCTACTTTTGCATCGGTATCGCCATCATCGTCCCCTTCTTTTTTGTTATTCTGGTTGTTTGCGACTTTTGTTTTCTTATTGTTTTTTGTAAGAGAACCGGAAGAGCTGCCGGTCGGTTTGTAAGTTTTTTTATACGCATTGCGGAGCGTATCTGCTTTTGCTCCGTCATTTGCAAATACATTCTGATTTACTTTATCAATCTTTTCCCCGGTGTTTCCTCTTTTGGATGTCGGGATCAGAAAGCTTAAGTCGAGCTGTGCGGAGAATGACATCACAAACCCTTCTGCATCCTCCACCTTCAGTTCTTCCACCCGATCTGCATCGCCGTCATACATCATGCCAAGCCTTGCAAAAGAAAGATTAAATGCCATCCCAGCGATCGTCATCAGACCATTTAATGCCGCCGGATAAATCAGGGTGATCTCCTCATCCTGAAAACCTTCGATCTCTTCTCCGTTCATGTTATAAGGCACAAGTCCGTATTCTGTTCCGTTTTCGATGCTTGTAAACGCAGCATTACCCTTGTAGATCCTGGTGTTTTCTACAGAAGCATTTAATGTAATATCATTAAAATCTGTGTTGATCACGCCGTCCTTCTGGCTGACTTCTACGGTACCGTTCAGGGCATCGATACAGCCGTTGATCACAACTTTGTCTTTTTCACCGCTGATCGATTTTGCAACGTATTTCACATTTGTTCCGTCCGCACCTTTATCAAAGGTATCATCTTTGATAAAGATTCCCTGGAAGAACAGCAACGTTTCTTCGTAATTGTTTTTATCTGCTGCGTAAGCTTCTTCGCTTGCATAGGTTTTCAGCTGATATTTTGCCTGATCCCCTGTTTTGCCTTTTTCCTGCACAACTGCGAGAATCCCGTAATAATCATTTCGATAGCGGATGTCATCCGACATGACCACCTTCAGAGCATCGCCGGTTGTGATCTTGTCAACGCCGGTCGGCGGTTCTGTCCACTCAAAACTGAGCTGATATGTGTCCGGTTTCATCGTCTCCGTAAAAAGAATATCCAGTTTGTTTTCCTGCGGATCGATCAAAATGTTCTCTGATGGAATTTCGTACTTTTTGCTGTCACTTGCTCCCTGTGCATACAGTGTGTAGCGGCTCTTATCCTCCAACATGGTGAAATTGCTGCCGCTCACATAGAGATGTCTCGTCAGATCATTATAGAGGATCTCCGGTGTCGCACTGTGAAACGTGATCTTCGGCAGTTCGCCGTTTCCGCCCGGGCAAAGAATGTAAGTAGAACCTTCATACAAAAGATTTTCATATAACAGTCTCGCATCCGTAGAATCCGGAAGGTTAAACACACGGAACGTAATCTTTCGATAGCTGGATGCACTGTCCACTTTCGCCCGGAAATAAAATGGGATCTTGATCTCCGTTCCCCTCGTGAAATCCACATAAGTGCTCTGATACGGCACTGCATAGCTGGTCTCGTAGATTGGCTCTTTCTGATCTTCGTCAAGCGGTGTGAGACCTTCCGATGCATAAGCTGCGATGACTACTTTTTTATAATCGTTCTTCTCAGAAATATTTTTTAAAGTTGCCTGAATATCAATGATGCCGTCCTCTTTAAAGGTTCCGTCTGTATTGCGGTTGCAGGTAGAAACATAATTTTTTCCGTCTGTCGACAGATCCAGAACGGACGGTGAAGTCATATTGAAGGTTACCTGATCTGTTTCAAGATCTGTTTTTTCATTGGAAAATACTCCATAGTATGTGTTTACAATTCCTTCTTTTCCCGACTGGATTGTTCCAAGATCATAGTACATTGCCATGGCACTATCTGCTGTCCCGTACTGATCATTGCCATCGCTTGTAAAATCCAGAGTCTCATCCGGGGCAAAATCAAAGCCGGTCGCCGCCAGAGAGTTCCAGTGTGCAAAAGCGACTTTTTTTAACATTCCTTTGGAAGAGACTACGGTTGATGCCGTTGCCGTCGGACTGTAAATGTCATCGTATGCATAAAACGCAGTCGGAATATTCGCTGCATCCAGCACACATTCCCGTTTGATAATATCGCTGTCATAAGATGTATTTGGAATTTCATAATATACAAAATCCTGATCTCCGACGGCCGAATCAAGCAGCATTCTCGCCTCAACTTTTACGTCCTCACTGCCATGATTCTGTACATCGTAGTTGATCATGACCATGCCGTGTTCGTTTGATCCGGTATTTGCCAGCTCGAGCCGCTGGGTGAATTCCAGTTCACCCAGGCTCCATTTTGCCGACAGTCCCTTTGCATCCTGCGAAACGGTTACACCGCCGGACTTTATTCCTTCAAAAGAATAATCTCCGCCGAAAATGTAATCTTTTGTCTCTCCGTTTCTGGTTATGCGGAAGGAAGTAAATGAAGTGTCATAATCATCGCTGTGGTACAGCAGATCTTTGTTATTGTCGGATTTTATTGTCTTATCACCTTCCACATTTGAGATATAAAATCCGCCGTTTTTACCTGACATGCGGACAGATATCGAATCATTCTGCAAAAGCAGCACATCTTCATCCGCCACTTTACTATCCATACTCTGCGGTGCCGCCAGCATTTCCAGCGGAAGGCCCGTAAAGAGCACAACCGCGGAAAGCATCAGACTGAAAGCCCTCTTTAAAAATATCTTGTTTTTTCTCTTATCCATATACCTGCCCTCCTTTACTGTTCTAAATCAATATAAATATAAGTCAGATACGTTTCTTTATTCTGCGTTACAATATAGAGCGTATAGAATCCTGCCTCCAGATCCGTCAGCTTACCGTCTTTCACAACATCTGCCTTCTTCATCGCTCCGGCTTTCTGAATTCCCTTTTTGTAATATACCTTAAAGGATTCACCGCTTCTTCTGGATTTTTCCAGTACCAGATCTGCCCGATTTTCTTTCAGGATCGTTGTATCACACGGAAGCAGTGATTCGCCGTTTGCCGTGATCTTCAGATTTGCCGAGCTGATAATTTTCACATACCGTTTGACCAGTTTTTCATTTCCCACACGGTCACTCAGTAAATATGTGACTTCATGAATACCCTGCTCGTTCATCTGTTTTTCCGTCAGCATGTTTTTCAGTGAAATCTGCGGATTCGGATCAATGTTATCCCAAAGCCGGAATGTCGTCGCATCCAGAAGCTGTTCTCTTAATTCTTCGGCAGTCGTTCCCTGGAAAACATTTACAACAGAGCGGTCAAACTGAATACTCGGTGCAATATCATCCAGATACTGGATCTCCAGTACACGGTAAGAAACCAGTCCTGCCTGATCGGTTGCTTTGACCTGATAACTTCCGTTTGTCGTGATCGGAAGTGTGATCCAGTCCAGTTCATCTCCTTTTAATTCGCCATCGCCGTTTTTGTCCGTCGGTGCTTTGACCGGATATTCTTTTCCGCGGAACGTGATCGTTCCTGCCTCGGACATCGTAACCTTTACGCTGCAGTCCTCTGAGCGGATGTACGTTTCCGGAATGCCGGATGCGTAGACAACCGGAGGTATTTCATCGATCGAATCCACCGTGATCTGCTGCTGTGTCATATTTCCGGCTGCATCCGCAAATGTGAAATCATATACACCGTTTTCTTTGATCGCCAGAGAAATATTGGTGTTGCCGCCATATTTTCTGTTCAGACCGCCGCCGCTTACAAATACGGTTTCATCGGAGCGGAAGATAACGTTCATCTGATTGTTTTCCAGTTTCTGTGTCACTGTGATCGTCGGTGCATTTTTATCAATGATGTCAACCAGGTCGATATCTGTCATTTCACCGGAAACACCGTTCGGCGAAGTCGCCACGATCTTAACCATTCCTGGAACCGCTGCGAAAAATTCTACGTTTCCTTTTCTTCCGCCCAGCTCGATTCCTGTCTTTGAGAATGTTCCATTGTCTTCTACCCAGTTATCATTCTGTTTATAGTATACTTTCAGTTCCGATACTGTCTTGTTAAAATCAAGACTCAGCAGAACGGAGTTGTTTGTCGGTTCGATCGGCGGCAGTTTTTCATAAGATTCTCCGTCTTTGACGTAACACGGACTCCAGGAAGATACGCTGATCTTCGGTGCATCCTTGTCGATCTCCGTTACTTTTGTGCTGATCTTTGCCCGGTTGCCGCTTCGGTCTTTAAAAATAGTATCGTAGGTTCCGTTATTTTCTACTTCCCGGAAATAGTAATAGCCTTTGTCATCCATGCCCTTCTGCAGTCCCGACGTCACCGGAAGGATGGTTCCTTTTTCGTTGTCTTTATCAGAATTATCATCTGCATAGAATTTCAGTCTCATGCGGGTAAAGCTGATACCTTCTTTTTCCACACGAACCGTCGGTGCTTCCTGGTCGATCTTCGCAGCCTCAAGACTGTGCCAGAATAAGTTTCCTTCCTGATCGATCGCAATCACCGTGATCTGACACGGCTTTGTGATAAGCAGGCTGTTATTGTTCGCATCCAGTTTCACACCATCAATCTGATCTGAGGTACTGTTGAAATTCAGTTTTCCCGTATCTGCCTGCAGTCCGTTTTTCACGATCAGTTTCGTCCGGCTGTCATCAGAAATGGTATAAGAAATCTTATAACCGCCGCTGTATCCGATCTTTTCTGCCAGTTCGGCAAAAGCATCTTCTGACGGTGTCCAGGAACTGAAATAACTTGCCAATCCGTCATAGACCGCATAGACTTCCGCAACGACTTCCGGAGGTGTTGTGTCTTTTTCATAAGCACCTTCCTCTTCCACCGGTGCTTCATACGGCTTCATGTTCAGCTCATCCGGCAGTGTAACCGTGATCGGTGCACCTTCGTTTCCGCACTCATCACTGTATTCAAAGGTATAGCTTCGTTCCATGTTTTCCGAATAGAGGAAGGTATGCTTTAATTCCTTTCCATTTGCAGCATACAGATCTTCACTCTCGGAAGCGATCCAGACTTCAATACCGTCTGTGGTACTCTGATCTTCAAGATTTGAAATATCCAGTGTATTTCCTTCCTGTACTTCTCCGTTCTCCAGAAATCTCCAATAAACCTTTGCATCCTTCGGTGCATCTTTATCCATGTTTTCTACCGTAACATTGTAGTCCACCGTTTTCTGCTCAGCTGCTCCCGGAATGGTCAGTTCAAATGTAATATTTGCGTTTTTGTGGAACACGATCGTTGCCTTTGATTTCTGCTTATTCCAGCTGATCGTATAAGCGTCACTGGTATCTTCTTTGTTTTCGCTGTCATCCGTACTACTTTCACCTGTATCGTCTGTCTTTTTCAGGGAAATCTGTGCGTTTTCGCTGACACCTTCGATCGTTGCCACTACATCTTCTTTTGTTTTCTCTGTCGTGCTGTACTGGATCTGTGCCGAATAATCTCCGAAAAAGTCCTCCAGTGTAAACTGCTCCGTATATGAATTTCCATAAATATCTTCATACTCGATCTCGTAAGTTCCATCCTTACTGATTCCGCAGTAATCCTTCAGCAAGACGTTTTCGTCGTCCACCGGCACATCAAACTGACGCAGCATATCTCTTGCCCTTCCAAGCATAAAGTACGAGCCATAATAGATGTATCTGTACATGATCTGCGGAAGTTCGATCCCATTTATTTTTTTGATATGGACTTCCATATTGAATTCAAAGTTTACCATGCCGTCCTGCGGATAAACATCCATTCTGCGGATCTTCGGCCGCTGGTTGATTCCGTAGAAGTCCTGGTCTTTGGAAGAAATCGTTTCCATGACATTGCCGGCCTCATCGACAATCCTCAGCTCAATGCTGTGCGGCATATGAAGTCCTTTCTCTTTGGAAAGATCAATGTCTGCCTTGAAATCTCCCATAAGACGCAGGGTGTGGCTGCCATCTTTATTCACCAGATAATTTTCACTCAGAAAACCTAGACTCTGGTTGATATCCTTTGTGAACTCCATACCGCAGTAATAAGAGCCATCCCAGTCGGATCCATATCCATCGTCTGTCTGTACCACATGGATCGGATCTTTTCCATCGATGATCAGCTGAATATTTGCATTTTTCAGATTCCGATCGTCGCGGATCTCAATTTCAAAGCTCGGATTTGTGATATGTTCATCCGTTTCTCCTTCGTTCTGTGCGGTACTGTCTGTGCTGATTGCAGTAATCTCGCTTGTGGCACTTTTTAACACTGTAAACTCTGCTGTTGGTGCTGTATGATCCACATCTGTGATATAAAACTGCTGATAGCTTAAGTTTCCATATCCATCCAGCAGATAATACAGGTGTCGCTGGTTTTCTGTATAAGCAAAACTTCTCTCTTTTATCAGCGTATCCGCAGTGTCATCGGAAGCAGAAAGATTCACTTCATACATTTCCGGATCTTTTGCAACCATCGTACTGTCTGCTTCTGTTACTGCTGCAGAAATACTCTGCCTGGAAGCCTCACTTTCTTCCACTTCTATTTTGAAATCCGGTGCTTTTGCAGAATAATAAATCTCCACTTCGTGACGCTGTGACTTCACGCCTCCAACGTTCATCAGTTCATAAGAGATCGTGTTGCTGCCTTCAAAGACCGGAACTGCACATACATCTGCATTTGCATATCCGCCTGCATAAAATGCTGCCGCATCCTCCGCCTGGAACATTGCTTTTGCATCCGTCGGCTTTACGTCAAACATCATCACTTTATTTTCTGCATCATAATCCTTAAGCGGGAACCATTTCGCAGAAGCCTCGTTATCACCCGCCCAGACTTTGATCCAGTAATTGCTGACATCGTAATCTTCCATGCCGTTTACCGTAAACTGAATGCTGCGGTTGTAAGTAATCCCTTCCGTTGTCTCAGATGTTGCACAGTTTCCAAGATAGAGAACATCTGTCGTATAGCCATCCGCTCCGGTTGCGGTAAAATCCGGTTGCTGGTCATCCACAACGGTCCGGTTAAATTCATACGTTCCGGTTGCGGCAAATCCATAGTACGGAACTTTATCTGCTCCCTGATATGGATCTTCTGCTGCAAAATGAATACTTCCCGTCACTTTGCTGATACCAAATGCTTCTGTCATATCAGCATCATAATTATAAAGATAAATGTTGTCATACTGCTCCGTCGTAATGACCGGTTCTGCCGAATTACCCTGTTTGTTGCTGACAGAAACTTCCAGTTTATACTGTCCGTTTGGCAGTATCAGACCTTCCGGAATTTCTACCGTCTGGCTGGATTTTCCCTTTATGATATTCCACCGGTAAACTTCGGTTTCCTTATCACCTTCTGTCTGTTTCAGGCAGATATAGGTATTCGGCGATGCATAATCCATATCATCCATCACAAAATGGCTGGTTCTCTGATTTGCAAAGCTGATGTCAAATGCTGCCCCGGTAAGTGTGGAGAGATATTCTGCTCCGTTTACCTCCGGATTGTATGCATCTCCAAAATCTTCCCGTTTTACCTGCTGCCCGTAATTTGCATTATCCTTTGTTTTGATCGTCACGGTATTTGCCGGTGTCCGGTCGATCTGATAACTTCCGGTTTTTACATCTTTCTTATCGGAAAATCCATACTCGTCAGGAGTCATGGTAAAGGTCTTTGTGACCAGTTTTCCTTTTGATGCATCAAATGTTTTTTTATTTCCGCTTGTCGCAAAAGCACTGCTCTTAAAACCGGACCCTGCTGCAACGGTTACATTTCCATAGTATTTATTTCCGCTGATCGCCAGGAAACGTTCTCTTACGGTCGCCGCATTTGCATCATTTAAACTGTTGTAAGTTGTCGTGATCTCATATTTCTGATCTCCGGTCATGATAATCGTTCCGTAGGACCATTTTCCGGTCTCGCTGCTCTGATATCCGGAAGAATACGGAAGTTTTGCCGCATCCAAAAATTCTTCGTTATCGATCAGTATTTCTGATGCCTTTCCTGACACGCTGCGGATAAAATAAGCATCCTGTTCGATCGGATCTTTTACTGCCACAAACAGTTCCGCTTCATTTGCGGAAGAAGTGATCGGACCGCGGACTTTCAGCGAAGATTCTTTGTTTGCTTCATTCGTTTTTGTTTCCGGTGTTATAATTTCCACTGCCGGAATATTTCGGTCGATTGCCGCATCTGCAAGTTTTTCGCTTATGGTTTCATTCTTTGCGATATCGGCTGCAGAGACATAAAGTGCTGCCTGATAAGTCTGGTTTGCTCCGACTGTTTTCGTCCGAATCGTAACCAAGCACTCGGTCACTTTATCGCCGGACTGGCTCACAACCGTCACATCCCCCACAGCTGCCGTAGTAAATTTGTCACTTCCCGGAAGCGTGCTGCCTTCTTCCAGCCAGAAGTAGCGGATATTGTCGATATTGATGCCGCCTGCATCTTTAACTCTCACAACGGCTTCCTGATATGCACTGTTGTCATTGTTTTCTTTGAGCTGTATGCTCTCATAAGAAATCACAGGAGCGATCTTGTCTTTTGCCGTGTAGCTGTATTTTGCTGTTACGGTCTTTGTATTATGATTAATATCACTTGCAGATACCTGCACTTTGACTCCGTTGTTTACGGAAGAATAATCAATATTTTTGTCGAATTTCAGATACAGATGAAGATCTGTTGTATCATTGGTCAGATCAAGATCGATCTTTGTCTTTCCAGACTGTGCCTCTTTGAATCCTGTCTGGTCGATCTCATCTTCTTTCAGTGCCGTCTGTGATGCATAATACCAGAACTTATTGGCATCTCCCTGTCCCTGAAGGTTCACCGTCATGCTGGCTTTTCCGCCGATCACACCCGAGGCCAGAGGCCCGGAAGTATTTCCGCTCACCGTATCATAATCTTTTACGCTGAACGCCAGAGAATACACTTCATCTTCTGACTTCGTCATTCTCGCCATCTCATACGTTTTTGTTTCTGATACAGCCTGACTGTCGATCATGATCGTCGGAGCTTCGTTATCCAGATAGAAATCTTTACTTGTACTGCCTCTCAGATCATTTGCCACAGAAAGTGTATTTCCAGAATAATCTTTGATCTCGCTCAGGCCTGCAATTCCCGTAATCGTCACTTTATAATCCGTTTTCTTGCTGTAGTTCAGTTTATCCTGCTTCTGGAAAACCATATCCCGATCCACGATAAAATCCTTGAATATGACAACCGTTTTTCCGGTTGACGACTGATCAAAAACATATTTTGCCTCAAGTTTCACCGGACTGCCGTCTTTCTTTTTGATATTTAAAGAAGCGATGATCTTTTTCCTGTTGGCATCACTGATCTTCTGGATGCGTTCATTTAAAACAGCAGATACCGTCACGGTCGTTCCAGCCTTCAGATAATTGGCTTCGTTTGCATTTTGTGTCTGGTTTTTCTGGTTCGTGGTGATCGAAACTGTTTCGACGATCGGATTTACCGTATCCAGGTATGCCCTTGTCACGCTGCATCCTGCGGATCCTTTTTTCACATTGCGAAATCCGTCCAGACTGAGCGGATTGCCGGCAAGGTCTGTAATGGCACTGCTTGTTTTTTTCAGTGTGTTATAATTGGAACTCCCAACAGCTGCTTTCAGTTTTTTCATCGTCCCACTTCCATTAGACAAGGTACCCCCATCATAACCGACAAATTTTCGGTCATAATTTTTGCTGCCGTTCTGATCAATGATCGATGTCTGATAGCCGATATCCGCAAGTCCGGACACATAAAAATCCACCGTTTTGTTATCAATGGTTTTTGGGACTTTATAAGAAAATATTGCAATATCATCTTTCAAAGTATCCAGATTCGCATACGCAGTTGCCACATCTGCCGTATTTTTCTGTCCAAGCGACAATGCCAGTCTGATGTTCTTTGACTGTGTACTGCCTGCATTGTTATCTGCCAGACGCACATACTCGCTGAATTTCACCTTTACATAAATCGTCTGACCTTCCTTAAAATACAAGGCCGGTGTGTCAGAGTTTTTATCACTCGTGATCGTGATCCTCTTGATTTTCGGAGCGGTCTCATCCTTAAATGCAATCGATACATTCTGGATCTTGGCACTTCCGCAGCTGCCGCAGCCCTTTTTCGTAGTCACATAGAGAGCTGCTCTTTTATTCTGTCCCAGCGATGGCCGAAATGCTGCCCAGGTATCACGATCCCCGACCGTCCAGCTTCCATCTGAATTATGATCGCCTGTATTGTAGCTCTGCCCGAGCCAGAAACTGTTATTATCTGCACTGGTCGGATAACCAAAGATAATTTTTCCGTACTGCGTCCGGTTTCCCCAGTGGTGTCCGAAATTCTTATGTTTATCATTCGTTATGTATGCCATCAGATTCTGACTGATCTGTCCAGACTGATTGTACAGCACCGGATAGTCCTTCTGCACGTTGACTGAAAATGTCTTCCCGGAGCCGGCTTTCGTCTTGTTGTATTTGTATTTCACCATACCAACATTGTTGTAAATACTGCCGTAAAGCGAATCCTCTTTCTTGGACTTGCACCGTACCAGCGCATTGAAAATTTCCTTTGCCTTGTCTCCGGTCGTCAGATCCCGGCACAGTACGCCCACACCATACTTCTGTGGACTGTAAGACGCCGCCGCACGCACCTGTATGGCATCACCCAAAAAGGTACTCGCCGGAACACTTCCAAGCACAAGCGTTGCCGCCAGCACGGAACTTAAAACTTTTTTGACTTTTTTCGAGATTTTTGGCTTTAATTTCTCCATAAACTACGCCTCCTTCTGTTTTAATTTTCTCCCTGTGCCGTCCCCGGCACATTTTCCTCTTTTATATTTTACTTTAAAAAATTTTTACAGACATCGTCCATTTGACAAAAAAAATGGACATTTTCTCTTCAGAATGTCCATTTACAAAGAAAAATTTTCTTTTTTAACTTCAGGTAATGTCTGGTTATTTTATAATGATGCTACGAATTGCTCCGTTACAAAGTAAGTCCCGCAATTTTTTAAACATTCGGCATCATCTCAGCATGTAGTCTTTTAATTGTTTTCGGTTGGAAATACTCATTTTGTTGAAAATACAGGTCATATGCTGTTTCACGGTTCTTGGCGTGATCTGCATATAATCAGCGATTTCCTGATTTGTCCAGCCGCGGCTCGCAAGCATGGCAATCGTAAACTCTGTGGTTGTTAAATTATCCGCCACATATTCATTCGTATCCGGGTTGTGGATCCGCCGCCAGCCAAAACTGAACTTATAAGTAATTGCGATGATCCGCTCATAATCTTTCGGATAATCTTTCTTAAGACAAGTCTCGATCAGCCCCTGCAGAAGTCCGTGATGTTCGCCGATACCTTCGATCAGACCATCCGGTCTTGCGATCTCCCACGCCTGCATAAAATATTTCTTTGCAAGCTCTGTCTGCATCAGATTCATGGCATTCATTGCCGCCACCAGATTCAGGTAGATCATTGAAATCGGATATATCTCTTTTGTCGTCATCAGACATGCCTCCACGATGCCAAGAGAACGCTGGTATTCCCGATCCAGATATGCCTTATGTGCAAGCACGTAAACACCCCACAGCTGTTTTCCTTTTTTGAATTCTCCGACATAATCTGACAGTGGCGGAATATCGCCAACCGGAAGATGCAGAAGTGTGTGTGCCGCGACAGCTACAAAGACACCAAATGCCTTTGCCTTCCGATCCGTATTTCCTTTCATCACCTGATTGAGATTCTCCGTCAGCCTGTTCAGCCCCATCCGTGCCGAATGGATATGGTTCAGCGACAGATTTGCAAATGTATAGATCAGGCAGGCCGACATCTTCAGCATGATATCCGGATGATCCAGATACATTTCCGCATATTCTACCGCCTTCTCGTGATGGCCGCTGAAATAATAATATTCTGCGTACGCCATCATCTTTTCGTCCTGATCTGCAAGTGACTCAATAAAATCTATGCAGCCGCCAAGCGGAAAAGCAGAACTCATCAGAAGCATCGGCGTGTGAAACGGCTGTTCCCTGCGTTCCTCCATGTCCTTTGATTCTGCTGCCAGGTTTTCTGTATTTTCCACACTTTGCGTATTTTCCGGATTGTTCACAATTCCAAGAATATAATCCGTGGATACGCCAAACTCCTGTGCCAGAGCCATCAACATATCACTGTTGATCGTTTTCGTCTCCCCTTTTAAAATACGGCTGATCTGTGAAGATGTCACACCGATCCTCCTTGCCAGCTCCCTCTGGGAGATCTGCTGCTTTTCACACAGTTTTACGATACGTTCCCCCGGAGTCTTGAATGACTCCTCCTCTGATTTTGCATTTTCCTCCATCTCTTTCACCTCTGTAATGATTTTCCATCTTTCCCTGTATTCCCGTTTTTCGCCTCTCTATTTTAACACAGAATACCATCTGCTGCAAATCTGCATCACACCGGCCAGATGAGTTTTTTTGCATCTGAATCCTGCTGTTATGCTTTCATCCGGCCTATCCGAATCATTCTTAAAGACCGGAAATTTTCTTCTGTCAATTCTGTCCCGATTGTTATATAATTGCCCCGTACAGTCTTTGAAAGGAGACAAAAATTATGCTTAAAAAACAACCGGGGTTCGTCCTGAAAAAAATCAAAGATTCTTACTATCTTCTTCCGTTCGGTCAGCAGGTTGCCGATCAGAAAAAGGGACTGTTTCTCAATGAAACGGGTGCTTTTCTGTGGGAATGTCTCTGTGATACCACAAAGCATGCAGAGCTTGTAAAAAAGCTTGCCGGGCATTATCAGCTGGAAGAATCCGACTTTCCGATGCTTGAAGAGGACGTAACTTTATTTCTGAATCAGCTTACTTCTTTTGACATTTTAAAGGATGACGGTGATTCTGCCGATTCTCTTTCTTCTATATATATGAACATTGCAGATCTGGTGATCCGTCTGTGCGGACCGGCAGAACTTTTTCCAAAAGAATTTTCTGCTTTTGCCTGTGATCCCAAAACAGCCCAAAAAATCACACAGGAAATCCATCTGATCTGTCAGAGTCCGACAAAGCAAAACGGCACCGTACTGCTTCGAAACCGGGAACTTTCCATCCTCGAACATGCTGACGGCTATGTGATGCTGTTTCCGACACTGAAAAATATTTTTGAAGCCCATATGACAAAAGATGGCCATCTTGTACAGATTTACTGTTCTTCCGCCGTAACAGAGAGCAACCTGGAAAACCTTTTCCATGCAATTCGGCCATTCTTCCTTTTTATCGCTCAGAAAAACGGAAAATTCGCCGTTCATTCTGCCTCGCTTCTTTATAAAGAAAAGGCATGGCTCTTTTCCGGTCACTCCGGCATGGGAAAATCCACTCACACCAATCTCTGGAAGGAGCTTTTCGGCACACCGCTCCTGAACGGAGATTTAAACCTGATCGGCGAAGAAAACGGGCAGTTTTTTGTTTACGGTATTCCGTGGTGCGGAACTTCCGGCATCTGTACCACCGAAAAACAGAGGCTTGGCGGTATTGTACTGCTTGGACGCGATGCGAAAGACAACCGCTTTGAGATCATGACTCCAGCGGAACGAGTTCTGCGTGTCATGCAGCGGATGATCTCCCCGTCCTGGACAGATGAGCTGGTCTCACGCAGCCTTGCATTTGCAGAAACACTGACAGATGAGATTCCGGTCTTCCATTTCCTTTGTATGAAAAATCCTTCTGCGGCACACAAAATGCGTCAGAGAATCGATCTGTGGGAGGCAGTAAAACAATGAAAGATAAACTGCTGCTGATATGGAAGCACCTCAAACCGGAGAATCTTCAGAAAATGT
>OLRS01001525.1_pt1 | contig 22028 bp, 18 predicted proteins | sample 1673171 | NCBI WGS metagenome assembly OLRS01 (sample SAMEA3136762, study PRJEB25190) | human gut metagenome | biome: human gut; feature: human-associated habitat; material: faeces | place: Austria | collected 2013
GTAGGCGTATTAAATCGTATGAAAAAGTCATGACTGGAGACAATGCGCCGGCTACGCTGTCGAAGGTGCTGATTACCGATGTGCTTCGCGGACAGATGGGATATAACGGAATTGTCATTACGGACGCCATGAATATGGAAGCGATCACCGGATTCTACAATTCGGACAAGGCGGCGGTTCTGGCAGTTACAGCCGGGGCAGACATGATTTTGATGCCGGCGGACTACAATACCGCCTATACAGGAATTCTGAATGCGGTGAATGACGGAACGATCACCGAGGAGCGGATCAATGAATCCGTGACGCGTATCGTGAAGGCAAAGCTTGCCATGGGGCAGCCGTAAAAGCTGTTTGTATTTTGCGGTAATTATGGTACAATGAAGGCAAGTGTTATACATTACCATACGAAAGCGGAGGGATTTGCGTGGAAGATACGAAGAAAAATGAGATGTGGGGGAAAGTGATGGCACCGCTTGCCGGCTTTCTTGCCATTGTGCTGGTGGCGTTTCTGATCATTTTAAAATTATTGGAAAGCGGAGTGATCGGAACAGTCATGGCGATGATTCTGATCTGCGTGATCGTGGCTGCCGTGTTCGGCGGAATCTTCATGGTGATCAAGTCGATTCTGGATCAGATCCGGTCCGTGATTAACGGAAAGGCATCGGAGAATACAAAAGTTGCGGAAAAGGCGAAAAAGCTGGCAGACCGTGAAGACGGCATCGGAGAGATGGTGCGTTCCATTGAGACGTCCGTTTCATCGATTGAGCTGGTGCTTGGAGGAATCCGCAAGGCCGTGGATGAGCTGGAGGGGGTATCCAGCGATTTCCAGCAGATTTTCTCGGAGATGTCGGAGTCGATGGACCAGACGGCGGATGCTGTCGATACGATTACAGGCAATACGGTGTCCCAGGCATCTGAGACGGCGGATATGAAGGAAAAGGTGGACGCGATCAGCGTGTCGATCGATCACATTTCTTCCAATATTGAGGATCTGACGAAGAGTGCGCAGACCATGCGTGAATATAACCGATCGGCGGAGCAGATTATGCAGGAGCTGATTGCCATCAGTGAGGAGAGCGGCGTTGCGATCGAGAATGTCAGAAAGCAGACAGATCTGACCAATCAGTCCGCGCAGCAGATCCGGACAGCGACAGAGATCATTGCGGGAATTTCAAGCCAGACCAACCTTCTGGCACTCAATGCGAGCATCGAGGCTGCCAGGGCAGGCGAGCACGGCAAGGGATTTGCAGTGGTTGCGGAGGAGATCCGGACACTGGCGGATCAGTCCAGAGAGTCCACAGAGCAGATCAACCATGTCGTAAATGTTCTGCTGGATAACTCGAGTAACAGCGTTCAGATTACCGAGCAGGTATCGGAGGCATTTTCCAGACAGAATGAGAAGATTCGTGACACGGAGGAGATCTTCAAATCATTGAACCGAGAAATCGAGCAGGTCGGAGATGCTATCGGCGGAATCGGCACGGAGGTCGGTGATCTCGAGAATCACAAGAGCGTCATTGAGAACGGGGTCACTTCCCTTACGGCTTCGGCAGATGAGAATGCGAAGAGCGCAGAGGTCACCACAGATAATATGGGACGTCTCCGCGGCGTGGTGCAGGAGTGCGATGGCGTAAAAGCGCACATTGTCAGCGTATCGGACGAGCTGATTGGATACATCCGCAAGTTTTCGGACGGTTCGATTCTCGACAAGTTCGGTGCGGGTAAAAACAGATAAACATTTAGCAGGAACACAGGAAGTATTGTTACAGAGAGCCGTATTGCGGCTCTCTGTAAGTGGTTATAGGGGAGAAGGTACAGATGAATCATACAACGGACTGGGGCAGAAGATGGCGCAACACCGGCTATATTACATTCTTTTTGAGCGGTATCTGCGCAATATCGAGCGGGATTATTGTAAGTATTCTGCAGGGAAAATATGAATTTGACTATGGCATGACGGGTACGATGCTCGGACTGATGAGCATTGGAAATATGGCGGCGTCCTTTGCGGCGGGTATTCTGCCGCAGAAAATCGGAGTGAAGAATACAGTGCTTCTTCTCTGCAGCGGTTATTTCCTAGGGTACTTTCTGATGGCGGTGACTGGAATGCCGGCCGTGTTGATGGCGGCATTTCTGTTGGTCGGATTTGCAAAGGGAGGGGCACTCAATAATTGCACAATCCTTGTAAAAGACAATAGTGCCGATCGCACACGCGGCATGAACATACTACATGCCTGCTATGCGAGTGGTGCGCTGCTGTGTCCGTTTCTTGCGGCGTCGCTTCTTGAAATCAACGACACTCTGCCGATGGTGGGAGTGGCGGTGACGGGGCTGCTTTTGTGGATGATATTTTTGACGGCGGGACTTCCGGGCGCGGTCAAAGAGAAGAACGGCGAACGGGGAAAGATCTCGTTTGCATTTTTGAAGGATCCGAAATTCTGGCTGATTACCGGGCTTTTATTCTGCCAGAATGCGGCGGAGACGAGTGTGACGGGATGGCTCGTGACATACTATAAAGACATGGGAATCCTCTCGGGTTCCTTTGCGGCATACACGGTAACGGTGATGTGGGGGGCGACTCTGATCGCCAGACTTCTGATCGCGTTCGTTTTTCCGGTGCATCATATTTTTCGCACGCTTGCGTGGATGGGCGGCTGCTGCAGCGTGCTGTACTGCGGGCTTGTATACATGCAGCATCCGGCGGGAGCCATCGCCATGCTGTTCGCCTTTGCATTCGCCATGGCAGGGGTCAATCCGATCGCCGTGGCGGGAGCCGGCAGGGAGATGAATGCAACGAGTCTCGGTGTGATGCTGCCGGTGGCAGGGATTGGCGCGATCGTGATGCCGTGGCTGATCGGTGTGATTGCTGATCGTGTGGGGCTTGTGACCGGAATGTTCTGCAAGCTGATTCCGTGCGTGGGCATTCTGGTTTTTTCCGTATTGATCCTGAAATATCAGGCAAAGAATTGAACTTGTTTTTCAAAATAAAGGTAGAATGCTAAATATTGTGCCATTTTTGCCAAAAACTATCTAAAGAAAAAAGTGCGGTTCTGTGTTACGATGCAGACAGATGAATGTTGACGATACTTTTTATGGAGGGATGCGACACATGAGAGAAGTAATCAATTTTAATACGAAATGGGCATTTACCAAGGAAGCCACAGAAGTGCCGAAGGAGATGCCAGAGAAGTGGTACTGGGTAACACTTCCACATTCCTGGAATGAGATTGACGGACAGGACGGCGGCAACGATTATTACCGCGGAACCTGTTATTATGCAAAACAGTTAAAGAAGAGCGAACTGCCGGAGGCAGACTGCTATTATCTGGAGTTAAGAGGAGCAAACGCTTCCGCAGACGTCTATGTGAACGGCAAGGCAGTGGCACATCACGACGGAGGATATTCCACCTGGCGTGTAGACATCACAAAAGAGCTCACAGAAGAGAACCTGATCGTGATCGCTGTGGAGAACGGCGTAAACGACAGAGTATATCCGCAGAATGCAGACTTCACATTCTACGGCGGACTTTACCGTGACGTCAATATCATTGCGGTAAATAAGTCCCATTTTGATCTGGACTACTACGGCGGACCTGGCATTAAGGTGACACCGGAGATCAAGGGCGCGGATGCCAGCGTGGAGGTAGAGGTATTCCTGACGAATGCAGCTGCAGATCAGAAGCTTGTATATACCGTAAAAGATGCAGAGGGCAAAGAGGTTGCAAAGACAGAGACCGCAGCCGGCGAGACAAAGGCTGTACTTTCCATTCCGGCAGTTCATCTGTGGAACGGAAAGAAAGATCCGTATCTGTACACCGCAGAGGTGGCGCTTGTATCTGGAGAGGAGACCGTTGATGCGGTAAGCACACGTTTCGGATGCCGTACCTTTGAGATTGATCCGGAGAGAGGATTTATCTTAAACGGAGAGGAATATCCGCTGCGCGGTGTATCCCGTCATCAGGACAGATGGGGAATCGGTAATGCGCTGCTTCCGGAGCATCACAGAGAGGATATTGACTTAATCTGCGAGCTCGGTGCTACAACGATCCGCCTGGCTCACTATCAGCACGATCAGTATTTTTACGATCTGTGCGATGAGAGAGGTCTTGTAATCTGGGCTGAGATTCCGTACATTTCCTCTCACATGCCGAACGGACGTGAGAATACCATTTCCCAGATGAAAGAGCTGGTTGTTCAGAATTACAATCACCCGAGTATCGTGGTTTGGGGTCTTTCCAACGAGATCACGATGGCAGGAAGCTCGGATGAGGATCTGCTTGAGAACCACAGAATCTTAAATGACATGGTTCATGAGATGGATCACACGAGACTGACCACGATCGCGGTGGTATCCATGTGTGATATTCACGATCCGTACATCCAGATTCCGGATGTGATCTCTTACAACCATTACTTCGGATGGTACGGCGGAGACGTATCCATGAACGGACCGTGGATGGACAACTTCCACAAAGAGTTCCCGAATATCCCGCTTGGAATGAGCGAGTACGGATGCGAGGCGCTGAACTGGCATACCTCTGATCCGAAGCAGGGCGATTACACCGAGGAGTATCAGGCATACTATCATGAGGAGATGATCAAGCAGCTCTTCACCAGAAAGTATATCTGGGCAACGCATGTATGGAACATGTTCGATTTCGGTGCAGATGCGAGAAACGAGGGCGGTGAGAACGGTCAGAACCACAAGGGACTGGTAACCTTCGACCGCAAGTACAAGAAAGATTCCTTCTATGCATACAAGGCATGGCTGTCTGATGAGCCGTTCGTACATCTGTGCGGAAAACGCTATATAGACCGCGTGGAAGATACCACGAAGGTAACTGTATATTCCAATCTTCCGGAGGTAGAGCTGTTTGCCAACGGCAAGAGTGCAGGAAAGCTTCAGGCGGAGGATCATTTCTTCCACTTTGAGGTACCGAATGTCGGAGAATCCACCCTGGTGGCTGTTGCCGGAGAGTATAAGGATGAGAGCCACATCCGCAAGGTGGATACCTTCAACGAGGAGTACCGACTGAAAGAGAGCGGCGCAATCCTCAACTGGTTCGACATCACAGAGCCGGAAGGATATTATTCACTGAATGACAGACTTTCTGACGTCATAAAGTCCGAAGAGGGAAAAGCACTCTTCATGGGACTGATGTCAAAAGTTGCGGCGGGAATGAGTCAGGGTGATGGAAAAAATGACGGAAATCCTGCAGCAGGAGCAATGGCAAACCCGAAGATGCTGGAAATGCTGGGTGGATTTACCGTCATCCGTATGATCAACCTGCTGGGTGCGGCAGGACCGAAGGTCGAGTGGAAGAAAGAAGATCTTCTCGGACTCAACGCACAGCTCAATAAGATTAAGAGAGTAGACTAAGATAGAAGCTTAAAAGACCGGGGCATGGAATGTGGTGGGCAGAGATTTAAAAAAATCTGTACCTGCACGGTTCCGGACTGCCAACCGGCGGCGGGAATCCTTTGAAGCAAATTGGGAGCATTTCTTCTATGCCGCGTTTGGTATCGGATTCCGTGTCTTTCCACGTTTTGACAATCCGCGAAAGATGTCCGACAACCGCAGACAATGGGCGGACTTTTTAGCAGCGCTAGCAACGCTTCTTCACAGACAATATAAAACCGCGCGAACCGAAACTCGTTGGCATCTGCTATTGAAAATAAGGCAGATGCCAATTCAAACATCGGCTTCGCGCGGTTATGTTTTATTCAGAAGCGCAGACAAGCGCTGCACAAAAGTCCTAAAATTGTCTGCGGATTGCGGACACTCTCCGCGGAGTGTTCAAAGCTTGGAAAAACACGGATCATCGGAGATACCAAACGCGGTATAGATTAGAAATACCCCATTTTGCGTTTCAGATTCCCGCCGCCGGTTGGCAGTCCGGAACAGGCAGATACAGTATATTTGCAAAATCCATGCCTGCCACATTCCATGCCCGGTCTTTTAGCGCCTCCACTCGCGGGGCGTCATGCCCGTGATGCGCCGGAAGAGCCGTGTGAAATAGTGGACGTCGGGGATGCCGCAGGCTGCCGCAACATCCTGCACCGGCAGGAGGGTACTGCGCAGCAGCTTCTTGGCGTATTCGATACGGTTGGCGTTGACGTAGTCCGTCAGGGTCATGCCGACTTCCTTTTTGAACAGCGTGGACAGGTAGCTTGTATTCAAAAACAGTTCGCTGGCAAAACGTTTCAGGCTTAAGTCCCCGGTCAGCGAGGCGTCTATGGTGACGAGAATCTGGCGGATCGGATCGGAATACGAACTCATGCTTCGCTGTTCCACGAGCTGACAGTAACTTTGAACCATGTAGGATATGAGATCGTTGATTTCTTCCACGGATTGGATGCTCTCGATCATGCGCGCAAAGTTGCCGGAGACGGCGTCGATATAAAACGGGTGGACGCCCGTTTCGTACGCTTTTCTCCGCAACAGCGTGTTGAGGGTCAGAATCAGGTTCTTGCGGTTGCGGAGTGCGTCCTCCGTGCGGGGGACAAAGCGCAGGTTCCCGAGAGCCTCCATGAAGGAGAGGGCACGGGCGCTGTTGCCGTGAGAGATGGCGTCGAGCAGCTCATCCTCGATATGGTAGCGCTCTTCAAGAAGGTGCATGCTTAAGACCGGGTCCTCCGGTACAACAAACTGGTGCTTTTCCAAAAAGGATTCTCTGGTCTCGAGATCTTTCAAATGCAGGGTCTGTACGGATACATCCGCGTCGGCATCCAGAGTCTGATAGACGTGGCGCAGCAGGGCGGTCATGGAAGCTTTGTCCGCGATCAGCGGCAGGGCGTGATAATATTCCTGCAGCTGTGGAAAAAGTTCAGCCGGAATATCCAGCCGGTTTATAAGCGACAGAATCTGGGAGCGCTCAAATTCTCTCCAGAGAAAGGGCCCGACGAACAGGAAGGCACTTTTATCCGGCAGACGGAAAAAGGAATAATTGCACTCGTAGTAATCGACAATAAAATAGATGGTGTTCTGTACAAATGGAAACGGCGCCTGTTTTTGCGCATCGGCTTCCTGCATCAGGATACTGTTGCGCAGTCCGAGATCCAGATCCGCCAGTTCTAACTGTTTGCGGTCGGTCAGTCTGCACTGGATATGCAGGTCAGAAAAATATGCGGTAAGAAAAGATAAAATCGGCTGCTCCATCATGAACCTCCTGTCCGGGTCAGTGTCTGTTGTTTTGATTTTGGCACAATATTTTCTGTTATGCAAGGAAAAACAAAAAAATGACAAGGATTATTCATCCCTTTAAAGCATCGGCTTGCAGACCGGAGCAATTTATGATAATTCTATAACAACGTGTTCACGGTGAACACATTTTAGAAAATAGTGCAGAATGCTTGAAAGAGAGGATACCCATGAAAATCACAGCTTATGAAGTGAGACCGGATGAAAAAGATTACCTGCTTGCCGCAGCACAGCAGGAGCAGATAGAGATTACACTGGTGCAGGGGCCGATGACACAGGACAACATTGATCGTGCCGAGGGAGCGGACGGCATTACGATTCTTGGAGATACAAAGATGGACGCCGCATTGATTGAGGAGACTGCAAAGCGGCGTATCCGCGTCGTTGCGACACGTACCATCGGGTATGACCATATTGACCTGAATGCGGCGAAGAGCAATGGCGTTCACGTCTGCAACGGCTACTACGATCCGGACGGCGTTGCCGAGTATACGGTCATGCTGATTTTAATGTCGCTTCGCAATTATAAGCAGGCACTGTTCCGCGGGAATGCCAACGATTATTCGCTTGGCGGGCTGATCGGAAGGGAGCTTCGTAATCTTACCGTCGGTATCATCGGAACGGGAAAAATCGGACAGAAGGTGGCACAGAATCTGCAGGGATTCGGCTGCAGGATTCTGGCATACAGCAGACGTCAGAATGCCGATCCGGCGCTTGGAATCGAATACTGTTCTCTGGAGGAACTGTACGCGAAGAGTGATATTATCTCACTGCACACGCCACTGTCCAATCAGACACGTTATATGATTGATAAAAAGGCGATCGACCAGATGAAGGACGGCGTCATTCTGATCAACTGCGCGAGAGGAGAGTTGATGCGCGTGGATGACATCATCGAGGGAATCGAGACGCGGAAGATCGGTGCGCTGGGACTGGATGTGATCGAGCATGAGGAGGGAATCTACCATATGGACCGCCGGTCGGATATTCTTGCAAACCGGAATATGGCGTATCTGAGACAGTTCCCGAATGTGACGATGACGCAGCACATTGCGTTTTATACAGAGGAAGCGGTAAAAAGCATGGCGGAGAGCGGTATTGTCAATGTGGTGAAATGCCTGAAAAAACAGGATAATCCTAACCTGATCTGCTAAGTTCATATACAAAAAGAGTCTGCCACAAGAAAACTTGTGACAGACTCTTTTTAAATCCATTGTTTGCAATATCTTAATCTAACAAATAAAACAAGTCTATTTTAAGAAAAAGGTACATGAAACTAGTGATTTAACGCGGTAAGCTTACCGCCTGCAGTAATTATTTTACTACAGTTACGTTGGTTGCCTGCGGTCCCTTGGATCCTTCTACAACGTCGAACTCTACGGAAGCGCCCTCTTCAAGAGACTTGAAACCTTCCATGTTAAGTCCTGAGTAATGTACGAATACATCGTTGCCTGACTCGTCAGAAATGAATCCGTAACCCTTCTGGTTGTTGAACCATTTTACTGTACCTTTCATCAAAAAGTACCTCCAAAAATAATACTAACTGTAACTTACAGCTATTAGTACAATATCATAAGAATTTATAAAAGTAAAGTAATAAATTAAAGTTCTTCAAAACTAATTTCATGGGCAGTGAGAAAGCGCTTTACAAGGGAATCCCACTCCTGATCGAGGCTCTTGTCCACGGAGAAAATCCGGTACGAAATGCCCGTGGTAAGGAGCAGTTTTTTCTGCTGGAATTTCAGATTGATAAACATTCCCGTAATGTCCTCCGGGGTAAAAGAACTGTGGGTCGAAAGCAGTGTCCGTTCCAGATTCTTCGGGGAGAGCAGAAAGACAAATTTAAAATAAGAAGGAGTGCGTTTGCCCTTGATCAGGTCAAAACATTGCGGACGTACCTGTTCAAACGGGAGAAAAGAAAGTCCCGTCAGTCCGAGCGCATCGGCTTCATCTGATGAATAAAAATCGGGCTGGATCGTGCCGTCTAAGCTCCAGGTGACGCTGCCCAAGATGACGGCTTCCTTTAGAAGAAAGTGCCCGAACGTGTCCGTACACAGCAGTTTATTCATAAAATCTTTAATTTCCGGTAGGGAAAGTGCAATCATAGTCTTCTCCGTGTCATATAGTATTGGGGCGCATTGCCTTTGTGTAGTATAACACAGATTGGGGACAAATAGAAAGCCGATTGGGAAGGTTTGCTTCACAATATGATTTCTGGTATGATAGGAAGCTGAGAGAACAGCCCCGGAAGGGGTCACAGATAAAGAAGAAAAGAGGACATAGACATGAAAGAGACAGAACTTTTATTTGATTTGCTGAAAAAAGGTGTGTCGCCGGTACAGGCAGTCCGCGCCTGCAAAGAGCGCCTGGAGAGCGCGGGATTTCTGGAACTGCCCTATGATGAGCCGTGGAAGCTGCAGAAAAACGGAAGATATTATGTAAATCATCATGACACCACACTGTTCACGTTTACGGTGGGAGAAGGCTGGCAGGAGACAAAGACGCCGCAGATTCGGATGGCGGCAGCACATACGGATTTTCCGTGCCTGCGCATCAAGCCGTCGGCGGATGTGACGGCATGCGGTTACGCGCAGGTGAATGTGGAAGTATACGGGGGCGCGATCTTAAATACCTGGCTGGATCGTCCGCTCGGTATTGCCGGCCGTGTGGCAGTGCGCACACAGGACGCGTTTGCCCCGAAGATTGTGGAGTTTGTATCGGAAAAAAATCTTCTGACCATTCCGAATCTGGCGATCCACATGAACCGCGAGGTCAACAAGGGTGTGGAGCTGAACCGCCAGACGGATATGCTGCCGGTCTTTGCGCTGCTGCCGGAGGAGGAGAAAAAAGCGGATTATTTCCTTACGTTTCTGGCAGACGAGCTGTCTGTGGAAAAGACTGACATTCTGGATTTTGAACTGACCGTATACTGTAAGGAAAATCCGGAATTCATCGGTCTCAACGATGATTTTATCTCAAGTCCGCGCCTGGATAACCTGACTTCCTGCGCGGCGCTCATCTCCGGTCTGATTGATGCCAGGCGGATGGAGGGAATCAACCTGATCGCACTGTTTGACCACGAGGAGATCGGAAGCCATACGAAGCAGGGCGCCGGTTCGATTCTGCTGCATGACATGCTGCGCCGCATCTTAAAAGAGCTGGGACGGGAACAGACGGCGGAGCAGGATCTCTACCGCAGCATGCTGCTGTCCGTGGATGTGGCACACGGCATCCATCCGAACCAGGCAGGGAAAATGGATCTTACCAACAAGCCGGTGCTCGGCAGAGGATTCTGTATCAAGGAGGCGAGTTCGCAGTCCTATGCGACAGACTGCGAGGCGATTGCCATCATCCAGCAGATCTGTGAGAAAGAGAAGATCGCGTACCAGAAGTTTGTGAACCGCTCGGATATGCCGGGGGGAAGTACGCTTGGATCGATCGCTTCTGCGCTTCTTCCGGTGAAGACCGTGGATATCGGAATCCCGCTTCTTGCCATGCATTCCGCGCGGGAGCTGATGGGCAGCGCTGACCAGCAGGCGTTAAAGGATCTTGTGACCGCATATTTTACACTCGCTTCGTGAGAAAGAATGCTTCGTAAGATATAATTTAGATAAAGTTTAGAAATTACCTCTATACAAAAAATGGTTTTTGTGTTAATGTAACATAGTATTGAATACTACATGCGATAGAAACGAAAAATATATTAACGGTTTATTGATAACATTAAACACATACCATAGAACAGGTGGAGGGATTGCCATGTATAAGATTGTTGTGGACAGCTGCGGGGAATTACCGGAGGAACTGAAGAAGGACGGACATTTTGAGACGGTGTCCTTAGAACTTGAGGTGGACGGTTACCGCATTAAGGATGATGAGACATTTAACCAGCTTGATTTTCTGCGCCGGGTGAAGAAGAGCATCACGGGACCGAAGTCCTCCTGCCCGTCACCGGAGCAGTATATGCAGGCGTATGAGGGAGAGGCAGAGCATGTATATGTGGTGACGCTTTCCGGGAAGCTGAGCGGTTCCTACAACAGTGCAGAGCTTGGCAGGAACCTCTACGAGGAGGAACATCCGGGAGAGAACAAGCAGATTTATGTATTTAACTCCAGGTCTGCATCGATCGGGGAGACGATTATCGGTCTTAAGGTGCAGGAGTTCGAGGAGGCAGGTTTTCCGTTTGAGGAGGTCGTTGCCAGAACGGAGGAGTATATCAGTTCCATGAATACTTATTTTGTCTTAGAGACGTTAGAGACTCTGCGCAAGAACGGAAGACTGACCAATCTGAAAGCGCTGATTGCCAATACGCTCAATATCAAGCCGGTGATGGGTTCCACAAAGGAGGGCATGATCTGCCAGCTCGGTCAGGCGCGCGGAATGAACAAGGCACTTGAGAAAATGGTGCAGGATATGATCGGGCGCACGAAGGACTGCGAACAGCGTGTGCTTGCCATCGCGCACTGCAACTGCCCGGAGCGCGCCGCAGCGGTAAAAGCCCGCATAGAAAAGCTTGCAAATTTCAAGAAAATCATTATCATAAATACTGCCGGTGTCAGCAGTATGTATGCAAATGATGGCGGCGTAATCATGGCAGTGTAAGACACGCGGGTGTGTCGCTGCTGCCCGGAGAGGAACGCGGGACACAGATGACATATGAAGAAGTAGTAGATCAGATCAATCAGATCAGAAGATTCGGGAATCTTGCCGGAGTGGAGGTTGCCGGGCGCATGTTAAAGGCGCTGGGCAGTCCGCAGGCGGGGATTCCGTTGATACACATAGCAGGGACGAACGGAAAAGGTTCTGTCTCTGCTTTTCTCTGCGCAATTTTAAGGGAGGCGGGACTTCGCGTCGGGATGTTTACCTCCCCGCACCTTGTGGACTTTCGGGAACGCATCCAGATAAACGGGGAAATGATCTCTAAGGAGGATACGCAGAGGATCGGCGTGCAGCTTCTTGCGATGGATTTTGGCGTGCAGCCGACGATGTTTGACGTTACACTTGCCATGGCAATCCTCTATTTTAAGGAACAACGATGCGATGTCATGATCTTAGAGACCGGACTTGGCGGGAGGCTGGACGCAACCAATGCCGTAGGTGTGCCTGATGTAACCGTGATCACAAAGATCGGCTATGACCACATGGCGGTGCTTGGAAATACGCTTGCTGAGATTGCTGCGGAAAAGACGGGCATCATCAAAAAAGGCACCTCGCTTGTGCTTGAGAGCCAGGAGGCAGAAGTCATGACGGTGTTTGAGGCGAAGGTCAGGGAGGAAGGAATTACAGATTTCCGGCTGATCGACCCTTTGGAGATAAAAGAGCAGACTTACCGCGACGGCAGACAGTATTTTTCGTTTGGTGCCTACCGTGATCTGTCCATGCGCATGCTTGGCGTTCATCAGTATGAAAATGCCATCGCGGCGCTTCTCGGGGCGGAGGCATTTTTCAGGAGACATACAGAGTGGATCTGCGGCGGGACAAAAGAACGGGAAGAGGGCGTAAGGCGCGCAGTCTGTCAGGGGATCGCTAAGACCGTATGGAAGGGCAGGATGGAAATCCTCTCAAAAAAACCGTTCCTGCTGGTGGACGGCGCACACAACAGCAACGGCGTGGAAGCGTTAAGAGAGAGCCTCGTGGCGCTTTTCCCGGGAGAAAAGTTTCATTTTATCATGGGCGTGATGGCGGATAAGGATTATGAGACAATGATCGGGGAATTGCTGCCGCTTGCCATTGATTTTACAACTTGCACGGTGGAGTGCGAGCGGGCGCTGCAGGCGGACGCCCTGGCGGATTGCATCCGGCGGAAAGGAATTGCAGCTGCATCAGCTGATGATTTTGCGTCCTGTTTTCAGAGAGGGCGGCTCGATGAAACACATCGCACGGTTGCGTTTGGTTCGCTCTATTTCATCGGTGAGATCGAGGCGCTGTTTGAGGCAAAATAGTTACGAAAAGATTACAGAATAGAGCGTTTATGACAAAAATGATACAATTTCACAAACTTTCAGTAATAGTTCACCATTTTGTAATATTTCGCCTATAATGAGGTATAGTAAATAGGGATACAGTAGATAGAAGTCAGATAGAAAGAGTCTGTGGAATGTTATTTAGCAGTTTTGAGTTTTTATTTCGGTTTTTGCCGGTTTTTTTAGTGATATATTATCTTACACCGAAAAAGTTCCGCAATGTCACATTGCTGGGGGGAAGTATTGTCTTTTATACAATTGGCGAGGCGGGTTATATTACGATTCTCCTTGCGTGCGTTCTGGTCAATTACACGCTGACCCGTTTGATGTACCGGAAGAATACGGACGGGCGGGGAATCAGACAGAAACGCTTATTGCTTCTTGCGCTCGGGTATGATCTGGGCGTGCTGTTTTTCTTCAAGTACAGTGGTCTGGCATCCGGACTTCCGCTTGGAATCAGTTTTTACACGTTTCAGATTATGGCGTACGTGATTGATGTGTACCGCGGAAGAATTCCGGCAGAACAGTCGCTGCTTCGGCTGGGAACGTATCTGACCATGTTTCCGCAGCTGATATCGGGACCGATCACAAATTATGCGGATGTGCGTGTAGCATTGGGAAGAGAGCGCACGATCAAGGCACGTCAGCTGGAAGAGGGAATGAAGCTCTTGATTATCGGACTTGCAGCAAAAGTCGTGATTGCGGACCGGATCGGCACACTCTGGAACAGTATCCGGATGATCGGGTTCGACAGCATCTCAACAAAGCTTGCATGGATGGGAGCGTTCGCTTACTCACTGCAGCTGTATTTTGACTTCGCGGGATATTCGATGATGGCGAGAGGAATCGGAAAGATGCTGGGATTTGAGCTCCCGGTGAACTTCCGCTATCCCTACATTTCAAAATCAGTCACGGAATTCTGGCGCAGATGGCATATTACGCTCGGCAGATGGTTTAGGGAATATGTATACATTCCGCTGGGAGGCAACCGGAAGGGAAAGGCGCGCACCTTTTTCAATCTGTTTGTGGTGTGGAGCCTTACCGCGTTGTGGCACGGGGCGAATTATAACTTCCTGATCTGGGGCGGGATTCTGCTTTGCTGCCTGTTGGTAGAAAAGCTCTTTCTGCTGCGCCTGCTGGATAAAAGCAGGGTGATCGGTCATCTTTATGTATTGTTTGTTGTTCCGCTCAGCTGGGTGGCGTTTGCGGTCACCGATCTGTCGGAGCTTGGCGTTTATATGACGCGGCTGTTCCCGTTTGCGGGGCATGCGGCAGGAGTCATCAATCATCTGGATTATTTAAAATATCTGAATGACTATGCACCGCTGTTTCTTCTGGGCGTGCTCTTTGCAACGCCGCTTCCGGAGACCTGCTATCGGCTGATCGAGCGCAAATGGATCGGCAGGGTGATACTGCTCGGCATTTTCGGGCTTTGCATGTACTATCTGGCGGTGTCGGCAAACAATCCGTTTTTGTACTTTAATTTTTAAATGTGTGGTGGATGGATTTGAGAAAGCTTTTGAAATGTCCGGTAACGGTCGCACTGCTTATCTTGTGGGCGGCGCTGTCGGTTGTCGGCTATCTGGGGAAAGATACAATATATAAGAATTATACGGTTGATATACGAACGACACCATACTTCGTCCTGGTGTTTGACGGACTGCATGACGGAATTTTTCCGTGGAGTCATGTGGGTGCGCCGGACGGCATAGGAGAGAACGGAAAGCTGCCGTCCATCCTGCTGCCGGGGGAGAGTGTCTCTGATACTGAGCTTGCCGGCGGGACGGAGACGGTCGGAGAGACAGAGACGGAAGAGGCGCCGCACACGCGGGAATTCTGTATGGTGGATGACGACTGGTTCGACGACGCGGTCTTTATCGGGGATTCGAGAACTGTGGGGCTGCGCGATTACGGCGGGCTGGACAATGCGACCTTTTACGCGTCCACAGGGCTTGGAATCTACGATATGTGGACGGAAAAGTTCTGTGAGGTGGACGGGGAGAAGACCACGCTTGAGGATGCGCTTTCCAGACGGCAGTTTGGCAAAATTTATTTCCAGATCGGCATCAATGAGATGGGAAGAGGAACCCTGGACGGTTTTATGGAGCAGTACGCGCAGTCGGTTCAGAAATTTAGAGAACTCCAGCCCGATGCGATCATCTATGTGCAGGGTATCATGCGGGTTGCAAAGGCCAAGTCCGACTCGGACAAAATTTTTAACAATCAGGGAATCAATGAACGCAATATGAGAATTGCGGAACTTGCGGATAATCAGACTATTTTTTACATTGATGTGAATGATGTCGTATGTGATGCAGACGGAAACTTAAGAGCGGATCTCACGTTTGACAATCTGCATCTGTACGGCTCGAAATACGGAATCTGGGTGGATTTCCTCAAGACGAAGGGAATTGCACCGTGAAGTGGTTCTTCTGAAAAGAAATGAGACCCTCGTCTCTTAGATGACACAGCTCGTTCGACATGGCGCTCCGGTCTACGGAGAGATAGTCGGCGAGCTGTTGTCTGTTAAAGGGAATATCAAAAGACGAACTTCCGGATCTGCGCGCCTCGCTCGACAGATAGGAGAGAAGCTTTTCACGGGTGGTCCGCTTGGTCATGTGCTCTAATTTCTGTCCGAGCTGGAAATTGCGCTCGGCGAGAACGGAGAGCAGATTTCTTGTGAGCTGGTTGTGGAATTCACATGCGCGGGAGCAGAGCGTCATCATTTTTGAGACGTTTAAGTAGAGCACAGTGGAATTCTGCTCGGCGTAGAGGCTGACTTCCAGCGCACAGTTTGTACGGATGGCATAAGATTCTCCGAAGATGCCTCCGGGGCGGCAGCGGGTCATCAGATTTGTGTTGCCCCAGAAATCCTCCTTCATGACATCCACACATCCTTCTACCACAAGACCGAGAGAATCCAGATGGTCGCCGTAGTGAAAGAGAAAGCTGCCCTTTGGATAGGAGAGGGTCTTTGCCGACAGACAGTCGAGCATGGCATGGATTTCTTCGGGTGCAATATCATAAAAAACGGGAGAGGCCTGCAAGAGGGCATCGTATCCTTGGAAAGTTTGCATTATTTTTCGTCCTTTCGACTTTTTGTTGTAAAAACAACAGAAATGTTGACGCTATTGTAGTATCCTGTGGAAGAAAAGTCAAGAGAGAATTTCCGGCATGCGTGCCGGAGTTAGAATGGAGGATATGATGTTACGAAGAGTCATTGAGATTGAGGAAGAAAAGTGCAACGGCTGCGGAGCATGTGCAAACGCCTGCCACGAGGGAGCCATCAGTATTGTAAACGGCAAGGCCAAGCTGATGCGGGACGATTACTGCGACGGACTTGGCGACTGTCTGCCGACCTGTCCGATGGATGCGATTCATTTTGTGGAGCGTGAGGCGGCGGCTTATGATGCTGCGGCAGTTGAGGAGAATAAGAGAAAGAAAGCAGCGCAGCAGGCGATAGCGTCACAGCCGCTTCCGTGCGGATGTCCGGGAACCCAGGCGAAGACGATCCGCCATGAGCAGCAGGCAGTCTGTCCGACCGCCGCAGAGGAGAGTGCGGAAGAACTTACGTCGGAACTGACACAGTGGCCGGTGCAGATCAAGCTGGTTCCGGTGCGCGCCCCGTATTTTGACGGAGCAAAGCTTCTGGTGGCTGCAGACTGTACAGCGTATGCGTATGCGAATTTCCACAAAAAATATATCCGCAATCACATCACGCTGATCGGATGTCCGAAGTTAGACGATGTGGATTATTCGGAGAAGCTGACCCAGATCATTGCGCAGAACGATATTAAGAGCATTACCGTGGTTCGCATGGAAGTGCCGTGCTGCGGAGGAATCGAGCAGGCGGTGAAAAATGCACTCGCGGCAAGCGGTAAGATGATTCCGTGGCAGGTAGACATTATCTCTACGGACGGAAGAATTCTCGAGTAATACTTTCCCCTTTTGCGGGACATACTATGATGCAGAAGTATGTTACGCGAAAGGGGATTTTTTATGGCACTTACTATGAAAATTACAGAGGTACACGCGCGGGAGATCCTGGATTCCCGCGGCAATCCGACCGTGGAGGTGGAGGTGGAGGTGACCGCCGAGACGGAGACAACGGGGAGAAAGACTACAGCGCGGGAGTCGGTTCCGTCGGGAGCGAGCACCGGAAGATTTGAGGCAGTGGAGCTTCGGGACGGCGACAGGGAGTATTTCGGACTGGGCACGAAGAAGGTGGTGGATCACGTCAATACAAAGATCCGGGAAGCGCTTCTTGGAATGAATGTTTTGGATCAGGCACTTATCGACCGCAGAATGGTCGAGCTGGACGGGACAGACAACAAGGGAAATCTTGGGGCGAATGCGATCTTAGGCGTGTCGCTCGCCTGCGCGAAGACGGCGGCAGCGGCACTCGATATGCCGCTTTACCGCTATATTGGCGGAGGCAACGCCAAGCGGCTGCCGGTTCCCATGATGAATGTCATAAACGGCGGAGTCCATGCGAAGAATTCACTGGATTTTCAGGAATTTATGATCCTGCCCATTAGCGCCAAAAGCTATCGGGAAGCGCTGCGCATGGGCGCGGAGGTATATCATTTCCTGCGCCAGATTTTAAACGAGGAGGGATATGCTACGGCGGTCGGCGATGAAGGCGGCTTTGCGCCGGATCTTGCGGATGCCGGTGAGGTGTTCCGGTATCTGGGAAAAGCGGTGGAAAAGGCGGGCTATACGGTCGGAAAAGATGTGGTCTACGCGATGGATGCTGCGGCGAGTGAATTATATAATGAAGAGACGGGAATGTACCATTTCCCGGGGGAGAATGGAATCTGCAGGGATGCAAAGGAGATGATCGCGCTCTACGAAGATCTGGCAAAGCGTTTTCCACTGGTGTCTATCGAGGACGGTCTGCAGGAAGACGACTGGGAGGGCTGGCAGAGTCTGACCGGACGTCTGGGAGATGGCATGCAGCTTGTCGGCGATGATCTGTTTGTCACAAATCCCAAGCGGATCAAGTGCGGCATCAAATTAAATGCGGGAAATGCGGTGCTGATAAAGGTGAATCAGATCGGCACGCTGACGGAAGCGCTGGATGCCATCGAGATGGCGCAGTGTGCCGGTTATCACACGGTGATCTCCCACCGTTCCGGGGAGACGGAGGATGCGTTTATCGCGGATCTTGCGGTCGCGGTGAATGCGGGGCAGATCAAAACCGGTGCGCCGTGCAGGGCGGAGCGCACCGCAAAGTATAACCGGCTTCTGCGGATTGAGGAGGAGCTTGGCGAGACGGCGCAGTTTTCTCCGGCGGAGCCTTTCGGGAGAGCGTAAAAAACAGTTGAAAACGCGGGGGGAGTATGCTATAATAGCTAAAGTTGTGAGTTGATTACCGTAGGAGGGAATTATTTTGGCAATTTTAAAGACGATTTTAACCGTTGTTTTCATACTGATTTGTTTGGCGTTGACAGTCATTATCTTATTACAGGAAGGAAAGTCCGCAGGACTCGGAGCGATCGCCGGAGCGGCAGATACGTATTGGGGAAGAAACAAGGGACGTTCCATGGAAGGCCGGCTGGTGACGGGAACCAAGATTCTGGTTGCGCTGTTCATCATCATTGCCGCTGTATTGAATCTGGGAATCTTTTAGAAATGAGGCTGTCGCATCTGCGGCAGCTTTTTTGCTGTGGAGAGGAAGGATATGAGAGAAGAACTTTTACAGGAACGAAAAAAAGCAATTTACGGACTGATCTGCGATGAGCTTTATGTGCCGATGAAGGCGAAGGAGATCGCGGCAGTATTAAATGTGCCAAAGAGTGACAGAAGAGACCTCGCGGAAGTGCTGGATGCACTTGTGGCGGAGGGAAAAGTGGAAGTGTCATCGAAAGGCAAGTACATGAAGTCGGAAGGAAAATTCCTGACAGGCGTTTTTACCGCGCATCCGAGAGGATTTGGCTTTGTGACGGTCGAGGAGGAGGATGAGGATATTTTTATTCCGGAATCCCAGGTAAACGGTGCTTTTCACGGCGATACCGTGCAGGTGGCGCTGACACGCGCCGAGGGGCACGGACGGCGCAGAGAGGGGCAGATCACAAAGATTTTGACCCGCGGGGTCAGCCGGATCGTCTGTACCTATGAAAAAAGCAAGACATTCGGGTTCGCAGTGCCGGATAATCCGAGATTTGGACAGGATATTTTTATCCCGCAGGAGCGCTCGAAAGGTGCGGTGAGCGGACATAAGGTCGTGGTGGAACTGACGGATTTCGGCGGCAATGGAAAAAAGCCGGAGGGAAAGGTCGTAGAGATTCTGGGACATGTGAACGACCCGGGGACGGATATTCTCTCGATCGTGCGAGGTTACGATCTGCCGACCGAGTTCTCGGAGAAGATCATGAATCAGGTGGAGCGCGTGGCAGGTGAGGTCAGCACGGCCGATATGGCAGGCCGCATGGATCTGCGGGACTGGCAGACGGTGACGATCGACGGAGAGGATGCCAAGGATTTGGACGATGCCATCACCCTGACGAAGGAGGGGGATGTCTACCGCCTGGGCGTTCATATTGCGGATGTCACGAATTATGTGCAGGAGCGCAGCGCCCTTGACGTGGAGGCTCTAAAGCGTGGCACATCGGTCTATCTTGTCGACCGTGTGATTCCGATGCTTCCACATGCGCTTTCCAACGGCATCTGTTCGCTGAACGCCGGGGAGAACCGGTTGGCATTAAGCTGTATCATGACCGTGGATGCGAAGGGAAATGTGATCGATCACGTGATTGCGGAGACAGTCATTAAGGTCGACCGCCGCATGAGTTACACCAGTGTCAAAAAGATCCTGGAGGATCACGATGAGGTGGAGATCCGTGAGTATGAGGAGCTTGTGCCAATGTTTGAGAGGATGCGGGATCTGGCGGCGATTCTCCGCAAAAAACGGATGAAGCGCGGATCGATTGATTTTGATTTCCCGGAGACGAAGATCATTCTGGACGCGCAGGGACGCCCTGTGGAGATCAAGCCGTACGAGCGCAATGTTGCAACCAAGATTATCGAAGATTTTATGCTGCTTGCCAACGAGACGGTGGCACAGGACTATTTCTGGCAGGAACTGCCGTTTGTGTACCGTACCCACGAGAACCCGGATACGGAGAAGATCCACAAGCTGGCAACGTTTATCAATAATTTTGGCTATTCGATTCATATCGGGCAGGATGAAGTACACCCGAAGGAACTCCAGAAGCTGCTGCTTCGGATTGACGGGACGCCGGAGGAGGCGTTAATCAGCCGGCTGACACTCCGCTCGATGAAGCAGGCAAAGTACAGCACCGTAAACACCGGGCATTTCGGACTGGCAACGTCCTATTACTGCCATTTCACCTCGCCGATCCGCCGTTATCCGGATCTGCAGATTCATCGGATCATCAAGGACAATCTGCGCGGAAGAATGAATGCGAAGCGCATCGAGCATTATGAGAAGATTCTGCCGGAGGTGGCAAAGCATTCCAGCGAGATGGAGCGCCGGGCGGATGAGGCAGAGCGCGAATGTGACAAGTTAAAGAAAGTACAGTACATGTCCGGACATCTGGGTGAAGAGTTCTGGGGTGTCATTTCGGGCGTGACCGAGTGGGGATTCTATGTTGAACTGCCAAATACCGTGGAGGGACTTGTGCATGTGACGACGCTGACAGACGACTATTTCCACTACAGCGAGAGCACCTATGAGCTGATCGGGGAGACTACCGCAAAGCGCTACAAGCTTGGCCAGAAGGTAAAGATTGTCGTGGCAGCGACAGATCCATTTATGCGAACGATCGACTTTCGTGTCGTTATCGGAACAGAAGACGAAGAAAATGAAAAATTAAACCAGAAGTTTATTGCAGAATAAAAATTTGTGGGGTATACTGTAACAGCAGTGCAGATGAAAAGCGGCAGTGCAGACAGTAAGCGAAGGAGGATAGTCGGGATGGCAAAGACCGAGAAGAAGTTAATCGCGAATAACAAAAAAGCCTACCATGACTATTTCCTGGAGGAGCGGTTTGAGGCGGGCATTGAACTGCACGGGACGGAAGTGAAGTCCATGCGCATGGGCAAGTGCTCGATCAAGGAGGCGTTTGTGCGCATCGAGAACGGTGAAGTCATCGTTTACGGCATGCACGTCAGCCCTTATGAGAAGGGCAACATTTTCAACAAAGATCCGCTCCGCCCCAAGAAGCTTCTGATGCACAAGTCAGAGATCCGGAAGCTGACGGGAAAGCTTGCAGAGCAGGGCTACACGCTGGTTCCGGTGGAGGTATATCTGAAGGGAAGCCTCGTGAAGGTGGAGATTGGTCTTGCACGCGGTAAGAAACTGTATGATAAGAGACAGGATATCGCGAAAAAGGACGCAAAACGAGAGGCGGAAAGAGACTTTAAAATCAGGAATCTGGGTTAGAAGCTTATTTTCGGCAGGCAAAGGGGATGCTGTCAAAGAGAGAAGAGCCCCTATATTTGTGACTCTGTCACTGTAGGTTGAATATTCGCTAAATGGCTTACATTCAATCCTCCACTAAGGTCACAGATATAGGGGCTCTTCTTTCTTTGGCAGCTGTTTTTTTGGGGCTGGGGATGAAATTACTGTTTTAATCCCAGATAATTGAGAAGTCCCACATAAATTCCATATGCGAACTGATAAGGTTCATTAATCATTCGCTGATTGTCTTCATAGTTCGTAATATACCCAAGTTCCACGAGAACAGCAGGCATTTTCGTATTTTTTAAGACGTAGAGAGAAGGTCTGGAAAATACACCATTATATTTTGTACTGGTGCGACGCACGATTTCTGTGACAATATTTTGAGCCAGATACCAAGCTGCGGAATCTGTGGAAGAAACGTAAGCTTCTGTTCCAT
>OLRS01001530.1_pt1 | contig 21985 bp, 14 predicted proteins | sample 1673171 | NCBI WGS metagenome assembly OLRS01 (sample SAMEA3136762, study PRJEB25190) | human gut metagenome | biome: human gut; feature: human-associated habitat; material: faeces | place: Austria | collected 2013
ATGTTCTGCGGCTTGATGTCGCGGTGGATGATGTCCTGGTTGTGGGCGACGGTGAGGGCCTGGCACACCTGGGCGCCGATTTCGGCGGCCTTGCGCTGGTTGATGGCGCCGCGCTGCTGGATGGCGGTCTTCAGGTCGGACCCGCGCACGAACTCCATGACGATGTAATAGGTGTCGCCGTCCTTGCCCCAATCGTAGACGCCCACGATATAGGGGGAGGAGAGACCGGCTGCTGCCTGGGCCTCCTGCTTAAAGCGTGCGGCGAAGGTTGCGTCGCCAGCATACTGCGGCAGCATGATCTTGACGGCTACCGTGCGGTCGAGAACCTGGTCCTGTGCACGGTAGACGGTCGCCATGCCGCCTGTTCCTACCTTATCCTTGAGGAGGTATCTTCCCCCGAGGACCCTCTGTTCCATTCCTGCTCCTAACATAACTATTCGCTCAACGATGTGTGTAGTACCTATGATGTGGCCGCTGGGGCCGTGTGGCGCGTTGCCGCTAACCCTTAGGCCGCGGCGCGCCTCGGGTGTCCGATTCGATCATGGGCATCACGCTCCCTGTGCGGCAAGCGCCGCAGTCAGGACGATACCGGCGATCTTGGCGGCCTTGACGTCATGCTTGTCGTAATCCTCCAAGGCCACCGAGATGGCGACCGTGGGTGAATCGTAAGGTGCAAAGCCAACGAACATCGAGTTGACGTTGGTGCCGCCAGTCTCGGCCGAGCCGGTCTTGCCGGCAACCTTGACGCCGGGGATTTGGGCATCGGTGCCGGTGCCGGACTGGACGACGGCAAGCATGGCCTGCTTGACCTGGTCGGCCGTGGCGGAGCTGACGGCCTGACCCAGCGAGCGGGACTGCGTGGTCTTGACCACGGTTCCGTCCGGGGCGAGTACCTGGGCTACAAAGTACGGGTCCATGACCACGCCGCTGTTAGCGATGGCGGCGGCAATCACGGCGTTTTGCATGACGGTGGTCTGCGGGCCGGGCGTGTGGTCCATGCCGACAGGCTGGCCGGCGCCGGCCCAGGCGGTCTCCCACTCGGTCATGAGCGACGGGTCGGCCATGATGGAGGCCGCGGAGGTCAGGTCCTGGCCGAGCTTTTGGCCGTAGCCAAAGGCGTTGGCAAACTGCACGAGCGTGTTTGCGCCAACTTCGTTTGCCACCTGGCCGAAGACGACGTTGGAGGACACGGCAAAGGCCTGCTGCAGGCTGATGGTGCCGTAGCTCTCGTTGGCATAGTTGGTGACCGGTGCGTTGCCGATGTCCATGGAGCCGGGCGCCTGGTAGGTGCTGGTAAGGCTGGCGGTACCGGTCTCGAGTGCCGCGGAAAGCGTAACGACCTTAAACGTTGAGCCCGGCGTGTACAGCGCGTCCATGGCGCGATTGTACATGGAGCCGTCCTCGCCGCCGCCCGTCTGCAGCAGGGCATCGATGTTGGTGTTGTCGTAGGTGGGCGAGCTGGCACATGCGAGCACCGCGCCGGTACGCGGGTCGATGACCACTACAGCGCCCTTAAAGCCCTTGAGCGCCTGCTCGGCCGCCGTCTGGATACGCGAGTCGATGGTGAGCTTGGCGGTGTTGCCCGGCTGGGTCTGGCCCGCGAGCGACGCGATGGCGTTGTTCCAGCTGGAGTAATCCTTAGAGCCGGTGAGCGTGTCGTTCATGACGCTCTCGATGGCGGTGGTGCCATACTGCTGGCTCACGTAGCCAACCACGTGCGCTGCTAGGTTACCGTTGGGGTAGGAGCGTACGTAGGTGCCGTCCTCCTGCTGCAGCGACTCGGCCAGCGTCACGCCGTCGGACGTGATGATGGAACCGCGCTGGATGTACTTGGAGCGGGCGATGGTGTGGTTGTTGGTCGGCATGTCCTGATAGTCCTTGGCCTTGATGACCTGGACATAGGTGAGGTTGCCGATAAGGATGGCGAACAGCGCCGTAAAGGCGAGCACCGCACGAGTCAGACGGTTGGCAAGCGCAACGCGGCCGAGCACACCGGATTCAGGCGTGTCGAGCAGGCGACGACGCATGCGCGAGCCGACGGAATGGCTACCGCTGCCGTAGGAAGACGAGGTGGCAAAGCGCGTGCCCGTCGGGGCGGCGGCCGATGCGACCTGATCATCGGTGATGGCGGCCATGGTGCCGGTGCCGGTAAGCTCTGCCTCGCGTCCGGTCGCCTCGTCACCGGCGCGTAGCAGGAGCGCGACGATGATAAAGCTTGCCAGCAGAGAGGAGCCGCCCTGGCTCATAAAGGGTAGGGTGACGCCGGTCAGCGGGATCAGGCGGGTTACGCCGCCAACGATCAAGAAGGCCTGGAAGCTGATGGCGGCCGTAAGGCCCGTGGCGCTAAAGGCAGCGAGGTCGGATTTAGCGCGGGCAGCCGTGGTCAGGCCGCGAACGGCAAAGAGCATAAACAGGATGAGCACGGCGCCGCCGCCCAAAAGGCCCATCTCCTCGCCGATAGCCGAGAAGATAAAGTCGGACTCGACGACAGGGATGTTGTTGGCCATGCCGTTGCCGATGCCAACACCGACCAGGCCGCCATCGGCAAGCGAGAAGAGCGACTGGACGATTTGGTAGCCCTGGCCCTGGGCGTCCTTAAACGGATCGACCCAAACCTGGAAACGCACCTGAACGTGCGATAGGAACTTGTAGGCGCCCACGGCTCCGACGGCTAAGAGCGCAAGGCCGATAACGACATACGAAAAGCGCCCCGTGGCAACGTAGAGCATCAGCAAGAAGATGGTGTAGAACAGCACGGCCGAACCCAGATCGCGTTCGAAGACGACGACGAGCAGGCACACACCCCACACGGCAAATAGCGGCAGCAGCAGTCGCAGGCGAGGGATCTTAAAGCCCAGGATCTTGCGGTTGGAGATGGAGAGCAGCTCGCGGTTCTCGGCCAGGTATCCGGCCAGGAACAGCACGATAAAGACCTTGGCGAACTCGCCGGGCTGGATGGTAAAGCCCGCGATGCGAATCCAGAGCTTGGAGCCCGAGATCGTGGTGCCGATAAAGATGGGCAGCATCAGCAGGATGATGCCGATAATGCCAAAGGTGTACTTGTAGCGCATGACCACGTCGAGGTTTTTGACCAGTGCGAGCGTTCCCACCATGAGCGCCACCGAGACAAACAGGATGATGAGCTGTGAGATGGCGAGAGCGGGGGCGAGACGCGTCACGAACGTGATGCCGATGCCCGAAAGCACAAAGACAATGGGCAGGATGGCGGGGTCGGCACCGGGCGCTAAGATGCGCACGGCAATGTGGGCCGCGGCAAAGGCGGCAAAGAGGCCGATCGGTACGGCGAGCGTCTCAAAGGAGATGGCAGCGCCCGCGGTGAGCACGTACATCGCATACAGCAGGATGACGGGGAACGCCGAGGCGATGAGCAAGAGCAGCTCGGTGTTGCGGCGACTCATAAGCGGCACTCCCTTTCTAGTTCTTTTCGGAGGCTTCGGCCTCGGCGGACTGTTCGGCGGTTTTCTCGGAATCTGATTCGGAGGTCGATCCCTGGTTGGTGTTGTCGCGAATCGTTTGCGCGTCGATCACCTGGCGGGTCTGCTCCTCGTCGATCTGGTGGCGGTACTTGGATATCGTGTCCTGCGCATCGTCGACACTTGTTTGCGGAATGCCCGCCTTGAGGCGGTTTTGCGTGTCTTCGGGCAGGTCGGACAGCTTGATACTGGTTTCGCTTTCGAGCCAGTGGAGCTTGAGTCCGAGCGGCCTGCCGGGCAGGCCGCGCCAGACGGCGACATTGCCCTGGTAGGTACCCAGGTAGTACGAGCCGGTGACACCCGTGTAGGCCCAGATGCCAGCTGCCAGCACAAAGACGAGGGCCAGGATGGCGGCGATAGTAATGTTGCGGCGACGCACGCGCTGCGCCTCGCGCATAACGCCATCGTCAACCAGGTCAACGACTACTACGGTCACGTTGTCGTGGCCGCCGGCGGCAAGCGCCGCGTCCACTAGGTTGTCGACGCAGATTTGCGCGGTTGAGGACTGCGTGGCGATGTTCTCGATATCGCTATCGGGAATCATGCTCGAAAGGCCGTCGGAGCACAGGATCAGACGGTCGCCTTCCTCGATATGCAGAGTGAAGTGGTCGGCATACATAGCGGGGTCCGAGCCCAGCGCGCGGGTGATGACCGAACGGTTGGGGTGGACGCGAGCCTCATCTGCCGTGATCTCGCCGGCGTCCACGAGCTCCTCCACGTAGGAGTGGTCGCGGGTCACGCGGATGAGCGTGCCCTCGTGGAGCAGGTAGGCGCGAGAGTCACCCACGTGGGCGATGGCGAGCGTGTCGTTTTCGATATAGGCGCAAGTGGCTGTGCAGCCCATGCCGGGCTTGCCCAGGCCATTCAAGGCAGCCTCGATTACGGCGGCGTTGGCGGCCTCGACGGCTGCCGCCAGGCGTGCGGCGTCGGCAGACTGAGGAGCTGTCTTGGCGATGGTCTCGACAGCGATAGAAGAGGCCACCTCGCCGGCAGCGTGACCACCCATGCCGTCGCATACGCAAAAGAGCGGCGACTGCACCAGGTAGGAATCCTCATTGTGCGGGCGCACGCAGCCAACGTCGGAGCGGGCGCCCCACATGAGTTGCGTGGTGGTGCCGGCATCATAGGTCGAGTCGGTCTCGATGCGCTCCTCGGTTAGGGGTTCAAAGCTCATGGTCGAGCCGGGGTCTTTGAGCTTGGCCTCAACGGCGGCAACGTCGATTTCGGCTGTGTCACCGGGAGAGACGGTGTCGGTCTCGGCGTTTGATTCGGAATCGCCGGTGTCCGGGGAGTCGGGCTCCTCGGAAACGCGGGCGGTCGACTCGTCATCTTGCGGGCTGACGTCTATAGGCTCGGGCGTCGCAAAGTGCGACGGCGCGGGCGTGCTTTGCGACTGGGCGGCGGGCTCGGCCACGGCATCGGACTCGCTTGCAGGCGCAGGTTGCGGGGTCTTGGGTGCAGGGCCGTCCTCGGGGGATGTCCCCGCCTCGGGCGCCGGCGTAGACGCGGGCGCAACCTCGGATGCCGGGGCTATGGGAAACGCCGGCGCGGCGGGCTCGGGTGCTGCAAACACCGCAGCGCTCTCGTTGATTGCCGCGGCGACGGGTTCTGCAAAGTGAGCCGGCGCCGGGGTTGCTTCGGGCGCCGTGGGCTGTTCCGCAGCATGTGCGCCGATGGGCGCTGCTGCGGCATCCTCTTCGCCCTCGTTATCGGTGAGATCCGAAATATCATGCGTTACATGCGAAAGAGGCAGGGAGAACACGGTGTCCTCGGGCTCCACGGGCGCAGGGCCCGCCGGGGCGGCATGAGCCGGCGCGGCCGCGGGGGCAGACGGCGCCTCGGGCATGGTTGCGGACTTGTTCTCCTCGTCGATCATCGACGGTTCACCTTCATGACCACGTCGCCAATCTGGACTTCGTCGCCCTCGCGCAGCGTTGCGGGCTCCACCAGCTGGCGGCCGTTAACAAGGGTGCCGTTGAGCGAGTTGAGGTCCTCGATAATAAGTGCCGGGCCCTGCAGCGAAAAGCGTGCATGCGAGGCAGAGACAAACGGCTCGTTGATGCAGATGTCAGATGACGGCGAACGGCCGACGATGACGGGGCCAAGCATGTCCACGTGAATACCGCGGATGCCGCGCGGGCCCTTGTCCACATCGATCGTCCAGATGGCAGAGTCGCGGCGCTGGCCGCGCACGAGCCCCACGCCGGTCTTCATAACGGCGAACAGGAAGATATAAAGCAGGACGACCAGTACGATGCGGCCTGCAAACAGGACGATATCGATGTTCATAAGCGATTAACCCCTAAATTCAAAGGTGCTCAGGCCAAACGTTAGCAGATCGCCGTTGCGCAGCGGGCAGCGCGTGATGCGGCGGTTGTTGACGAGCGTGCCGTTGGTGGAGTTGAGGTCCTCGATCGACCAGTCCGAGCCGGTAAAGGTGAGCTGGGCATGACGGCGCGACACGTTGGGGTCGCGCAGGGCGATGTCGGATACCGAGCGCTCACGACCGATGGTCACCTGCGCGGAGGTGATGTTGTGGTTCTCGCCGCTCACGACGTCGACGAGTTGGGCGAGCGGACGCTGCGGGGCGCGGGGGCTTGCCATGTTGGAGGCGATGCTGGCCGCGGCACCAAGGCCCACGGCGGCACCAGTCGCGGCAGCTCCGCCCATGCCGGCAAGTGCGTCGCGCGAGACGGTTTGCGGCACAGGGATGGGGGCTGCGGGGTCGGGGACATTGGGTGCAAAGGGGTCGGCCGCAGCGAGCGGGTCGGGAGCTGCGGCGCGGGGTGCCGGCTGCTGCTGCGGCATGACGGCGGAGTGTTGCTGCGGGGTAGCAAACTGTTGCTGACCGGCGCGCGGGGCGCTGGCGGCACGGCTTGCGGCCGAGTTGTCCTGGCCCAGGCCATTTTGATAGGCGCGCTCTTCCTCGTACAGACGGCCGAGCGTGGGGGCGTCGACGTTCTCGGCAAAGACCGAGAACTTGCCGGCGCGCAGCTGAGGGTCGATCATAAAGCGAACAAGGGGCTCGCCGACAAAGACGTAGCGGCGTTTTTCGGCCTGCGCCTTCACAAACTCGCGGACCTCGCGCGAAAGCTCGGGGTAGAACGGGGCAAGCATGGGATCGTCGTCGGTGGCGATCAGGATGGTATAGAGCGCCGGCGCGGTGTTGACGCCGTTGATCACCAGAGTCTGATCCTCCATGTCGCGAGCAGCCTGCTTGGCAAGCTTCTTAAAGGAGAACGGGGCACGGGTGGCACCGAAGATGCCGGCCACGTGGTCCTCGAAGATGTTCAGGAAGTTCACGAAAGATCACTCTCCGTATAGGTTCTTTGGTATCCGAGAAAATACAGGCATATCCCAACGATTATAGAGGATAGGATTCCCGCAACCGCCGCCTTGGCGATGACCGTGCCCGCAAGGCTGGCAATTTCCATATGGTTTGCAAGACAGGACGACGCTGCCGATCCGATGCCGGCGACAGCGATTGCGGCGATCGCGACAAGGTTCGAGCCTTGCTCGGCACGCTTGGCATGGGCATTGAGCAGCACAGATGACGCCACGGCAATTGCCGCGACCAACACAAAGGCAGCCCAAAGGAGCGGGTCTCCCAGCGCTGCGGCAACGTTACCGAGCCCCAGCACGCCTCTGGCTGAAAGCGCGACCGTGGCCAGACGGGCAAAAATCGCGCCCATGCCCGTTGCCGCGGCGGCGCTTGCCGGGCCGAGCCAAAATGACGCGACGCCGGCGGCGACCCCAGCTGCCAGGAAGGTATTGCCGGTCAGACAGCCAAGCGCGAGCGCGCAGGTGAGCGCGGCGCTCGCGGCAGCCTCGGTGCGGCCCCAGGTGATCCACCAACCGGACATGGCAGCGGCAAAGATCACCGCGACGGGCAACATCGACAGGATGCCCTGCGCCTGCATGGTGGCGTTGGCCATGAGCACCAAAAAGCCCACAGCCGAGATGGCCGAGCCAATCTGGGGGGCCAGGCCAGCCGCCGCTCCGATCGCGATAGCCGCAATGACCAGGCTGGGCAGCGCTGCGACGCCAGCCGTCTGCATCAGCAGAAAGCTAAAGGAGCCGCACGAGAGGGCCGAGATAGCGCGCATGGTGTAATCGCGTGCGTGGCTCCAGCGCGTGCCCGCCCAGCCAAGCGCGGGGTCGACCTCGATGGCGCTATCCTCGTAGGACGGCGATTCGATGTCGTCGGCCGCCTGCTCGTCATCCGAAAGCTCACCCACCATTTGTTCTAGGCTGCGTCGGCCCTCGCGCACACTGCCCAAGCCGGCGAGCAGCTGGTCGCAAAATGCCTCGATGCTGTTGGGGCGGTCTTGCGGCATGGGGGAGAGGGCGCTCATGAGCGCAGCCTCAGCTCCCGGGGGAAAGTGCGGGATGAGCTCGCTGGGGTAGGTGGCACCGCCGATGATGCGGCCGAGCGAGTCGCCGGGCGTGGCGGCCATAAAGGGAGCGCTGCCGCACAGGCCCTCGTAGACCACGCAAGCAAGGGCAAAGACATCGGCGCGCTCGTCGACCGTGCCGGTCTCGATATCGAGCTGCTCGGGCGGCATGTAACCGATGGTGCCGCCGCGCGATCCGCCAAAGCCGCCGGCGGATGACAACCGCGCCATGCCAAAGTCGGTGAGCTTTACATTGCCCGAATGGTCGATAAGTACATTGGCGGGCTTTATGTCCAGATGAAGCACGCCGTTTGCATGGGCAAAGGCGAGTGCCTGACCCAGCGCGTCGGCAATGGCTGCGGCCTCGTCAAAGGTGAGCGAGTGGCCGTCCACGCGATGCAAAAACTCGGCCAACGACATACCGTCGACATACTCCATGACCAGGTAGGCATAGGCGGTGTCGTGCGTAAAGTCGATAACCTGCACGATATTGGGATGTTGCAGCATGGCGGCGGTGTGGGCCTCGCGCAGCACATCCATGATGTCGCTGGCGGGCATGCCGGCGCCGTCCGTGAGGGGGATGCGCTTAATGGCGACGCGGCGGCGCAGGTGCGTATCGCGGCAAATCTCGATGGAGCCAAAACCGCCGGTCGCAAGCGTCTCGAGCGGCTGGTACCGCTTGAGCAGCTCGCGAGAGCTGGTGCCCTCCAAGGGAACGTCCGGCGAGAACCGGGCGGTATGTTGCGAGAAAAGCGGCATGGCCAACCCTCGTGCGTTTAAAGTTCGTTTGCGAGTGGCGGGCGCGGAGCCGAGCCGTTCGCGGTGGCATAGATGCTGCTAGTGTAGCACGCTCGGGTGCATGGGGAGGATAGCGGGATGCGAGGTTGCCTGTCTGGCTTGGCCTTAGCGCTTCTTCTTGTTCTTCTTCTGCTTGCGCTTGGTCTCCTGGGGCTTGTCGCCCTGTTTGGCTTCGGCAGCGGCCTTCTCGGCCTTCATTTTCTTCTTCTTGGTCTCGATGCGGAGTTTTTTGTTGATGCGCGCCTTGAGGAAGGGACCGAACTGCTCGGCATCGCCGCGGACAAAGGTGTCCTTAGGGATCGTCACGCCCTGGTCGGCGAACATGGCCACAAAGATGCGCTCGCCGTCGAGCACGTGGTCGAGCTTTTCAAACGGGAAGAACTGCGACTTGCCGCTCTTGCCCCAAACCATCAGGCCGTCCTCGTTGGCGGCGACGCGGCGATAGCGGCCACCCATGGACTCGTCGGCCTCGACGGCGTCGATAAAGTCGCGGGCGAGGGTGTGGTGCAGGTTTTTGCTCCACCAGGCCAAAAAGGCGCCGAATACGATCAGGACGACGCCAAACTTGATCCAGTTGCCGCCGGCCACCAGCATGCCGATGCCGATGAGCGCGGCAATTGCCGCGGCGACATACAGCGAGCCGCGACGCCTGGGCGAGGCGACCAGGCGGGCGAAGTCGGTGACCAGGTCGTTTTCGTACTGGTACTCGTTGAGGTACAGGATGCCGTCGTCGGCTGCGGCCTGCTCCTCGAGCGCGACCTCGACCTGGTCGGCTGCTTCGGAGGGAACGAGGTTGCTCTCTGCGTCTGCCATGCTCTTTGGACTCCTATCGCGGCGGGCTCGCCGTACGGGTTATTATGGAATGCAGTATGCCGTGCGACCGCATGGCCGCCGCGGCAACAAGACTCAGTATACCCGGGGGAGCACCCATGGAATCGTTGTACCGAAAGTATCGCCCGCTCACCTTTGACTCCGTGGTGGGCCAGCAGCATATCGTCTCGACGCTCGAGCACGCCATCACCGAGGGGCGCCTGTCCCACGCCTACCTGTTCTGCGGACCGCGCGGCACGGGCAAGACCACCATGGCGCGCATTCTGGCCAAGGCGCTGCTGTGCCGCAATGCCGAGGCGGCACGCGCCGAGGGTGCAAGCGGCTGCATGCCCGACGGTACTTGCGAGGAGTGCGAGCTCATCGCCGAGGGCAACCACCCGGACGTCTACGAGCTCGATGCCGCAAGCCGCACAGGCGTGGACAATGTGCGCGAGGAGATCATCAACTCCGTCAACTTTGCCCCGGTGCGTGGCAAGTATAAGATCTATATCATCGACGAGGTCCACATGCTCACGACGGCGGCGTTCAACGCGCTGCTCAAGACGCTCGAGGAGCCGCCAGCGCACGTGATCTTCGTGCTGTGCACTACCGATCCGCAAAAGATTCTGGAGACCATCCTCTCGCGCTGCCAGCGCTTCGATTTCCACCGCATCGGAAACGAGGATATCGAGCATCGCCTGTCCTACGTGTGCGAGCAAGAGGGCTTCGACTACGACGATGAGGCGCTCGCTATCGTGGCCCGCCATGCCAAGGGCGGCATGCGCGACGCGCTTTCCACGCTGGAGCAGCTGAGCGTTTTTGGCAACGGCGCCGTGCATGCGGACGATGCCCGCTCGCTTTTGGGCGAGATTTCGGACCAGATTCTGGGAGAGTTTGCCCGCGCCATCGCCGAGCGCGATATTGCCGAGCTCTATGGGCTCATTCGCGCACAGGTCGAGGAGGGCAATGACCTGCTTGAGCTGACGCGCGACCTGGTGGCGCACGTGCGCGACGTGTATGTTGCCTGCGTTGCCGGCGCCCGCGCCGAGCTGTTTGAGGGCGGCTCCGAGCAGGCCGAGGCGCTTGCTGCCGAGGTCGCTGCCTTTGGCGAGCATCCTGCCGCCCGCCTGGCTCGCGTGCTGACGGTGCTCGACGATGCCGCCTTGGAGATGAGGGGCGCGAGCGACGTGCGCCTGGTGCTCGAGATCGCCTGCACCCGCCTGACGCGTCCCGAGGCCGATTTAACGATCGAAGCTTTGGCTGAGCGCGTGGCTCGCTTGGAGGCCATGGTTGCCAACGCCGCCGTTCCGGCGAGCGTGGCTGCTGCTCAAGCGAGTGCGCCTGCGGCTGTCGCGGCTGCACCCGCGACGACGCAGCAACCGACGCTGATCTCGGGTGCCCGAGCTGCTACTCCTGCGGCGACCGCCGCCCCCGCTGCTACGTCCGCGCATCAGGGTGGCATGCCATGGGACCGCGGCGCTGCTGTTCCGGCTGCCCGGCCTGCGCCCAAGTCCGCGGCTCCGGCTCCCGCACCCAAACCTGTAACGCCTGCACCTCAACCCGTTGCGGCTCCGGCTCCCGCGCCTGCTGCATCGACCGTGCCGGTGTCCAAGCCCAACAACGCCGCCCAGGTTGCCGCCGCCGGTGCTGCCGAGACCCCTGCGGTCGAGGATGCCGGCGAGCTCCAGCGCAAATGGGTCGAGGTCGTCGAGCGCGTTAAGGCGCGTCAGGCTTCCTACGCAGGGCTTTTGCTCAACGCCCGCGCCACGGCCGACGACGGCTCCAAGCTCACCGTCTCGTTCCCCGCGGGCTCGACCTTTGCCATCAAGATGCTCGGTCGCGCCGACACGCAGTCGGTGGTCCTGCCGACGGTCTGTGCGGTCTTCGGGCGTCGCACCGTCGACTACGTCCTGGATGGAGGTGGCACGCCGGCTCCTCAACATGAGGAGCATTCTCCATCTGCACGGGCTGCGGCATCTGCGGACCCGCAACCCGTGTCCTCGGCGGTCCCTGTATCCTCGAGTGCCAGCGCGCCGCAGCCAAAAGCGGCACCGGTAGCGGCACCGACCCCGTCGGCGCCTGAACCCGCTGCGCCCAAACCGGCTGCTCCGATCCCCGCGTCCAGGTCCGCTGCCGCGCCTGCGCCCAAGTCATCCGACCTGGCCAAGGCCCCCTGGCTGCGCTCCGACAACCCTGCCGGCGCTCCTGCCACGGGCAAGCTCCCGACCGAGCCCGCACCCCGTGCGCCCGAGCGCGCGTCCGCTCCCACGGCACAGCCTGCCGCGTCGTCTGCGCCGTGGGAATCCAAGCAGGTTCCCTACGACGATGCCATGGTCGGCGGTTTTGCTGCCGATGCCGGCGGGGACGACCTGCCCCCGTTCGACGCGCCGGGTGCGGCGTCCGCGCCCAAGCCCGCTGCAGCTGCCCCCAAAGAGGAGGACGCTCCTGCAGCTCCCTGGGAGTCCAACCCCGGTGCCGGCAGCCCCTTCGGCCACCAGGGCGCAGCCCCGAGCATCCCACAGACCGAGGACGAGGCCAAAGCCCTCATCCGCAGCGTCTTTGGCCAGGCCACTATCTTCAAGCCGGTGGAGTAACCGTGCGGGCAGGCATGCTGCTCAAGAAGAGATCTCTTTGAATGGAGCGAGCTTAGTCGGAAAGAAACAACCGGCGGGCTATCGTTTTACTGTTGAGAGCCACTCGCCGGGCAAAGAGCCCCTAGTTCTTTAGGGGCTCTTTGTCCGGGCGCATCTGTATTTCGGACATGTGTAACGTAGTGCCGCGTATGTCGCATTCGAGCAGACAGGTGCGTGACGGTCGGCCTAGGATGTTGAGGTCGATACGATACGTCGCATGGCTGTCCGTGTACTCGGCTTGCTCGGTGTTGATGGTTGCTCCGATTGTCAATAAAGAGCCCGGTTCGGCATCGACAATCTTGAAGTCCTTTATCTTGACCTTGAACTCTTGGTAGAGGGATGGGCTGTTGTAGTAAACGGTTCGGGTTCCGTCGGTGCACTCATCGGTCGTCTCCCATTTGACGACGGGCTGGTTCGAGCTGGCTATCAGCAGTTCTGCTCCAAAAGCTATGGCATGGGTGATGACAACCAGCAATGTCCAGCCGACAAAGAGATAGAGAACCATATATGCAACGGGGTGTTTTGAGCGGATGTTTTGGAGCGCGTCGGGGGCATTCATGGGGCACCTCCAAATTGCTATCTATGGCAATCAAATTATACCCCGCCGTCGTGAGCGCCACCTCGAGTAGTGGCTCGGCATTTAGTCATTTAGTGGCACGCATTAAATGTCGGATTCCGGCTCTACAAGATTTAGCTTTCAATATTATGCAGATGCGAATTATTCAACTTTGCATAATCTTTGGGTGCGGCTTGCACTCCAGGACATGTATATCGACTGAGGTAACACGTCCGCCCTGCTCTCTCGCCGCGCGCCGTGGTACGATTTTTGAGTTTGAAAGCCCCGCCGCGTCCCGGCTGCCCTTGCAGCTCGTTGCGCGGCCGCACGTAAAGGAGCCATTATGGCCGGTATGAACATGCAGCAGATGATGAAACAGGCTCGCAAGATGCAGGAGCAACTTGCCGCCGCGCAGGAGAACCTCAAGTCCCAGACCGTCGACGCCTCTGCCGGCGGCGGTATGGTCAAGGTGACCGTTAACGGCGAGATGGAACTCGTCAACCTCACCATCGATCCCGATGCCCTCGATCCCGAGGACGTCGATATGCTGCAGGACATGATCATGGCTGCTGTCAACGAGGCCGTCCGCGGCGTCAACGAGCTCGCCAACAAGCAGATGGGCGCCATCACCGGCGGCCTCAACATCCCGGGCATGCCGTTCTAAGACACGCATATATATGAGTGCGAATCACAGTCTGCAAAAACTGCTCGATGAGCTGGGTCGTCTGCCGGGCATTGGTCCCAAGTCAGCCCAGCGCATCGCCTATTACCTGCTCGAGGCCGATGCCGAGGAGGCCCGCCGCCTGGCCGAGGCCATCCTGGAGGTCAAGCAGGAGGTCCACTTTTGCAGCCGTTGCTTTAATTACGCCACGGCCGACGAGTGCTCCATCTGCCAGGACCCGATGCGCGATACCACCCGCATCTGCGTGGTGGGCGAGCCGCGCGACGTCCAGGCAATCGAGCGCACGGGCAGCTACCATGGCCTGTATCATGTGCTGGGCGGCGTGATCAGCCCCATGGACAAGATCGGTCCCGAGCAGCTGCATATCCGCGAGCTGCTGGCGCGCCTGGGCCACGAGGACATCCATGAGGTCATTATCGCCACCAACCCCAACATTGAGGGCGAGACCACGGCGAGCTACCTGGCACGCACTATCAAGCCGCTGGGCGTCGAGGTATCGCGCCTGGCAAGCGGCCTTCCCGTGGGTGGCGACCTGGAGTATGCCGACGAGCTCACGCTTGGCCGCGCCATCGAGGCCCGCCGCGCGATCTAGGATCTAGATATCGGCCCACTGACCTCGCGTTTCCTCGTGCGTTGCATGCGGTTGCCATAATTGGCCCCATGTTCGTGCATTTGTTGTGCAACAAATGCGCTTTGCATCCGCTTATCGCGTGGATGCCCCCGTTCGTGTCCCGTATTTGCGCGTTCGTTGCGCAACCTTTTGTGTTCGCTGATACACTCAACTATGGATTTGAATGAATGCGCCGCTTTCGAGCGGCGTGTTTTTGTTGGAGGAGATCGCATGCGGCCCGGGGGCACTCAGAAAAAGCATAGCGCCGCGGTGCGCATGCGGCGCCGGTTGGGCCTGGCGTCTCGGGCGTATGTGCTGCTGTCCTGTTCGCTGGCGCTGGTCGTTGCCGGCGTTTCTGCCTACGGTCTGGCCGTGCCACCTATGGTGCAGGCGCGTACCGCGCGCGAGCTGCGCATGGGGCACAAGGCCAAAAGCGATTTGGGCACCACAACCGGATACGCCTGGGCGAGCGTAGTCACGCATGTCGTGTTTGGTGTCGACGACGCGGGCAGCGCCGAGGCGCCGGACAACGAGGTTACGCTTGCTAACGGTAAGACCATCGTGCTTACCAACACTAAGATCATCCATCATCTTTCCGATAACAGTGTTTCGGCCGTCGTAAACAAGGCCGAGCAGCAAAAGGGTCAGGATACGCAGCAGTCGGGGAAACCTGGCGGCTCCGGTTCGTCTGGCTCCAGCTCCGATTCGTCGAACTCGGTCGGTGGCTCCGGCTCGGGCTCCGCCTCCGGCGGTGGATCTTCGAGCGGTGGCTCGACGGACGGCGGCGCCGGCGGCGATACGGGCTCGGGTGGCCTCTCGGCTACCGAGGAGGAGAGTATTCACAGCTGGCTCGTGACCAAATACAACATGCTCGATGGCTATGTCGCCCGCGCCAATAGCGTGGTTTCGACCTATAACGCTACGGGCGATACCGGACCGTGCGACACCCTGGCGAATGACATGTTTGCTATCCGTGCCGAGTTCGGTCGACAAAGGTTCTCGGCCAAATCTAAATGGTATCGGCAGTACGCCAACCTATGGGGCTGCTACACCAATCTGTGCCAATGGGTGGGACATTACGGCGATGACGACGTCGCGCTCAACAACTTCAATACCAACGTGGCGGCGATTGCCCTATGACGAATAGCCTTGCTTCTGGCACATCGTGTGCACTTAACCGCGACCCCATGGTGGGCCTGCGCCTGGCGCGCGTTGGAGGGTTTGAGCCTGCTATCGCGCTGGGCCCGGATGAGCTGCCCGTCTACCAGCGTCGATTTGCGATGCTGTTTGCCGATGATGCCACCATGCGCCGCGGCGGTATCGGCCGTGTGACGCGTGCCGTCAACGCGCAGGGCGAGGCCGTGGCGCTCAAGCAGCTCATCTTGCCAACGCGCGATGAATTTGATGACGATGTCGCCCACGAGGCGCTGGTCGCCAAGTTTAAGGCGGCGTTTCGCGAGGAATATGAATGCCATCGCGCCCTTTCGGGCCTTAAAGGCTTTCCCCGCCTGTATGGATGGGGCGAGGTCGACGGTGTGCCTGCGATTGTCATGGAGTGGGTCGAGGGCGAGACGCTTGCCCGCCTGCGCCCGCGCCTTGCCGTGGACGATGCCGGTCGCCTGTCGCCGCTCGTGGCCGCTCGCCTGGGCCGCGATCTGTTTGACCTGCTCTGCCGTATGAACCTGGTGGGGGAGGGCTTTGTCCATCGCGACATCTCGCCGGCCAATATTATGGTGCGCACGGCGCGCCTGCCGCTCGACCGACAGCTTGCCGAAGGTACCTTCGACCTGTGCTTGATCGACTTTGGTTCGTCGCTGGCGCTCGAGCCCGCCTCTGCGGCGGCCGGCACCGGCGGCAAGGCGTCGTTTACCGAGCGCTATGCCACGTTACGCCGGGCGACGGTTGCCTACGCTCCGCCCGAGATGCTCACCGACGATATTACCGACCTGCATGTTTTGCGCATGTCGCCGGAAATTGACGTGTATGCCGCGGCGAGTACGGTCTACGAGCTCATCGCCGGTGTCGCGCCGTACGAAGTAGCTCCGGGTGCGTCGGGTATTTCGGGCTCGCGCAAAAAGACGCGCGATATTGCCAGCCCCTATCGTCTCAAGATAGATACGCGGCCCGACTATCCCGTTGGCGCCCATGCGCCCGGTTGTGACCTAACCCAGCTGCTTCGGCGTGAGCCCGATGTGGCGCTCGCTGCCGCCGAGCAGGCACAGCAGATGGGGCTCGAGCCGGACTCCGAGGAGCTTCGCGACGCGCTGGCATTTGTCGATGCCCAGTTGTTCGACGTGGTCATGGCCTGCCTGTCGTGTAATCAGGGCGACCGTCCCGAGCCCGCCGCGGTGGAGGTGGCGCTTACGACGTTTTGCGACCACTACGCGCAAAACGTCGGCCGCTCCCTTCGCGGCGAGCCGCTCACGCCCTGTCCCATGGACGCGTCCGGTCACGTGGTCCGTCGCGCTGCGATGATTGGCACTACGGTTGTCTGCGGCCTCGTGTGGGCCGTTGTGGTGGTGTCGGCGGCGCTGCTGGCGTCGGGCGCTCGTGTGACGGTTGCTGTAGGGCGCATTTCGTGGTCCGGCACACTGCCGGGTATCGTTGCCGCGCTCGCGTTGGCACTGCCGGGCATGACGGGCATTGCCGCCGGCACCATGGCGCACGATCGTCGCACGGGGTTTCTGCATGGCGTGCTGGCGCTTTCTGCCTGCGAGGTTCCGGTGCTGATTGCGGTTGCGTGCACCGTGTTTTCCCAGCGCGCCGTAGTGAGCGGCTTTGTTGCCGCCTTAATTGCAACATACGCGCTCGTATGGTTTTTGCTGTCGATGGGTTTTGCCTTTGAGCTTCCCGTCGCGGCGCCGCGGCGCGCAAAAACCCAGATGGCGACGCCGCTTGCCGGTGGTGCCGCGGCGGCTCGCGCCTTTGTCGGGGCGACCGGGGCGCCGCCCGAAACGAGCTCAACGACCAAGGAGGTCTAGGCCATGGCATCTCAAATCGAGCTCACCCCGTGCGGAGCCATGTTCGACATCTTTAAACGCGCAGCGCACCTGAGCCATATCGAGCTATGTGGCATGGTGCTTTCGAGCCGTCCGCTGGCCGATGGCCGCAGTCCCCAGAGCCGCGCCGCCGATCGCTCCTGGGTCTCGCGCTTTATTGTGCGTGCGCCGGTCGGCACGCTGCAGGAGCGTTATTTTGCCGATTACGGCACCTCGGCCGCGCGCATTATTTCACAGCTGGCGCTACGTCGGCGCAATCCCATGGATAGCGCTGCGATACTCAATATGGTGTGTGGACCTGCCGGCGAGCCCATGGTGCGGGCGCTCGAGGAATGCCATCAGGATATGAACCTCTACTGTAATGCGGTCGAGCGCCTGTCGCAGGCGGCGGAGCTTATGCCCGCCGAGCGCGCCGAGGCCGTGCTGGTGCTGTTTGTCGCCGTCGGCTGTTCGGCAGATGTTCGATCCTCGGTGACCTATGCCATCGACTACGCGCACGCGACTTGCGGCGGTGCCACGTCGACGCCGCGCTCGCTGAGCACATCTTCAGTCACAGGCGAACACGAGGCTTCGCCGGCGCATCCGCTGGGACTGCTGCGCGTGCTAAACGGCTACGTGGTGAGCGCTCCGCGCTGGATTCAACCGAGCGAGGAGGGTGTCGAGATCGGTGCGCTGGCGACGGGGGAGGGCGATATCACCGATGTGGGCGATGACGTCTCGGCTCGTCATGCTCACGTGTGGTGTGATGACCAAAATACCTGGTACGTCGAGGACCTGTCGTCCACCAACGGAACCGTGGTGGTAAACGGCGCGACGAACGTCTGCACCCAGGTCGAGCCCGGCCGCTCCGCTCAGCTCAACCCCGGCGACGAGCTCAGACTTGGCGAATCCACCACCTACGCTATCCTCCTTGGCGCCCTCTAGTCGGCAGATGGGGACGTTCCTTTTATGCCGGCACTCCGGGACACTCCATGGCGCGCCAGAGCCAATCGCCCGGGGACGAAGCGTTCATTTTGGCCCTTGGCGGTCACCCGAGGTAAACCTTTACCGCCCACCTATATTTGTCGAAATTACACTTGGCGGCGGGGTACAATAAACCCGCATGCGGATTTCCGTTGCGGGTGCCTCCCATCGCCGGGGCGTGCCCGGGAGCATCCGGCATGCGGCCTTTGCGGCGCTCGGTCATGTGCAAGACGGGCAGCTGGGCCTGTGGAGTGCGTGCAGCCCTCCTCGCCTCGGCATGCCTTCTCTCCACGCCATGCACCTGCTGCTCAGTCTGCCTGCCAGATGATTGGAAGCAACAGCGAAAATCCCATCACGCCAACATCCCGGCGATCGCCGGGGCCTGTATACCTATATGAGAGGAGAGGGGTATATGGCGCGTAAGTTTAAGTCTATGGACGGCAACGAGGCGGCCGCATATGTTTCGTATGCGTACACCGAGGTAGCGGGAATCTATCCCATTACGCCGTCCAGCCCGATGGCCGACCATGTCGACCAGTGGGCGGCCCAGGGTCGCAAGAACATCTTCGGCACCCCGGTCAAGGTCGTCGAGATGGAGTCCGAGGCTGGTGCAGCCGGTACCGTTCACGGTTCGCTGGGCGCCGGTGCTCTAACCACCACCTACACGGCTTCTCAGGGCCTGCTCTTGATGATCCCGAACATGTACAAGATCGCGGGCGAGCAGCTCCCGGGCGTCTTCCACGTCTCCGCGCGTTGCGTCGCTTCCCACGCCCTGAACATCTTTGGCGATCACTCCGACGTCATGGCCTGCCGTCAGACCGGCTTCGCCATGCTCGCCGAGGGCAACGTCCAGGAGGTCATGGACCTCTCGCCGGTGGCTCACCTTGCCGCCATTGAGGGCAAGACTCCGTTCCTTAACTTCTTCGACGGCTTCCGCACCAGCCACGAGATCCAGAAGGTCGCCATGTGGGACTACAAGGATCTGGCCGAGATGTGCGACATGGACGCCGTCCAGGCTTTCCGCGATCACGCGCTCAACCCTGAGCACCCGCACACCCGCGGTAGCCACGAGAACGGCGACATCTTCTTCCAGAACCGCGAGGCCTGCAACAGGGTCTACGACGAGCTTCCCGCCGTCGTCGAGGGCTACATGAAGAAGATCAACGAGAAGCTCGGCACCGATTACGGTCTGTTCAACTACTACGGTGCTCCCGATGCCGATCGTGTCGTCGTGTGCATGGGCTCCTTCTGCGACGTGCTCGAGGAAGTCATCGACTACCTCAACGCTCACGGCGAGAAGGTCGGCCTGGTCAAGGTTCGCCTGTTCCGTCCGTTCTCCATCAAGCACTTTGTCGACGTTCTCCCCGAGACCGTCCAGAAGATCGCCGTCATGGACCGCACCAAGGAGCCGGGTTCCATCGGCGAGCCGCTCTACCAGGACGTCGTCTCCGCTCTCTACGAGGCTGGCAAGACGGGCATCAAGGTTGTCGGCGGCCGCTATGGCCTGGGCAGCAAGGACACGCCTCCCGCGTCCGCGTTCGCTGTCTTCGAGGAGCTCAAGAAGGACGAGCCCAAGCGTGAGTTCACCATCGGCATTGTCGATGACGTGACCAACCTGAGCCTGCCCGAGGCCGAGGATGCGCCCAACACCGCAGCCCCCGGCACCATCGAGTGCAAGTTCTGGGGTCTGGGTGGCGACGGTACCGTCGGCGCCAACAAGAACTCGATCAAGATCATCGGCGACCACACCGACAAGTACGTTCAGGCCTACTTCCAGTACGACTCCAAGAAGACCGGCGGCGTCACCGTCTCGCACCTGCGCTTTGGTGATTCCCCGATCCGTTCGCCGTACTACGTGACCAAGGCCGACTTTGTCGCTTGCCACAACCCCAGCTACATCGTCAAGGGCTTCAAGATGGTCCGCGACGTCAAGCCGGGCGGCACCTTCCTGGTCAACTGCCAGTGGAGCGACGAGGAGTTTGCCGAGCACATGCCCGCCGTGGCCAAGCGCTACATCGCGAACAACAACGTCAACGTCTACCTGATCGACGCTATCGACCTGGCTGCCAAGGTCGGCATGGGCAAGCGCACCAACACGGTGCTCCAGTCCGCCTTCTTCGCGCTGGCCAAGGTCCTGCCCGCAGAGGACGCTCTGCAGTACATGAAGGACGCGGCCACCAAGTCCTACATGAAGAAGGGCCAGGCCATCGTCGACGCCAACCACAAGGCCATCGATGCCGGCGCTACCGCCTTCCGTAAGTTCGAGGTTCCGGCCGACTGGGCAACTGCCGAGGATGCCGCTCCCGTCGAGCTCTCCGAGGAGACCAAGTCCGCCATCGCCCAGCAGGTCAAGAACCTGCTCGAGCCCATCGATCGCATGGACGGCGACAGCCTGCCTGTTTCCGCCTTTGTCGATTGCGCCGATGGCCAGTTTGAGCTGGGCGCCTCCGCATACGAGAAGCGCGGCGTCGCCGTGGTCGTTCCTCACTGGGACGAGACCAAGTGCATCCAGTGTAACCAGTGCGCTTATGTGTGCCCGCATGCCACCATCCGTCCGTTCGCGATGACCGAGGACGAGGTTGCCGCCGCGCCCGAGGCTACCCGCACGCTCGACGCTATGGGCCCCAAGGCCAAGGGCATGAAGTTCACCATGGCCGTGTCCCCGCTCGACTGCATGGGCTGCACCAACTGCGTCAAGGTTTGCCCCAAGGGCGCCCTCGAGATGGTTCCCACCGAGCAGGAGATGGACCAGCAGCCCGTTTGGGACTACATGGTCGAGAACGTCTCCGAGAAGAAGGAACTCATCGCGGCCAACGTCAAGGGCAGCCAGTTTAAGCAGCCCTATCTGGAGTTCTCTGGCTCCTGCGCCGGCTGCGCCGAGACCGCCTATGCACGTCTGGTGACCCAGGTCGCCGGCGACCGCATGTTCATCTCCAACGCCACCGGCTGCTCCTCCATTTGGGGCAACCCCGCTGCCACCGCTCCGTATTGCAAGGACAAGGACGGTCACGGCCCGGCGTGGAACAACTCCCTGTTCGAGGACAATGCCGAGCACGGTCTGGGCATGGCCGTTGGCTATGAGGCCGTTCAGAAGAAGCTGATCGCTGCTACGCAGGAGATCATCGCCGCTGACGGTCCGTCCGACGAGCTCAAGGCCGCCGGTCAGGCTTGGATCGACTCCGTCAACGACGCCGAGGCCTCCAAGACCGCTGCCGCCGCCTACGTCGCAGAGCTCGAGAAGTGCGGTTGCGACGCTTCCAAGGCGATCCTCGCCGACAAGGCTTACCTCACCAAGAAGTCCTTCTGGATCTTCGGTGGCGACGGTTGGGCCTACGACATCGGCTTCGGTGGCCTGGACCACGTCCTGGCTTCCGGCCACAACGTCAACGTCTTCGTCTTCGACACCGAGGTCTACTCCAACACCGGCGGTCAGGCCTCCAAGGCTTCGAACCTGGGCCAGGTTGCTCAGTTCGCCGCTGCCGGCAAGGTGACCAAGAAGAAGTCTCTGGCCGAGATCGCTATGAGCTATGGCTACGTTTACGTTGCGCAGGTCGCCATGGGCGCCAACCCGGCTCAGACCCTCAAGGCCATCCACGAGGCCGAGGCCTACGACGGCCCGTCCCTCATCATCGGCTACAGCCCCTGCGAGATGCACTCCATCAAGAAGGGCGGCATGCAGAACTGCCAGGCCGAGATGAAGAAGGCTGTCGAGTGCGGTTACTGGAACCTCTTCCGCTTCAACCCCGAGGCCGCTGCCGGCAAGAAGTTCTCGCTCGATTCCAAGGAGCCCGCGGGCGGTTATCAGGAGTTCCTGATGAACGAGGCCCGTTACGCTTCGCTGACGCGTTCCTTCCCCGAGCGCGCCGAGGAGCTCTTCAAGGAGAACGAGCAGGCCGCTATGGACCGCTACGCTCACCTGCTGAAGCTCAAGACGGTGTACAACGAGGCCTAGGTCTCTCACCGCAGGATCTGAGGGCTGACCTTCGCGGACGTCCTCGGACATGAAAGAACCCCCGCTGCGCACTACGTGCGGCGGGGGTTCTTTC
>OLRS01001542.1_pt1 | contig 21886 bp, 16 predicted proteins | sample 1673171 | NCBI WGS metagenome assembly OLRS01 (sample SAMEA3136762, study PRJEB25190) | human gut metagenome | biome: human gut; feature: human-associated habitat; material: faeces | place: Austria | collected 2013
TGATTCTGCTTTCGCAGGCGCAGAGTGACCGTACCATTCTGGCAAAACAGCTCGGTATTTCCGAGCACCAGCTTTCCTATATCACACACAGCAATTCCGGCGAGGGGCTGTTGTTCTATGGAAATGTGACCATCCCGTTTGTGGATCGGTTCCCTCGCGGAGAAATCTATGACCTGCTGACTACCCGCCCGGAGGATATGAAGAATGAAACGAAAAACGAATAAGGCCAAGGAGGAGGCTTGGTCGCAGACCGCCCACGCCCCTGACGAGGAGCAGCCCGGGCCGGAGGCTTCCGACACTTCGGGACAAAGTGTCCCAAAGTCCAAGTTCCGCAAAAAGAGCCAGCAGGAACAGGCTGCGGCGGCAAAGCTCCGCATGGAGTCCCAAGGCGAAAAACTGGAACAGGCCCGGGAGAAGCTGGCAAAACAAAAGCCGCCGAAAAAGCCCGGCCCGGTAAAACGCATAGGCCGTGTTGCCAGCGGTTCCGTTCACAGCTTCGTGCATGGCAAGATTTTTGAAGTGGAACAGGAAAATGTCGGCACGGAAGGCGCACACCGTTCTGAGCTTGTGGGAGAAACCGCGCTGCGGCATGGCTCTCGCTTTGTGCGCCGTAAAGTCCGGGAACATCCGGCAAAAGTGGTACGCAAGGCCGAGGCCCGCTATACCAAGTACACGGCGGACTACCATTTTCACACCGCCGCACAGGAGCACCCGGAGCTGACGAAAAATGCCCTTACCCGCTACTGGCAGAAGCAACGGCTCCGCAGGCAATACCGCAAGCAGGCAAAGGAGGCTGCAAAGCAGAGCGCGGCTGCGGCGGGGAAAACTGCCACAGCCACAGAACGCCTGACCGCCCGGGCAGTGGAATTTGTCAAAAGTCATCCTGCAGGTGCCGTGATTGCGGTGCTCTGTGTGTTACTCCTGTTTGCTATGCAGTCCTGTTCCTCTACTATGCTTATGCTGGGGAACGCTGGGGCCGGTGCATTAGGAGCCAGCACCTATCCTTGCGAGGATCGTGATATGCTGGCCGCCGAAGCCGCCTATTGTGCGCTGGAAGATGATTTACAGCATTATCTGGACACCTATGAAAGCACCCATGACTATGACGAATACCACTTCGATCTGGACGAAATCGAACATGATCCCTATGTGCTGCTTTCTCTTTTGTGTGCGCTCCATGAGGGACAATGGACAATAGGCGAGGTACAGGGAACGCTGCAAATGCTCTTTGACCGCCAGTACATTTTGACCGAGGATGTGGTGGTGGAAACCCGCTACCGCACAGAAACCGACATATGGACGGACGCGGACGGCAACACCCATACGGACACCTATCAGGTGCCATATGACTACTACATCTGCACGGTCACGCTGGAAAACTTCAATCTCTCCCATGTTCCCGTTTACATTATGAGCGAAGAACAGCTCGGAATGTACGCCACCTATATGGCCACCCTCGGCAACCGTCCCGACCTGTTCCCCAGTTCAGGCTACATCGGCAAGTATATGGAGGGCAGCTATACCGACTACGACATTCCCCCGGAGGCGCTGAACGATGAGGCATTTGCCGCCATTATCAAGGAAGCGGAAAAATATCTCGGCTACCCCTACGTTTGGGGCGGCAGCAGCCCCTCCACCTCGTTTGACTGTTCGGGCTTCGTCAGTTGGGTCATCAATCATTCCGGTTGGGATGTGGGCAGACTGGGCGCGCAGGGACTTTGCAATATCTGTACGCCTGTATCCTCTGCTAACGTCAAGCCGGGCGATCTGGTGTTTTTCACCGGAACGTATGATACCCCCGGTGTCAGCCATGTGGGTATCTATGTTGGCAACAATATGATGATCCACTGCGGAGATCCGATCTCTTATGCAAACTTAAATTCAAGCTATTGGCAGTCCCATTTCTACCGTTATGGGCGCTTGCCGTAAAGGAGAGTGAACGATATGAACCCGAAAATTATGAAGCTCCGTGGAGAGCTGGAGAAGAACAAAGGCAAAATCTCTGATCTGCAAGGCCGCAACCGCGAGCTGGAAAAGCAGATTCGTGAGTTGGAGGACACCGACATCATCGGCATGGTGCGCGAGAACGGCATGACGATGGAACAGTTTGCCGAGCTGTTCCGCCGTATGCAGGCCGCGCCTGCACCGGCCACTTCGGAAAAGGAGGCGTTGAACCATGACTAAAAACACACCGCGCATTTTTATCAGCTTGCTGCTGATGCTCCTGTGCATCGGGATTTTCCCCGTTTCCGCTTTTGCCAGCGGCGGCGACTATCCCGATGATACGCTGCCTGCCGCCGAAAGCAGCGCCGCAGACGCACAGAAAGCGAAACAGATCGGCACGGTCACGACCAACGGCGGCAACCTGAACGTCCGCACCGGCGCGGGACTGGACAACACCGCGTTTACGCAGCTCCCCAACGGCACGGTGGTCGATGTGATCGGCAGGGACGGCGATTGGGTAAAAATCCTGCTGCCTGCCCGTGTGGGCTATGTGTACGGCAGCTATCTGACCGTCACCGACGCCGCCGACAGCACCGTGAGCATCGGCGGCATTACGCTTCCGTTTGACGAAAAGGAGTTGACCGACCTCTGGCAGCTCCTTGTCGGCAGCATGACGGGCGGCAGCGACGCGCTGACACCGGACGGCAATCTGACGCTGATTGACGATATTGGCTCCAGCACCAAGGCGGGGAAACAGTTCATTACGCTGGAAAGCAAGAACGGCAATGTGTTTTACATGATTATTGACCGTGACGATGAGGGCGAAGAAACCGTCCACTTCTTAAATCAGGTGGATGAGGCTGACCTGATGGCGCTGACCGGCGAGGAAGAAACGCCCGCCACTTGCTCCTGCACCACAAAATGCGTGGCCGGTGCGGTCAATACGTCCTGCCCCGTCTGCGCGGTCAACATGACCGAATGCGTGGGCAAGGAGACAAAGCCCGAAGTCCCCGCTGAGCCGACAGAACCCGCCGCCGAGGAACCGGAGAAAAAGAGCGGCGTGGGCGGCATCCTCGTCGTCCTGCTGATCGTCGCGCTGGGCGGCGGTGCCGCGTTCTACTTCTTCAAGCAGAAAAAGGCCAAGCCGCAGACCAAGGGCAGCGCCGATCTGGACGATTATGACTACGGCGAGGACGAGGACGAATACGAGTTTGAGCCGTATGAGGGCGAACCGGAACAGGATACTACGGAGGATACAGACGCATGAGATATTTCACCAATAACCCGCTGGAACGCCTGATGATGCAGAAGCCGAAAGCGGCGCGGGAGGACAGCCCTCCCGCCGCTGCCAAGGAACATTTCTGCTACGGCTGCAAGCGCTTCGGGCAGAGCTGCATCCGCCCCTGCTACCGTGACGTAAAGAGAATGGAGGCTGCGCCATGCGCCTTGTGATCGCCGAAAAGCCCTCTGTGGCACAGAGCATCGCCGCCGTGCTGGGGGCTAAATCAAGGCATGACGGGTATCTGGAGGGCGGTGGTTACATCGTGTCGTGGTGCTTCGGGCATCTGGCAGAGCTGGCCGACGCCGCTGTTTACAACGCCGATGATGCCAAATGGACGCTGGCGGCGCTGCCCATCATCCCCACCTCATTCCGATTTATCGTTCGTGCAGACAAGCAGAAGCAGTTTGACATTCTGCGGGAGCTGATGCGCCGGGAGGATGTGGCAGAGGTGGTCAACGCCTGCGACGCTGGGCGCGAGGGTGAGCTGATCTTCCGCACGGTTTACTGCCTTGCGGGATGCTCCAAGCCGATTCTGCGGCTTTGGATTTCTTCAATGGAGGATGATGCCATCCGCAGCGGCTTCCAGCAGCTTAAGTCTGGGCGCGACTATGACGGCCTGCATCAATCTGCCCTGTGCCGCGCCAAGGCTGATTGGCTGGTTGGTATCAACGCCACGCGGTATTTCTCCCTGACGTATGGCCGCACATTGAACATTGGGCGCGTCATGTCGCCCACGCTGGCGCTGCTGGTACAGCGCGAGGCGGAGATCTCCGCATTTGTGGCAGAACCGTTCTGCACCGTCCAGCTCGATTGCGGCTTTCCCGCCACGACAGACCGAATGAAGGACAGAAAGGATGCCGATGCCATCGCCAACGCCTGCAAGGGCAAGACAGTAATCGTCAAAAGCGTGGAGCGCAAGGAAAAGGCCGAGAAAGCGCCCGCGCTCTACGATTTGACCTCCCTCCAGCGCGACGCCAACCGTGTTCTCGGCTACACCTCCCAGCAGACCCTCGACTATCTCCAAGCGCTCTATGAAAAGAAGCTCTGTACCTACCCGCGCACCGACAGCCGCTATCTGACCGACGATATGGAGGGCAGCGTCCCCGGCCTTGTCGCCGCCGCTGCCGCTGTCTGCGGCATGGAGAAGCCGCCGACCATCTGCGCCAAGCAGGTATGCAGCAGTAAAAAAGTCACCGATCACCACGCCATTGTTCCCACCATCAGCGCGGAAAAGGTAGATATGGCCTCTCTGCCGCTGGGCGAACGCGAGGTGCTGAAGCTGGCGGCAAGGGGCTTGCTTCGTGCGGTGGATGAACCACATCGCTACGCAGAAACGGTCATTACGGTGGACTGTGCCGGTCAGAGCTTCACCGCCAAGGGCAAAATCGTCCTTGCTCCCGGCTGGAAGCGCTATGAGCAGGAGCAGACGGAGGCAGCGCCCGCGCTGCCGGTGGTAACGGATAATCAGACGCTTTCCGTATCTGCCACATCGGTCAAGACCGGAAAAACCACGCCGCCCAAGCATTTCACCGAGGATACGCTGCTGGCCGCGATGGAAAACGCGGGCAAGGAGGATATGCCAGATGATGCCGAGCGCAAGGGCATTGGCACCCCGGCGACCCGTTCCGGTATCATTGAAAAGCTGGTGTCCTCCGGTTTTGTGGAGCGCAGAAAGTCCAAGAAGATCACAAATCTGCTGCCCACCTCCACCGGCACGGCGCTCATCACCGTCCTGCCCGAACAGCTCCAGTCGCCGCAGCTCACCGCCGAATGGGAGCACCGCCTGAAAGAGATCGAGCGCGGCGAAATCGCCCCGGACAGCTTCATGGACGGGATCGCTGCCATGCTGAATGAGCTGGTGCAGACCTACAAGCCCATCCCCGGTGCGGAAGTTCTGTTCCCCTCCGGGCGCGAGGCAGTCGGCAAGTGTCCCCGCTGCGGAGCCGAGGTAACGGAATTGCAGAAGGGCTTTTTCTGTGAGAATCGCGCCTGTTCCTTTGTCCTCTGGAAAAACAGCCGATTCTTCACCGCCAAGAAAAAGGTGCTGACGAAATCTCTTGCCGCTGCGCTTTTGAAAAATGGCTGCGCCCCGCTGAAAGGCTGCTACTCGGAAAAGACTGGGAAAACCTATGATGCCGTTGTTCTTCTGGAGGACGATGGGCAGCGCACGGGCTATAAGCTGGTGTTCGACAATGGCTGATGCGCCGCGTATGGATCACAAGCAGCTCCGCCGCTCCAAGAATCTCATTCGGAAGCTCTGCTGTAACTACGATCACGGCAACTGCCTCGCGCTGGATGATGGAGAGCCTTGCGTCTGCGTACAGGGTATTTCCTACTCGCTGCTGTGCAACTGGTTCCGAAATGCGGTGCTTCCCGCCGACCATGAGCTGCTGGCCGACGTGATGCGGGAAAGGCCGGGAAAGTGCTGCGCCGTTTGCGGCAAGCCGGTCTATTCTTCCTCCAACCGCGCCAAGTATTGTCCTGCCTGCGCCAAGCAGGAGCGGAGAAAGCAGGACGCCAAACGGAAGCGTGAACAATACTGGAACCTCCGCAGATAGAGGGCGTAAAAGCCCCGTGCCGCAAGGCTTTTTCCATGCGGAATCCCAAGGGGCTGAGACATTCTATCCGCAAGCCCGGAAACAACGTCTATCTGCGGAGAATTGCCCCTGTGCAGGATGTGTTTTCTTCTGCGCAGGGGCGCTATTTTTTCTGAAAGGAGATTATCATGGCTGAAAAGCAAACCAACAAAGACCGGATGCGGGAGATCGTTGACAGCATCGAAAACGGCATCAAGGAGCTGTTTGAGAGCGATAAGTACCGGCAGTATCTCTCCACGATGAGCCGTTTTCACCGCTACTCGGTCAATAATACCATGCTCATCTATATGCAGCGCCCCGACGCCACCCATGTGGCGGGCTTCAACAAGTGGCGCGATCAGTTCGGCAGGAACGTCCTGAAAGGCGAAAAAGGTATCCGCATTATCGCTCCCACTCCCTATAAGAAAAAGGTCGAGGAGATCAAGACCGACCCGGAAACCAATGCGCCGGTGCTGGATGCGGACGGCAAGGCCATCATTGAGGAAAAGGAAATCCATATCCCTATGTTCAAGGTGGTATCCGTCTTTGATGTGTCGCAGACTGCGGGAAAGCCCTTGCCCCAGCTTGCCGCTGATCTGAGCGGCAATGTGCAGCAGTATGAGGTTTTCATGGAGGCGCTGCGCCGCGCTTCTCCCGTTCCGATGGAGATAAAGCCCGTTGCGCGGGATACGGACGGATTTTTCAGCATTAAGGCGCAGAGCATCACCATCCGCGCCGGTATGAGTGAGGTGCAGACGGTATGCGCCGCCGTCCATGAGATCGCCCATGCCAAGCTCCACGACTATGAACACATGACGGAGCTTGCGGACGATGGTGAGACGATCCTTGTCCCCGGAGAAAAGAGTCGCAACACCGAGGAGGTCGAGGCCGAAAGCATTTCCTATGCGGTCTGCCAGTATTACGGCATTGAAACGGGAGAAAACAGCTTCGGCTATATCGCCACATGGTCAAAGGGCAAGGAGCTGAAAGAACTTCGCGCCAGTCTGGAAACTATCAACAAGACGGCATCCGAGCTGATTACGGACATTGACCGGAACTTTGCGGAGATCTGCAAGGAGCGTGGCATTTCTGTGGAGAAATCCGAGCAATCGGAAAGCCAATTAAAAGAGAATAGCAATATGTCTGCGGCTGACTTGGCAAAAAGCATTTCAGAGCTGTATCTCGATGCGAATGGCCTTGCCTTTCTCAGCGAATTCGCAAGTCAGGAAGATTGCCTTCAGCATTTCTACGAAGATCTGTTGACGGGAGCAGATGAGATAAAAGGCTTCCTGTCCGAAACGCTTGAGCAGAGCGATGAATACGCGCACAGAGCGAATGAGCTGCTGTTGGAAGTTGAGGCATTTCAGGAAAGTCACACTTCCTTAAAAGAACTCGACGCTAATGAGCGTTGGTATGCGGTTGATGGTGGGAGCAAGCATCTTCGCATAACAGAAGATGGTGCAAAATATGCCTATGAACTTTACGACAAGGACACTCTACACCTTCTGGAAAGCGGAACAGTACATGACGATGATGTAAACTTTCTTTTGGCGGCTGCGATTCGTATCTGTGAAACACATGGGTATGATAAGACCGTACCGTTTGAAGTTTTGTCAAATGAGTTTGCAGGGATTTTGTACTCACTCGAATTGTCATCGGACGACAATCAGGTTGTTCACGAGGAGGCCGGTTCTCATGCCGCAGGCACACTTCCAACTTCGCCAGAGCTGGAACAGGCCACACCTATGCCTGACCCCACGCTGACGGTGGATGATATGCGCAGCTATGGGTATCTGGACAGCGATATGCTCCCGCTTTCCAAGGATCGGGCGGTGGAACTGCTGGAGCATGACATCACGGTTTATATGCTCTATCCCGACAACGCCGAGGAAATGGTTTTTGAGGCCGAGGACATCATCAAGCACGATGGAATGTTCGGGATTACAAGACCGGATTGGGATGCGGTCAAAGGCCATATCCCGCCCCGCGATGTGGAGCAGCGCTTTTTGAATAGCCCCACCGATGCTATGGCGATCTACCAGCTACGCCGGGATGCGCCGGTTGAGCTGCGTTTTGCCAGTCTCGGCAGACTGGCCGCGTCGCCTGACCCGGCCAACTATGAAGCCGTCTATACCCGTGAGGTGTACCCGGACGATGATACCGGCAGAATCCTTGAAAACTTCTACTACATTTTCAACGACGAGCGCCCCGGCGATTTTGTGGGACACAGCCTCTCCGTCAGCGACATCGTTGCGCTGAAACAGGACGGCAAGGTATCCTATCACTACTGTGACAGCATGGGATTTCAGGAGCTGCCCGCCTTTCAGAAACCGAAGAATTATCTGAAAGCCGCCGAGATGTCGATGGAAGATGATTACGGCATGATCGACGGCATTATCAACAACGGCCCCAAACAGCCCACCGTCGCCGACCTTGAGGCACAGGTCAAGGCCGGTATGTCCATCTCCCTGATGGATTTGGCAGAGGCGGCACACCGGGAAAAGAAGAAATCTGTGCTGGAGCAGCTCAAAAGCCAACCGGCCCAAGAACGTCCACACAAAACAGCGCCCAAAAAGAGCGCGGAAAAGGAGCTTTGATATGAACATCACCTTTGAAGAACGCCAGCTTATGAGCCTCTACAACACCGGCACCCGTACGGGCTTGATCGCGGCGCTGGAGGAAATGTGCGGCTACCTCGCTGCGGATGAAACGGAGCTGCGGGAGCTGACGGACAGCGCCATCGCAAAGCTGCGCAGGATGAGCGACGCGGAATATGACGCGCTCGACCTGTTCCCCGATTTTGAAAAGGAGGATATGGATGCCGAGTAAAGTACAGCTCTATGCGCAGATGGCAGACCGCACGGCGGAGCAGATCACGGGAAGCTACCAGAAGTGGACGGCATTTCTGACCACCGCCGCAAGGCTGTATAAGTACCCCTACAATGAACAGCTCATGATTTTCGCCCAGCGCCCGGAAGCCACGGCCTGCGCGGAATACGACCTCTGGAATAAGCAGATGCGCCGCTATGTGCGGCGAGGCAGCAAAGGCATCGCCCTTGTGGATACCAGCAGCGACCAACCCAAACTCCGATATGTATTCGATGTTTCCGATACCAGCGGCGGCGAGAACTCTCGCCGCCCTTATCTTTGGGAATACCGGCAGGAGCATCGTGAGGTGGTATCTGCGGCGCTGGAGCAGCGCTTCGATGTTTCCGGTGAAAGCGGGCTTGCCGATCAGTTGGAGCGTGTGGCGGCGCAGCTTGTAGATGAATACTGGCACGACAATCGGCGCGATATTGTCGGCATCGTTGACGGTTCCTTTTTGGAAGACTATGATGAGTTCAACATCGGAGCCGCATTTCGGAACGCCGCCGTTGTCAGCACCACCTATGCGCTGCTGTCCCGCTGCGGGATGCAGCCGGGAGATTACTTCGAGCATGAGGATTTTCTGAACGTCTTTGATTTCAATACCCCGCAGACCGTCGCCGCCCTTGGAACATCCATCAGCCAGTCCAGCGAGCTGGTGCTGCGGCAGATCGAAGTCACCATCAAGAATTACGAGCGCGAGAAAATCGCGGAAAGGAGCGAAAGCCATGAGCGAACTGACCTACACCCGCAGCGGGGATTATCTGATCCCCGACCTGAGCCTGACAGAGCAGCCGCAAGCCCCGCTGGGCAAGTACGGCAGGATGCGGAAGGATTACCTGAAGGAGCATCGTCCGGTGCTGTGGAACAGCCTGCTGCTGTCCGAGAAGCTGTACCCCCATCTGCGGGAGATCAACGAGGCAGCGAACAACCGACTGGAACAGATGATGCCGGAGCTGATGAAGTCAGCGGGCGTGACGGAAGCGCTGAAAGCCAGCGACCCGATGAAGTGGGTAGGGCTGATGAACACGCTGAAAGCGCAGGCCGAGGAAACGATCCTCACGGAACTGGTGTTCAGCTAAATATGTTCGATGCCCCTGCTGGGGCACAGATGTCCTTCTTCCCCTCAGAGGCAGAACAAATTCAATCCATCGCAGAAGCGGAGAGTGTAACACCCTCCGCTTTTTCTATGTTCATTTCTCAGGATGATATTGACCACATCCTGCGCACGGGCGGTAATGCGGATGCAGCGCGGATGAAAATTGCTGCGGAATTCTCCAAGCAAAAGCCTTTAGAGGATCGCGCGGTATTTCTCAAAAAGCTCTACTACGGCGGCAACGGCCTGATTACGGATAACGGCAGGCTTTCCGCATGGTACGGGGACGATGGTATCCATATTGCAACCGGAGATACCTCTCGCTATCTTCGTTCTGCCCAAGTGATAGGCTGGGCAGATGCGGCGGAGCGTATTGAGGAGCTTCTGGACGGCGGCGCATTTGCCACCAATCTTGAGGTCACGGAAGCCCCGCGCTATGAGCGGCTGGGTATTGCTGTGGATGTCTGGAACCTTTATCACGATTTCTCGGATGAAGCAAAGTCGCTGGGGTATCTGTCCTGCTTGGGTAATATCCATAGCACCAGCTTTCCAGAGGAAACGGAGCGTCTGACGGACGATCTGCTGAATCCGGCGTTCCGGGATAGGCTCCTGTTAGAATACAAGGTATTCATGGACGCCTACCGCGAAAACCGTGCGCTGCTGCGCTTCCATTACCACCGGCCGCAGACACTTCTCACACGTTTGGAAGATCTGTCTCTTCCACGAAAGGAATTCCACTCCGATATGGAGGCTATTCCAGAAACCGGCCGGTTTATCACCGAAGATGAAATTGCGGCTTCTCTTGCAAACGGAAGCAGCTTTGAGGGTGGAAAGACCCGCATCTATGCGCTTTTCCAGACTCCGCACACGACAAAAGAGAGCGCTGATTTTCTGAAAAAAGAGTATGGCATCGGAGGACGCACCCATGCTGTATCCAGAGAAAGCGGCAGCTATGAAGATCACGGCAGCAAAGGCATTGTGCTGAAAAAGAACGGCTGTGCAGACATTCAGATGAATTGGAACAAGGTCGCTTCGCGCATCTCGGAGCTGGTTCGGTTGAACCGCTACCTTACGCCGGATGAGCAGGCAGCCTATGACAAGGAAATGGCGCAGGACGCCATGCGGAACGCGGTTTATAACGACTATAACGACGTAAAGGCGGCGCACCCCGATGAAATTGTGCTGTATCAGGTTGGGGACTTCTTCGAGCTGTATGGCGAGGATGCGCGGGCAGTTGCAGATGATCTCAGCCTTGAGCTGACGCGCCGCAATTTGGAGGGAGTAGGCCGTGTTACCATGTGCGGCTTCCCTGCAAAGGATTTGGAGAAATACGTTGAAAAGCTGCGGGAAAAGCATGATGTAACAATTTCGCGCATTGGCGATTCCGGCCATGAACACACGGCATATACGCTTCCGTCCATCGACCACGAGGCAGAACAGGCCATCAATGCTTATGAAGCAGAGTTCGGCGCGGACGGCACGAGGGTGTTCCGCGATCCTGCCGCCGACGCGCCGCAGCCCACGGTACGGGAGCTGTTTGACGGGTACAAGCTGACCGTTGGCAACGCGCTTTCCAAAGATACGGCTTTTGTCAATGCCTGCCGCAATTCAGACCGCCAGAACGCTTATCTGGAGGGTGCGGACGCTATCCGTCGTATTGTCACGGCATCTGATGATCTCCAGCTTGTCCGCCTGTACTTTGATATGCCCGCGTTCCATAACCGGCTGCATCAGGAGCTTTTGGAGGAACTGTATCCCACGCTGGCAGCGACGGTCGCACCATCTCCCTATCAGATTACACAGGAGGACATTGACAACGCGCTTCTGGAGTGGCACGACAACCTAAAGGGCAAGCAGGAAGTCGCACTATATATGCAGGCGCATGGGCGAGAACGCAGCACCGCCGCATGGCTGGCTGCAAAATATGGCTGGGAAGATAGCAAAACTCCCATGTATATCCATGTAGGAAACGCCGAGCCGGTGACTCTCACATGGGCGCAGGTACAGCGGCGGTTGGCACAGCTCATCCGCGAGAATAAATTTTACGATGAGAATGAGCGACTGCGGTTATTTTCACCTGACCGATACTCCATTCGTCTGCATCCCGGCGAGGGCGGAATTACCGGCATTTGGGATGAGGTGTTGGAACGGTTCTGCGGAGATGGGGAACAAACGCTCCGCTTTGCAGAACAGAATAACGCCATTGCTTACTTGACTGGCATCAAACGGGATATGGGAATTGAGCTATCCCCTCCGGCGTTTACAACACCGCTTGGCTATACTTATCATATTGGAGATCGCATTTCATCCATAGAGTTAGACCACATAGCAGCAGTCGGCGCTATCGCGCGTGTAGATGAAGATCACGTCTGGCACACATTACCGAACGCACCCGGACAGGAACCTGTCAGCATCGACCGCAATTCCTTTGAACGCTACCTCGACACCAGATATTTCAAGGTTTCTGAACCGGAGCCGCAGCGCGTCATTGCGGCGCAGCACACAGAACAGCCAATCCCGGAGACGCCGCAAGCGGTTCAAAACCTTATGGGGCAGCGCGTGGAAATTGATGGTAAGTTCTATAACGTTGATTCCGCAGATGAAACTGTCGCGCATCTCAGCGTCGTTTCATCCTCCAGCGAGAGCAATCACGAGCCGGAACACAGAACCGAACCGGTTTCCGCTGTCCTCACACGAATTACAGATCAGGGTCGTGAGCTTGCGCCGAATATTTCGGCATATCAGGCGCTTCGTGCAGAGCATCCCGAAAAGCTCATCGGTGTCCGTGTCGGAGAACGGCTGCTTTTTTATGGCGCGGATGCAGAACGCGCCGCCAGCGCTTTGAATCGCCGCCTGCTGCAACGCGATATTCCCGGTATGGGCGAAACCGCTGTGACCGGCTATGATTTTGGACAATGGGCAAGCGCCGCAAAGCGGCTGCTGGAGCATGGACACAGCTTCGTGTTTGCGCAGCCAAATGAAACCGACGGCTATGATGTTATCAACGAGGCCGATGCCAAGGAGTATATCCCCATTGGCATGGAGCTGGAGATTGACGGACGGAAGTTTGTCATTGACAGCGTAAATTTCGGCACGGATGAAGTATCTCTGCGCGATGTGACTTTTCAAAACAGGCAGGGCTTTCCCATCTTCCGCGCTGAACACATTGCGTTTATACGCTCGTTTGTTGAAGAGCAGGAACGGGAGCAGCCGCAGCCTGTCACCAAACCCGTCGCGTTCTATCCTGCCGAGAAAACGCACTTGCCCTACGACATAGAAATCCAAACGCTGCACATCCCGGAACCGGAGCATGACCCGCCCACTGCGGAGCCCGCCGAGCCTGAACCGCCTGCCACGAGCGAGGAAGAAGCTCTGATTCTGGAGCAGGAAGGACGTGCGGCGCTTTCGGAAATGGGCGAGTTTGTGCCTGATTTTGATGATGCCATTTCTCAGGCTGAGATCGACGAGCCTCCCGCACACCGTCCTGCGGTATCCATCCCCATTGACGGCGAGTGGCAGGGCTTTCCCAGCGTTGCCGCTGCGGAGCAGGCCGCTTACGCTGACTTCAAGGCGGCAAGCCACCGCAACGCGCAGAATTTCCACATCACTGATGATGCCCTCGGCGTCGGCGGCGCAAAAGCAAAGTTTCGGGCAAATATGGCGGCTATCCATCTCCTGCAAGAGCTGGAGTTTGGGGGTTTGCAGGCCAGCCCGGAGCAGCAGGAAATCCTCTCCCGCTATGTGGGCTGGGGCGGTCTTGCGGATGCCTTCGACGAGAATAAGCCAAACTGGTCGGACGAGTTTGCAGAGCTGTACGCCACACTTTCCCCGAAGGAATACACTGCGGCCAGAGCGTCCACGCTGAACGCCCACTACACCAGTCCCACCGTCATCAAGGCAATCTATGAAGCGGTCGGCAATATGGGCTTCCAGAGCGGCAACATTCTGGAGCCGTCTATGGGCGTCGGCAACTTCTTTGGCCTGCTGCCGGAGCAGATGCAGGGCAGCAAGCTCTACGGCGTGGAGCTGGACAGCATCACCGGGCGCATTGCCAAGCAGCTTTATCCCAAGGCGGACATTACCATCGCAGGCTTTGAGACAACGGACAGAAAAGACTTCTACGACCTCGCCGTGGGCAACGTCCCGTTCGGACAATATCAGGTAGATGACCGGGCTTATAACAAGCTCGGTTTTTCCATTCACGACTACTTCTTTGCCAAAACCCTCGACCAAGTGCGTCCGGGCGGCGTGATTGCGTTCGTGACCTCCCGCTACACGATGGACAAGCAATCGCCCGAAGTCCGCAGGTACATCGCGCAGCGGGCGGAACTGCTGGGTGCCATTCGTCTGCCCAACAATGCGTTCCGCGCCAACGCCGGTACGGATGTGGTTTCGGACATTCTCTTTCTCCAAAAGCGTGACCGTCCCATTGAGATCGAACCGGATTGGGTACACCTCGGCCAGAACGAGGATGGCTTTGCTATCAACCGCTATTTTGTTGACCACCCGGAGATGATTTTAGGCAGGCAGACCTCCGAAAGCACCCAATACGGCAAGCAGGATTTCACCGTTGTCCCCATTGAGGGGCTGGCGCTTGCAGATCAGCTCCATGATGCCGTGAAAAACATTCGCGGCACCTATCAGGAGGCGGAACTGCCAGAGCTGGGCGAGGGCGAACAGATCGACACGTCCATCCCCGCAGACCCCAATGTGAAAAACTACTCCTACACCGTGGTGGACGGCGAGGTGTACTACCGGGAAAACAGCCGCATGGTCAAACCGGAGCTGAACGCCACCGCCGCCGAGCGTGTCAAGGGCATGGTCGCGCTGCGGGATTGCGTGAATGAGCTGATTGCCCTGCAAATGGACGAGTACAGCGCAGAAAGCCGGATTCAGGAAGCGCAGACCGAGCTAAACCGTCTCTATGATGCGTTCTCCACAAAACATGGCCTAATCAATGACCGTGCGAACCGTCTTGCGTTCTCTGACGATTCCTCTTACTACCTCCTGTGTTCACTGGAAGTGCTGGACGACGACGGAAAGCTGGAGCGCAAGGCGGATATGTTCCACAAGCGCACCATCAAGCAGCAGCGCAGCGTAGATTCTGTGGATACCGCCAGCGAAGCCCTTGCTGTCTGCATCGGAGAAAAAGCCTGCGTCGATCTCGACTTTATGGCCTCCCTCATGGGCAGCAGCGAGAAAATCCCGCAGATCGTTGAGGATTTGAAGGGCGTCATTTACAAGGAACCCAACAGTGGCCCGTTTGACTTGCAGGACGGCGGCGAGCATTGGGCGAAGGGCTGGCAGACGGCGGACGAATATCTCTCCGGCAACGTCCGGCAGAAGCTTCGCACCGCGCAGCGTGTAGCAGCGCGCGACCCATTCTTTGCCGGGAATGTGGATGCCCTGATTGCCGCACAGCCGAAAGACCTTGAAGCCAGCGAGATTGAGGTGCGGCTGGGTGCGACATGGCTTGATAAGAAGTACATCGAGCAATTCATGTATGAAACCTTTGAAACGCCTCGCTATCTGCGCGGACAGATCGAGATCAGCTATGTCCCGTACACCGCAGAATGGCAGGTTTCCCGCAAGAGCATGGTGCGCTACAACGACGTGGCGGCATTCACCACCTATGGCACAGACCGCGCCAGCGCCTACCGGCTGCTGGAGGATGCGCTGAACCTCCGCGATATTCGCATCTACGATACCATTGAGGACGCAGACGGACGGGAGCGCCGTGTCCTCAACGCCAAGGAAACCACCCTTGCCGCGCAGAAGCAGCAGCTTATCCGGGATGCGTTCAAGGACTGGATTTGGAAAGACCCGGAGCGGCGCGAAACGCTGGTACGGCAATACAACGAGGAAATGAACAGCACTCGTCCCCGCGAGTATGACGGCAGCCACATCGTTTTCTCCGGTATGAACCCGGAAATCACCCTCCGAGAGCATCAGAAAAATGCCATCGCCCATGTGCTGTACGGCGGGAATACGCTGCTGGCACACGAAGTTGGCGCGGGAAAAACCTTTGAAATGGTAGCCTCTGCGATGGAATCCAAGAGGTTGGGACTGTGCCAGAAATCCATTTTTGTCGTGCCGAACCATCTGACGGAACAGTGGGCGTCCGAATTTCTGCGGCTCTACCCTTCGGCCAACATCCTTGTCACTACCAAGAAGGACTTTGAAACCCACAACCGCAAGAAATTCTGCGCCCGTATCGCCACCGGCGACTATGACGCCGTTATCATCGGCCACAGCCAGTTTGAGCGTATTCCCATCAGCCCGGAACGGCAGGAGCGGCTCCTTCACCAGCAGATTGAGGAAATCACCGATGGTATTCAGGATACCAAGCTCGCAGGCGGCAACAGCTTCACCATCAAGAGCTTGGAGCGCACGAAAAAGGGGCTGGAGACGCGGCTGAAAAAGCTACAAGCCAGCGACCGCAAGGATGATGTGATTTACTTTGAACAGCTCGGCGTAGACAGGATGTTTGTGGACGAGTCGGACAATTATAAAAATCTTTTCCTCTATACGAAGATGCGCAACGTGGCAGGGCTTTCCACCACCGATGCGCAGAAATCCTCGGATATGTTCTCCAAGTGCCGCTATATGGACGAGCTGACCGGAGGGCGCGGCGTGGTGTTTGCCACCGGTACCCCGGTTTCCAACTCCATGACAGAGCTTTACACCATCCAGCGCTATTTGCAGCATGACCGGCTGCAAGAGATGGGTATGGGACACTTCGATTGCTGGGCAAGCCGCTTTGGAGAAACCACCACCGCGCTGGAGCTTGCCCCGGAGGGGACAGGCTACCGGGCAAGGACGCGCTTTGCAAAGTTTTTCAACTTGCCCGAATTGATGAATCTGTTCAAAGAGGTCGCCGACATCAAAACGGCGGATCAGCTCCACTTGCCCACGCCGGAGGTTGCGTATCACACCATCGCCACCAAACCCACGCAGATCCAGCAGGACATGGTGAAAGCCCTCTCGGAACGAGCGTCCAAGGTACACAGCGGTGCGGTCAGCCCGGATGTGGACAATATGCTCAAAATCACCTCGGACGGACGCAAGCTGGGGCTTGACCAGCGCATCATCAATCCCATGCTCCCCGACGAGGAAACCACCAAGGTCAATCAGTGCGTGGCGAACATTCTCCAATACTGGCGCGACGGCGAGGAGGAAAAACTGACGCAACTTGTGTTTTGCGACATTTCTACGCCAAAGGCCACGCCCTCGCAGCGGGCGGCAAAGGCTTCCCCCGGTACGCTGGACAGCCCGGAAATTCATGCGCTGGAGAGTGCGATTTCATTGAAGGAAAGCGCGGAAACGCCGTTCACGGTCTATGAGGATGTGCGTCAAAAACTCATTGACGCCGGTATGCCCCCGGAACAGATCGCGTTCATCCACGATGCCAATACGGAGGTCAAAAAGCGGGAACTGTTCGCAAAGGTACGCAGCGGTCAGGTGCGCGTCCTGATGGGCAGCACGGCCAAGATGGGCGCGGGCACCAACGTGCAGGATCGTTTGGTCGCACTTCACGATTTGGATTGCCCGTGGCGTCCCCGCGATCTCACGCAGAGAAAAGGCCGCATCGAGCGTCAGGGCAATCAGAACAAGCTCGTTCATGTCTGCCGCTATGTGACCGAAGGGACGTTTGACGCCTACCTCTGGCAGACCGTTGAGAACAAGCAGAAATTCATCTCTCAGATCATGACCTCAAAATCCCCGGTTCGCTCCTGTGAGGACGTGGACGCTACGGCGCTGTCCTTTGCGGAGATCAAAGCGCTATGCGCCGGTGATCCCCGCATCAAAGAGCGTATGGATTTGGACATCGAGGTGTCCAAGCTCAAAATTATGAAGGCAGACCACAACAGCAAGCAATTCCGCTTGGAGGACAGTCTGCTGAAATACTTCCCGGAAAAGATAGAAGAACACAAGGGCTTTGTTCGTGGGCTGGATGCGGATATGCAGACCCTCGCGGCGCATCCGCTCCCGGCAGAGGGCTTTGTCGGCATGGAGATTCGCGGCGACCGGCTCACTGATAAGGAAAACGCCGGTGCCGCGTTGCTGGATACCTGCAAGGAGGTCAAGGGCAAAGACCCGGTACAGATCGGCAGCTATCGCGGCTTTACCATGTCCGTTGCTTTCGATTCCATGTGGAAAACATACACGCTGACGCTGAAAGGCCGGATGACCCACCGCGTTGAACTCGGTTCGGATGCCAGAGGCAACCTTGTCCGCATCGAGAACGCGCTGGAGAAAATGCCGGAGCGTCTGCGCAGCGTTCAGGAGCAGCTTGAAAATCTCTATAACCAGCAGGCGGCGGCAAAGGCCGAGGTCGGCAAGCCGTTCCCGCAGGAGCAGGAGCTGGCTGCAAAAACGGCGCGGCTGATTGAGTTGGATATGGAGCTGAATCTGGACGGCAAGGGACAGCCGCAGCCTGAGCAGGCGATTGCAAAATCGGCGCGGCCTTCCGTTCTGGACAGGCTGAAAGCGCCGCCTGTTCATGGCGCACCGGAAAAGCCCCACAAAAAAGAAATGGAGGCACGATAATGAAAACTATCCCTGTTTACAAGCACCCGGCAGCCTACGCAAGAGAGCATGACGAGCTTGCTGCCTACCGCGCTTCCAATCAGGCGAACGCAGACTGCAAGGAAGCTATCGAAGCCGCCATCCGCGACCACTACCGGGATAACCGGCTGGGTACAGCAGCGGTCGATCAGGTGGTGCAGCAGTTCGGCTATGACCGCACGTTCCATATCCTCGCCATCACCGTCTGTCAAGCAGATTGGGACAGACGGTATTCTCCCGACAACAGGGCTTGGGCAAAAGCCATGTCCATCCCCGCCAATCCTGACGCATGGGGTACTGACCGCAACTGCTATCTGGCCGTCAACAGCCATCCCGGTCTGGTGGATCTGTTTCTCAGCCAGACCCGCAAAGCCTACGCGCAGGAGCGGCAGAAAACCTCCGTCCGGGACAAGCTGAAAAAGCCGCCTGAAACAACTTCGCCGAAATTTTCGGCGAAGTCCAAAGCCCCGGAGCGTTGAGCGATGGCAAAACGCAAGCGGGATATTCAGCTCAAATTCCGCGTCACGCCGCAGGAGCGGGAAATGATTGAAACGAAGATGGCGCAGTTCGGCACCACCAACATGGCGGCGTATCTCCGCAAGATGGCGATTGACGGATATGTGGTGAAGCTCGACCTTCCGGAGCTGCGGGAGCTGGTGTCCCTGCTTCGGTATTCCAGCAACAACCTCAACCAGCTCACCCGCCGCGCCCACGAAACAGGCCGTATCTACGAAACCGATCTGGAGGACATTCAGCAAAGTCAGGAACGGATATGGACGGCGGCAGAGAAAATCGTTTCCTCGCTGGCGGCGCTGAAATAAGTCGCAGGGGCGGCGGTCACTCCGCCGCCCCTGTTCACACAAAGCAAAAGCCCCGACGCAAAACAGCATCGGAGCTTCTACGGTTCCAGATTGTTTTCATCAAACAGCGGCGAGGCAAAAAAGCTGCTCAGGTCGATCTCCAATCCCTGACAAAGCTCGTGGATGATCCGCAGCTTCATAGACGGGTATGCGCAGTTCACAAGATTACCGATGGTGGACTTCGGTACGCCGCTTTTCATATAAAGCTGATACTGCGTCATGCCCCGCTCCTGCATCAGCTCAACCAAACGCCTGCTGACAGCTTCATTCAACTGCAAGTACCACACCTCCCGTCCCTGTAACTGTACCAACATTATATTTCCCATCTGGAGAAAATTAGTTCAGGTAGCTGTACTAAAGCGAGATTCTGTGATATGGTTAGATGTCGGGCAAAAGGCGAAAACTATTCGTATGACTTTGCCGCATCCTTGCAAAACACCAATAGGCAAAGTATTCTAATATCAGAAAAGAAATTTGACCGCTTGGAAAGGAGCTGCGGAACGTATGCTGACAAACGAAATTGTGCTGAAGGTATTTTCTGACTACCTCAACCGCGATACGGATTTTGAAGTTGTCCTGACCAGCAGAGGCTACACGGTCATGGGTTTTGACAACCACCGTCAGGACTGGAACACCGTGGACTATTGCCCTACGCCCGAAGCGCTGCGGGATTCTTTGTTAAACGCCTATGAGAGCTTCCGCGAGCTGGAGATCACGGGCGGTGATCGTGATTTGACCGAAAAGGAAGAAGCAAAGCTTGCCAAAGAGCGTGACGCGCTGACCGCACTTTGTGAAAAGGAGGCCGCAAAATGTTCATCCTGAAAATTCTCTTTGCGCCGTTGTCGCTTATCCTGTCCCTGTTCGTTTGGCTGTGCGCGGGGCTGCTGTCCTGTTCCGGCTTCGTGTTCAAGCTGGCAAGCGGACTGCTCTCCTTGCTGGCTTTCGCCGTGATGATTACCTACTCTGTAAAAAACGGCATTATCCTCCTTGTGCTGGCGTTTCTAATCAGCCCGATGGGACTTCCGCTGCTGGCGGTGCAGGGACTTGGCAAGCTGCAAGACGTGAACGCTGCCATGAAAGACTTCATCCATAGTTAAAGCGCAAGCCGGGGCGAACGCCTCGGCTTGCTTTTCTAAAATCGTTGTTTACTTTCTTGCTAATCTCGGATATAATATTAGCAAGAAGGAAGTGATAACATGACCGCCTACGACCGGCTTGATCTGCTTTTTCAGCAAAACAATGGGATCGTCAAAACCGCGCAGGTTTTGGAAATCGGTATTGCCAAGTCCACGTTTTACGCCTACGCCAAGCAGCGCGGCGTAGAGCAGGCCGCGCATGGCGTTTATGTTTCGCCAGATGCATGGACGGACGCCATGTACCTGCTACACCTTCGTTGTGCGCAGGCTGTATTCTCCCATGAGAGCGCGCTGTTTTTCCATGACCTGACCGACCGGGAGCCGAATCCGTATTCCATCACGGTCAAGACCGGCTACAATCCTGCCAGCCTGCAAGCAGACGGCATCAAGGTCTACACCATCAAGAAAGAATTGCATGATGTGGGGATCGTCACGATGAACACGCCCTTTGGCAACCCGGTTCCCGTCTATGATATGGAGCGTACCATCTGCGATCTGACCCGCAGCCGCAGTGGAATCGAGATGCAGACCTTTCAGGATTCACTCAAGCAATACGCAAAACGAAAAGACAAGGACTTGCGGAAGCTGATGCGCTATGCGCAGATGTTCCGTGTTGAAAAACTGCTTCGGCAGTATTTGGAGGTACTCTTATGATTAAGACTGCACGGCAGCTCAAAGACCTGATACGCAATCTCTCCAAGGACAAATCCGCAGATGCGCAAATCCTGATGCGCAATTACATGATGGAGCGCTTTCTGGAGCGCATTTCTCTTTCGGAATATCGGGACAAGTTCATCCTTAAAGGCGGGATGCTGGTGGCTGCAATGGTCGGCCTTGACGCCCGCTCCACGATGGACATTGACGCGACCGTAAAGGGTGCGACGGTCGGCATCGAGGACGTGGAGAACATGATTGCCTCCATCATCTCCGTACCGGTGGACGATGGCGTGGGGTTCCGGGTGAAGCGCATTTCCGAGATCATGGACGAGGCCGAGTATCCGGGCATCCGTGTCAGCATGGAAACGGAGTTTGACGGCGTGATAACGCCGCTCAAGATCGACATTTCCACCGGCGACGCCATCACGCCCCGTGAAGTGCGTTACAGCTTCAAGCTGATGCTGGAGGATCGTTCCATTGAAATTTTGGCGTACAATCTGGAAACTGTTCTGGCTGAGAAGCTGGAAACTGTCGTGTCCCGCGCCACCACCAACACCCGCATGAGAGATTTCTATGATCTGCACATTCTGAGCCAGCTCCACGGCCAGAGCATCGTCCCAGCCGATCTCCATGCGGCGCTCATTGCAACGGCCAGGAAACGCGGTACAGAGAAGTATCTTGCCGACGCGCCTGCGGCCTTTGATGAAGTTGAGGCCGACCCAAACATGGAAAAGCTGTGGCGGGCTTATCAGAAGAAGTTTTCCTATGCCGCCGACCTGTCGTGGCATACGGTCATGGAATCCATCCGCAGCCTATATGAACTGGCACGGGAGTAATAGAGAGCAGCAAATCGGAATTTATATATAAAGGAGAATATTGATGAAACTGTTTTTATGTTCGCA